>Ga0335078_10018529_pt1 | contig 10353 bp, 7 predicted proteins | sample Lox_Sample_32_FD_206711 | JGI IMG/M metagenome (GOLD analysis project Ga0335078, IMG submission 206711) | Soil microbial communities from Loxahatchee National Wildlife Refuge, Florida, United States - Lox_Sample_3.2 | ecosystem: Environmental > Terrestrial > Soil > Wetlands | place: USA: Florida...
CATCGGCAAGCCTCAGGTGCACCGCGACGGCCGGGCCAAAGTCACGGGTGCCGCTCACTACGCGGGCGACATCCGCCGGCCCGGAATGCTCTACGCGAAAATCCTGAGACCGCCGGCCCACGACGCCACGCTGAAAAGCGTGGACACCACACCGGCCAAAAAAATCACCGGCGTGCAGGTTGTTCAAGACGGCGATTTGCTCGCCGTGCTTCACGAGCTTCCCGATGTAGCGGAAGATGCCCTGGGCCGGATCAAGGCTGAGTTCGACGTTCCCGGGGCCACGGTAGATGATAAGAATATTTTCGATCATCTGTTGAGCGCAGCGCCGCCGGCCAATGTTTTGAAATCGAGTGGAGACCTGGAAGCGGGCAGGAAGCTGGCCGCCAAAACGATCGAAGCGACCTACCTGGACTGTTACGTTGCCCACGCGGCCATGGAAACCCACACGGCCATCGCCCAAATTGAAGGCGACAAGGCCACGGTGTGGGCTTCGACACAGAATCCGTTTGGCGCCCAGGGCGAAATCGCCCGCGCGCTTGGATTCCCGACAAAGAACGTCCGGGTCATCACCCCGTTTGTAGGTGGTGGGTTCGGCGGCAAGACCTACAATCAGCAGGCCGTCGAAGCCGCGCGGCTGGCGAAAATTACCGGTAAACCCGTCCAGGTGATGTGGAGCCGCGAGGAAGAATTCTTTTTTGACACGTTTCAGCCGGCGGCCATCGTCAAGATCAGTTCCGGAGTGGATGCGGCCGGGAAGATGGTTTTCTGGGATTACGATGTTTATTACGCCGGTGAACGCGGCGCGCAGCAGTTCTACACCGTTCCGAATCATCGCACCTCCGGACATGGCCGCGGCTGGCAGGGAGCGGAACATCCCTTTCACACCGGGGCCTGGCGCGCACCGGGCAACAACACCAACACCTTTGCCCGCGAATCGCAGATTGACCAACTGGCCGCCGCCGCGGGAATTGATCCGGTGGAATTCCGCCTGAATAATTTAAGCGACGACAAAATGATAAGGGTTCTCAAAACCGCCGCTGAAACCTTCGGCTGGACGCCGGCCAAAGCTCCGAGCCAACGCGGTTACGGGGTCGCGTGCGGCATTGACGCGGGAACGTATGTGGCCGCCATTGCCGAAGTCGCCGTGGATGCCAAAACCGGCGCCGTCCAGGTCAAACGCGTCGCCTGCGCCCAGGAGATGGGCCTGGTGATCAATCCGGAAGGCGCGAAAATCCAAATGGAAGGTTGTATCACCATGGGTATGGGCTACGCCCTGACTGAGGAAGTCCATTTCAAAGGTCGGAAAGTCCTGGACACGAATTTTGACAGTTACCAAATCCCGCGCTATTCCTGGGTGCCAAAAATCGAAACCGTGATTCTCAAAGCGGACGACCAGCCCCCGCAGGGCGGCGGCGAGCCGGCGATTGTCGTGATGGGCGCGGTCATCGCCAACGCCATCCACGACGCGACCGGCGCGCGGCTGTGCCAATTGCCGATGACGCGGGAGCGGGTCAAGGCGGCGCTGCAGAAGGCCTGACATTTCACCGTTCATCCGGCATGACGTGCAGCTCACCGGCGCGTTCCAGTGTGGAGGGGAAATAAAGTTGTGAACTGGCTGTCCTGGACAGTATGGCTCGTCACGATACGTGAACAGGCGTCTGCTTCCCGGGGAATAATTTTCATTTGTTGGAAAATTTCTTGAATCCAAACTCGCGCCCCCACTCCAAACATTTTTTCCACGGCAGCAAACCATCGGAAGCCGTCGGCGAGCGCAGGCAGGCCGCGGCGGCGCAAACACCAAGCTGCAACGCTTCCGGCCACGGCATTTCGTGATGACGCGCCAGCAACACGCCCGCCGCCAAGGCGTCGCCGGCGCCGACGGTTCCTTGAATTTCGCCATTGGGTAGATTCACGGCGCTCTGAGTCAGGCATTCGTCGTTTCCAATGGCGGCCACAACGCCTTCGGGAAAATGCAGCACCACTGCTCCGCGCACTCCGATCCGGCGGACAGCTTGAGCCACATTTTTGGCTTTATCCGCGGTGAACATTTCAGCCGCGTCCGCCTTAAGCAATTGCGCCGCTTCCCATTCGTTCAAAAAAAGAATGTCCAGATGCGGCAAACACGGCGCCAACTGTTCGCGCAAATGCGGATTTGCCGCGCTGACCAAATCCGCGGCAGTCGTCTGACCCGCAGCGCGTGCGTCCCGCAGCAAACGCGCGGAAGCGTTCAGGCCGTCGGCGGCAAGGGCATCCAGCCGCGGCAAAAACCCGAGATAGCCCAAACAAAAAAATTTCCCAGTCGCAATCAAAGGCCGCAAATCGCCTTCGCTCAACTGATCGTTTGCGCCAGGACGGTGAAAAAAAGTCCGTCGTCCGGAATTGCTTTCCGTCATCACGTCCGTGAAGCTGGTGGCAAAATCCGCCGTCGCGCGGAGCCTGGTTTCGTTGATGTTCAGTCGGCGGCAGCGTTCGCGGACAAAACGTCCGTTCGTGTCATTGCCAATCAGACCGGCGGCGAACAATGGGCAGGAAGAATCCAGCGCGGCAAGGTCGACCAGCAGGTTGAAGGCAAATCCGCCGTTGGCGATTTGCTGCTGCTCGATGCGCGCCAGCGTGGCTGGCTTCGGCCAATGGTCAATTTGTTTAACGTGATCAACAATCCAATGGCCGGCAGCGGCGATACCGCGGCGAGATTCAGGAGGCATGGCCGTTGGCGCAGATATGGTTTTGCGATTCCCAAAGCAGGCGCGCGATGGGTGGCTCGTCTTCTTCAATCGGAGGAAAACGGCCGATGGTTGGATTCACAAAGAAATTGTCATTCGCGTCGTCGTTGGCCGTGGATACTTCGCCAATGATTGCCTCCCTGCTTTCCGGCCAGAAGGCGTGGTAAATGCCCGGAACAATCGTCACCCGTTCGCCCGCTTCGAGAATGAGCGGCTCGCCGGAGCGAACTTCAACTTTCTGGCCGTTGCGGCAGAGCGAAAAAATTTCTCCTTTGGTCGTCCGTTCCGGATGACGTGCCCACAGTTCGATAGCCAAGCGTCCGTTGCGGCAGATGATGTCTTCCTTCTTTTTGTGATGCGCGTGCATCGGCGTCACTTGCCGGAACTTTGAATACATGAGTTTTTCACAGTATTCAGGCTGTTCGGTCAGATTGACCAGTACCAGACCGAACCGATCAAACTGCCCCATACCGCAATCGGTGACATCCCAACGCGGGTGCGGCGGCAGCGCCCAGTTGGCGGCTTTGAAGCAAGTGATGGCGTCGTTCAGTCCTTTGTTGATTTGGGAGCGTTTCATAATGAGTTAAAATTTTTGAAAGTTAAGATGCAATTTATATTCAGTCATTTAGCCGGGCAAGACCGGAAGCCGAGTATCATGATGCCGGAATGACAAAGTGGGGACAAGATCACTCAGATCCAGGAGTTCACACCAGCGGCGTGGGTTACCCCCTGAACGAGATTCCAGTGTTCCGGCGGGATGCGTTGCGGTAAGATCATAAAACGCACCATGAAGGAAACACTTTGCATCCTTCTGACGATAATTTGTCTGCCAGCGTTCTGCACGGACAATGAAACTCCGGCACAACGCGCCGGCCGCATGGCCTGGTGGCGTGAGGCGCGGTTCGGGATGTTCATTCATTACGGGCCGGTGACGCTCACCGGAAAGGAAATCAGTTGGTCGCGCGCCAACTCGAATCCGCAATGCCCGAACAAAGGCCCGACGCCCGTCGAGGTTTACGATCATCTTTACCAGAATTTCAACCCGACGAATTTCAAGGCCGCCGACTGGGCCGGCATCGCGAAAGCGGCAGGCATGAAATACGTTGTGCTGACCGCGAAACATTGCGACGGCTTCCTGCTCTGGGACTCGAAAGTGGACGGCTACAATATCATGGCGACGCCGTTCAAGCGCGACCTCTGCGCGGAGCTGGCGAAAGCGGTGCGTAAAGAGGACTTGCGGCTCGGCTGGTATTTCTCGCCGATGGACTGGCGTGATCCGGATTTTCGCACGGAGCGCAACGCGGCGTTTGTGTCGCGGATGCAGGGAGAATTGAGCGAATTGCTCAACAACTACGGGCGGATTGATGTGATGTGGTTTGACTGGGACGGACGCGAACCGCTCTATGACCAGACCAACACCTACGCAATTGTCAAAAGATCCCAGCCCAAAATCATCATTGATAACCGGCTCGATTTGCGGCGCGGCGACAAAAACACGATGCTGTTAAGTCCGCTGGCCGATTACTATTCGCCCGAACAGCAGATCGGCGCTTACGACGACGATCGTCCGTGGGAAACCTGCATGACGCTTGGAACTCAATGGTCGTGGAAGCCCGATGACAAAATCAAATCGGCTGGCCAAGTCATCCGCATTCTGGCGCGCACGGTTGGAGGTGATGGAAATCTGCTGCTCGATGTCGGTCCGATGCCGGACGGGCGCATCGAACCGCGCCAGGTTGAGGTGTTGAAACAAGTCGGCGCGTGGCTTAAGGGAAATGGCGACAGCATCTATGGGACACGCGGCGGGCCATGGAAACCCACGCCATCCATCACGAGCACGCGCAAGGGAAAAACAATCTACGTCCACATTTTGAAATGGCCCGATGGGCCGGTGAAGCTGCCGGAGATTCCGGCGAAAATTGTCAGTGCCAAAGTGCTCGGTGGCGGCAAGGCGGAAGTTCGTCAGACAGAAAGTGGGATTGAAATTTCCGTTGCTGCTGCCGACCGCGACGCCAGCGATACGGTGGTCACACTGAAGCTGGATTCCAGAGCGCAAACAATTCCAGCGATCGATATGTCGCCCACGGCAAAGACGGTAACCACGGGGTCGGGCAGTTTGCATGGCCATCGATTGCATCGGAGGGTCGTTTACCCATCCAGCAATTACGGGTTAGCCAGCCGGAAGAACAGGCGGTCCGCAGGCGGCGCAACGGTCACGCTGTTGATGCCATTGGCTGTGGTCACCGTGCCGCCGTAACCGATCCAGCTCGATGTGGACAGATTGTTGTTAGTCTGCAGCGTGCAACTGCCCGTGTTCGGCCAGGAAAGCACCGCTTGACTGCCGGCAAGGGTGATTTGCAATGCCGGGCCGGAAATGATTTGTCCTGACCGGACCGTGTTATTGTGCGTGTCCGCCACGTAAAGGTTGCCGGTTTTGTCCAACGCGATGCCTTCAGGGAGATAAAACAGCGCATGGGTACCGGTGCCGTCGCTATTGCCGCCAATCTGAGCCTGTCCGGCGATGGTGGTCATCACGCAGCTCGTGCCGACCGGAGACAGTCTTCGAATCGTGTCGTTCACTGAGTCCGCCACATAAACGTTGGTTGCGGCATCCACGGTGATCCCCTGCGGATATCTATTTCTGGAATCATAATTTTCGTGCTGCTTGGAAGTGAGACCGTCTGTTCAATCCAGATGAAGTATGCCACGCTGCAAAGCAACCGTGACGGCCTGAGTGCGGTCATTGACTTTTAGTTTAGTGAGGATGTGTCCCACGTGAAGTTTGACAGTAACTTCGGCGATTTGCAGGGCGCTGCCAATTTCTTTATTGCTTTTTCCGGTCGCAATCAGCTTGAGGACATCAAGCTCGCGCAACGTGAGTTCGGAGTGGGTCATGCGTTCGGCGAGCCGGGCGCCGATGGCCGGCGAGATGCAGCGCTCACCGGCGTGCACGGCGCGGATGGTATGAATCAATTCCTCGCGCGCGGCCGTTTTGAGCAAATAGGTGCGCGCGCCGGCCTGGAGCGACCGATAGATGTCTTCTTCGCCGTCGTGTGTAGAAAGCATGATGATGGAAGCGTCGGGAAATTCCCGGCAAATGGTGCTCGTGGCCTCCACTCCACTCATGCCGGGCAGCTTCAAATCCATCAATACAATGTCCGGGTGATATTGACGGAAACTGGCAATGGCTTGCCGGCCGGTGGAAGCCTCCGCTTCAACAACCATATCCGGCTCGATGTTGAGCGAGCCGACGAGACCCATGCGGACGACATAATGATCATCCACAACCATGATACGAATCTTTTTATTCATCGGTTGAAATTTCAGCTTTGAGCCAATTCGCCTTTGGGGGGCGCGATTAAATTGCGGGGTCGGATGATGAGCGATTCGCCAGCGTGCTCGAAGTCGCAGCGGTGACGGTCACGAGTATTTCCGTGCCGTTGCCGGGACTGGTGCTGATGGAAAAACGCGCCCCAACCTTTTCGGCTCGCTCCCGCATGTCGAGCAAACCAAAATGTCCACCATTCGCGGACCCGGCAGTTGAAATGTCAAAGCCTACTCCGTCATCCCGAATCCTGAGTTGGACCTGTTGCAGGTCATAGTTCAGACTGACCACAATCTTCCTGGCGCGGGAATGTTTGGAGGCGTTGACCAGCGCTTCTTGAGCGATGCGAAGCAGGTTGTGCTCGGTGAGCGCGGGGAGTTTTTCGGGTGTTCCGAAAGATTGGACGGCAATCCGGGTGCCGGTGTTGGCGGAAAGTGGCGCCACCATTTCCTCGAGGGCGGTGGCCAGATTGCTGTTTTCCAGCAGATGAGAGCGCAAATCCCATACCGACCGGCGGGCTTCGGAAAGGCTGTGGCGCGCCATATTGCGGGCCAGTTCGAGTTGCTGAAACGCGATTGGCGGCGATTGGCGGAATTGCGCCTCGACGGCACCCAACTGAATGTTGATGGCGGCGAGTTCCTGTTCGAGGGTGTCGTGGAATTCCCGCGCGAGGCGGTCACGCTCTTCCAGCACGCCCTCACGCCAGACCTTTTGCTGAATGATCCGGGTTTGCTGGCGGACGCGACGATCCAGCGTCACCACCCAGGCCAAACCAACCAGGAGGACAAGACTCATGAAGCAGAGCATCCAGATCAGGCGGGACAAGGTCCACCACGACGGTTGATGGATTACGCTTATATCGGCATAGGATCGCAAAAGAATCTGAACGGACTCGGGTGGCGAGGGGGGAATCTTGGTCGCTGATGGTTCCTGTGATTGAGCGACGCCTGGAACCCATTTTTCCGGCGATTTGGCGGCGAACACTCCGGTCAACGCCACCTGGCTGCCAAGCTTAAGAGACTTGAACCGTTCGTCAGCTTGAATATTTTCCAAAGTCGCTGTAAAAACAGAATTCGATGACTGTAAAACCAAAGTTTGTCGTCCAGCACTTTCAACCACATTCATCAAGCTGGCTTTCAAATGGACGAGCAAGCCATCATAGTTTTCAGGGGTGTTTAGCAGGGTTTCCAAGTCGGCAGGAATAGGCAAAGGCGGTTCGCCATGGCCCAGAAATTGAACGCTGGCATTCTCCAGGATGGGAACATATTGCCCGAGTCCGGAGTAACCTGAAATCATCACCTGATCGCCCGGAGAGAGCTTGGCATGCTGATCCGGCTGCACATATAGTCCGTATCTCTGGCTCTGAATAAACAGGGTGCCGTCGGGTTTTTGCAACGTCACCACGCCGCTCACCTTTACCAGATTTCCGTAATAGCCAACGGAATTGAACTGGGCCAAATCGGCGATGGACACCTCCTTCGGTTGACCCAAGGCCGGCTTTTCGACGACAATGTCTGCCAAGCTCGAAACCGCCAGCCAGGGAACGCGCAATTGACGTTTCATATTGTATCGTGAATAGCACACGCCACGCAGACGAATGGTGGCGTTGATCAACTTCATAGCGTCAGGTTCACTGAGATTTTCGACGTATGTCATGATCCGTTGGCCATTCATGGCCAGATTCAAATAACATCTCCCATTGAGAATGGTGGTGGAACGCACAATTCCCCACACCTCGATCCACTGGCTGTCCTCCAAACCAGTGAATAACTGATCAATGGAAACCTGTCGGGGAACCGGCAAGTGCGCCCCTCCTAACACACGAATGGCTGACGCTTTAACGATCGGCGCATAATCTCCTTTGTCGCTGACGCCTTCCACTTCGATTTCCTGACCCGCAGCGATAGTTGTGCGTATCTCTGGCGCGACGAGGACAAATATCCCGGCGGTAGCATCTTGAAAAAACAAATTAAACAGCGGCGCATCATAGTAGGTCACGACACCAACCATCTGGACGGGAAGATGTTTTTCAGCCATCGCCGGATCCAATTCGCGAACTTGTTGAGCATTGGTCAGGCAGGTAAACACATTTCCCGGCCCGGCCGGAAGAGGCTCGGCCGGAAGTAAAGTCAAAAAGAACAACAAAACACAAAACCTGCCCAAGCCTCGGGCGTCTGGTCGTCCGGTAAATGGTTTGAGGGAGACTCCGGGCATTTCAAGTTTATGGCTTCACCCGGATCCAATTCGGGATGAAAGCGCACATTCCGCCATACATTAATCGAAGTGTAATGCATTTCAAGATTGGATCAAAGCTATACTAAAGTTGTGCTTGAGGCTAAAGCCAATGCCTCGGTGACAAGGCAGCGGGATGCGCGCATAATATCCCATGTCATTCGCAAGCTTGTTAACATGTCAACTTCTGAAATCGCAAAACCTATGAAAACCATAAAACAATGGTTAGTGGCGTTCGGCATCCTGGGTGTGGTATCCGCTGTGACAGCTCAAACAACCAATATCATCCTTCAAACCGACTTCGATTATGATGCGGGTGAAGGGAATTTTAACAATGACTACGGTTATTGCGTTGCCGGCTCATCTGCCGGCGCGGCGCTCGCAGGTTATAGTGGAGGCATTACGGCGGGTGTTGGCGTGGGCGGCACTTACGCCAATTCAATTTCTCCAGATTACACCTTGCTGCCGAATGACCCGAATTGGACGAACGCGTCTCTCAGTTACGTTTATGCAGTGGTGGGAAACGGCACCCAATTCGGCAGCCCGGTGACGGCGATTACGCCGACGCCTGTTCTGGACTCGTTTATCTTAAGCGCTGATCTTCAGGTTTCAGGATTGCTACCCAATCTGACCAATGCCGATGTCCGCATTACCAAGGTTCAATTCCTTGACAGTGGTAACAACATTATTTTTGATTTTACCGGGGATGCCGGCTACGTGGGCACAAACTTTGTTCATATTGCCGCGCCCTTGTCATCATTGGCTTACGGCGGCATTAACGGCCCTAACCAGGGCCCCGACGCCACCCATCCCGTCAGCGATTTTACGAACGCTGCGGTCGTCGGCTCCATCAGCAGCTTTACCATCGAATTCGCGGTGGAGAGTCTCCCCGTCGGCGTTATCGGCGGCGCCGGCACTAATCTGATTTCACCGCCCTTCGGTTTCACCGACACCGGGGCGCTGATTGTTGATAACATTGAATTGATCCAGACTGGAAATACCGTTCCCACGCCCATGCAGGAAAAACTCATCTGGCAGGCCGACTTCGACAACACATTTCCTAACGCTGGCGGCTACGGCTTTAGTTATCGGGACGGGGCTAACAATGCCAGCGGAATTTTGTCCACGAATCTGACCGGCGGGGTTGGCGGCAGCGCCTCGCTCGAATATACGGTTGACCTCTCATCTTGGAGCAACAGTCCACCCGGCTCTTATTCAGGCTTTGGAGTGGGTGTGACGGAAAATCCGCTTCCTTATACGCTATCCTCTACCGACAAAGCGTCGTATCGGGTTTATTTGTCAGCCAAAGTGGGAGGGACGAGTGGAGGCGTAACCAACGTTTCTGGTGTAATGGATCTTTTGTTCAGTGTTCCGCCCGGTACCCTTACCCCGTCAAATTCAACGGAGGCTGTGGTGTTTGATCTTAATCCGGCTATGACGTTTACGACCGATTGGCAGTCATACGTTTTTGACAACATGCCGATAGGGGTAAACAACGGTGGTTCACAGGCCTTGCTTAACCAGTATGTTTCGCAGGTCAACCAACTACAGGTGCAGATAGTCCCCCAAGGTAGTCCCAATGTCGCAACGTTATTTGGTTACGACAGCGACAACACCGTTGATATTGATAACATCAAGGTGGTACAGCTTGTCTCGGGCTTGCCGCCCGTATCTGTGACCAATACCGCTGGCCAGATTAAAATCTATTGGACAGATCCAGCCACCGGAGGCGCTGCTCAACTACAAAGCTCAACCAATGTCGCTGGCCCTTATCTCAACGTAGCGGGAGAGGCTTCAGGCGCGAATTCTCCCTACACCGTTCCGGCCGGGGCGGCACAACAATTCTTTAGAACCATCTGGGTTCCCTAGACCAAGATGAAGGGAGCAGGTTTTGTGGCAAGAGCAGCCTGCAGCTGGGGGGCAATGGTGTTTTGCTTGCTGGCCGGGGAACTGCACGCACAAAACATTTTGAACAATCCCGGTTTTGAGACGGGCATCTTCAACAACTGGACGACCTTTCAGTCTAATAACTACGTTCAGTCCGGCAGTGCTGCCCATAGCGGGAGCCACGAT
>Ga0335078_10018530_pt1 | contig 10353 bp, 6 predicted proteins | sample Lox_Sample_32_FD_206711 | JGI IMG/M metagenome (GOLD analysis project Ga0335078, IMG submission 206711) | Soil microbial communities from Loxahatchee National Wildlife Refuge, Florida, United States - Lox_Sample_3.2 | ecosystem: Environmental > Terrestrial > Soil > Wetlands | place: USA: Florida...
GTCATCGGCAGCGGCCCTTTGACCAGTTGAATCGCCGGGCAAGTCGCGGTTACATACAGCTTCTGGCCGGTCGTGCGCGGTCCCGCCATGTGCACGGTGGCGGTGCGCGCCATCCAGCGTAATCCCGATTCGAACCGGTACCAGCCCGGACCGAGATCGTCTGTCACCAGCGGGTCGCGCATATCGATGCGCCGCGGCAAGGCAACCGACGGCGGCGGGGCGGGAGGTTGATATTGCTGCGTGATGTTGCGCAGCCGCCCTTTGCCCACGCGGTAAACCACAATCTGGTTCGCGTCGAGTCCCCGAATGGTTTTGTCGGCCGGCAAGACCCAGTTGGATATGTCGCCTATCTGGGGACGGGACGAAATGGCCGCTTCGGACCCCGGCGTCAGATACACGTTCGGAATCCCGAGGAACTGAAAAGGCGACTGCTGCACAGAGCCCCAGAACAGATCGTCGTCAACGCCGTCGAGCAGGATCACTTTGTCGGGATGCAGTTCGTGCGCGCCCGCGACTCCCAGCACCAGCGCCTTCTGGGCCTCGCTACGCGCGCGATACCACTGCGCATGGCGGCGCGCCACGGGCGCCTGTTGGATGACAAAGGCGGCGGCCAGTACCGCGCTCAAGATCTTCCAGGTCATTTTCGAATCCGGGCCCGCGCGCCAGGCCCAGGCCAGCGCGTAGCCTCCTAGCATGGCGAGGCACATGGCGGGCAGGGTCAGATAGTAGTCTGTGATGTGGTCGCGCAAAGGCACAACGGGGCCCAGCGTGATGAAGTACCAGCCAAACAAACCCAGCGCCAGCCATTGCTTCCGCCGTGCCTGTTGGATAGTGAATGCCAGCAGCGCAACGGTGCAACCCGCCAATAACGCGGCGGTGGCGAACGGCGGGAAAGGAGACAAGCGGCGGTTGCCGATGGGCTCGAAGGTCCGGCGCCAGTAGGTCCACAAGGTGGCCGGAATGGCGCCGTCGATGTGCATCGTGTAAGGGATGGTGCCGTGGTTGGGCGCCAGGTACAGGTGCAGGATGCCGTAGACCACCGACGCCGCAAAGAACGGCAGGGTCCGCCGGAAATGCTTTCGCGCGCAGAGCAGCGCATAGCTCCCAGCCAGCGCCGGGAACACGACGTTGGTCTCCATGGCCAGGAATCCGGTGAGAAAGGCCGCCCATGTCCAGACATAGTAACGGCGTTCTCCCGTTTCGATGTAGCGGAGAAAAAAGTGCAGGGCCAGCAGCAGGAAAAAGCCGCAAGCCGCCAGGATATACTCGCTGGTCCACGACATCACGGTGGCCAGTTTGCTGTTGGCCACCCACAGAATGGCGGCCCAGAATCCGGCGGCGCGCAACCGCGTCATGCGCGCGGTGATGGATTGCAGCAGCGCCAGGTTCGCGAACATGGTGAGGAAGACCCAGATGCGGTAGGGCAGCGCATCGCCGGTGAATAGCGCGCCAAATGTCAGGAAAAACAGGCGTTCACTCAGGGGCCGCCAGGTTCCCTGGGTGGTGGGCTGAAGCAGAGCGTTTAGCGCGCTGTCCCATTGGCGCATCTGGTTGGGCAGGTTCAGCCAAGCGAAGTCGTCCTGTTGAAACCATGCCAGCAAGCCCGGCCAGTAGAGCACCAGACACAGCATGGAGGGGACTGTCCAATAGGCCGTGGCAAGGAGTTTTCGTCTCAACGGACGATTATAAACGAGGCGCGCAGCGATGTATAATCGCTTGTCACAGGCCTCGAGTTTGTACATTTGCGGAGGGCGGGCAATCTTGCCCGCAGCCGGCTTTCAGGCGGCTCGCCGGGTGAAACCCGGCTTTAATCTTTGGACCGAATCGGATGAGAATTCGAGGATACTTATGTGCCGGACTGGTTCTGGCGTCTGCGCTCGCCGGGTTGGCGGCACGCGCAGAAGATCCCCCGGTGCGCCGGGAAATCAACCTGGATAGCCCCTGGCGTGTCACTCAGGACGTCCATGCCGTGGGTGAGAAGGTGCGGTGGTTCGACCCCGATACCCGCGATGCCCGGGTGGGACAACCGCTGAGCGATGGCTGGCAGCCGATTCCGCGCCTGGCTCACCTGCAACTGCTGCTGTCGGCGCAGCCTTACTTCGGGCGCGAATTGCGTTCCTTCAACGATGCCCCTTGGTGGTACCGCATCGATTTCCCCACCCCCGCCGGCGCCAGCCACGCCACCTTGCGCTTTGAAGGCGTGGATTACTATTGCACCGTCTGGCTGAATGGCCAGCCCCTCGGCTCGCACGAAGGCTACGCCGACCCGTTCGAATACGAAGTGGGAGATCGGCTGCTCCACGACCGCGCGAATGCGCTGATCGTGAAGGTTTGGTCTCCCTGGGACCACGAAACTTCTCCGGGCGGGGAAGCCGATTGGGTTTTCAACGTGATCCGCCGCATGTTGAAAGGCACTTATGAGCACGCCGACACCTTTGTCCAGCGCGATGTCAATCCAGTGGGAATCTGGCGCCCGGTCAAGCTGATTCTGCACGACAGCGTGCGGGAAGACGGCGCGCCGTGGGTGAGGACCGCGCTCGCCGCCCAGGCTGCCTCCGCCACCGTCGCCGTCACCTGGCCGATCCAGAACGACGCCACACCGCAAGCCGCCGACGTTTCGATTCGCATCGTCTCGCTCACCGACGGCAAGGTGGCGGCGCAATCTTCGCAGCCGGTCGAACTGGCGGTCGGCGCGAACTCCATCGAACACAAGCTCCGCGTCGACGCGCCGCGCCTTTGGAGCACTTGGGATCGCGGCACGCCGGCGCTCTATCGGGCCGACCTGGAACTGACGCGCGCCGGCCAGGCTCCGCTCCGGCGGCAGGCGGCGTTCGGCATTCGCACCGTCGAGTTGCACCGCGGCGCCCACGAGACCCGCTTCTTTCTGAACGGCAAACCCATCTACCTGCGCGGCACGACCTATTGGCCGGACGTCTATATTTCCAACATGGATCGGGCGCGCTATGAGCGCGACGTGGGTGCGGCGGTCCGCGCCGGGTTCAACGCTTTTCGGATTCACGTCCATACCGAGAACCCGGAATTCTACGAAATCTGCGACCGGATGGGCATGGTTGTGCTGCAGGACTTCGACCTGAACTGGGTGTTCCCCGAGGATGCGGACTTCACCGCGCGCGCGGTTCGCCTGTTCGGATCCACCATTCGCCAGTTGCGCAACCACCCCAGCATCCTGGCGTGGATCGCGATGAACGAAGCCGGTCGGCGGGCCTCCGCCGTTCGTCCCGGGCCGCAGTTGGTGGCTGCCGCCAAGGTCCTGGACCCCACCCGTCCCACCATCAAGAACTCCTCCGCGCGGGACGATCTGGAAAGTGGCGATGGCCACGATTACCGCGGCTCGCTCGGAGGCGGCAAGTACACCGACATTTACGGCACCTCGGAGAAGCTGGCGACCGAGTTCGGGGTGGATGCGCCGCCGGCCGCCGTGCGCTTAAGACTCGTGCCGCGGCTTGCCGAACGGTTGCAGGATGTGCTGCCCAGGGTTGCGGAACTCCACGATTACCAATACCGCCTGCTGAAGTACTACGTGGAACATTACCGCATGCAGAAGTACGCGCCCAACGCCGGTTACTTCCAGTTTATGTTCATCGATTTCTGCCCGCAGAGTTTCTACGGTATTTACGACTATTGGGGCGCGCCCAAAGTGGAAGGGCTGGGAGGCGGTCTGCGCGCCATGCTCGAGAGCAACCAGCCGCTGGGCATTTTCATGGAATACCGGGACGCGCCGGTGGCTATTCACGCGGTCAACGACACCAGCGCGGACCTGGGTGAAGTGCTGGCCGGATGGCGCGTCACGCTGCCCGGTGGAGAGTTGGTGACCGAGGGAACCCGCGGCTTTCCGCTGGGTCCCGATTCCCATGTCCGAGTGGCCGATCTCCACTTTGCCATCGCGCCGGACCGGACTTATCACGTGGTGCTGAACCTGGAATCGAAGGACGGAAAGATCCTGTCCCACAACGAGTATGACGATCCATTCCATCACCCGCCGCGGCCGGAAGGCTTCCCCGAGCGCATGGATCATGAGCTGGGCATGCGCTTGTGGTGGGCCGGGCAAGGGCTTAGGCGGTAGGGTCTTCCGCTTCTCTGGGCCCGCGTAGTTTGCCCCTGTTGAGCCTGGCCCGGCTGGCTGACGCCGGAAGAAGCCAGTTCAGCTGCCCGTGCGACGCCAGATGAATTAACCAAGAGGAGTATGGCGTCGCTGTCGAATGCGTGTCATGATCTGTTTACGACGTGTGCGCCCGTAAAGGGGGCCTAATATGAAGCGCCTCTTCAGAATCTTCCTGAGCGAAAACAGCGGCCAGGACTTGGTCGAGTACACTCTGCTGGTGGCCTTTGTGGGGCTAGCCGGCGCGGGTCTGTTTCTGGGCAGCGGAGCGAGCATGGGGCAAGCCTGGTCATCGGCGAACAGCGTTCTGACCGCGGGAGCCGACCCTGCCGGCGGCGGTAGCCAAGGCGGCGGTAGCCAGAGTGGCGGCGATCAGGGCGGCGGCGACCATGGCGGCGATCATGGCGGCGGCGATCATGGCGGTGACGGCGGCGGTCACTAGCCGCGTACACCAAGCCCAGAGGTTCCGCCACTGAGAAGCCGTAAGTCTGTTGCCGAAGCGACTGGGGAATCGCTGCTGTTCAAAGGAGAGGATTAACTTCTCAGCTACCATAGTAGCTGCGCATGCCAGACACTCCGGCCATCGCCGTCCACGACCTGTGCAAACTCTACGGCGACAAAGCCGCGGTGGATTCGCTCGACCTGACCGTCCCGCGCGGCTGCTTCTTCGGATTCCTGGGCCCCAACGGCGCGGGCAAATCGACCACCATCCGTATGCTCACCGGCCTCGTCCCGCCGTCCTCCGGTTCCATCGAGCTGCTGGGCATGCGCCTGCCGGACCGGGAGTTGGAGATCAAGCGGCGCGTCGGACTGGTGCCGGACGAATCGCTGCTCTTCGACCGCCTGACCGGAGCCGAGTTCCTGGAGTTCGTGGGCCGCATGTACGGCCTGGCCCGCGCCGTGGCCGTCGAGCGCGCCCAGTCTCTGCTGGACTTGTTCGAGCTGAGTGAAAAACGCAAGTTCATCGCCGAGTATTCCAAGGGCATGCGCAAGCGCCTGGCCATGGCGGCCTCGCTCATCCATCACCCGGACCTGTTCCTGATGGACGAGCCGTTCGAGGGCGTGGACGCCGTGGGCGCGCGCCTCATGAAGGAGATCCTGCTGGACCAGGTGCGCCGCGGAGCCACCATCTTCCTCACCTCGCACGTGCTGGAAGTCGTCGAGCGCCTGTGCGATCGCGTCGCCATCATCGACAAAGGCAGGATTGTGCGCGAAGGCTCTATGGCCGAGCTGCGCGGCGGAACTGAATCGCTCGAAGATGTTTTCGTGCGCGTGGTGGGAGCCGCGCGCGAGTTCCACGAACTGGAGTGGCTCAAATGATCCGGGCCATCCTGCGCGCGCAATGGCGCAGCATGCACATCTTCCGCTTGTCGTCCGGCCGGCGCGGGGCCGTGTTTTCGGTCATCATTGCAGTGCTGTGGTACGGCTTCTGGACGGCACTCGCTGCGGTTGCCGAACAACTCACGGCGGCTCCTCAACTGCGGGCGCAGATCAAAAGCTGGCTGCCCGCCGGCCTGTTGGGAGTGTGCGCCTACTGGCAGTTGGCGCCCCTGGCTTCGGCCACCATGGGTGCGTCGCTCGACCTGCGCAAGCTGCTGGTTTATCCCGTGCCGCGCCGCTCGCTGTTTCTGGTCGAAATCCTGCTGCGCATTACCACCTGCGCGGAATCGCTGCTCCTGTTGGCCGGCGCCGCCATCGGCCTGCTGCGGAATCCCGCGTTTGGCGGCTGGCGGGCGTTCGCGCGCGTGCCTCTAGCCGTGATTCTTTTCGCGGCGTTTAATCTGATGCTGGCGGCCGGGCTGCGCAACCTGATCGAGCGGCTGCTGAGCCGTAAAGGCATCCGCGAGGCGATTGCGCTGCTGCTGATGCTGGTCGGCGTCCTCCCCAGATTGCTGATGGTCACCAGCTTCGGGGGCGCCCTCTGGGCCCGGCGCCTGGAGAGTGTTTTTCCGACGGCCGCGAATCCGTTCTGGCCTTGGGGCGCCGCGGCGCATTGCATGCTTGGCCTGTCCGCCGGAGTGCCGCCCATGGCTGCCGTGGCCGTGCTCGCCGTATGGGCAGCGGCCGCTTACCTGTTTGGCCGCTGGCAGTTCATGCGCGGCCTGCGATTCGACTTCCAGGAAGCCCAGGCCACCGTCGCGTCCGCGAAGGCCCGTCCCTTCGCCGAGCGGCTGTACCGCCTGCCTGCGCTTTTTTTGCCCGATCCGCTGTGCGCCATCGTCGAGAAGGAACTCCGCTCTCTGGTCCGCACGCCGCGCTTCCGCCTGGTGTTTGTGATGGGCTTCTCGTTCGGCTTGGTCGTCTGGCTGCCGATGATGCTGCGCGGCCGCGTGACGCACTCCGCGGTCTCCGGCAATTTCCTGACCGTGGTCAGCGTGTATGCCTTGTTCTTGCTCGCCCAGGTCACCTACAGCAACGCGTTCGGATTCGACGGTTCCGCCGCGCAACTCTATTTCCTGGCGCCGCTGGCCATCTCGCGCGCGTTGGCCGCCAAGAACATCGCGGCCGCCATCTTCATCTTCCTGGAGGTCGCTGCGATCGCGTCCGCATGTTCCCTGCTGCGTCTGGGGATCTCGCCCGGCCAGATCGCCGAGACTTTCGTGGTCACCGCCATCGCCGCGCTATACCTGCTGGGCGTCGGCAATTTGAGTTCAGTCAATTACCCGCGTCCCATGAACGCGCAGAGGGTCTCCGGCGGCGGCGGTGGTGGACGCGCGCAAGGCGTGCTTTTTCTCCTGTACCCGTTCGCGCTGCTGCCGGTCTTTCTCGCCTACTTGGCGCGCTACGCTCTTGACAACCAGGTGGTCTTCTGGGGGGCACTGGTGTGCGCCGCCGCCCTGGGCGTGGCGATTTACTGGATGGCCATGGAGTCGGCAGTCGCGGCGGCCCGCAACCGCCGCGAGAGCATACTGGCGGAACTATCGCGCGGCGAAGGTCCGATGGTGACGGAGTGAGCTATTCACACCGTAGCGCGATGACCGGATCGACCGCGGTCGCCCGCCGCGCGGGGATGTAGCACGCCGCCAGTGCAATGCCTCCCAGCAGCAACGCCACAGCCGCCAGCGTCGCCGGATCGGCCGGGCGCACGCCATACAGCAGCCCCGCCATCAGTCGCGTAAGCGCCAGCGCGGCTACCAATCCGCCCGCGATGCCGGCCGCCGCCAGCCGCACGCCTTGGCGCAGAACGATTCCGACGATCTCTCCCCGCGATGCTCCCAGGGCCGCGCGGATGCCTAGCTCATGGGTGCGCCGCGTCACCGCGTAGGACATGACGCCGTAGATTCCCACCGCGGCCAGCAGCAGAGCGGCCGCCGCAAAGATGATGAGCATGAGCATGGTGAAGCGGCGCTCCGCCAGCGATTCCGAAATAATCTGCTCCATCTTGCGGACAGCGTAGATGGGCTGATCCTGAGTCGGGCCCGCGACCTGCGCCCGCACCGCAGGGACCAGGCTGAGGGGCTCCGGTCCGGAACGCACCATAAGCGTTAGTCCCACCAACGCCCCGGACATGAATTTGTCGGGTACCTGCGTGAAGGGGAAGTAAATCTGGTCGCGTATCTTGGCGGTGTCGTCGGAATCGAGGCCCCAATACTTAATGTGCCCGGCTACGCCGACGACCTGGACCGGGCCCAGAACCATTATGCTAAACCGCTGGCCGACCGGGTCCTGACCTGGGAAGATGTGCTTTGCCAGCACGTCGTCGATGACCACCACCGGGGACGATGCCAGGTTATCGCCTTCCGTGAAGAACCGTCCGCGCCGCAAGGGGGTCTGCATAGCGTTCAGGTAATCCGGGGTGACGATAGAAAACATTGCCGACATCGTCTGGTCCTGTGGGGGCTGCGGCCCGACGCCCGGCCAGAAGAAGATCTCGGAGTCGCTTCCGGCCAGCGGAACTTGTGACGTGATGGCCACCGACTGAACCCCTGGAATCGCCGCCACCCGCCCCAGCATTTGCTGGTATGCAAGGCGGATTGCCCCTGGGCTGGCCATCACTTTGGGAGATAGCGCGACCTGCGTGGTCAGGATATTGCGCGTGTTGAACCCGGGATCCACCTGCAGCAGCCGCCAGACGCTCTCGATCATCAATCCCGCGCCCGCTAGCAGGATGACGGACAAACCGATCTCCACAGCCACGAGAACGCTCTCCGCGCGATGACGTCCGCCTCCCGCGCCGCGCGCCCCTTCCTTCAAGGATTCCTGCGGGTTGGCATTCGCGCTGTGGAACGCGGGGGCCAGGCCGAACAGAATGCCGGTGATGACCGAGACCGCCAGCGTGAAGAGCAGGACGTACGGGTCGATGCCGATTTCCGTGGAGCGCGGCAGGCTGTCCGGTGCGGCGGCCAGCACCAGCTTAGTCCCCCAGCGGGCCAGCAGCAAGCCGATGGCTGCGCCGCCTAGAGACAGTAGCACGCTTTCGGTCAGTAACTGGCGCACGACGCGTCCGCGTTCCGCGCCCAGCGCGGTGCGCACGGCGAACTCCCGCTGGCGAGCCGTAGAGCGCGCCAACAGCAGATTCGCGACGTTGGCGCACGCGATGATCAGCACGAATCCGACGGCGCCCGCCAGCAGGAGTAGTGTGGATTGGATGTACCCCACCATGTCGTCCTTCATAGAGACGAGCCTCGCCCCGTGGCCCGCATTCGTCTTCGGGTATTGGTGGGCGAGGACGCTGCAGATGGATGCAATTTCCGCTTGTGCCGCATCCACGGTTACACCCGCCTTGAGCCGTCCATAGACTGAGATTCCCGGGTGAGACTCCCGCGTGCGCAACATGCCCGCGTCATATAGCTCGATCGGAACGTAGACCTGAGCGCCCTCGCGGAACCGAAGGTTTTGGGGCAGTACCCCGATTACGATGCAACTCATGGCGTTGAGCGTCAGGGCCTTGCCGAGGATGTTCGGGTCGGCTCCCACTCGCTGCTTCCAGAACAGGTAGCCCAGCATGGTCGCGCAGCGAGCGCCCTGGCGGTCTTCTTCGGGCAGGAAATTGCGCCCCATGAACGGAGCGACGCCAAGAGTAGGGAACAGACCCGCCGATACGTATTCGCCCGAGAGGTGCTCGGGTTCGCCTCTGCCGGTGAAGTTGAAATCGTCGCTACGGGTGGCGCCCATATCGGTGAAGGACCGGCTCTCGCGGCGCCAATCGAGGAAATTCGGGTATGCGACCGACATCTGTTTGAACTCGGGCGTGGCCTCGGAAATTAACATCAGCCGCCCAGGGTCGGGATACTCCAGCGGCCGCAGCAGCACCCCGTTCACCACGCTGAAAATGGCCGTATTCGCTCCGATGCCCAGCGCCAGCGCCACGATCGCCACTGCGGTGAAGCCGGGGTTCTTCCGCAAGGTCCGGATTCCATAGCGCAGGTCCTGCGCGAGGCTGGATAGGAGACTCGCTTTGCTTCCCGCGCCCAGGACGATAGGCGGCGGTGCATTGGTGCGCTCGACGGCGCGTAGTTCTCTGGCCAGCAGTTCGTGGCCGCCGGTTTCCTCGAGCGCGATGCGCTGGGCTTCCGCCTGCGTCACACCGCCGCTTTCCAGTTCCCGGTAACGATCCTCGGCGTGCTGCGCCAATTCCTCCACAATCTCCGCTTCCCGCTCGGGAGCCAGTTTCAACTCCGCCAGTTGCTTGCGAATCGGTTCGCTCCAGTCAGGCATTCTCGACTCCCGTGATGCGGCTGATGGCCTCCACGAACGTCTGCCAGCCCTGCCGCTGGGACGCCAGGACCTTCCGTCCCTCCGGCGTCAGACGGTAATAGCGCCGCCGGCGCTGGCCGCTCTTCTCCACCCATCGGCCTTGAATCCAGCCGCGCTTCTCCAGGCGATACAGCAACGGGTAGAGCGATGCCGCGTGAAAGCGCAGCGCGCCTTGGGACCGCTGTTCGATCAGCTTGCCGATTTCATAGCCGTGGCGCGGCACCGCCTCCACCAGCGAGAGCAGCAGCAGCTCGGCGCTGCCCTTTTTCCATTCGCGGTCGATAGATCGGTCTTCCATATATGGCACTACCATATATTACGCGCGCGGCGCGTCCGGCGTCAAGGAAACTCGTGGGCCCGGCCTTCCACGCCCGAACGGGCTTCCGTACCAGTACGTCCAGGCATATGAAACGTTTTGCGAGCGCCGCGCACTATACCATTTAGAGCGTGAACGGCGTGCCTTAACTGCTGCCTGTGGCCCACCCCCTAGCCGCCAGAAGGATGTTCCTGCCGGATCTTCTCAGAATCCCGTTCAC
>Ga0335078_10018531_pt1 | contig 10353 bp, 7 predicted proteins | sample Lox_Sample_32_FD_206711 | JGI IMG/M metagenome (GOLD analysis project Ga0335078, IMG submission 206711) | Soil microbial communities from Loxahatchee National Wildlife Refuge, Florida, United States - Lox_Sample_3.2 | ecosystem: Environmental > Terrestrial > Soil > Wetlands | place: USA: Florida...
GTCGGTATCCGGGGTCGGGCGCCCGTCGGCCCTGCGGCGGTCGGCCGATGGCGACGCGGCGGTGTTCACGGTGCCGGTGGTGGCCGCCCAGGACAGCGTGACCAGCGTGGACACCAGTGCGGTCCGCGCGATCCGGCGGGCCATCGCGGCGCCGGCCAGCGGGCCCGGCCACGGACTGCGGGGGGCCGTCACCGGCACCGCCGCGGTGACCGCCGACAGCGGCAGCACCACCCTGAACGGCCTGCTGCTCAGCACGCTGCTGATCGTGGCGGTCATCCTGCTGCTGGTCTACCGCAGCCCGGTCCTGTGGCTGCTCCCGCTGATCGCCGCGGTCGGTGCGGTGGAACTCGCCCGGGCGGCCGCCCACGGCCTGGCCACCGCCGGGTTCACCGTCAGTTTCCTGTCCTCGGCCATCCTGATCGTGCTGGTCTTCGGGGCGGCCAGTGACTACGCGCTGCTCCTGGTGCACCGCTACCGGGAGGAACTGCACCAGCACGACGCGTGCGAGCAGGCCATGGCCGCCGCGCTGCGCCGCACACTGCCCACGCTGCTGGCTTCGGCGGCGACGGTCACCGGGGCCATGCTCTGCCTGCTCGCCGCGCGCTCCGCATCGCTGCGCGGGCTGGGGCCGATCGGTGCCGTAGCCATCGTGTCGGCTCTGCTGGCCGCGACGACCTTCCTGCCGGCGCTGCTGCTGATCCTCGGCCGGGCGGCGTTCTGGCCGCGCATCCCCGGCCCGGCCCGGCCGGGTGGTGAAGCGTCCCGGGTGTGGTCGGCGGCCGGATCCCGGGTGGCCCGGCACCCGGCCGCCGTCGCGCTGGCGGCCGTGGTCCTGCTCGGCCTGGCCTGCGCCGGCCTGGCGTCGCTGCGGACCAGCAGTGATCCCCTGAACGACCTGAAAGGACATCCGGGCAGCATCGCCGGGGAGCAGTTGCTGGCCAGGCACTTCCCGCCCGGCACGATCGCGCCGCTGGTGCTGCTGGCGCCGGCCGCCGAGGCGGCGGCGGCCAGCCAGGCCGCGCGGGGCACGCCAGGCGTGGCGGCCGTGCTGCCGGGACCCCGGGTGGGCCGCTATACCAGCATGGCCGTCGATCTGGCCGTCCCGCCGTACAGCGCGGTCGGCTTCGGCGTCATCGCCGCGCTGCGCCTGGACCTGGGCCGCAGTACGCCCGGCGCCCTGGTCGGCGGGAGCCCGGCCGCCGAGTACGACATCGCCCGGGCAGCCCGCCGGGACACCGCCGTCATCATCTCGTTGGTCCTGCTGGTCATCCTGCTGGTTATCGCAGTCCTGCTGCGTGCGGTGCTGGCACCGCTGGTGCTGGTGGCCACCACCGCGCTCAGCTTTGCCGCGTCGTTCGGGCTGGCCAGCCTGCTGTGGCGGTACGGATTCGGCTACCAGGGCATCGACCCGCAGATCCCGCTGTACATCTTCATCTTCCTGGCCGCCCTGGGGGTGGACTACAACATCTTCCTCAGCGCCCGGATCCGGGAGGAAAGTGGCGGGCTCGGCACCGGGCCGGGCACGCTACGCGGACTCGCCCTGACCGGGGGCGTGATCACCGCCGCCGGGGTGGTCCTCGCCGCCACCTTCGCCGCCCTGGCCCAGCTGCCCTCGGTATCGGTCACCGAGGTCGGCACCGCGATCGCCATCGGGGTGCTCATCGACACCCTGCTGGTCCGCACGGTGCTGGTGCCCGCGATCTTCCTCAGCACGGGCGACCGCATCTGGTGGCCGGGCGGTCAGCCGGCGAACGCGTCGCGGATGGCGGCGCGGCCTTCGGCGGCTAGCGCGGACCAGCCGTAGCTGCCCTGATCCCGGAGTTCTTTCGCGGCCTGGACGGCCGCGCCGTAGGCGGCGAAGGCGAACTGGGAACCGACCGAGACCCGGCGGACACCGGCCGCGGCCAGTTCGGGGATGGCCGGGCCGCGCGGCAGGGCCAGCACGTTGACCGGCCGGTCCACCTCACGTACCACGGTGCGGATGTCGTCCAGGCTGGTCAGCCCGGGCGCGTACAGCGCATCCGCGCCCGCTTCCTGGTAGGCCTGCAGCCGGGCGATGGTGCCGGCCAGGTCCGGCCGGCCACGCAGGAAGTTCTCGGCCCGGGCGGTGAGCACCAGCGGGCCCGGCGTGCCCTTGGCCGCGTCGGCCGCGGCCGCGATCCGGTCCCGGGCCAGCCCCAGGCCGTAAATCGGCTCGTCCTCGCGCCCGGTGTAGTCCTCGACCGAGCAGCCGGCCAGCCCGGCCGCGGCGGCCAGCCGGATCGTCTCGGCCACGCCGGCCGGGTCGTCGGCGAACGCGTTCTCCAGGTCGGCGGACACCGGCAGGCTGGTGGCCGCGGCCACCTCGGCGCCGTGCGCCAGCGCCTCGTCCCGGCTCACCCCGCCGTCCAGCCGGCCGAGCGTGGCGGCGAAGCCGCCGCTGGTCGTGGCCAGCGCCGCATAGCCCAGCCATTCGAACAGCCGGGCCGAGCCCGCGTCCCACGGGTTGGGCAGCAGCAGCAGGTCCGGGCCCTCGTGCAGGGCCCGGAACCGCCGCGCCCGTGACGCCTGAGTGTCGGTGTCCGTTGGCATGGGCCCCACTCTAGGGCGGGGCGCCGACAAGCCGCCCTGGCCGATGGCTCAGGTCGGGTTGGCCGCCATGTGCTGCTGCACGTGATGCACCGCGGACCGCATCCGGAAGGCCACGGCGATCTCCATGATGCCGTAGACGATCAGCCAGAAGCCGAGCACGAAGGCCAGGGTGACCAGGGAGATGCCGGGCCACATGATCACGATGATGCCGGCGATCACGCTGAGCGCACCGATGAAGCCCAGCCAGCCGCGGTGCGGCGCGTCCTTGTGCGCGATGGAGGTGTACAGCTCCGAGATCCCGTAGGCCACCCAGTAGATCCCGATGAGCAGGGCCAGCGCGATCACCGACACGATGATGTGCCGGATCGCGTACAGCCCGATCACGATGCCGAGCAGCCCGAGGATCACGTTCCACACCCGCCTGCCGCTCGATTCGTCGGCGGCGAACGCGTTGATGAACGAGAAGATCCCGGACACCAGGATCTGGATGCCAAACAGGATGGCCAGCACCACCACGGTGGGCCCGGGCCAGGCCACCGCGAACACCCCGGCCACCACCATGAGAATCCCGAAGAACAGCAGCCATCCCCAGTGCCGGCCGATCCGGCCAAGCTCATCGCCGATATCCCGAGAAATCGGGGTGGACATGTCGGCCTCCAGTTGCCGAGACGTACGGGTCATCATTTCCATGGTCATCTCGGCCAGCCCGGTTGTCTACGTTCCCCCGGACAACGGTTCGTGAACCTGGTGGTCCGCGCGGACATTTCCGGATATGTACCGGCCTGGGGTGGCCTCGTATCATCGGCCAATGGGGCCGGAATTGGATGACTGGGCGGTTGACGAGCAACTGGCCGAGCTGGGAAGGGCGCTGGCCAGGCGAACCGACGCGCTGGCCACGGCGATGGCCAAGCAGATCACCGCGGAGGTCAGCTTCTACCGGGACCAGCCCGCCGTCTCACTCGACGAGCTGCGGGACAGCTGCCGCGCCCACCTGGAGTACGTGCTCGGCTCGCTCGGCCGACCGGTCCCGCGGGACACCTCGCCCGCCGAGCGCAATGGCCGCCGCCGGGCCGACGCGGACGTACCGCTGCCCGCGCTGATGGACGCCTACCGGGTCGGCACCCGGTACATCTGGGAAAGCTTCCTGGCCGAGGCGGAAAGCAACGGCGCGCCGGACAGCGCCACCCTGGTCCGCGCGTCGTCGCAGGTGTGGATGCTGCAGACGGACTTCATCGAGGCCATGTCGGCCGGCTACCGGGACGCGATGACCGTCCGGGTGCTCAGCCAGGAGCACGAGCGGTCCGCGCTGGTCGGCGCGCTGCTCGAAGGACGGATCACCGAGACCAGGACGGTATGGGAGGCCGCGGAGATCCTGCGCATCACCCGGCGCGGGCCGTACGTGGTGGTGGCCGCGGAAGTCCCGGAGCTGGGCCGGCAGGCGATCCGCGACGCGGAGAACCGGCTGCGCGCCGACGGGATCTCCTCGGCCTGGCGGCTGCTGCCCGACCTGCAGGTCGGCATCGTCGTGCTGCGCACCCCCCAGCAGCTGGGCCAGCTGGTCACGCTGCTGACCGGCCGGTCGGCGCACCGGATCGGGATCAGCCCGCAGTACCAGGCCCTGGAGGACACCGGCGAGGCGCTGCGGTTCGCCCGGATCGCGATGACCGCGGCCGCCCCGGGCCAGGCCGCGGTCACCCGGTTCGACCAGGCCCCGCTGGCGGTGACCGTGGCCAGCACGCCGGAGGTCATGCGGCACGTGACCGGCTCGGTGCTCGGCGCGCTGGACGGGCTGCCGGACACGGAGCGGGCCCTGCTGCTGGACACGCTGGCGGCGTGGCGGGACAGCGGCGGGTCGGCCGTCGGCGCGGCCGAGCGCCTGTTCGTGCACCCCAACACGGTGCGGCACCGGCTGCGCCGGATCAGCGCCGCCACCGGCCGCACCCTGACCGCCCCCCGCGACATAGCCGAGCTCTGCCTGGCCCTGGAAGCCGCCCGCCAGCAGCCCTAGCCAGCCGTGATCATGACTTCAGTAGGACTCTAATACCACCTAAGTCATGATCACGAGCGCAGGGCTGAGGGGCACGGGCGGGTGGGTTAGGTGAACGCGGAGAGGCCGGTGATGGCGCGGCCGACGATGAGGGTGTTCATCTCCCGGGTGCCCTCGTAGGAGTAGATGGCCTCGGCGTCAGCGACAAACCGGCCCACGTTGTGCTCCAGCAGGATGCCGTTGCCGCCCATCAGTTCGCGGGCCCAGCCGACCGTCTCGCGCATCCGCATCGTGCAGAACGCCTTGGCCAGCGCGGAGTGCTCGTCCCGGGCCTGGCCGTCCTCCTGCAGCCCGGCCAGCCGGGCGCACAGCGCGGCCGAAGCGGTCGTGTTGGCCAGCATCTTCACCAGCAGGTCCTGGACCAGCTGGAAGCCGCCGATCGGGCGGCCGAACTGCTCCCGCTGCTTGGCGTAGGCCAGCGCGTTCTCGTACGCGCCCCGGCCGCAGCCGGCCGCCATCCAGGCGACCCCGGCCCGGGTCATCCGCAGGACCTCGGCGGTGTCCTTGAACGAACGGGCGTTCTGCAGCCGGCTGGTCTCGGGCACTCGCACGTCGTCCAGCGTGATCCGGGCGTTCTGCACCACCCGCAGCGCGATCTTGTCCTCCAGCTTCTGGGTACTGAAGCCTGGCGTGCCCTGCTCCACCACGAAGCCCTTGACCTGGCCGTCCGCTTCGTCCTTGGCCCAGATCACGACGAGGTCGGCGAACGTGGCGTTGCCGATCCAGGTCTTCTGGCCGCGCAGCACCCAGCCGTCGCGGTCGCGGCGGGCGGTGGTGGTCAGCCCGCGGGCCGCGCCCGAGCCGGTGTCCGGCTCGGTCAGCCCGAACGCCCCGATCAGCTCCATCCGGGCCATCGGCGGCAGCCAGCGCTGCTTCTGCTCCTCGGACCCGCAGACGTAGACCGAGCCCATGGCCAGCCCGCCGTGCACTCCGCAGAACGTGGCGATGGACGGGTCGGTCCGGGCCAGCTCCAGCGCGACCAGGCCGTCCAGCAGCAGCCGCGCCCCCGGGCAGCCATACCCGTGATACGGCAGACCCGCGATGCCCAGGTCACGCAGGCCGGGGACCAGCTCGTGCGGGAACTCGGCCCGCACCCAGTACCGGTTGATCACCGGTGCGACTTCTTTTTCCATGAACGCCCGTACCCGGTGCAGCACCGCTCGCCCGGCGTCATCGAGCAGCTGTTCCAGGCGGTAAAAATCGGCGTCGGCGGGCATCGGCGTTACCTCCCTGCGGATAGGCCGGGCTCGGTCCCGGTCAGGAACTCGTTGATCAGCGGGGCCAGCAGGTCCGGGCGCAGCACCAGTTCGACGTGCCCGCCGCGGTACACGTGCAGCCGGGCATGTGGGATGAGCGAGGCCAGGATGTGCCCGTTGACCTGCGGGATGATCGGGTCGTCGTCGCCGGCCAGCACCAGCGTGGGCTGGCGGAGCAGTCGCAGCAGCGGCAGCGAGGTCCAGCCCGCCCCGGCGGCCAGCTGGTACAGGTAGCCGCGGGACGGGCCGACCCGGGTCCACCGGTGCAGCACGCCGGCCACCTGGCCGGCGTCTTCCCGCGCCGTGCCGCCGTACAGCTGGCCCGCGATCCGCCGGGTGTAGCCCGGGTCCAGGTACCGCCGGGGAGTGGCCAGCGTGGCGAGCACCCACGGTCTGCCCGGCACCATCAGCACCCCGGTCCCGGTGGCGACCAGCACCACCCGGCGGCAGCGGCGCGGCTCGGACAGCGCGAACTGCTGGGCCAGCGCGCCGCCCCAGGAGATGCCGAGGATGTCCGCCTGGTCGTGGCCGAGGTGGTCGAGCAGCCCGGCCAGCAGGTGGGCCAGCGTGCCGAACCGGTACGGGCGGGGCGGCAGCGGCGAGCCGCCCACTCCGGGCACGTCGAACCGGATGACCTCGATGGCTGGGTCGATAAGCGCCATCAGCGGGTCGAACGTCTCCAGGCTGGCGCCGATGCCGTTGGCCAGCAGCAGCGGCGGGTCGCCTCCGGTGCCGGGCCGGACTGCGATGCGCAGCGGGGTGCGGCCCACCACCACGGTGCGGGTCACCGAGCGCCGCCGGGCCCGGCGCGCCGCGCGCCGGGCCCACAGCGACTCTCCGCCGGCCTGAGAGTCAGCGGTCAAAGACATAGCTTCCTGGTGCGGGTTCGATGGGTGGCAATTCTGGGCTGCCAGGGGAGTCCGGGGCCGGTTTCCCCGCGCCGCTGCGCTGGCCCAGCCAGGCCGCGAAGTCCGGCCACCAGGAGCCTTGCTCGGTGCTGGCCGCGGCCAGCCACTCGTCCGGTTCTGGCGGGGTGACCGGTGCGGTCCGGTACACCGCTTTGGCGTTGCCGGCCGGGCTGACCATGGACGCGATGTGCCCGCTGCGGGCCAGCACGAAGCGGGAGTCCCCGCCGAGCAGCTGGACGGCGCGGTAGCAGGATTGCCACGGGCACAGGTGATCAGCCGCGCCCGCCACCACGTACCCGTCGGTGCCGACCGCGGCCAGGTCAACCGGGCTGCCCAGCATGGTGGCCTGGCCCGGCACGGTCAGGCTGTTGCCCAGCGCCAGCCCGATGAAGTCGCGGTGCACGCCCGCGGGCATCCGGGTGGTGTCCGCGTTCCAGTACAGGATGTCGAACGGGGGCGGCGGACGGCCGAGCAGGTAGTTGTTCACCCAGTAGTTCCAGATCAGGTCGCCCGGCTTGAGCCAGGCGAACACCTCGGCCAGCGCGGCCCCGTCCAGGTAGCCGCGGGTCGCGGACACGGCCATCGCGGCCTGCGCGGTGCGCTGGTCGAGCAGCGCCGCGGGCAGCCCGGCCCGGGCCTGGTCCAGCACGGTGACCGCCAGGGCCAGCCCGGCCAGCTGCTGGTCCTGGCCGGTGGCGGCCAGGTGGGCGGCGACCATGGCGGCCAGGATTCCGCCCGAGCACAGCCCGAGCAGCAGGGCCGAGTCCGCTCCGGTGACGTCGCGGGCGGCGGCCAGCGCGGCCAGGATGGCCTCGCCGTAGGTGTCCAGGTTCCAGTCGCGGTGCCGCACGTCCGGGTTCCGCCAGGAGATCATGAAGACCTGCTGCCCGGCGGAGACCAGGTACTCGACCAGGCTGCGGCCGGGGGCCAGGTCCACGATGTAGTACTTGTTGATCACTGGCGGCACCACGAGCAGGGGCCGCTCGCGCACCTCGGTGGTGGCGGGGGTGTACTGGATCAGCTCGAACACCGGGGTGCGCAGCACCACCGTGCCGGGGGTCACGGCCAGATCCACGCCCACCGCGAACGCGTCCGGCTCGACCATGGACGGTACGCGCGGCGCGGTCGCCATGTCCGCGGCCAGGCGGCGCGCCCCCGCCAGCACACTGCCGCCGCCGGTGTCGATGGCGGCCTTCCAGAACGCCGGGTTCAGCACCGGGTTGTTGCTCGGGGCCAGGGCCTCGGCCAGGTTGGTGAGCTGGAAGCTGACCCGCTCCTGGTCGGTCCAGTCCAGCCCGGCGTCGGCCTGCAGCTCGGCCAGCGTGGCCGTGCCGGCCAGGTAGGCCTGCAGCACCCGGCGCAGCACCGGGTTGCCGGTCCAGGCCGGATCGGTGAACCGGCGGTCCTTGGGCCCGGCGGCCAGCTCCGACCGCCCGGCCGTGATCCGGGCCAGCTCGCCGCCCAGGCTGGCCAGCCGGCCGGCCACCAGCTGCGGGCGGCTGGCCAGCCGGGCCGCGAAGCGGGCCATGGCCTGGCCCGGGATGAACCGCCGGGCCGGCCCGAGCGCCGCGTCGGCCAGCAGCATGTCCAGCGGCCCCGCGGTGTCGGCTGGCGCTTCTGCCGCAGCGTCCTGCGCTCTCGCGTCCGGGCTCATGGCGCCAAACCCTCCGGTGGGTGGACCTCGCGGCGCAGGATCTTCCCGGTCGCCCCCTTGGGCAGCGCGTCGACCAGCCAGACGTGCCGCGGGTACTTGTACGCGGCCACCCGCGCCTTGACGAACGCGCGCAGTTCGTCCGGGGTGGCGCTGGCCCCGGGCTTGAGCGCGGCGGCCGCGCCGATCTCCTCGCCCAGGGTGGGATGCGGGATGCCGATGACCGCCGCCTCGGCCACTGCCGGGTGCTCGTACAGCACTTCCTCGATCTCGCGCGGGTAGACGTTGAAGCCGCCCCGGATGATCAGGTCCTTCTTCCGGTCCACGATGAAGAAGTAGCCGTCCTCGTCTTGCCGGGCCATGTCGCCGGTGCGCAGCCAGCCATCTGGGATGGCTTCTCTGGTGGCTTCCGGCCGGCCCCAGTAGCCCTTCATCACGTTCGGTCCACTGATCGCGATCTCGCCCACCTCGCCGGGAGGCACGTCGGTGCCGTCCGCGGCGACCAGGCGTAGCCGCACGCCGCGCACCGGGGTGCCGATCGAGCCCGGCTTGCGCTCCCGGTCCGGGTGGTTGAACGAGGCCACCGGCGAGGTCTCGGACAGCCCGTACCCCTCCAGGATCATCGTGCCGAACGCCGCCTCGAACGAGCGCAGCAGCTCCACCGGGAGGGCCGCGCCGCCACTGACACAGACTTGCAGCGAGCTGAGGTCATACCGGTCCCGGTCCGGGTGGTGCAGCAGCGCCGCGTACATCGTGGGCACGCCCTCGAACACGGTGACCCGGTGACGCTGGATGACGTCCAGGGCCTGGCCCGCGTCGAACCGGGGCAGCAGGGCCAGCCCGGCGCCGGAGACGACCGCCGAGTTCAGCCCGCAGGTCAGCCCGAACACGTGGAACAGCGGCAGGCAGCCCATGATCACGTCGGACGGGCTCAGGCTGAACAGGGTCTCCGCGCAGAGCTGGGCGTTGGTCCGCAGGTTAGCCTGGCTGAGCTCGGCGCCCTTGGGCTGCCCGGTGGTGCCCGAGGTGTACAGGATCAGCGCGGTGTCGTCGTCCGCGCGGCCGGCCACGCCGGGCGCGGGCAGTTGCGCCTGGAGGAGCGCGGCCAGGTCGCCGGCCCCCGCGGCGACGAAGCCGGCCCCCGCGGCGGCCGCGCCCGCGACGGGCTCGCCGGGCGAGTCGGCCGCCGCGAACAGCAGGGCCGCCCCGGAGTCGCTCAGGTAGTACTCCACCTCGCGGGATTTGAGCAGGGGGTTCATCGGCACCACGATGCCGCCCGCGCGGAGCACGCCGTAACACACGAGGCAGAACTCGGGGGTGTTGGCCAGCATCACCCCGGCCCGGTCGCCCGCCTGGAACCCCCGGCTGAACAGGAACGCCGCCACCCGTGCGGCGGCGTCGTCGAACTCGCCGTAACTCACCACCCGGTCGCCGGCCAGGATCGCGGGATGCTCCGGCTGCTTGGCCGCCTGGTCGCTGAGAAGCTGCGCGAGATTGGCCATCGTCCACCTCCGGGTGCGGGCCTGGATCGCCGCTAGGTCCCAGCATCTGCCCTGGTGGCGGACATGTCGATGGCACCGGCGCACTGTGCTGGCCGCTCACCGTGGTGAGCGGGCACAATGCCGGCTAGTGGCCGTTGGCGCTGGCGAGCGCCTTGGACCGGGCGATCCGGTCCTTGGCCGTGGCGTGCACCTGTTTAGGGTCGACGCCCAGCTTCTCGGCCACGGCCTCCAGCCACACCTCGGACAGCACGTTGGTCTCGAAGTCGATCTCGGCCCGCATGTCGGAGCGGGCCGACTCCCGGTTCTGGCTGAGCAGGACGAACGTGGACAGGAAGATCGCCTCGAGCGAGACGATGAGGGTGAGCAGGCCAAACGGGAACGGGTCGAAACGCCACCAGATCAGGTTGCCGATGCACCA
>Ga0335078_10018532_pt1 | contig 10352 bp, 9 predicted proteins | sample Lox_Sample_32_FD_206711 | JGI IMG/M metagenome (GOLD analysis project Ga0335078, IMG submission 206711) | Soil microbial communities from Loxahatchee National Wildlife Refuge, Florida, United States - Lox_Sample_3.2 | ecosystem: Environmental > Terrestrial > Soil > Wetlands | place: USA: Florida...
TGTAAATTTCAATGAAAACAGTTGATTGATTCTGTTCAATCGCTCCGGTTGACCTTGGATCGTTTCACGAGGCCTTTGTGATAGAGGCGGTCAAGGACTGTACCTACGGATGAATAGGCGACTTCTCGTTCCAATCTCTTTCATTACTTCGTGCGCAGGCTTTCCTAGTCTCTGTAGTGCACCAAGAATGTCTGTCTGAAGGTCGCCTAATGACAGGTGGAGTCGAATGAACCTACCATTACTAAGACTTACTTCAACATTCTATTCTTGATTGCGGTTAGCACTCGATTTGGCGTGGCGGGTATCTCGGTTAGCCTCACGCCAATTGCATTATCGATAGCGTTCACGATTGCAGGAGCTGGTAACACGATTGGTGGTTCGCCTATAACTTTTGCACCGAAGGGGCCAAGGCGTCCCGGGTATTCTACGATTATTGTCTTAATTTCGGGAACGTCGAGCGATGTTGGTATGTAGTAATCAGCCAGATTCGGGTTCACGACGACGCCTTCGTTGTGGATCATTTCTTCCATGATGGCGTAGCCTAGGCCTTGGATTGTGCCTCCCTCGATTTGTCCTTCAACTGATATTGGGTTGATTGCTTTGCCAATATCGTAGGCTGTGATCATCTTGAGCACTTGCACCTTACCGGTTTCAGTGTCAACTTCGACTTCGGCCGCGACTGCGCCGAAAGTAAATTGGAGGTAAGTAGTGCCTTGGCTTGTTTCAGGGTCGTATTCGCACTTTGGTGCTAAAAACTTGCCAACCTCTTTCAATCCAACTCCTTTGACATAGGCTTGTTTGACCACGTCGTGGAAGGAGACGATGTTCTCCGGATACGATTTGTTGTAGTATGATCCACCAGTGTCTCCTATTTCCGTTGGCGTAGTTTGCAGCATGCCAGCTGCGACTTCCTTCAATGTCTGGTGTAATGTTCCTGCAGCCATTTGTGTAGCTCTGCCGCCAATAGTGATGGTTCGTGACGCAACGGTCGGTCCGCTATCACCGCAATATTCTGTGTCTGGAGGATCAAGCTTGAAGTATTCTAGTGGCAGGTTCATCGTTTCCGCGGCTATCTGAAGGAGACCTGAGGGAGCGCCGGTTCCATATTCTGTTAACGCCGTTCTTAGCCGGACGGTTCCATCTTTATCGATTTGCATATGAACTGTTCCGTAGTCTGAGCCTTCAGGGCCAAGGCTGTTGCCATGGTACAATATCGCGATGCCTAGTCCCTTTTTCTTAGGTCCTGTCAATTTGCTGAATCTCTCACGTGTTGCATGCCAATCTGATTCCTTCACAACCCGGTTAAGACACTCTTCGAGACCGCACCCTTCATCAACAACTTGACTGGTAGCCATCAAAGCTCCTGGTCTGAGTATGTTCAGTAGCCGGAGGTCTACAGGGTCCATGCTGAGTTTCTTTGCAATCTCATCCATGTGTGACTCGGCAGCAAAGTGCGCCTGGGGGCCGCCAAACCCTCTAAACGAGCCAGTCATAGTATTGTTGGTGTAGACGCAGTAGGAATCTGTTTTCACATTCGGAATGATATATGGCCCAGTTGCATGGAAGCACGCACGTGTTACAACTAGCGGGCCGAGCGATGCGTATGCGCCTGTGTCCGCTACAAGTTTAGCTTCCCAAGCAGTTAACTTCCCACTTCTCTTTACCCCGGCCTTGAGCGTTATTACGAATGGGTGGCGTTTGGTGTGGCCTATCATGGATTCTTCGCGCGTGTAAGCTAGGGCCGCAGGTTTTCGTGTCTTTATTGCAACGAGCGCCGCCATGCCTAAGACGTCGACAGGCATTTCATCAGATTTAGGCCCGAAGGCACCGCCTGTTGCCGCCTGAATAACTCGGACTTGTTCAGGGCGCAGCGAAAGTAATTTGGCGATCCCTGTTTGTACGTGGAATGGGCTCTGCATTGACCCGACACACGTGACAGAGCCATCCGGCTCCGGAATCACGAAACCAGTCTCCGGTTCCAAAGGCACTGGTTCTTGAAACGGCGTTTTGTATGTTCCTTCAACTATGAAGTCGGCTTGTCTAAATCCTTCCTCGACGTTGCCTTTCCGAAGTTTCACGTGTTTGGCAACGTTTCCATTCTCGTGCAACCTAGGCGCGTCGGGTTTCAGAGCTTCAACTGGAGAGAAGATTGATGGGAGGGGTTCATAATCGATCTTTGCCAAGTCTACAGCTTCTTCGGCAATGGAAGGATCGTACGAGGCGACCGCGGCTATCGGTTCTCCAGCAAAACGAACCTTAGTCGTCGCAAATAGCGGCTTATCGGGAAGTAGCGCGGCTGATTCATTAATTCCAGGAATGTCCTGTGCCGTGACCACGGCCGCTACTCCAGGATAGTTGCGTGTCGCTGTGAGGTCCACGCGCTTAAGCAAGGCATGCGCCACTTTGGACCTGACCACCTTCAAGTAGAGCGCGTTTTCGGGAACTATGTCCATTGTATAGATTGGTTTACCAAGAACCTTATCGATCGAATCAACCCGACCTGCACCCTTGCCAACATAGACCATCTCCTGTTTCTGCATCAGTTTACTTACCGTAGTCTGTTCTTCAACCAAATTATTGCGCCTTTTTCATTTCTGATGCAGCTATTTTCACTGCCTGGAAGATTTTCAGGTACCCTGTGCATCGGCACAAGATGCCACTAGTGGCACGTTTGATATCATCGTCGGTAGGATTGGGATTTCGATCGAGCAAATTCTTCGTAGCCAGAACGACTGCGGGGATGCAGTATCCACATTGGGCTGCATTCAACTTCACGATCGCTCGTTGAATGGGATGGAGTTTATCCGCTGTGGCAACACCTTCTATTGTCAATATTTGCTTGTTTCTTGCCTGTATGGCAAATATTAGGCATGAGTTCACTAGCTTTCCGTCCATCAAAACGCCGCAAATGCCGCAATCGCCCGTACCGCAGCCCTCTTTCACTCCTTTCAACCCTAACTTATCGCGAAGTACATCTAAAAGGCGCTCGTTAGATTGCACAACTAGCGCGTAATCTTTGCCATTAACGTTGAACTTCAAAAGATGCTTAGACAATCAACTTCTCTCCAGTCAACCCATCTACGCACCTGGTAAGCGTTCTCTTGAATAGTGCACATGCAACCTCCATCCTGTATTCTTGTGAGGCTCTAAAGTCCGACGTGAGCCGAAGTTCGTTTCTTAACGCGTCGATCGACATTGTCAGGCGCTTATGATCAAGTGGCTTATCTTGCATCTTTTCTTCCGTATTCTTAGCGCGGGCCGGGATCTTACCGTTGACTCGGTTGAATGCTATTCGAATGTCCTCGATTCGATTTGTTTTCGTTGCAAGTTTCAAATAAATCGCGCAGTTGACGAAAGCCGTTATGAGAGAGTTTCTCATGCCGACCTTCTCAAAGGCGCACCTAGCATTCTGATCAATATCTGAGAACGTTGCCTCTACCATTATTTCGTTAGGGCTTAAGTCAACCATGCGTTTTCCTTTGAGAAAATCCTCTAGCCGCACTACGCGGTCTCCCTTTACGCTCCGGGTTCGAACCTGTGCGTCAAGCACTAACAGCAACGGTAACAGATCTTCTGAGGAAGACGCAGAGCACACGTTTCCTCCAACCGTTGCAACATTGACAATGGATGGGCCACCAAACTTTCTTGCCACTTCTCTTATGGCTTCGTATTTTGAGTCAAAGAGTGGTGATGCTATAAGTTCAGCTATTGTTGTCATTGCTCCTATTTTGAAGGTACCATTTTCCTTCTCGACATAACTCAATTCCGTAAGCCCAGTCAGGTCGACAAGCACTTTCGGATTCACTTGCCGACGCTGGATCCGGTTGATGAGGTCGCTTCCGTTCGCTATTAGTTGTACGCCGGTCTGGTGTTCGTTGATGTAATGGAGAAGGTCCATCTGATTCATTGGGACGTACATGTCAAATCGTCGCAACTATTTTTCATCCGCCCGCGGCAGTAGGAACAAGTAGGATTATGTCTCCGTCATTTAGTTTCCTCGAGAATTCAGGGGGAGTTTGAGCTGCGTTATTGATGTAAACCGTCGTATACGTCCGAATTTTACCACGGGAATCAAAGATTAAGTCTCTTACTGAATCTTTTTTCGAAATAAGGGAAGCTACGACGTCTCCAAGTGTGTCAGCCTCGACTTCCAGTTGGCTTTGGCCAAGGCTTTCTCTTAATTCATGAAACAGTCTAACGGTTACTTTTGGTGGCACTGTTTCTCCTCTCATTCATAGCCTTGTATACTCGCTCTGGTGTGGCAGGTAGGGTGAAGACCCTTTCTCCGGTGGCGTCGTATATTGCGTTGGCTACGGCAGATCCGACGGGGATTATTCCTATTTCTCCTAATCCTTTGGCGCCGAACGGACCGACTTTCTCGTACGTTTCTACAGGGTCAATTTGAATCTCCGGGACATCGCAGATTGTTGGAATGATGTATGTTGTGAAGTTGTTTGTTTTGGTTATGCCCTCATTGATTTGTGTTTCTTCAGTTAAGGCGAATCCCAGTCCCTGAACTATAGCCCCCTCGCATTGGCCTGTGTATGATTGAGGGTTGATCATCTTGCCTGAGTCTGTCGAGAGAAAGAACTTGAGCACTTTCGTTGATCCCGTCAAAGTATCGACTTCCACTAGGGCGATGGCCGTGCCGTACATGTAGGCCAAGTGGGGAATTTCGATGCTTCCCTCCACCGGTTTGTCGGCTCGAGGAACGTTGTACCCAGCAACGATTCTGGTCTCTGAACTTGAGTTGTAAAGATACTGCGCTATGTCAATGTAGTTTACAGTCTTCTTTGGGTTTCTTTTGCTAATGATTTGTGATTCCTGGAATTCGAGATCGGCCTTCTGGTCTGCTATTATCTTGCTTGCTGTTTCGAGCAATAGCTCATTCATTTTAGGAGCGGTTGTTAGTATGGCGTTGCCCCCTCTCACTAATCCCATTGATGCAGACGAGGTGCCTGAGTCAGGTGCGAGGCCAGAATCGGCTGAGGCGATGTAAACGTCTGCAATGTCGCAATGTAGTGCTTCCGCGGCAATTTGCGCGTATGCCGTTATTGCGCCTTGGCCAATTTCTGGGCAGCTGACGCCAACCACGAATTTTCCCGTTGGGGTAATCTGGATCGAGGCTGCAGCGAAGTCTGGGAGAGCTCCAAAACCGAATCCTTTGACCGCGGTCGAGACGGCGATTCCGCGTTTACACCATGGTGCCGAGGTTTGTGCCTTGTATTTTTCTCGATTATTCCAGAGGTCCGAACTCTCGGCTTTCTGAAGTGTTTCATAAATGCCTACGCTATCTTGTAATTTCTGGCCGAGGGGTCCAGTGTCTCCCTTACGAACCACGTTCTTCTTCCGTATTTCCAATCTATCTATGTGTAGTTTTTCCGCTAGAATGTCTATGTTCGACTCTAAAGCGAAATTTACTTGAGGGGAGCCGAAGCCGCGGAAAGCACCTGCAACCCCGTTGTTTGTATACACCGAGTAGGCGTCGATGTCTACGTTGGGAATACGGTACGGTCCACATGAATTCTCAATCGCAACGTCCAGAACTGTAGGACCGAGGGATGCATATGCCCCAGTGTCGGCAAGAATTCGAACTTGGTTCGCCACCAGCCGTCCTTCTTGGTCCGCGGCAGTTTTCATAGTTACGACCATTGGGTGGCGCTTCATTCCAGCGGAGCCAGATTCCTCCCTACTCCAAACCATTTTTACAGGACGTTTTGTTTTCGTTACTAGGAGGGCGAGGTGAATTTGGACGGTATTCTCCTCCTTTCCTCCAAATGCACCTCCTACTGGTGTGGAGATAACCCGAATATCCTCAGCTTTGATGCCCAGTGCCCGTGAAATTTGCATCTGGTCCCTGTAGGGTGACTGGCCACCCGAGTAGAGAACAAGTTTTCCGTTCTCGTCAAGCATTCCAACTCCCGCCTCGGTTTCAAGATACATGTGCATCTGCCGGCCCGTTCTGTACGTGTTCTCAACCACGAAGGCAGCGTTTCGGAATGCCTCATCCACATTCCCTACAGTTACTCGAGAGTGTCGTAGAATGTTGCCCTTTTCATGGACTTTAGGAGCGTCGTGCTTCATGGCTTCAAGCGGTTCCGATATTACAGGAAGTGGTGAGTACTCGACCTCTACCAGGTTGGTAGCTTCTTCGGCCGCCTCTGGGGTTTCGGCGGCAACTACTGCCACCGCGTCTCCCATGTACCTCACTTTTTCCCAGCAGAGTACCGGCTGGTCAGGGATGAGAATTCCAAATCCGTTGGTTGCCGGAACATCCTTGTATGTAAGCACTGCAACTACGCCTGGAGCAGTCTCTGCTCGCTTCGTATCGATGCTCTTAATCAGGGCATGCGGGTATTTGCTGCGTTTAACCTTGGCGTAGAGCATGTTTGGCAGTTTCATATCTGAGAAGAATTTCGTTTGGCCGGTGACTTTGCCTTCCCCGTCTTTTCGTCGAATCGGTTTACCGACCCATTTCAGTGAGAATTCTTTTGTTGTCAGTGTTTCTGTCGTACCAATTAACCTCCCGCGATCGGCGGAACTACAAGTATCTCGTCGCCGTCATTGAGCTTGGAGGATCCGTTTAGTCGGATTCCTTCACGCACAACGTAGAGGTAGCTCGGGTCTTTGACTTGAATTGTTCTTAACAGGTCATCAGTAGTAGCGTTTTCCTTCAACTCTACAGTAAGCTCCTTGCCTTCAAGCGCGAAAGATGGTGCGCCGAAAACCTTCACTCTGACGTGGACGAATCTATCCACGATGTTCCTCCTCCGCGTAAACGGCTCGATAAAGGGCTTCGTAGGTGATTGAGACTACAACTTCTTTCCTGTATTCGGCTGATCCTCGAATATCGTCTATCGGAGAGACATCGTCAGCGACCAAGTTTGCTGCTTTCTTTAAGAGGTCAGGAGTCAGCGGAATCGATTCAAGTGTTTCTTCGCATCTTCGGGAACGTCGGATTGTTGGTGCCACTGCTCCCAAAGCAACTCTGGCTTCTTTGAACGATTTATCCTCTCTTTCATCCCGTAATACAACAGCAACGTCTACGATGGAGATTGCATTAGCATCTCGCAAGCCCAGCTTGACGTAACAACCTCGGTCCCTGTTCCCTAATCCCTTGAAGTAAACTTCCTCGATCAATTCGTCAGGTTTGAGGTCTATTTTTCGATAGCTTTGAAAAAACTGCTCGATAGGAATTTTGCGTGTGCCATCTCGGCTTCGTGTCGAGACAGTTGCATCAAGTGCATACAGCGAGGGTATGCTGTCGCCTGCGGGTGAGGCGTTTCCCAAATTACCTCCCAGCGTGGCTGTGTTCTGGAGTTGGACTGCTCCTATTTGTTTAGCCGCCTCAACCAAGGGCCAAGCATGATCTTGAGTTATCGGAGAATGCACGATGTCACTATACGTTGCAAGTGAACCAATGTGAACGGTATCACGATCGCTTCTGATAAACCTCAATTCCTTCAATGGTAGAATGTTTAGAAGCTTTTTCGCCCGCAATACCCCGTCCCTCAATTGGACAATAACGTCTGAGCCGCCGGCTACAATCCTGGTTCCAGGTTCATTCTTGGCCAATATGTTCAACGCCTCGGCTAGAATCCTCGGCGTTATCACTTCTATTTCGTATCGCATCATGGCTTCTGGTGACTCCAATTGTTCGCGGCTCTCTGAACCGCGGCGATTATCTTCGTGTAACCCGTACATCTGCAAAGATTCCCTGAAAGCGCTGTTCTGATTTCGTCTGTTGATGGGTTAGAGTTTCGCATGAGAAGCGCTGTAGCGGAGACTATCATGCCGGGGATACAGTGCCCGCACTGCACGGCCCCCTCCTCAAGAAACGCTTCCTGAACTGGGTTCAATTTACCATCTTTAACTAGCCCCTCGGAAGTGACGACCTCAGATCCGTCCGCCTGCGAAATAAGAACGAGGCATGAACATACTGGAACGCCATTCATAATCACGGTGCACGCGCCGCACTCTCCCTTCGCGCAATCCTCCTTAGGGCCTGTGACATGGAGTTGGTCTCGCAGAACCTCGAGTAGAGTATACGCAGGGGGGCAACTCACGGATACGGGCTGTCCGTTAAGCTTGAAACTAATAGTCTGCTCTACTCGCACCGCAACTACTCCTACAAGCAAAGTTTGGTAAGCTTTACGGGAGCTTAAACGCGTCACTCTTAACCATTCACCAGGTACTCTCACGAACCGCATTCTTCAGGTTGCGTTGCTTCTCGTTGATTGAACTCAATGATTACTTGTCTGCGCAATACTATTGTCTAAGCCTTCCCACAATGCTCCCATGAAACGTGTCGCCCTCTACCTTCAGGATAAGCATCGGGTAAAGGAAGAGATGGAGCTTTGCCAGTACGCTGAACAAAAGGGATTCGAAGCTATTTGGCACGCAGAATCGCGCCTTGCGCGTGACGCACTCATACCCCTAGCTGCAATCTCGGCAGTAACGAAGAAGATCAAACTTGGCACAGGAGTCATAAACAATTGGACCCGCAATGTCGGGTTAACGGCGGCATCTTTTCTAACGCTAGATGAGCTATCCGAAGGTCGAGCATTGCTTGGCATAGGTGCCTGGTGGGATCCACTTGCTTGGAAGGTTGGGATCGATCGAAAGAAACCTCTCAAGGCTATGCGTGAATACGTGACCGTTCTTCAACGATTATTCCGAATGGAGAACGTGACATACGAGGGTGAGTTTGTGAACGTGAGGGACATCAGGCTTGATGTGGTTTATGGTGATCCCTCAACCCCACGCCACATCCCAATCTACATTGGCGCAACAGGCTGGGACATGATTAGGATGACGGGTGAATTGGCCGACGGGCTCCTCCTGAACTACTTGGTCTCTCCAGACTATAACCGAAAAGCACTGGAATACCTCAAAGAGGGCGCCAAGGAAGAAGGTCGAAAGTTGGAGGACATCGACAGACCACAGCTGGTTGTATGCTCACTCGATGACGATGCGGACAAGGCACTTGACAGCGCTCGTCCACTAATCGCTCAGTACCTAGGGCAACAGCCTCACATCGCGAAAGCGAGCGGAGTGAAGGAGTCCTTAATCGAGGAGGTCAAAACAGCGCTTGGAGGGTGGCCTGCAAAACCTGGTGGTCTAGAGAAGGCAAAAGCACTCGTCGACGACAAACTGGTGCGCCTAATCTCGGCGAGTGGAACAGCCGAAGATTGTCTTAAGAAAGTTGGCGAATACACTGCCACTGGTTGCACGTGTCCAGTGCTCTACCCTTTGGCTGACGATGTGCACGCCATGATCAACGCTTTCAATGCCTCTAGCTAGCGGTTGCTTGATCGGCTTCGATTACTCTATGATTGGATTCACGAACTTGAATTGAACCGTATCCAGCACTCCTTTGTCGGTGATTCTGAGTTCAGGGATCACGGAGAGCGTTGTGAAGGCAAGAGTCATGTACGGTGAGGGAAGAGTTGAGCCCAGGTCTGACCATGCCTTCTTCAATTGGTCGATCTCTGCTGAGACTGTTTCAACGGGCTTGTCCGACATTAGTCCGGCAATGGGTAGAGGAACAATTGCGATAGTTCTCTGATCTTTCACAACTACCATGCCTCCTCCAATACGCGCGAGTGCGTTGGCAGCAGCGGTAATGTCTTTGTCTTCCATGCCTGCTGCGACAAGGTTGTGGCTGTCATGTCCAACGGTCGAAGCCACAGCTCCACGCTTGAGTCCGAGTCCTTTTATGAAACCGGCAGCAACGTTACCGGTAGCTGAGTGGCGCTCAAAGACTGCTATTTTTGCAATATCTTCATTAGCATTAGCTAATGCCTGTCCATTTTTCACAGGGACCTCAAGTTCGAGATTCCGTGTGGAGATCTCGGTAGGCAGAACTCCGATGACTCGTGCTCTGACCGAGCCGTCTCTCGTTTTCGTCTTGATGATCAAATCGTCACTGGCCGGGGAGTGTTTGAGGTGGACGGAATTCCTTGCCCGTTCAGGGAACTTGGGGTACGCTATTTCATTTGTAAGTCTGCCGTGATGGCTAACGAATCTTCCGTTTGCAATGACTGAATCTATATCGATTGTTTCAAGTTTATTCAGGATAACCATATCGGCGAACCGGGCAGGGGCTATACTGCCGATCTCTCTTGCACATTCAAAATGTTCCGCGGTATTCAGGGTTGCCATTTGTATTGCTACGATTGGGTCCACGCCTTCCTGGATAGCTCTACGGATGGCATGGTCAATGTGCCCTTCGCGTAGGAGGTCGCCAGGCTCACGGTCATCGGTGACCAGACAGACATGACGCGGGTTAAGTTTCTCAATGGTAATCGCTCGTATTGTTTCGGCAACATTTCTTGCACCAGATGCTTCCC
>Ga0335078_10018533_pt1 | contig 10352 bp, 9 predicted proteins | sample Lox_Sample_32_FD_206711 | JGI IMG/M metagenome (GOLD analysis project Ga0335078, IMG submission 206711) | Soil microbial communities from Loxahatchee National Wildlife Refuge, Florida, United States - Lox_Sample_3.2 | ecosystem: Environmental > Terrestrial > Soil > Wetlands | place: USA: Florida...
TTTTCACAATGATACGCCGCTATGTTGGCGACACTTGGACTGCGGCTCAATGAATGTTGTTCGTCTTTTGTAACAAGGCGAACACTCTTTAGGCTCCTCGCACCTTTTCGGGTAGGGTTATTCCATCACTAAGTCAACTGTTCTTCTCACGTGTTGATGGACGACGTCCGGTCCGCCGGGCAGGTAACAACCATTCGACCGACTAAGTAACCCCGCCCGTCTGCTGAACGGGCGGGATTCAAGAAGGAGCGATTGTTATGCATTCCCGCAGTGCCCTCGAAGCAAACCGCCGCGCTTTAATAGTGAGTCTCAGCGTGCTGGCATTCCTCTCAATCGTTACAAACCTTTGCTCATCGCAGACTTTCGGAACTACGGGGAGCTTCGCAAATACCAATGGTGCCTCACCATATTACGAGGCTCTGGCCCAAGGAACGGACGGCAACCTATATGGAACCGTCGAGGGGGGCGGCGCCTCTTCCTATGGATTGGTCTTTAATACCGCAGTAGGAGGAGGAATCGGGACCGTTCTCACGTTCAACGGCACAAACGGCGGCCATCCCTATAGCGGGCTTGCGCTTGGCACGGACGGTTACTTCTACGGGACAACAACGTATGGGGGTTCGTCGAGCGTGGGTACGGTCTTCTCTACGGGAGTCGGAACCCTCCACAGTTTCAACGTGACGGATGGCTCCGACGCAAACGGAACCTTGGTCCTGGGAAGTGATGGAAGTTTCTATGGGACGACGACGTATGGTGGAACATTAGGGGGCTATGGCACCGTCTTCAAGATCACTTCGACAGGAACCTTGACGACGCTTCACGTGTTCTCCGGAACCGATGGAGCTTATCCCTACGCAGGTTTGATCCAGGGTACCGATGGGAATTTCTACGGAACGACCTCGCAGCACGGATCGGGCCTGTATGGAACGGTCTTCAAAATTACCTCTTCAGGCACGTTGACGACGCTCCACAACTTCACAGGAGGCTCGGACGGCGCAAACCCATATGCGGCCCTAGTCCAGGGGGTTGACGGGAACTTCTATGGCTGCACGGAATCGGGTGGCACCTTGGGATTTGGCACCGTCTTCAAGATTACATCGAGCGGCACGCTGACAACTCTGCACTCATTCGCCGGGGGCTCAGACGGGCTCTATCCTTATGCCGCTCTTATTCAGGGTACCGACGGAAACTTCTATGGGACTACTTCCTCGGGCGGCAACTCCTCTAACAGCGGGATTATCTTCAAAATGACGACGGCAGGCGCCACTACGAATCTCCACAGTTTTAGTGGCAGCGACGGCAAAATCCCGTACGGAGGTCTAGTCCAAGACACCAACGGAACGTTCTTTGGCACGACAACGCAGGGTGGCGCGTACGGTTACGGGACTATTTTCAGCTTGTCGACTGGACTGGGAGCCTTCGTGAAGACCGTCCCCACTTCGGGTTCGGTCGGAAGTTCGGTGCTAGTCCTTGGCACCAATCTCACTGGTGCGACAAAGGTTACGTTTAATGGAACATCGGCGACCTTCACGGTTCTGTCATCCTCAGAGATCAAGACCACAGTCCCCGCAGGAGCAACAACTGGAACTGTAAAGGTAACTACCCCTGGCGGAACCTTGTCGAGCAATGTCGCCTTCACTGTGCACTAACAAACGCAAAAGAATGGGCCGCCTTTTCCGGCGGCCCGCTCTTTGATTCGGTCGGTGCTTTTTACGTCTGTACAATCCGCGGAGTGATGAAGAAGATAAGCTCCTCAGTGCTTGTTTGCACGCTCCGGTGCTTGAACAGATTTCCGAGATACGGGATGTTACCCAACAACGGCACCTGCTGTATGTTCAAGGAATTATTGGTCTGAATTACGCCACCGATGACAACGGTTCCACCGTCGGTCACCAGTACTTGAGTAGTGGCCTGCTGCGTAATGAGTGTCGGATTGCCAAGCTGATCATGTTGACCGAAGTCAGGCAGCGTATTTTCCACGTCGACGTTCAAGAAGATGGTGCCTTCCGACGTGATCTGCGGCGTGACGGTGAGGCGGAGGAACGCATCCACATAGGTGGTGGTCGGAGGTCCGCCCAACTGGCCAGTGGTCACGATGGGCACGCGCGTGCCCTGCTTGACGATTGCCTGAATGTTGTTTTGAGTCACGACGCGCGGCCGCGAGAGGATTTTGAGTAAACCTCGGGACTCGGCCATGGTCAGCGCCATGTCAATCCGGAAGTTATTGGAGCCGGTTGTGAAACCGATGCCGCTGGTCGGGCCGGGAACACCCAGGTTCGAGAACAGCGGAATCGTGCTGCCGCCGGGAACGTAGGTCGGATAAAGAGGATTCGGAGCCGTCCCGGTATAAGGGGAGCTTCCGGGGCCGCCGGTTCCGGGGACGCCGCCCAGCTGAGTGGTTCCGTTGCCCCAGCCAAAACCGAGCTGGGTGCCGATATCGCGGGCAAAACTGCGGGTGGCTGCAACGACGCGCGCTTCGATTTCAACTTCCTGCGTCTTGCGGTCCATCTGCTGGATGATGCGGTCGAGATTGGGCAGAACCGCTGGAATGTCGGAGACGATCAGCGAATTGGTGCGCTCATCGGCGACGACGTCACCGCGCTGGCTCAGGAACTTGCGCACCGTCGGGAGCACGTCCTTGGAGTGGGCGTAGCTGAGGAAGCGGGTGATAGTCACCTTGTCGACCGCCAGAGCTTCGGCATCGATCTGGGCGCGGCGGTTTTCGGCTTCATGCTTGAGGGTATCCACGGTCGCGATGCGCAGGACGTTGCCGTCCAGCTGGCGCGAGAGATCGTTATTCTTGAGCACGATGTCGAGGGCCTGGTCCCAAGGCACGTCATCGAGGACGATGGTAAGGGTGCCGTGCACGTTCGGATCGAGTACCACGTTCAGTCCGCTGATCTCGTGAATGAGGCGGAAGAAGTCTTTCAGGTCCACGTCCTTGAGGTTGACCGAGATGGGCTCGCCGGTGTACTTGGCGCCGCTGGCGGCCGGTTTCTGGGCGAGCTGTTCTCTCTGCTCGGCAGCAAGATTGACAGCCGGCGTGACTTGCGAGCTACCCTGCATCGCTGCATTGGAAGTGGTGGCAACGAGTTCGGCGGCGGTCTTGTCGGCAAAGCGGCTGGCCGCCTCTTCGGCTTTGGCGGCTGGTTGGGCGGGCTTGGCGGAATACTTGGGTTCGACGAAGGCAAAGTCGGCAGCCTTCTTGTCAGGCGCGGTGGTGGCCGCGGCGGGCGCCGGGACACTCGCCACAGCGGGCGAGAGCGGGATGGCGGCCGAAGCGAGTTCGAGCCTGGGGGCGGAGATGTCCGCGGCCGGGGCTTGAGCGACCCGAATCGCGGGCGGCGCCGACGTGCGGGCCGTCGCGTTCGCAGCCGAAGCGGGAGCGGAGACGGTCAGCGTGTAAGCGCCATCGGCGCCCGCCACCAGTTCATGCCGGCAGGTGGCCGTCAGGTCGAGCACGACGCGCGTATTGTGCTGCGCATCCATGCCGATGCGAATGTCCTTCACGCCGTTCTGGCCGACCGGCAGCGCATTCTGCGCCGTCGCCATGACGGTGTTGGGAAGGTCGACCACGATGCGCCGAGGAGAATCGAGCGTGGTGACCTTGGGCGCAAGCGGGCCTTTCGCTTTGAATTCGACGCGCAGTCCGTCGCGGCCGTGAGAGAGTTCGAGCCGTTGCAACTGCGAGCTCGCGCTTCCCGGCACCGTAACGTCAGCCGCGGTCGCGATGAGTGCCAACGCGAGCAGCGGAACTATGAGACCCAGCACTTGCTTTCGCATTTCCCTATCTCCCCATGAGAGGCCGTTGCCTCCATGTGTTTCTTTCGAAGTCGCTTCCTCAAAACCTGCCCGTCCAGCCTAGACGGCGGGCACGATGATCTTCTTGGTCACTTCCCGTGTAAACGTCTTGCCGAGCCGGTCCTGCAGCGTTTCCTGGAAGACGATGGAGTCTCCGGTGATCTTCACGACATAGCCGTTGAACACCGGATCGTTCTCCCGCAGGAAGTACGCCTTATTCAAACCATTACTGACCACCGCAATGAAACCGTTGTCGGAATGCACGACACCGCGCAGGTTGATGGCGCCGATCTCCAGGCACTTTTTGCCGGTGTTGCAACCGGAACCGCCGGCGGAATGAGCGACCACCGGGCTGACGAAAGGATCGCGTTTGCCGTTGGCGTTGTACTTGGAAGATGCCGTCGTGTCGTCGGGCGAAGTGCCGTCGCCGGCGGTGGGCGCGGGGCTGGCCACGATTTCGCCGACCTTTTTCGGATTCTGGGCGACGGGAGCCATGGGTTCAGCTTTTGGCTTGCTCTTTTCCGCCGTGACCGCGGGCCCATGCTTTTTGGCGTGATGGGCGGTGACCGAAGTCCCGGTTCCCCTGGCAGTCGCGGGCGCGGCCGAAGACTGCGCCGAATTCGAAGCAGCGGGCTGAGCCGCGAGCGCCGTGTTTGAGGCGGCGGCCGCGTTGTCCCGCACTCCATTCATGGTCGCGCGCGTATTCTGGACCACGCTCGGGGCCTGCGCCACAGCCAGTCCCGCAGCCAGCACGCAGACCGAAATTGCCATCGTCGGCTTCATCCTGTGTCTCCTATCTCTTCTCTCTCCCATCTCTCTTCGCCTATTTCTTCGCGGGGGGCGCGGGCTTGGTGGCGGGCGCCGCCGGATCCAGATCGTGACTGAAATACGTAGTGGTCAGACAAGTGGCCACCACGGTTTCGCTGGGCGCGTACTGATACGTGTGCTTCGCTTTCGCGTCGGCCGGCTTGCGCGTGGAGGCGACCAGGAGGTTGGTCACGTTCACGATCCGTTCCACTTTGGTCAACCGATCGAAGAACCCGAGCATCGAGTAATAGGGGCCGTCGAACTCGACCTCGAAAGGCACTTCGGTATAAAACTCCTTTGCGTTGTAGGGACGAGCGGTATAGCGGCGGATCTCGACGCCCGCCTTACGGGCCTCGCCGCCGACCATACGCATGAAATTGTCGACTTCCTTCTCGTCGGGCACGATGCGCCGCTCGATTTCGAGTTGCTGCTTTAGACTGGCCAGCTGGCGCTCGATATCGGCCAGCTTGGGGCGATAGGCTTCGAGTTCCGCGTTCTCGCGCAATTTAGCCTGCAGCTTCGTCTGCGCCGCCTCATTGGCCTCGCGCTGCGACTTGAAGACGGTGTAGTACAGCCCACCCGTCACCAGGCCCGCGCCCAGCACCAGCACGCCTAACAGCTTCACTCCGGTTAGCTCGCCAAGATTCATCGTTTGTTCCGCCTTCGGGTCCTACGCCTTGGGGTACCGCGCTTACGACTTGTTGCCCTTTTCGCAGGTCAGGGTGAACTGGAATGCCTGCATGTCTTTTACGTTTTCGTCCTGATAGGTTTCCTTGATTTCGATGTTCTTGAAATAACCCGTCTTCTGGAGGTTGGTAATCAGGTTGGCAACCGCGTCGCTGGACAGCGCGGTGCCATCGATGGCGATGTTGGCGCCCTGGTCCTGCATGCTGTTGAGCCAGACCGCCTCGGTTCCGTTGACGGTATCGCCGATCATGGCGAGCAGGCTGATGGGGCCGGTCTGATCCTGGCGGAGCTGGTCGATGACATCGACGCGGCGCTTGTAGGCGTCGGCCTGACGCTGGCGCTCGAGGTAGCGGGTCTTGATGTCGGCCAGCTCGCGATTTTTCTGTTCCGCCTTCTGCATTTTGACGGCGATGGACTGGCGCTCGCGGTCGAGCTGGTACCAGTAGCCGCCATTGAGCAGGCCGGCGATGACGAGAACGGCGGCGACCTGGACCATCGGCGAACCGACGTTGAAGTCCATGCTCGGCATGGTGAACGCCGGGCCTTTCTTGCCTTTCGGTTTTGGGGCACCCAGCAGGTTTATGCGAATCATAATTTTTCAAAGCTCCTCAGGGCCAAACCCACCGCCACAGCCAATTGGCCGGCGTTCTGTTCGACGAGCTCAGCGCCGGCGCCTTCGGCCGGGGCGGTTACTTTCTGAAACGGGTTGAACAACTCCACCGGCATCGAGAACTCCTGGCGCAACGCTTCGACCAGGCCCGGCACCTTGGCCGAACCGCCGGCCAGGTAAATCTTTTCGATGTGCTCGCCCGCGGCGCTGGCACGGAAGAAATCGAAAGTCTTCTGAATTTCGAGGACGATGATTTCCGTGACCTGCTGCAGGATGGGTGTTTTGGCGTCATCGTGGGTCGTGCCCGCCTTGCGTCCGAGCTTTAACTGCTCGGCGTCTTCGAAGCTGAGGTCGAGTTCCTTCTGCAGCGAGTCGGTGTACTGGTGTCCGCCGACCGAGACATCGCGCGGGAACAAGGGGGTGGTGCCCTTGACGATGTTGATGTTCATCACGCTCGCGCCCAAGTTGAGCAGCGCCACGACCTGATTGGGGGCGGGCTCGTAGTTGTACTCGTAGCAATTCTGGAGAGCGAGAGCATCGATATCCACGATAGCGGGAGTCTTGCCCGCCATCGAGAGTACGTTGGTGTAGTTGAGAATCTTGTCTTTCTTGACGGCGACAAGGAGCACGTCCATCTGCGGGCTGGTGGCGTCGTCGGAAAGAATCTGATAGTCGAGATTGACGTCGGCGAGATCGAAGGGAATGTGCTGGGCGGCTTCCTTCTCGATGGTCTCGGCCAGTTCCTGGTCGCTCATGGAGGGCAGGGAAATTTTCTTGACGATGACGGAGTGTCCGCTCACCGCGGTGGCCACGGCCTTGGACTTGATCTCGGTTTCGGTGAAGAGCTTGGCGATCGAGCTGGAGACCTGGCCCGAATCGACGATCATGGAGTCAACGACGAGATCGGGTGCAATCGGTTCGAGGCCGAGATGGGCCACTTCGATACCGGTGCGCGTCTTTCTGAGCTCTACCGCCTTGATGCTCGAAGAGCCTACATCCAGGCCAACGATTGTTTTCGCTCCAAACATGTGCCCGCCTTTTCCAGTGCCGGCGCCGCCGGCAAGTTTCCGCTTGCAGCCTCTCTTACGCCTGACCTGCCGCCTGACCGGCGGCCTTTGTCGCCGCCCTGACTTTTTTGCGAGGCGACGATTCGGTTTCCATCGATTGTTCTTCCATCCACTGGTCGAGCTTCGATTTCTTGAAGCGCCAGCGATTGCCGAGCTTGAACGCCGGAATTTTTTGTTCGTTCACGTACTTGTACAAAGTATCCGGACTTACTCCGAGATACTGCGAAGCCTGGCGAATGTTCATTACTTCCCGCGACTCTGGCATAGCGTTTCCATCCTCCACAGAATTCAGCTCCCGCAACTTTCATTCTCGACTTCTCCGTTTGCGGTCGAGGAAGCACGGATTTAAATCCCCGACATAAACGCGTTCGAGTGAGTTTTGGTGTCCTGAGCATATCTCAAAGGGAAGGACGGGCCTCTGAAGGCAAATCTCCGCGTTTTTCCGTGTTTTATGGGGTTTTTGTGGAATTCGAAAAAAGTGGAGTTGCGAGGGATTTCTATATGTAGTGGTCGGTCAGGTTATGACTACTGCAGGATGTACTGTTTACGCGAATGGTGCTGTCGGTACTGTGGTCCGCGTAACTAAGGTACTAGAGACGGTACGGAGGTGCTTGCACGCCTGGACAAGTCCCTGAAAAAGCAGGGCCTAACTCGAGTGCCTGGGGCGCGGTGGCGAGCCGAAAACGGTTGCATTCTGAGAGATTCCCTGCGCCGGCGGTATTTCGAGATGAAGTTGACTGAGGCCGCGAATGGATCGAGCGGGAGGGCGGATTGAGATCAAAGCAGCGCGCTTGAAGGCGGGCGGTGGGGCTCAGCCCGCGCTCAGTGAGGCGGATCACTTCTTGTTTGCGGACTCTCCAGTAGCCTGAGCTGTGTTCATCCTCGACTTCTGGAGTCTTCATGAAACTGCTCGTGATCGGGTCTGGCATGATGGGTTCGGCGGCCGCCTACGATATGGCCTGCCAGCGTGACGTGGCTTCGATCACGCTCGCCGATAGCGATGTGAGGCGCGCCCGGGATGTGGCGGCGCGCGTGAATCGCATTACCGAGGACAGGAAAGTGCGCGCGGCCGGGCTCGACGCCTCGCGCGAGAAAGATGCCACGCGGCTCATGAAGGGCCACGATGGCGCACTCTCGGCGGTACCCTATTTCTTGAATCTTGGACTGGCCCGAGCCGCGATTGCGGCGGGCTGCCACTTCGCGGACCTGGGCGGCAACAACATGGTGGTTCGGCAGGAACTCGCACTGGCAAAAAAAGCGGAGAAGAAAAATGTCGGGCTCGCTCCCGACTGCGGGCTTTCTCCGGGAATGGCTTCGATCCTGGGCGGCGAACTGGTCCATCGGCTGGACGGACGCGCCGACGCACTGAAACTTTATGTGGGCGGGCTTCCGGAGAGGCCGATGCCGCCCTTCCATTACCAGCTTGTGTTTTCGGTGGAGGGCCTGATCAACGAATATGTCGAACCGGCGCGTATTCTTCGCAAAGGCAAGCTGACGACGATCGAGGCGCTAACCGAGCCAGAACCGTTTCACATGGACGGTTTCGCGCCGCTGGTGGCCTTTCAGACTTCGGGGGGTACATCCACGCTGCCGGAGAGCTTTGCGGGGAGGGTGGGCGAGTGCTTCGAAAAAACCCTTCGCTATCCCGGACATTACGATCTGCTTTGTGAACTGAAAGAGCTTGGACTGTTTTCGAGCGAGAAGATGCGGGTCGGGGAGGTCGAGATTGCGCCCCGGGCGCTGATGTCCAAAATTTTTGAGGGCAAGTTTGCCAGCAAAGGCCCGGACGTATGCATCATGCGGCTGGAGGCGCACGAGTCGATCAAATCACCGGGCGTGCGTGGCTTGCTGGGGGGCAGGTTGAAGGGCCGGGTGGCGAGCTTTACGATGATCGATCACTACGATGCGAAGACGGATATGAGCGCGATGATGCGCACCACGGCATTTCCGGCGTCGATCATTTTGCAAATGATGTGCTCGGGAGCCATCAGCAAGCGGGGCGCCGTGCTGCAAGAACGGGACGTGGATGCGGACGCGTTTCTGGAAGAAATAGGGCGGCGCGGGATCAAAATCGAATTCCGGATGGAATAAGCGAAGACGAATCCGGGGGCGGGGAAACTCGGATTACTGAGTCTCTCCCACGGCGGTGATCTTCGACTCGGCCCGGAATTTTTTATAGTCGCGGAACGTCTGCTCGATATCCTCACGATAGTTTTTAACCAGCGCCACGCGCGCGTCCATGCGGACCTGCACGTGCTTGGGCAACCAGACCTCCCGATTCACCTCGGTGAGATCGACCACGATGCGCGCGCCCTTGTGAATTCGCGCCAGGAACAGGCCGATCGAAATGTTATCGATCGCGGAGATGTCGAGCTTCACCCATTGGCCTTCGGTTTTGTCGATCCAGACGCGCCCGTGAAATTTGCTGAGCATCCTGGCGTCGCGATGCTTGGGCTGATATCCCGGGTGCGGTTCGCCTTCCAGGACCCAGGTGTCGTGCCCATCGATCATCTCCGAGCCGAGCAGGCGGAAGTCGAAGGCATCGGCAACCTCGAGCACAAACTTGCGGTCTTCCTCGCGCTCCTTTTCTTCCTTCTCGAGGCGTTTGCGGCGGGCGTCGTCGGATTCGTTCTTTCTTTTGTCGATCACCTTCTCAATCTTGTCGTCTTCTTTCCTGGCCTCGTCGGGCGAGAGTGGCTGGTCGTCCTTCGCAATCAGCTTTTCCACCTCTTCGCCGTAGACCTGAAGAATCTCCGAGGTACGAATTTCGGTTTTGGTGACGACGCCGTGCGCGTCCAGCTTGCGCTCCTCCTGACGCTCGAGGTAGGTGTAATCGCGCAGCCGCTTATCGTTTTCGAGGTCCTTCTCCTCGGCGCGCAGCAGGAGCGCGCGCATTTGCTCAGGTGGAAGTGCGCCGCCGGCGTTTGGTTCGAGCTGGATCGCCGGTTTGGAACTTGGGGGAGGGGGCGGGGTTTCCGGAACTGCCTCGATGGGCGCTTGTGCGAGCGCGAACCCGGCCAGGAGCAGGGGGGCGGCGAGATAGGAGAAACAGGACACGCTTTTTATACGCATACTGCTCGGGTGTGGTTCATTCGGCGGGTGTCTTTCATTTGGCCCGGATGCTTCAACCCGGAGTCCCAGAGAAAGTTCTCCATGACGGATCGGTCTAGTTCTTCGCGTGTTCGAGCAATCCCGCGCGATAGGATCTCCGATCGAGGCGATGCAGGCGTTTGGCCTGTGCTGCCGTAATCAGTGGAGTATGGGCGATGGTCAATAAATACTCGGCCACGAACCATACCGGCTTGTCGGTGGTCATCCAATGGAGAGGATCGAAGCGCTTCATGTGGACCGGGCGCGAGAAGGAGCGGAGCGTCCGGTCA
>Ga0335078_10018534_pt1 | contig 10352 bp, 5 predicted proteins | sample Lox_Sample_32_FD_206711 | JGI IMG/M metagenome (GOLD analysis project Ga0335078, IMG submission 206711) | Soil microbial communities from Loxahatchee National Wildlife Refuge, Florida, United States - Lox_Sample_3.2 | ecosystem: Environmental > Terrestrial > Soil > Wetlands | place: USA: Florida...
TCTCGTTGTCCTGGGAGCCCACTGACTGGACCGTTGCGAGAAGGAAGAGCGCCTCCACCGCGACAACCGCGGCGAGGTCTGCTGCGGCCGGAAGGCTGGCGTCCATCCCCAAACCCTCCGTCAACAGCACGGAGAGGTAGAAGAGCGCCCCGAGCAAGGCAAGTTGACGCGCGCCGAGTCCGGGGAGGGTCGTCGTATGGAGGGCATCGGCTGGAATCCGACGGGCGGCGAGCACGAGGAGCCCGATGGCCAGCAGGCTCGACACGAAGACGTTCCACCCCATCCAGAATCCGCCCGTCCTGAACACCAGCAGGAAGAGGAAGGTCACGTCGAGGCCCAGGATGAGCGAGACGGCGGCCAGGCCGCGCCTGTCGAGGAGGCTCCTCCCCCTGGTCGAAGGCACAGCCAGACCGAGGAGGAGGATGGGCAGGGAGATGCTGAAGATCATGTGGACGGGGAGTATCCCCGCCGACCATATCCAGTTCACGCCGAGCCAGTGCCCGTATACCCCAAGCTTGCCCACGGGGTTGGCTTTCGGGTCGAAGAGGGTGCTCAGGGCGATCCCCTCCTCCAGGATCCCGTATGCCGCGCCCAGGAGGAGCACCGATGCCCACCCCTTCCTCCATCGCACCATCGCCTCCCTGACGAGCAGCACGCCGGGGCCGTACAGCCCTAGGTTCGCGACGGCCTGGAAGAGGAACATGGGAGGATGCAACACGATCGCGTTCAGGGGGCTCGACCCCGAGATGTACTCGGGGATGCCCGGCGAGAGCAGCAGGAGGCAGACGACCGGGTGCCTCTGGAGGAAAGCGAGCGCGCCCCCGCCGGAGCGGAGCGTCAACGAGGGTCCGAGGCCCTCCCAATTCTTAAATCCCTTCGAGGGACGTCGGGGCTGATGGACACGCCGCTCGCCGGGAAGCAGGTCGCCGTCCTCGCCGAGAACATGTACGAGGACATGGAGCTCTGGTATCCCCTCATCAGACTGAGGGAGGCTGGGGCCAAGGTCTCAGTGGTTGCGCCGACGGCGGGGGCGACCTACAAGAGCAAGCATGGACTGGAGGTCAAGGCGGACATTTCTGCGGAGACGGCCAAGGTAGGGCAGTTCGACGCGGTGGTGATACCTGGCGGGTTCGCGCCAGACTACATGAGGCGGTCCGAGGCGATGGTGAGGTTCGTCAGGGACGCCTACGACGGCGGGAGCGTTGTCGCGGCCATATGCCATGCGGGGTCGATGCTGGTCTCTGCCAAAATCCTAAGGGGGAAGACGGTCACCTGCTACAAGTCGATCAAGGACGACGTGGTCAACGCCGGCGGCAAATACGTGGACAAGCCCGTGGTCAGGGACGGGACGCTGATCACTTCGAGGGTCCCCGACGACCTGCCTGCGTTCTGCTCGGAGATAATCTCGACCCTGTCTTCGAAGAAGAAATGAGCTCCTAGGAAAAAGTGCTGGGGTTCACAAGAGCCAGGGCGCAATAGAATAGCGAGAGGAGAAAGACTAGGAGGCGGGCTTCTTGCCCCTCGTCATGGCAAGATAGCCCGTCGCGATGATGAAGATCACGGCTACCGCCGCGATCCCGTATGCTGTGGTCGCGCTGACTGCACCGGAGGCTGTGACTGTGGAGACTGAGACCGAGGTCGTGGTGGAGACCGAGCCCGAGGCTGTGGTGGTGGTCGTGGAGACGGATACGCTACTCGCTGGCGCGGCCTGTAGGGTCAACGCCACGATGTCGCCTGGGACCGCAGTAGCCCAGGAGACTATACCAGCCGTGACTGGGACAATCACCTCCATCTGGCCGCTGGCCGTAGCCCCTATTGAGGGCAGGACGTTCAGCGGACCACCGATGAAGAAGTCCCTGACCGTGGCTCCGGTCTGAGCGTTAATCATCAGGAGGTCTCCTGAAGATAATGTCAGGAAGACGAGGTTGCCGCTGCTCGTCACTCCGCCGCGGTAGCCCTGGGTTGCGATGAAGTGTGACCACACGAGCTGGCCGGTTGCGGCGTTGACGGCTGAGAGCGTGGCGTTGTTGGATGTGGTGGTATACGCGCATCCCGCGCAAAGGGTCCCTATGGGTGTGAAGCTCATTCCCGGGTTGGTCTTGTAGTTGCTCGAGTTGAAGGCAACGTAGAAAGCTATGTTGGGGATATCCTCGTCGGTGAAGAACACATAGTTCAGGGCAGGGTCGTATGAAGCCTCCTCCTCGCCGACAGCCGCTCCCGGATAGAAGGCCGTAGGCTGGAGGCTCGGGTTCATGAATGCCTCGGTCATCTGCGTCTGGTTGAGCGGGTTGTGCATGTGGCAGTACTGGCACACCGGGATAGACGAGATGGGAGGCGTGTAGGCCCAGATCATTTTGCCATTGACTGCGTTGAGTTCGTACAGGTATCCGTTCTTGCACAGCTTCCACAGCACCTGCGTGTTCGCCCCGTTGACTGTCTCGTTGCCTAGGCCCTGCCACCAGGAGCAGTCCAGGTCCCATTCGTCGTGGGACGAGGTCTGGAAGCCCCAAATCCAGTTACCGTTGGTTTCGTTCAGAGCTAGGACCGAGGCCGACCAGAGCTTTGTGCCCGGGGTGCAGATGCTATTGTATGGGTCTGGGTTGTTGGTGTTCACGAAGGCGTAGCCCAAGGTCGGACCCGTCCCGAGGAGCCATTGCCCGCCCCACCCTGATGCTGTTGACCCTGTTGATTCGCCACCGGTGGCCGCTAGGCATGATGGGCTCTGGTTCACGTAGCCCCAGTCGTTGTAAAGGGTGGAGTTGAGCTGGGATGCCGACATCGTCTTCAGGTCTACCACCGCGGTGCCCGGTATGGGGCCGCCGCCGTTGTAGGCCGGCCCTGGGTAGAAGATTTGCGCTCCCTTCATGCTGTTGACCTGCTCGATGTCCCAGTTCGGGTCGACCGGAAGGTTACCTCCGGGCTGTGGGGGAGTGCAGAAGGTGGTCCACAGTGGCACGGGCGGGTTCACGAGTATGTTCCAGCCGCGGTAGAAGCAGCGGCCGGTGGCCGCGCTCGAGCCGCTCCCGACTGAGGTGATGGCAATGCCTCTGTTCTGATCAACCAGTATGTTCGGGGCGTTCGCGGACTCTATGGCCGTGGGGGAGTCCCCAGGTATCGCGCTCGTGCCAGGGAAGTAAGTGAAGTTGAGCTCGTACTGGCCGGTGAGGGCGTCGATGGCCCAGACCTTGATGTCCGGAGTAATGTACCAAACTGTCGGCGTCCCTCCGAACAGCTTTGTGGTGAATTGCTCTGCCCCGTCGTGGAGATGTAGAGAGAGGCCCCCGACGCCGGAGATTCCGGCGGTGCTGTTGGGACGAATCGGCAGGACGTCGGTCCAAATCACGTCCCCGTTCGCCGCGTTCAACGCGAAGACCTGGCCGTACTGGGTGATGGCGTAGATTGTGCCGTTGACAATCAGCGGGGCGGTGTCTACCCCAAGGCCGCCGGCGACGGAGATGAGGGCCGTCGGGTGAGTCGGGAGTGGGAAGAGCCAGCTGAGGCCAAGGTTCGCTACGCTGGTGCTGTTAATCTGAGTCTGCGGGTTGTAGTCCTGGCCGAACTGGTTGCCGTTCGGAGAGGCCCAGTTGGCTTGGAGTGATGTCAGGGGGCCCGGGGCCAAAGCCGCAGGTTTGTTCTGAGCCGCCAGAACCGTTGGGACGGAGACCGCCGAGACGAGGAAAAGGAGAGTTATTGAGATGGTCGCTAGAATTCTCTTGGAATCCTTCGCCATATTTCATTTCTTAGGCAATAGTTGACTATTTATGGATTCAATAGCTTGACTTTTGTTAACCCGATTGTGGTCGATGCGCCTTCGAGCAGAAGGGTCAACTACCTTCCCGCATTCTGCTCCGAGATAATCTCGGCCGCTTTAGGAGAAGTGAATTAGATGAGAGGGCAAGAATTCAGAAGAACGAATTCGCCGCCAATTGACGAAGGGAAAAATTAGGAGGCGGGCTTCCTGCCACGCATGGCAAGATAGCCCGTCGCGATGATGAAGATCACGGCTACCGCCGCAATCCCGTAGAGGGTTGTGCTGCTGACTCCCGAAGATGTTGTTGTTGTTGCTGTGACCGTGGTGGCCGAACCTGAGATGGTCACGGTTGAGCCTACACCGCCAACCGTGCTCACCGCGGTGGTGGTTGTCGTGCTGGTGACCGTGCCTCCACCTATGCTGGTGGTGGTTGTCACTCCCGGGCCCGTAACGGTCGAGGTTATTGTCGTGCCTGCAGTGGCGGGGACGTTCTGGAGGGTCAAGGCGACTATGTCCCCCGGGACTCCGGTGCCCCAGGTGACCAATCCTGCGGTAATCGCCGTGATGACTTCCATCTGCCCGCCGGAGGTCGCGCCGACGCTCGCGAGCTCGTTGAGCGGGCCGCCTATGTAGAAGTCCTTGACTATGCTGCCCGTCTGCGCGTTCAGCATCAGGAGATCTCCCGACGACAGCGTCGCGAAGACTAGGTTGCCCGAGGTGGTCAAGCCGCCGCGGTAGCCTTGCGCAGCGACGAAGTGGGACCAGACCATCTGCCCGGTCGCCGCGTTGACCGCCTCGATGGTGGCGTTGTCAAGGTTCGCCGCAGTTGCCGCTATCGCGATTCCAGAGAACCCCGAGTTTGTGAGGTAATTGGTGATATTCATCCGGATGTAGTGTTCAAGGGCGGGGACGTTCTGGCTGGCAAGGAATAGGTAGTTGAGCGAGGGATTGTAGGCGAACTCGTTCTCGAAACCAGCAGACGCCGACGGATACATGAGGGTGTCCGCGAGACTCGGGTTGAAGAACTGCAGGTTCATCTCAGTGGAGTTGAGCGGGTTGTGCATGTAGCAGTACGCGCACCTGGCCAGTATGCTTTGGGGTGGAGTCCACGCCCAGATGAGGGCGCCGGTGGCCGCGTTGAGCTCGTAGAGGTAGCCGTTCTTGCACGTCTTCCAGAGGACCTCGGTGTTGACGCCGTTGACCGTCTCGTTCCCTAGGACCTGCTGCCAGGAGCAGTCGTAGTCCCAGAGCTCGTGTGAAGAGGTCTGGAAGCCCCAGATCCACTGACCCGTCTGGTCGTTAAGAGCCAGTATTGAGGCGGACCAGAGGTCAGGCCCCGGAGTGCAGGCGCTGGTGTAGGGATCCTTGTTGTTGGTGGGTAGATAGGCGATACCTGTTTTCTCGTCCACGAGCCAAGGCGCTCCCCAGCCCTGAGCGGTCGACCCCGGAGAGGCGCCGCCGTCGGTTGCCTGACAGGCTGCGCTCTGCGGCGCGTAGCCCCAATCATTGTAGAGGGTCGCGTTTAGCTGCGAAGCGGAGAGGGTCTTGAGGTTGACCACCGCGGTGCCGGGAATGTACCCGCCACCGTCGTAGGCCGGGCCTGGGTAGAAGATCTCAGCGCCGGTCATGTTGTTGACCTGCTGGATGTCCCAGTTGGGGTTGACGGGGATGTTGGAACCTACCTGGGGAGGCGTGCAGAAAGAGGTCCACATTAGAGTCGGGGGGTTCACGTTGACGTTCCAACCCTTGAAGAAACATCTGCCGGTCGCGGCGGAACTGCCGCTCCCTATGGACGTGATGACGATGCCTCGCTGCTGGTCAATCAGCAATTGAGGCGCGTGACCCGACTCGACGCCGTTCGGGTTGTTGCCCGGTATTGAGGCGATGCCGCCCCAGAACGAGAAGTTCAACTCGTAGTTGCCCGTGTTGGCGTTGATGGCGTAGATCTTGAGGTCGGGGGCCGCGACCCAGAAGGTGGGGGTCCCGCCGAAGAGCTTCGTCGTGAAGGCTTCGGAGCCGTCGTGAAGATGCAGGTTGAGTGTGCCGACGCTGAGTCCCTGGACGCTGGTTGGAGTAAGCGGAAGGACGTCAGTCCAGAGCTGGTTGCCGTTCGCCGCGTTGATCGCGAAGACCTGGCCGTACTGGGACACCGCGTAGATGGTGCCGTTGATGATCAGGGGTGCTGAGTCAACTCCGAGCCCGGCGGCCACGGAAAGAAGGGCTGTCGGGTGGGTGGGCAGCGGGAAGAGCCAGTTGAGGCTCAGGTACTGGGCGTTGGAGCTGTTTATCTGAGTCTGGGGATTGTAGTTCCAATTGAACTGGTTGCCGTCCGCCGCCGCCCAGTTTGCTTGGAGCGTAGTCAGAGGGGTCGCGGCCGGAGCGGCTGCCGCCCTGTTGGGAGCCGCCACCACCGCGGGGACGGAGACGCAAGAAAGGAGGAAGAGTAGAGAGACAGAGATTGATGCTAGAAATGACTTGGTTACCTTCGTCATATTTTCAAATCTTAGACATTCGTCGACTATTTACGGATTTCCACATTGATATGAGTTAGCCGCTAATGGTCGTGCAATATCTCAATAATTTTCAACAGCTAGTCCCGGACACCCTTCAGGAGACTTCGATGGACCGCGCGGACTAAAGACGAAGGGGAAAACTAGGAGGCGGGCTTCTTGCCCCTCGTCATGGCAAGATAGCCCGTCGCGATGATGAAGATCACGGCTACCGCCGCGATCCCGTAGAGTGTGTTGTTGCTTGCTCCGGATGTGGCGGTGACCGTGGAGACTGAGACGGAGACAGAGACCGAGGTCGTAGTCGAGACCGAGCCCGAGGCGGTGGTGGTGGTCGTGGAGATGGATACGCTGCTAGATGGTGGCACGGCTTGCAGGGTCAACGCCACGAGGTCCCCTGGGACGGCCGTGCCCCACGTGACTTCGCCAGCGGTTATCGGGACGATGACCTCTTCCTGCCCGCTGGCCGTCGCTCCTATGGAGGGGAGGACGTTCAGGGGGCCGCCGATGAAGAAGTCTTTGACCAAGTTGCCCGTCTGCGCGTTGAGCATCACGAGGTCACCCGACGACAGCGTGGCGAAGACCAGGTTGCCGCTCGTCGTTAGACCGCCTCGGTATCCCGAACTAGAGGCGATGAGGTGGGACCAGACCATCTGCCCGGTCGCCGCGTTGACCGCCTCGATGGTTGCATTGTTGAGGTTCGCTGCTGTCGCGGCGGTGGCGATGCCTGAGAACCCGGCGTTCTTGCCATAGTTGGTGATGTTCATCGGGATGTAGTGTTCGAGGCCAGGTACGTTCTGGCTTGCCGTGAAGATGTAATTCAGCGCTGGATTGTACGAGAACTCGTTCTCGAAGCCGGCCGCCGCAGATGGGTACATGAGCGTGTCCTGTAGACTCGGGTTGAAGAATGCCTCCGTCATCTCAGTGGAGTTGAGCGGGTTGTGCATGTAGCAGTACGGGCACCTGGCCAGTATGCTCTGGGGCGGTTCCCAGGCCCAGATGAGGTTCCCGTTAGCTGCGTTAAGCTCGTAGAGGTAGCCGTTCTTGCAAGTCTTCCAGAGGACCTCGGTCTGGACCCCGTTGACCGTCTCGTTCCCTAGGACCTGCTGCCAGGAGCAGTCGTAGTCCCAGTTCTCGTGGGCTGCCGTCTGGAAGCCCCAGACCCACTGGCCGGTCTGGTCGTTCAGCGCCAGTACTGACGCTGACCAGAGGTCAGGTCCAGGCATGCAGGCGCTGGTGTACGGGTCCCTGTTGTTGGTGTTGAGATACGCTATGCCGGTCTTCTCGTCGAGCAGCCAAGGTGCACCCCAGCCGGAGGCTGTGGAGCCTGGAGATGCTCCGCCGTCGGCCGCTGTGCAAGCGGCGCTCTGGACGTAGCCCCAGTCGTTGTAGAGGGTGGAGTTGAGCTGGGCTGCCGACATCGTCTTGAGGTTGACCACCGCGGTGCCGGGTATGTTTCCGCCACCGTCGTAGGCCGGGCCTGGGTAGAAGATCTCAGCGCCGGTCATGTTGTTGACCTGCTGGATGTCCCAGTTGGGGTTAACGGGGATGTTGGAACCTACCTGTGGAGGCGTGCAGAATGCGGTCCACATCAGCTGTGGTGGGTTCACGAGTATGTTCCATCCGCGGTAGAAGCACCTGCCCGTATTGGAGGCAGAACCGCTGTCTATGGATGAGATCAGGATACCCCTGTTCTGGTCAATCAAGAGGTTCGACGGTCGGGTGCCCGCGAAAGCGTTAGGATTATTGCCGGCAATCCCGTTGACGCCGCTCCAAATTGAGAAGTTGAGCTCATAAGCGCCGGTCAGGGCGTTGATGGCGTAGTCCTTGAAATTCGCGGCTACTACCCAGAAAGTCGGAGTGTGGTTGAACAGGGCCGTCGTGAACTGCTCGTCTCCATCGTGGAGGTGCAACGAGATTACGGTGGAAGTGCCGAGCCCTACCGTGCTGTTGGGCAGGACCGGTAACAAATCTGTCCAGAGGACGTTGCCGGTTGCCGCGTCGAGTGCGAACACTTGGTCGTACTGGGTGATTGCGTAGACCGTGCCGTTGACTATCAGCGGCGCGGTGTCGACACCAAGCCCTGTGCCGGCGCCATATGCGACGCTTGCGAGGGACGGCGGGAGGGTCGGTAGCGGGAATAGCCATTTCAGGCCCAGATATTGGGCGTTGGAGCTGTTAATCACGTTCTGCGGGTTATAGTTCTGGTTGAACTGGTTCCCGTCTGCCGCCGCCCAGTTTGCCTGCATGGCGGTGAGGGGAGTCGCGGCAAGAGCCGCAGACTTCGCGGGAGTTGCCGCCATGACAACGGGGACGGAGACGGTCGATATCAGGAAGAGAGTTGCTGCGAATACGGTCGCCAGTGCTTTTCTTGAAACCTTCGTCATACTTTCAATTCTTAGGCAATAGTTGACTATTTATGGATTCACAGGAGATATTGTCATGTTGATAACAGCGCGTAACAAGTTATTCGAATGTTACCATAGCAGTTCTGCGTAGAGGGCCAGGTTCGGGATGGAAACTCGATTGCGTCGAGGGTCCCCGACGGGCTGCCTGGGTTCTGCTCGGAGACAATCTCAACCCTGTCGAAGAGGAAGTGAATCTCCGGCGCTAATTAAGCGCCCATTTGCTCGATTCAATGGCGCCGCAGGCGTCGGTTTTTGCATGAAAATGTAAGCAAACGCGAAGAGCATCGCTATATTCGTTCGAAGTCTCGGGTTTTGCGAGATGATTCCCGGTCTTGACTGCGGAACGCGCTGAAGATCGCCTGAAGGGGTCTGTTCGCTATGGCAGGGTAATACCTCTTGGGAACATGAGGGAGTTGCACATCGAGTGGGAAGAGTCGTTCTGGTTGGGGGAGAAGACCGCCGAGGAGGTCACCTTCTCGATGGAGTCGAGGATGAAGCGGACATTGCAGGCGGCAGGCCTTGTGAGGTAGGAGCAATCCTTACCGGCTAGCCGCCTCGCCGAGCTTTGCTCTGCTCACCATCTCCCCGAACCTCCCCGCGAGACCGTTGGCGTCTAGCCGCCAACCACTTGACTCGTCGAAGAGCTTGTACGAGATTGTGTATCTCAGGGCCCGGGTCTGGTCCATCACGAACGTCTTCATCTTGTCTCCCACCTTGCCGGCGAAAGGCTCCAGGTATTCCAGGAACCGGATGTAGGATCCCGGGGGGATGAATAGCTCCGCACAGTAGCTCGGTCCGAAGGCCTCGCTCCATAAGAAAGGCAGCGCGTTGAGGAGGGTCATCAGCTCGGCGATTTCCGATTTGGAAGCCTCCTCGAGTATCACCGTGACCTCGACGTAGTGCTCCTTCTTGGTCACCACTTTGCCGAGGTTGTAGTCTACCCGCGAACCCTGCCAGCCCACGTTGTAGGACCTCACCAGGCGGCGACCTCGGACGTGTTTAAGATAGTGGAAGTCCAGTTGCTTGACGTTCAACTTGACGTTCGCGGCCATCTTGACCAGACTCCTGTTGGCGTCGATCTCGAGTTCCTTCAGGATGAGGAGGTCCGTCTTGTCGTACTTCGCGACCTCATCCTGGGTCACCGTGAGCGGCATCAATACCTTGGAATCGGGTTGAGGCCAGTCGAAGTTCCAGACGTCGTGGCCGAAGTCGTAGTACTCGGCCTTCATGGGAGGGTTCCTGATTTGCTCGAACTCGAGCATCCTGACCTCGGCGAACAGTCCGATGTCGTGGAGCCTCCTGAAGACCGCCTCGACCTCGCCTCGGAGCTGTCGCGGGGCAGCGAGGTGGCAGATGTATTCGTGACTGAGGAGGGTGCGGGTGTAGCTGTGGAGAAAGCAATCGTCGCTCATGATCGTGAAGATGCTGGCAGAGTGGCTCTCGAGGGCGGGCGGTAGCCTAACGAAGGCGATGAGCCTCGTGAATCCTAGCCGGGAGTAGTTAGGGCTCGCTTGTACGGCTAAGCCCTTCTCAAGAAGGTACTTGCGGTACCTGTACCGGACGCTTTCTCGATATTGGTGGGACAGTCTGGCGACCTGGTTGATCCTTGGCCCCACCTCGCCCACGTACTTGACGACCTTCGCAAGGTCGACCTTGGCCTTTTCCCTGCCTCGAGAGTCGTCCGAC
>Ga0335078_10018537_pt1 | contig 10350 bp, 8 predicted proteins | sample Lox_Sample_32_FD_206711 | JGI IMG/M metagenome (GOLD analysis project Ga0335078, IMG submission 206711) | Soil microbial communities from Loxahatchee National Wildlife Refuge, Florida, United States - Lox_Sample_3.2 | ecosystem: Environmental > Terrestrial > Soil > Wetlands | place: USA: Florida...
CCAATGATGACTATTCGGCAATCATGGCCAAAGCGCTCGCCGACCGCTTGGCCGAAGCGCTTGCGGAACGGCTGCACCAGCGCGTGCGCAAAGAATTCTGGGCCTATGCGCCGGACGAGGTATTGGCCAACACCGAACTGATCGCCGAGAAATACCGCGGCATCCGACCCGCGCCCGGCTATCCGGCGCAACCGGACCACACCGAGAAGACCACGCTGTTCCGGTTACTCGACGGCGAGCGGAAGATCGGAGTACGGCTCACAGAAAGTTTCGCCATGTGGCCCGGCGCTTCCGTTTGCGGAAGCTATTTCAGTCATCCCGAAAGTTATTATTTCGGTGTCGGCAAGATCGAACGCGATCAAATGGAGGACTACGCGGCGCGCAAAGGTTGGACGTTCACCGAAGCTGAGAAGTGGCTGGCTCCGATTCTCAACTACGATCCGCTCGCCGCGGTTCGGCGCGCCGCCGAATAGCATGTGATGCGCACCGCCGGAGCGGCTAGACCACGATAGATATCATTGACAGGAGCGCTAGAGCGCACAGCCCTTGCGCGAGCGTTCCAAGACTGAGCGCGATGAGCCCTCGCCCCGGCGCAAGACCGGCATTCCAGCTGACCAACCAAAAATAATCGTCGTTGACATGGGAGACAGTCATTGCGCCCGCGCCAATCGCGAGCGTAGCAAGCGCCCTTCCGTTCTCGGCATCCAATCCCAAAGACGCGAGCAAAGGCTGAATCATGCCTGCAGCGGTAATCGCGGCGACAAGCGACGAGCCTTGCAAGCTCTTGATCACAGCTGCCGCCAAAAATGGAATTAGCAACCCACCGGAAAGGCCGACGATCCGCTCGCCAATGAGATCCGCCATTCCGGTTTCCTGGCAAATCTTCTGTAAGCCGCCGGCCGCGCCCACCGTCAGTAGCACGCCGGCAAGCTTGGCGAACACACTTTCGGTCCAGGTGGCGTCGCCAAGAAGTTTTATGCTCAGCCGCCAATGGCCGGCGATCATGATGCCGACACCTACCAAAAACAGGATCAGCGGGCGCCCAATTCCAAGGATTCTCTCCCGATCGGCGCCGCCGCCGAGCGGCTCACTGGGAATGTCGCCGATGGATTGAATCATCAAAAGCAGGAGTGGGATGGCGACGGCCAAAAGCAGGACCATCATCGACCAAGCGCTCCCGGCGCGTTCGTTGACGCGAAAATCGTTTGTCGGTGAGGTTGCCTCGTTCGACGGTAACGACCAACGAGTCCAAGCCGCACCCAAGGCGGCAAGCACCATTGCGACCGGCAGACCAAAAAGGGCGACGCGATCCCAGCGGGCACCCAAGATTGAAGCTGCAGCGATTGGGATTGGCGAAAACAGGACAAGACCGTGGCTTGCGGAAATCGCAAGCGCCGACGCAATCATTGTCGATGGACGACTTGCAGTCGTCTTCTCGCCGCCGTTGCGTAGCAGCAGGCCGAGTATGGCAAAGGCGGCGGAAGCAGAAGCGCTGATACCGGCGATCAGACCGGCAAGAACGCTTATTGCGCCGTGTCCCAGCCATCGTCTACGAGCGACTGACGCTGCGATTCGATCGAACGCCCCCGCGCATTCGGCGATGCCAGCGATAATGGCGGCGCCGGCGATCACAAGCCCGAGCGAATAGAGCGTTTGGGAAAAACCGGATCCGAAGGTCTTACCGAGAAGACCAATCGAAAAGCCGGTGGCCAGGCCAAATCCGGCCGCGACCGCGAGAATTGCAAGAAACGGATGCAGCCGCCGCGGCTGCGTTGCAACGACGAGAATGACGGCCGCCGCAATGAAGATAAGCGCCTGGACGAACGGCATGACCGACACCAATATGGGACCTCACTTAACGGAGCAATACGGCGCAATGAGCATGCGGCTGGGTCGATGGCTCACGCGGTGCGTTCAGCTCGGGATCGTGATCGCGCCGTTCCTGGCGGGCGACGGGAGCGCTGCGACTTCAGGCAGCGACTTCATTCGCGCCGAAGGCAAACATCTTGTCGACGGCAATGGTGAACGTTTCACCATCAAAGGAATAAATCTTGGCAATTGGCTGGTCCCGGAAGGCTATATGTTCAAGTTCACCCGGGCGCGCGCACCTTCCGAGATTGAGTCTGTCATTCGAGCGCTAATCGGCCCGCAAGACGCCGCGCGATTTTGGGCCGAGTTTCGCGACGTCTACGTGGCCAAGGACGACATCGCGTTCATCAAAGCTGCCGGATTCAACACAGTGCGCGTGCCGCTCCATTGGCGGCTTTTCGTCAAGTCCGGCGCTTCCGGCAAAGATGAATTTACCGGACCGGGCTGGTCTCTTCTCGACCGGTTGGTCGAATGGAGCCGGGAAGCAGGCTTACGCGTCATTCTCGACCTGCACGCCGCTCCTGGCGGGCAGACCGGAGTCAATCACGACGACGGACCGGGTTTCCCGCTCGTGTTTTATGTTCCACGATACCGCGAACTGACCATCGAGCTGTGGCGGCGGCTGGCGCTGCAATATCGAAACGAAACCGCGATACTCGGCTACGATCTTCTGAACGAACCGATCTCTCCTTACAATGACGAGGCTTATCTCAATCCCCGATTGGAGCCGCTTTACCGCGACATCGTCGCGGCGATTCGGAGTGCCGATAGCCGGCACCCTGTGATATTGGCAGGCGCGCAGTGGAGCACGAGTTTCTCTGCGTTTTCCCGGCCTTTCGACGACAACGCGATTTATTCGTATCACAAGTTTTGGGCAACGCCGACCCGCGATGCGGTGCAAAGCTATCTTGATTTCAGCAATCGCTGGAATGTTCCATTACTGATCGGCGAAACCGGCGAAGGCTCTTACGAATGGAATGAAAAATTTCGTCTACTCAACGAAAAGTTCGGTGTCGGCTGGTGCTTTTGGCCCTACAAGAACTTGGCCTCGCAAACCAGCGTCGTTTCAATTCGCGAGCCGGCGGGATGGGAGCTCATTGCGCGTGCCGGCAGCACGCCCGCCCCTACCGCGCTGGACTCTCCTCTCCCCCGCGGGCAGGCTCTGAATATTCTTAACGCCTATCTGGAGGCCGCGCGATTTGCCAATGTTCGCGTCAATAAGGGCTACCTCGCCTCGCTCGGACTAGCGGCGCCTTAGCTCCGATGCGCAATTGCACGTTCTACGAACAGTGCTGCCTCGAGTGTTTCCCGATCGCGCCCGAAATTGCCGACAATCTGCACTCCCAGCGGCAGGTCGCCTTCGCTAAGTCCGGGCACGTTGACGCATGGCGTTCCCATCAACGTCCACAACCGGTTGAAGACGGGATCACCGGTCGAGCCGAAACCGCGCGGCGCGGCGCCCGATGCCGACGGCGTCAAGATCACGTCTACATCGCCCATGAGATCGCCCAGCGATTGCCGCGCTCGCGACGCAACACGGCGCGCTGCATCGTACTCTTCCGCTGAAATCGCCGCGGCCCGATCAAGCTGTTCGCGCAATAGCGAGCCGATCTGATCACGGTGGTTGTCATAATCGAACGCGAATGAGCGGAAGGCCTCGAAGTCCTGAATGATGAACTGGCCGCGGTAGGCCTCCTGCATAATTTCCGGCAGCGGAAGCTCGGTCACTTTGGCGCCGTTTGCCTCCGCGGCGCGAGCAGCGGTGTCAATCGCCGCCTGCATCGTTGGGCTTGCTTTCGACCAAAGGTGCGTACGCACCAGCCCAACGCGCGGTGCCGCGGGCGTCTTTTCATCGACGCGTAGCGGACGCTCGGCGATTGCCGCCGCTGCATAGGCGACATCCGCGACGTTGGCAGCAAACAGACCGACCGTGTCGAGGTGCCACGCGTAGGATTTCATGCCCACCGTGGGAATGAGCCGATACGATGGTTTGAACCCGGCGACGCCGCAAAACGACGCGGGGCGGATAACCGAACCGGCGGTCTGGCTGCCGAGCGCGATGGGCAACATCCCGGCCGCGACCGCGGCCGCCGAGCCGGACGAGGAGCCGCCGGGCGTATGCGCGAGGTTTCTTGGATTACGCGTACCGGCCGGCACGAGTGAAGCGAACTCGGTCGTAACGGTCTTGCCCAGCACCACGCCGCCGGCGCGCCGCACCAAGGTCACGGCCGCCGCGTCGGCGCGCGGTCGGTAGCCTGAATAAATCGGCGAGCCATATTGGGTCGGCAGATCGGCCGTGTCGTAAATGTCCTTTATCCCGACCGGCAAAGCGCGCAGCGGCAATGAGCTCAGCCGCGTTTGCTCGACGGCTTTCCGCGCTGCCTCGATGTCGAGCGCGACAAAAGCGCCGATTTCCGCTTCGCGGGCGGCGATCGCTTCGGCGCACATGTCGACGACGGCGTCCGGTGTAGTTTCGCCGGCTTGCAAGCGCCGGACGAGATCAAGCACGGAAAGCATCACTTACCTTCGATGAACGCCACAAGACGGTTTGTTATTCGGCGGACGACAGGGAAAGCCAGAAGTGCGATGACCGCGGCAACCGGCCAGCCGATACCGAAGGACGACAACCAGCGGCGCACAAAGTCAGGGTGAAAGCCGATATTGGCGAACGTAACGACCGCGCTCACCACGAAGACAATGAGCGCGGTGGCGAGAACAGGAAAAATGAACCTCGCCTTGCCCTCCATGTCCACCCCTCCTTCGTCGAAGCGACGTGGTCGCTAAGCCAGCGTCCCCGGCATGGTTAACAGGCTCCTCCGCCGAACGGGAGCCCACTACCACATTGAGCAGTCCTTAACGGAAATCCATGCATTCTCCGCATCATGTCGCGTCGTGTTCAGCGTGCGTTGCCGGCCGTCATTTTCGCCGTATTGATCGCGCTCGCCGGCTGCAGCCATTATCTCTCCGGCGAACGTGAGGCTTGGCGGCACGATGCCGAAGTTGCCTGCCTGAACTCCGGCGCTGTCAAAGACGGCCCCGAACGCGTACAGATTTCCGCTATCAGCGGCCCCGGCATTTGCGGCATCGATTTCCCGCTGCGCGTGTCGGCGTTAGGCGTTAGCGGGCCGCTCAGCTACGACGATGACTCGCCGCGCCCGCCGGGCTTGATCCCACAAGGGGCATTGCCCCCGCATTGGCCCGTGGTCCAGCCGAACGCATCGCCGCCACTTTCATCCGGCGCGCCCTCACCCTACGGCGCTGGGCAAAGCGGACGAGGGCAAACTGGCGCGACGCAGGAACTGCGGTGGCAGGTCGGACCCCCGCCCGCGGTGCGAGCCGGCGCGCCGATGTCAATCTATGCTCCAGGGGTTCCAGTGCCAGAACCTGACTCTGACGAATTTCAGCCTGCGCCGCCGCGGCCGTATGAGGGAGCTCCTGGCACTGGCACGCGAATGAATGTGCCGCCGACGGCAACTTATCCGCCGTCCAGCGGCCCTCCGCCAAATTCTCCTCCGCCCATTTATCCGGCCCCAACCTACTCGCGTCGCAGCAATCCTGTGCCGCCCGCGCCATCTGAAAACACGTTTCTTGGTCCGTCGGGAGCCGACAGGCCGATCATCACGGGCGGCCCGGTCGAAGTCAAACCCGCAGCGACGCTCGCATGCCCCATCGTTTCCGCCCTTGATCGATGGATCGCCGATTCCGTGCAGCCAGCTGCACTGCATTGGTTTCGCCAACCGGTCGTCGAGATCAAACAAATCTCCGCTTATTCATGCCGCGGTATGAATGGCGACCCGAATGCGCACGTCTCCGAGCATGCATTCGGCAATGCTCTCGACATCGCCGAATTCACGCTCGCCGACGGCCACAGGATCAGCGTGCAGTACGGCTGGCGCGGAGCGCCCGAGGAGCAGGGATTTCTGCATGACGTACAACTGGCTGCATGCGAGCAATTCTCGACCGTGCTAGCGCCTGGCGCCAACGTCTATCACTATAATCACATCCATCTTGACCTGATGCGCCATTATGGCAGCCGGCACATATGCGAGCCGACGGCCATCCCCGGCGAGGTCGTCGCCGAGCGCGCCCGAGCGCGCTATGCCGCGCAACATGGAGGTGACCCGGCCGTGACCGGCGCTCTGAGATCGCCGCCGCAGCGTCGCGCGCTCGGTCATGCGCGCGAGAGCGACAGCCTGCCGCTGGCGGAGCCGGGAGCCGACTAACTCGGCCCCTCGCCAAACGTTTCACTACCGCGACAGCTCGGCGATCCGCTCTGGAGGTATTAATACGGATTTCGCAAGGCCGCGCTATTTTCGCGGCCACACGCCGATATCTTCGAGCTCCTTCATCGCTTTGTCGGTAAATTCGGCCTTGGGACCGTCGCCGCCAATCACGAACATCAGTATCGCATCCTCACCGTTGTCCGCGGACTTCACGTTCTCAAACCGCCGAATTGCACCGGGCGGAAAGGAAATAACGTCAAGCGGATTGAGATCGACAGATTCAACCTGACCACGCTCGTTTTCCCAGGAGCACCGCCAGACGCCGGTCATGGGAATGAACGTCTCGTTGGTATCGTGGTTGTGCATCATCGGACCCTTGCCCGGCTTGGCGCGGCAATATCCGAGATTAAAGCCCTCGGAAATCGGAATGGCGGCGAGCCGCGACGCATCGTCGCCGACCGGCGACGTCACCGCTCCGCCTTCGTCGTGCGGCGGCTGAAAGCCGATGACGTTATAGAGAGTGCGCTCACAGTGCGGCGCCTTGCTGTCGGGCAGCCCTCCGTCGGAACCCTTCAGATCTTTGAAACGAGCGACGCGTTTCATCATATTGGCTCGGGAAATTCCCATCTTTGGCAGCGCTTCCATGATCTTCCTGTCCTATTTCTTTATCCGGTGCTTTTATCCCGAAGGAATTTTGATTTTCCCGCCATTCTCTGTCAATGCGCGGCAAGCGATCAGTTTTGCCGCGCCGCATTGATATGCGCGAGCAACGTTGCGCTCGGCCAGCAATCGACCTTAAGACTGTTGCGCTTTTGATATTCGCCGACCGCCGCGCGCGTTTTCATCCCGGCTTTACCGTCGATCTTGTCGTGATAGTAGCCGCGCGCAGTCAGAATTTCCTGCATGCGATCGAGATCGCGGCTGGGCAGCTGGGCGACCTTCATCCACGGCACTTCGAAGGGCCGCGGGTCGAGGAGGTGGTCGCTTAAATGGCCAACAAAAAGAACATAGAGATCGGAGAAATTGTATTCCTTGATGGCGAAATAATTCTTCGTGGCCAGAAACGCCGGACCATACAGCCCAGCCGGCTGCAACAGCGACGCGGGCTCCGCGCGTTCCGTCGCCGAAACCGTGCGTCCGTAAGCCGGCACAAACCCCGCGCCGAGCCACTCGCTGATCGGCCGGGTATTTTCGGGCACGCCGATAGTGCAGTCGACATTTGCCGGAGCGTGCACCTCATAAGCCCAGCGCAGACCGCGTTGCCAGCCTTTGTCGACGAGTTGCTTGGCCGCCGAGGCGAGCGCGTCAGGTACCGAGTTCCAGATGTCGCGTCGGCCGTCGCCATCGAAATCGACGGCGTATTTATAAAAATCCGATGGCAGGAACTGAGTAAGGCCCATGGCGCCCGCCCACGAACTCTTCATCTCGGCAAGCTTGACGTATCCGTCTTCTACCATCTTCAGCGCGAACAAGAATTCGCCCCGGAACTTTTCCTTGCGTTTGCCGAAATAGGCTTGCGTGGCCAAAACGCGAATGGCGTCGCGGGTGTCGCGCGAGCGACCGTAATCTGTCTCGCGGCCGAAGATTGCGAGCAAGACGGGTGCCGGCACCCCGAATTGTCCTTGGATCGCGGCAAGCGGCGTCTGGTACTGTTCCAAGAGCCTGCGCCCTTGCCCGGCCAGTCGATCGAACGTTGACTCTTTCAAGTAATCTGCCGGCGTCTCGACGAATTCCGGCTGGCCGGGGCCGGCCTGTTGCGACCGGCCCGGGATAACGAGTTCCGGAAGCGACAAATCGGGCTCAAGCCCGCGTGTCGCTGCATCGAACGTCGTCCGCGATACGCCAAGCGCTTGCGCCTGCGGCCATAACGATTGCAGCCAGGTCTGGAATTCGCGGTCCTCGGCCACCGCGCTGCTGCTGCAAATGGCGGCGCCCAACCAAACTGCGAAAAGCAAACAAGCGCCTCTCTTCATGTTGCAGACCAATTATCGGGTCGCCACAATGAACAGGCGCGGGAACTTGAGCAGCACGGTGCCGTCAATGCGAGATCTGTACGCCCCACTTATCCGTTCAGTATAGGCGGCAAGAAATTGTTCGCGCGCGTCGCCATCTAGCAAGGACAGGTAGGGCTGTAGCGAAGAGCCCTTAAACCAATCGACAATCGCTTGCGGCGTCGCCAGCACAAAATTGTAGATGGTGTGCCAAAGATCGATCTGCGCGCAGACCGGCCTGAGTAGATCGTAATAGGCCTCCGGAGACAAAAGGTCGGAGCGCGGCACCGCGGCCGTCAAATCCTTCGCCCAAGGGCCGCTTGCAGCGACCTCCCGCTGCAGGGCAGTTGCCGGTTCACTGGTATTGTCGGGCATCTGCACGGCGAGAACACCACCTTTTTGAAGCGATTCGAGCAGGCGTCGCAAAGTGGCAGGATGATCCGGCAGCCACTGAAACACCGCATTGCCGAACAGAAGATCAGTGCCCGCCTCCGGCGTCCAATTGGAAATGTCGGCCTCAACGAACGAACAGTCAGGCAGCCGCTCGCGGGCTTTGCGTAGCATTCCAGGCGAAGAGTCGAGACCAATCGTCTGCGAATGCGGGAACCGTTCGAGAAGCAATTCCGTTGAATTGCCCGGCCCACAGCCGAGATCCACCACCCGCCGCGGTGTCTCCAGCGGCACCCGCGCCAAAAGCTCTCGCGGCGGTCGGGTCCGCTCGTCCTCGAACTTGAGATATTGCTCGGGACTCCAGTCTGCCATCGCGCCGGTTCGCCTTATTCCGCTGGAGTAGCGTGCGGTGAAGTGGCGGCAATTGCGCTTGCCAATTGTTTGGAGCGATCAGTCGCCAACAGCATGTACACCGCGGGAACCACAAACAGCGTAAAGAGCGTGCCAATCGACAGTCCGGCAGCAATGACGAGACCCATCTGGAAGCGCGATACCGCGCCGGCGCCTCCTGCCGTGATCAGCGGCACGACGCCGAGCACCATCGCGGCCGTCGTCATCAGGATCGGCCGCAGCCTTATGCCGGCGGCAAGCTCGATTGCTTCGCGTTTGTTTCGTCCCTCGGCCTGCAGATCATTGGCGAACTGCACAATCAGGATGCCGTGTTTGCTGATCAATCCCATCAGCGTCACCAAGCCCACTTCGGTGTAGATGTTGAGCGAGGCCCCGGCGATACCGATGCTGACGAAGATCAGGGCTCCGGCAATCGACATCGGCACCGAGACCAGGATAATGACCGGATCGCGGAAGCTTTCAAACAACGCCGCCAGCGCCAGAAATACGATAATGAGCGCGAAGCCGAAAGTGGTGACAAATCCGCTGGTCTCCTGAATGTACTGTCGGCTCAATCCGCCGTAATCGATCGAATAGTCGCGGGGCAAGGTCCGCGCGGCCAGGTTCTGCAAGTACGCGAGCGCATCTCCCTGGGAAACGCCGGGCATGGCCACGCCCTGGATGGTGGCGCTGTTAAGCTGCTGAAAATGATTGAGCGATTGCGGCACGGTCTTGGTTGATACCGTGGCCACGGTCGACAACGGCACTAAAGTGCCGTCGGCAGGGCGGATGTAATAATCGAGGAGTTGCCGGGCATTGAGGCGAAACCGCTGTTGCACCTGCGGAATGACCTTGTATGAGCGTCCGCTCATGCTGAAATAATTGACGTAACCGCCGCCGAGCATCGATGCGAGGGCGCCGCCAACGTCGCTCATCTTCAATCCAAGCTGCGCCGTCTTGTCCCGGTCAATGATCACATTCGATTGCGGGCTGTCGATTTTCAGGTCGCTGTCGAGAAAAATGAAATTTCCGCTCTGCTGCGCCTCGTGCAGGAATTGTTGGGCAATGGCATAGAGCCGCTCGAACGATTCGGTGGTGCCGATGACGAATTGCACCGGCAGCCCAATGCTCCCGGGCAAGGGAGGCGGTTGAAAGGCGACCACGCGAATCCCGGCAATCTTGCTCAGCTCACGCTGCACCATCGGCTGCAGCGTGTTGCTCGACTTGGAACGAGCATCCCAAGGCTTTAACGCCATCCCCGAAATGACTTGTCCCGGGAAGTCGATCTGAAAAACGTGTTCGGTTTCAGGATGGTTGAAGAAAGTCTGATACACTTGACGCGCGTATAGCTGCCGCTGGCGCAGCGTTGCGTCCGGCGCGCCGATCGACTGCGAGAGAATGACGCCTTGATCTTCCTGCGGCGCGAGTTCGGTATGTGCGGTGATAAACAAAAAGTAGATGCTGCCGAGCACGATCAGTGCGAACAC
>Ga0335078_10018538_pt1 | contig 10350 bp, 6 predicted proteins | sample Lox_Sample_32_FD_206711 | JGI IMG/M metagenome (GOLD analysis project Ga0335078, IMG submission 206711) | Soil microbial communities from Loxahatchee National Wildlife Refuge, Florida, United States - Lox_Sample_3.2 | ecosystem: Environmental > Terrestrial > Soil > Wetlands | place: USA: Florida...
AGCGGAGGTCTCCGCTACGAGGAGTGCTTCACCCGGAACGGGTTCGAGGGGCCCTACGCCATCCTCTACCACCGGGAGCGCCCGCACGCGCAGGAGCCGGCGGAGCTGGGCCGGGGGTGGCGGCTCCCCACCCCTGTGCCGCCCCGCCCGTTGCGCAAGCGCCACTACCGCACCCAGGACCTGCCCGCGGCCGGCGGGCCGCCGGTCGACGCCCGGGTCCCGCTCCTCTTCAACTCGGATGTGGTCCTGTCCCTCGTCACCCCGGCCGGGCCCGACCCCGTCTACTTTCAGAACGGGGACGGGGACGACCTCTACTTCGTGGCGGAGGGCGGAGGCCTCTTGCGCACCGCCATGGGGGACGTGCGCTTCGGCCGGGAGGACTACGTCTTCGTCCCGAAGGGGCTCTTGCACCGCTTCGCGCCGGACCCGGGGCCGCAGCGCTGGTTCTCCGTCGAGTGCCTCGGCGGCCTCGGCGTGCCGGAGACCTGGCGGAACGGGAGCGGGCAGCTCCGCATGGACGCACCGCTCTGCCACCGGGATTTTCGGCGCCCCGCCTTCGTGGGCCCGCAGGACGAGGGGATCCGCGACATCGTGGTGAAGCGCTCCGGGGCCTTCCACGGCTTTCGCCAGAAGACGGCGCCGCTCGACGTGGTCGGCTGGGACGGGTCGGTGTGGCCCTTCGCCCTCCCCATCCTCTCCTTCCAGCCGCGGGTCGGGCAGGTCCACTTGCCGCCCACCGTGCACGGGACCTTCGCGGCCTCCGGCGCCCTGGTGTGCAGCTTCGTGCCCCGCCCCCTCGACTTTCACCCCCAGGCCATCCCCTGCCCGTACCCGCACGCCAACGTGGACGTGGACGAAATCCTCTTCTACCAGCGGGGCGAGTTCACGAGCCGCCGGGGCGTCGGAGCCGGGAGCCTCTCGCATCACCCGGCCGGGGTCATGCACGGGCCCCACCCGGGCGCGTACGAGGCGAGCATCGGAGCGAAGGAGACGAACGAGCTCGCGGTGATGCTCGACTGCTACCGGCCCCTCGCGGCCACCCCCAGCGCCGCCGGCGTCGAGGACCCGGCCTACCAGTCGAGCTTCCTGTAGGCGCGGCGGGTCGTCGCTGACTCCCCCGGCGCCGGCGGTTGCGGGGCCTCGCCGGCCCGGAAAGCGATCGCTTTCCTCTCCGGGGAGGCCGCGGGGCGCGCCCCGCTCCTGCGGGCGCGGCGGGCCGACGCTAAGGCATGGGAGAGCGGGAATCGGGGGACACCCATGACGCCCACGGAACGGGCCATCGCTTCGCTGCCGGCGCACCTCCGCCGGTTCGCGGTCTCGCAGGACTACGACGCCTACACGCCGCGGGACCACGCCGTCTGGCGCCACATCCTCCGCAAGCTCGTCGCCCACCTCGCCGACAAGGCGCACGAGAGCTACCTCCGCGGCCTGGCCGCCACCGGCATCGGCACCGAGCGCATCCCCCGCATCGACGAGATGAACGAGAAGCTCGCGCGGGTGGGGTGGTCGGCGGTGGCGGTTCGGGGGTTCATTCCCCCGGCCACCTTCACCGAGCTCCAGAGCCGGGGCGTCCTCGCCATCGCCGCCGACATCCGTTCCCACGAGCACGTCGATTACACGCCGGCGCCGGACATCGTCCACGAGAGCGCCGGGCACGCCCCCATCCTGGCGGACCGGCGCTACGCGGAGTACCTGAGGCGCTGCGGGGAAGTGGGGTTCAAGTCCATCGCCAGCACGGCCGACGCGGCCGTCTTCGAAGCCGTGCGCCACCTCTCCGTGGTGAAGGAGGATCCGGGCGCGACGCCGGCGGAGGTGCGGCGGGCGGAGGAGCGACTGGCCGCCGCGGCCGCCAGCCGACGGCACGTCTCCGAGGGACTTCGCTCGAGCCGCCTCTACTGGTGGACGGCGGAGTACGGGCTCGTCGGCTCCCTGGTTCGGCCCCGCCTCTACGGCGCTGGATTGCTTTCGTCGCTCGGGGAGTCGAGCCACTGCCTCGGCCCCTCGGTAGCGCGCCTGGCCCTCGACGCCACCTGTACCGAGGCGGACTTCGACATCACCCGCATGCAGCCGCGCCTCTACGTCGCCCGGGACTTCGACCACCTCTTCGACGTGCTCGAGGGCTTCGCGCGCACGCTCTCCTTCCGCGTAGGCGGCGATCACGGGCTCGTCGAGGCGGAGCGCGCCGGCACCGTGAACCACCTCGTGCTCGAGGACGGCACGGAGGTCACCGGGCGCCTCGTGCGGCGCCTGGCCGGGGCGGTGCCCGCCGCCCCGGGCCTCGCCGCCGCCCTCGCCTGCCTGGACGGGCCGGTGGTCGTCTCCCGCGCCGGCCGGGCGGAGGGGCGCCCCTTTTCCGGGCCGGCGCTCGTCGCCTTCGGCCCCGGGGCGGGGGAGCTCGGGGTGGGTCGCTTCCGCCTGGAGCTCCCCACGGGCCTCTCGCTCTCCGGGTTCTCCGTGGACGGCCGCGAGGTCGTGGACCTGCGCGCCCGCCTGGGGGAGCAGGACCTCGAGGTCCCCGCCTGGTGCCTCGTCCTCCGCTCGCGGACCTTGCCCTCCGTGGCCGGCGGGCCGGCCGACCCGGAGCACTGGGAGCGGTGCTTCGGCGGGGCCGCGGCAAGCGCCGACGGGGACGGCGAGGCCCGCGCTCGGGAACGAAAGGCCTCGTCCCTCGACCCGGCGGCGGCCGCTCTCTACCGGGAGGTCCGAGCTCGGCGGGAGGCCGGGGGGGTGGGCCCCGCAGAGCGAAGGGCGCTCGCCCGCCGCGCCGCCGCCCACCCCTCCGAGTGGCTCCTCCACGGCGAGATCGCCGAGCTCGAGGCCCCGAGCGCGATGGCTAGCTAGAAGGGAGGTCCTTCCCGATGCCCACCCTCCTCACTGGCCGAGAGAAGAAGCGAGCCGGGGCGACGGTCCGCGCGCCGTTGGCGCGGGGGAAGCGGCTCCCCCTCGTCCTCGTCGCCCTGGCCCTCGCCTCGTGCGCCCACCGGAGCTCCTATTCGCCGCAGCGGCTCGCCCCGAGCGCTCCGGAGCGACCGTTGGGGCCGGACAGCTGGGCCGCTCGGCAAGGCTAAAAGGGGCGCGCGCCGGCCCTCACTTCCCGGCGTGCGCCCGGCGCAGGCCCTCGAGGTCGAGCTTCGTCATCTGCAGCATCGCCTCCCGGACCCGGCCGGCCCTCGCCGGGTCGGGGTCGCCGAGGAGGTCCCCGAGCTCGGCGGGGACGATCTGCCAGGTCAGGCCGAAGCGGTCCTTCAGCCAGCCGCAGCGCAGCGGGGTCCCGCCTCGCGCGAGCTTCTCCCAGAGCTCGTCCACCTCGCCTTGGGAGGCGCAGCGGACGAACAGGGAGAAGGCCTCCGTGAGCTGGTAGGTGGGCCCGCCGTTCAGGGCCATGAACTCCTGGCCGTCGAGCACGAAGTTGGCGGTGAAGAGCGGCCCCCCCGGCTCCCTCCTCCGCTCGCTCACCACGCGGGAGTTCTTGAAGAGCGACACGTAGAAGTGGATCGCCTCCTCGGCGTTGTCGTCGAACCAGAGAAAGGGCGTGATCTTCTGCACGGGCGCTCCGCCGGCCGGCGGGAAGGGGCCGGCTCCAAGGGTGCGCGTTCCCTAACGAGGTCTCGGCCCCCTCGCAGCGCCCCATCGGGAGGAAGCCCGGGCGCCGGGAAGCCTCTAGGGGGCGACGACGTCGGTGAAGCGAGGCTCCACCTTCACGGCGGCGAGGCTGGCAGCGTCCCAGCCGCCACCCAGCGCCTTCACGAGGAGCACGGAGGTGACGAGGCGCTGGCCCTGGATGACCGCGGCCTCCTCCTCGTTGGTGAGGAGGGTCTGCTGGGCGATCACCACGTCGAGGTAGCTCACCACGCCGCCGACGTAGCGGGAGTTGGCGAGCTCGAGCTGGCGCCGGGCGGAGGTCACGGCCTCGGTCTGGGACTGGCGCGCCGAGTCGAGCACCGCGAGCCCGGTGAGGCTGTCCTGGACCTCGCGGAAGGCGTTCAGGACCGTGGCGCGGTAGCTCGCCACCGACGCCTCGTAGCCCGCCTTGGCGAAGCTGACCTGGGCGGTCCGGGCGCCGCCGCTGAAGATAGTCTCGGCGAGAGTGAGCGCCACCGACCAGAAGCTGCTCGCGGCGTTGAAGAGCTGGGAGAGGTTCATGGCGTTCCACCCGCCCTGGGTAGAGAGGGCGAGGGAAGGGTAGTAGGCAGCGACGGCGACGCCGATCTGGGCGTTCGCCGCCGCCATCTGTCGCTCCGCCTCCCCGATGTCGGGCCGGCGCTCCAGGACGTCGGAGGGCAGGCCGGCGTCGATGCGGGGCGGCTCGGCCACGAGTTCGCGGGGCTCGAGGTGGAAGTCGGGCGCCGCCTGGCCCACCAAAACGGCGATGGCGTCCTCGAACTGCTTGCGCTGCAGGAGGAGGAGAGTGGCCTGGGTGCGCGTGGATTGGAGCAGGGTCTCCTCCTGCGCCACGTCGAGGCTCGAGGCGATGCCGCCCTGGTGGCGGGCGACCATGAGGTCGAGCCCCCTCTGGAGGTTCGCGACGTTCCGATTCAGGATGGCGATCTCCGTGTCCAGCTGACGGAGCGTGAAGTAGTCGGCGGCGAGCTCCGCGGTGAGCACGAGGCGCACGCCCTCCAGGTCGGCGGCGCTGGCCTGGTAGGAGGCCTGGGCGGCCTCCACGCCGCGCCGGACCGCCCCGAAGAGGTCCACCTCGTAGCTCAGCGTGAAGGGAAGGAGGTAGTTCGACTGCGTCACCGGGGGAAAGAGCGCGTTGCTGCCGGTGGGGCGGTTCCCGGAGTAGTGCTCCCCCCCGACCGCCGGCGCCACCGCCAGCGTCGGGAAGAGCTGGGCGTTCTGCACGGCGGCGGAGGCGCGGGCCTGGTCGAGGTGCGCGACGGCCACCTTCAGGGTCTGGTTGGCGGAGAGGAGCCGCGTCTCCAGCGCCTGGAGGTCCTCGTCGTGGAACAGGGTCCACCAGGCGGTCTTGGGGACGGCGTCCTTGGGCGCAGCCTCGCGCCAGGGCTGGGAGAGCTCCCACTTCGGCGCCGCGGGCGCGTCGGGCCGGCTGTAGTTCGGCCCCACGGCACAGCCGGCTCCGGCGCAAAGGAGCGCCAGGCCCCAGAGCGCGCCGCGGCGGCGAGGGGCAGGAGGGAGAGAGCGGGACATCAGGGCGACTTCTCCGGAGGTCGGGGCGCGCGCGAAAGGTCCGCTGGCGGGGCCGGGGCCAGGGGATTCGCCACCTCGCGCGGGTGTACCTCCTGTCCGGCCTCGAGGCCGTCCGGCGGGTTCAGCACGATGAAGTCGCTCCCCCGGAGGCCGGTCAGGACCTCGAGCGAGGTGCCGAAGTCGCGGCCGATGGCCAGCTCCTGGAGGTGCACGCGGCGACTGGAGTCGACGACCGCCGCCCGCAGGCCTTCCGAGCGAAAGAGGAGCGCGTTCACCGGCACCTGCAGGCGCTCTCCCCCCACCTTGACGGTGAGGTGGACCTGGGCGTACCCGCCGGGGAGCAGCTGGCGGGACTTGTTGGGCACGTCCACCTCGGTGAGGAGCGCGTGCGTGGACGGGTCGATCGCGCCCGAGGTGCGCACCACCTCCCCCTCGAAGGTCTGGCCCGGGTACTGGGTCAGGGTGAGGTAGGCGGCGAGGCCGCTGTGGATGGAGGGCGCGTAGCTCTCCGGGACGCTCAGGTAGACGCGCATGGGGTCGGTCTGCGCCACCACGAAGAGGAGCTGAGAGCTGCCGCCGTTCCCGGCGTTCACGAGCGTGCCCGGGTCCACGTTCCGCCGGGTGACGATGCCGCCGAAGGGACTGTAGATGTGCTGGAAGGACTTGAGCTGCTCCAGGCGGCGGACGTTCGCCTCCAGCGAGTGGACGATAGCGCTCTTGGCGGCGAGGTCCCCGATGGCGTTGTCCACCTCCTGCCGGGAGACGCTGTCGGTCTTCAGGAGCTCGCGGTACCGCGCGTCGGTGATCTGGGCCAGCCGCTCGTTGGCCTGCGCGGTGACGAGGTCGGCCTTGGCGGCGAGGAGCTGCTGGTCCACCTCGGGCGTGTCGATGTCGGCGAGCGGTTCCCCTTGGCTCACCCAGCTCCCGATGTCGTGGTACCACTTCCTCAGGTAGCCGTTCGTGCGCGCGTAGATGGGCGATTCCACGTAGGCCTGGAGGGTCCCGGGGAGCACCAGCTCCTCGGCGTCCCGGCGCGCGGTCGGGTGAATGACGGCGACCGTGAGGACGGTCTGGGCCTCCGTGTCCTTGGCGAGCGCCTGGAACTGCGCCCGGCGCTGCATCATGAGGAGGGCGCCCACGATCACGAGCGCGGCCGCCACGCCGAGGAGCACGCGGAAGAGCGCGCTCTTTCGCGGGGCTCCCTCGGCGGGTGGGTCGCCGCCTGGGGTGACGGGGTCGGTCATGGTTTCGTCCTTCCCGGCGCGCCTCGGGTCTTCACGTCGCCTCCGGCCCCGGCGCGAGGGTCCGGTGATGCCTGCGCTCCCGCCAGCCGTGGACGAGGGAGAAGACGCAGGGCACGAGGAAGAGGGTGGCGAGGGTGGCAAAGAGCAGACCGCCGATCACGGCCCGTCCCAGGGGGGCGTTCTGCTCGCCGCCCTCTCCGAAGCCGATGGCCATGGGGACCATGCCGATGACCATGGCGAGCGCCGTCATCACCACCGGGCGAATGCGCACGAAACCGGCCTGCAAAGCCGCCTCGGCAGCCCTCTTCCCTTCGCTCATCTGCTCGCGCGCGAAGGACACCAGGAGGATGCTGTTCGCGGTAGCCACCCCCATGCACATGATGGCGCCGGTGAGCGAGGGCACGGAGAGCGTGGTGTGCGTGAGGAGCAGCATCCAGCAGATGCCGGCGAGCGCTCCGGGGAGCGCGGTGATGATGATGAAGGGATCGAGCCAGGACTGGAAATTCACGACGATGAGCAGGTAGGCGAGCAGGATGGCGGCGACCAGCCCCACTCCCAGTCCGAGAAACGAGGTCGCCATCGTCTGCACCTGCCCCCGCACCACCACGCGGCTGCCGCGGGGTAGCTCCCGCTCCAGGCCGGCCACGAGCCGGGCCACCTCCGCGGAGACCGAGCCCAGATCCCGCCGGGAGACGGAGGCGTAGACGTTGATCATGGGCTGGACGTTGTAATGGGAGACGGAGGCGGGGCGGGCCACCGTGGAGGTGGACGCCAAATTCGCCAGGATCTGGGGCGGGGAGCCGCGGTTGCTCGGGCTGATGGGCGTGTTCTGCAGCGCCTGGAAGGTGTCGATCCGGTACTGCGGGGTCTGGACGGCGACGTTGTAGCTCACGCCGTTCTTGGGGTCGAGCCAGAAGCTCGGGGCGGTCTGGAAGCTCGAGGAGAGCGAGACGAGCACGTTCTGGGCGATGTCGCGGGCCTCCACCCCCATGCTCTGGGAGCGGGAGCGGTCGATGTTCATGTAGAGGGTGGGGGCGTCGAAGGTCTGCTGCACGTGCACGTCGGCCGCGCCGGGGACGTGGCGGATCTGGTTGGCGAGCTTGAGGCCGGCCTGGTAGTTGGCAGCCTGATCCTGGCCGAGGATCTGGATGTCGATGGGAGCCGGGGTGCCGAAGTTCAGGATCTGGGTGACGATGTCGGCGGGCTGGAAGAAGAACTGGACGCCGGGAAACTCCCCGGGAAGCCGGTGGCGCAGCTCGTCCACGTACTCGCCGGTGGGCCTGTGCCGTTCCTCCTTCAGCTGCACCAGGATCTCGCCGTCCGAGGTGCCGATGGTGCCCGAGTTGCTGTAGGTGAGGTTGATGCCGGAGTAGGGGAGCCCGATGTTGTCGAGGACGGTGACGAGGTCCTCCGGCGGGATGGTGCGGCGGATGACCTGGTTGATCTGGTCGGTGAGGCGGGCGGTCTCCTCAATGCGCAACCCGGTGCGGGCGCGCAGGTGGAGCCGGATTTGCCCGGCGTCGACGTTGGGGAAGAAGTCCCGCCCCAGCACCAGGGTGAGGGAGGCGGAGAGGAGGCAGAACCCGATGAAGCAGGCCGCGAAGAGCTTGGCGTGCTGCAGGGCGGCGGCGAGCGCGTCCCGGTAGGCTTCGCGAAAACGCTCGAAGCCGCGCTCGAAAATCTGCTGGTAGCGGCGGAAGAACCCCATGCGCTCGCCGGCGTGCTCCCCGGGGTGGTACTCGTCCTTGGCGCTGAGGAGGTACTTCGCCAAGGTCGGGACGATGGTGCGCGACCACCCGTAGGAGGCGAGCATGGCGAAGGTCACCGCCTCCGCCAGGGGCACGAAGAGGTAGCGAGCCACCCCCGACAGCAAGAACATGGGGATGAAGACGATGCAGATGCACAGCGTGGAGACGAAGGCGGGGACGGCGATCTGCTGGGCGCCGTCCAGGATCGCCTGCACCGTCTCCTTCCCCATGGCCAGGTTGCGGTTGATGTTCTCGATCTCGACGGTGGCGTCGTCCACGAGGATGCCGACGGCGAGCGCCAGGCCGCCGAGCGTCATGATGTTGATGGTCTCCCCGAGAGCGCTGAGGCACAGGATGCTCACCAGGATGGAGAGGGGAATGGAGATGGCGATGATGAGGGTGCTCTTCCAGTTGCCGAGGAAGAGCAGGATCATGACCGCCGTCAGGCAGGCGGCGATCAGGGCCTCGCGCAACACCCCCTGGATGGCGGCGCGCACGAAGAGGGACTGGTCGAAGAAGGTGGTGAGGTTCAGGCCTTCGGGCCGGGAAGGCTGGTAGTCCTTCAGCGTCTGCTTCACCCGGTCGACGATGGAGAGGGTGGAGGCGTTGCCGCTCTTGTAGACGCTCATGAGCACGCCGCGCTGGCCGTTCGCCATCACCACGTTGGTCTGGGGCGCGAAGCCGTCGCGCACGTGCGCGACCTCGCGCAGGTAGATGGTGGAGCCATTCACGGTCTTCACCGGCAGGTCGTTCAGCTCCGCCACCGAGGTGGGGCTGCCGTTCATCTCCACGTTGTACTCGAGCAGGCCGAGCTTGGCGGTGCCGGTGGGGAGGATGAGGTTCTGCGCGTTGACGCTGTTGACGATGTCCACCGGGGTGAGCCCCTTCGCCTGCAGGGCCGCCGGGTTGATGTCCACCGAGATGAGTCGCTGCTTCCCGCCGTACGGGTAGGGCATGGACGCGCCCTGGACGGTGGCGAGCTGGGTGCGGATGAAGTTGTTGCCGTAGTCGAAGAGCTGCTGCTCGCTCAGCCGGTCGCTCGTCAAGCCGATCTGCAGGACCGGCACCGTGGACGCCGAGTAGATCATGACGAGCGGAGGGGTCGTCCCCGGCGGCAGGCTGCGCAGGAACGTCTGGGAGATGGCCGCCGTCTGCGCCAGCGCCGTCTGCACGTTGGCGTTCGGCTGGAAGAAGACCTTGATGATGGAGATGCCGTTCAGCGACTGGGACTCGATGTGCTCGACGTCGTTCACCAGCGTGGTGATGCCCCGTTCCACGTTGGTGGTGATGCGCCGCTCCATCTCCTGGGGCTGGAGGCCGTTGTACGACCAGATGAGCGCGATCACCGGGATGTTGATCTCCGGGAAGATGTCCGTCGGCGTTCGCGTGAGCGCGACGGGGGTCATGAGGAGGATGACCAGCGCCAGCACGATGAACGTGTACGGCCTCGAGAGAGCGAGTCGGACGATCCACATGGCTAGGGAGAGAGCCCCTCTTCGCCGGAGAGCTGTCCGCCGGAGAGCGCGGGCCGGCTCGGGGGCCTAGGTAGGGTCCCGCCCGCGCCACGGCGGCGGCGGGCGAGGGCGGCAGCGAGCGCCGCGGGCAGAGGCCTTCGGAGTCCGGTCACGGGTGCCATTGAAACGCGTCGTCGCGGTCCCACGGTCTCCGCATCCGGCCTCTCGAGTCGGGGAAACGGCCCAGGGTCGACGCAGGGGGATCCTTCTCGGCGCAGGTGCCTCACGAGTCGTTCGAAAGCGCGAACATTAGCACAGGAGGGCGCGGGCCGCGGCTCCATCGAACGGCCCCTGGCTCCGGCCGGCTCCCGGGAGGACCCGCGGCCATCTCGCCGGCCAAGGAGAGCGCGCCGCCTACCGGCGAGCCGGTCGGCGGCGGCGCGGTCACAGGCCGTAGACCGCCCATCCGCTGGAATTCACGAGAATGAGGAGCACGGTCGTGTAGTCGAGCGAGTATCCAGCGGTGAACTCGGAGCAGCCGGGCGACGGGTTCGAGAGAAGCATTCCCCCCTTCTCGACGCAGCTCGACACCCCGCTCTCGACGACGGTCGCCGTGTAGGCGCAGGACCCGATTCGGACCGGGAAGGTTCCATAGCTCGCCCCGGCCAGGCCGAGCGTCGGCGGGGGGCTTGCGCCCGCAGCCATGTACGACGTCTGGAGCGTCCAGTTCTGAAAGAGGTCGCCGCTGCACGA
>Ga0335078_10018539_pt1 | contig 10350 bp, 8 predicted proteins | sample Lox_Sample_32_FD_206711 | JGI IMG/M metagenome (GOLD analysis project Ga0335078, IMG submission 206711) | Soil microbial communities from Loxahatchee National Wildlife Refuge, Florida, United States - Lox_Sample_3.2 | ecosystem: Environmental > Terrestrial > Soil > Wetlands | place: USA: Florida...
TCAGATCCGCTTCAGCGGTAACATGAGCTTCGGCGCCATCACCAACCGGATGCGATTCGACGGGCAGTTGCAATTTTCCCCCGACCGCGCCTGGCACGAGTTGAATTTGAGGGTGTCCACACGGTACGGAGTTGTGAACATTCATTCCGCCGCCGCAGAGCAAACAGTGCGCTTCAAAGTCACCAGCGAAGACGTGAATTTCGAGCGTGTCCTGAGATTTACCGACCTGCAAAATCCCGCCATGCTGCTGCACACTCTGGGTGGCGGCCTCGGCAGCGGGTTGGCGGGTGAACTGAATTTGCCGGTCGTTCAGTCCCCACCGGCGATCGTTGCCGGTATTGTCGAATGGGAAGCGTACCGGGATCGCGTGATCATCGCCCATGAGCCGGTGACGGCCTACCGTCTGGAAACCCACGCGCTGGGTCATCCGGTTGTCGTTTACGTGAGTTCCCTGGGCGAGATCCTGCGGGTGGAACTGCCTGGCGGTATTACGGCTTTGCTCGACGAATGGGACAGGCCGTGATTGAACTCGTCCATCTCGTTAAAAGGTTCGGCGACCTCGCGGCGGTCAATGACGTAACACTGACCATTCCCGGGGGCGAGTTTTTTGCAATGCTGGGACCGAACGCCGCCGGCAAAACGACCACGCTGAAAATCCTCGCCGGCCTGATGAAACCGACCTCCGGCAGTGCGCGGGTATGCGGCTTTGACGTGCAACTGCAGCCGCTCGAAGCGCGGCGGCGTATCGCCTATGTTCCCGATTTTCCGTTTCTCTACGAAAAGTTGACCGCGTGCGAATTCTTCCGCTTCATCGGCCAGTTGTTCCAAATGGAGGACGCGCGCATCGCGGCCAGTTCGCGGGAATTGATCGGGCGTTTTCATCTGGGTGAATTTGCCGACCTTCCGTTGGAAAGTCTTTCCCACGGCACCCGCCAACGCGTGGCCATCGTGTCCGCACTGCTGCATGACCCGGAGGTGTTCGTAATTGACGAACCGATGGTCGGCCTTGACCCGCAACACGCGCGCATCGTAAAAGACACGCTCAAGGACCGTTCGCGCGCGGGCATGACCGTGTTGCTTTCCACGCACGAGCTCAGCGTCGCCGAGGAAATGGCTGACCGCATCGGTATCATCCATGGCGGCAAGCTGGTTGCAGTGGGTACACGCGACGAACTTCGCAAGCAAAGCGGCGCCTCCGGCGCGTTGGAAGACGTTTTTCTGGCGTTGACGGCTGAGCAAAAATGAACATTGTCTTTATTTGCTGCCGCAAATCCTTAAAAGTGACTTAGGGACCCTGGCATGGCGCCCTGCGAGTTTAATTTCTCATTGTGCCACCGCGTCCTTTATTGGATTGACGAAAATTTCTGTTGTGCCAGAATGTCACGCTGAAATTTCGGTTTTGTTCAATGACTGTGCCCAAATCCAGTTTCCTTGATAAAGTGCTTGGCCGCATCGGGCGGCTGGATACGGAAGGCCTGCAAACTGTTGTCCAACGGCTGGCGCGCGAGCGTAGCTTTCTCGAAACCCTTTTCAATACCATCGAGGACGGTGTGCTGGTCGTGGACGAACAGGGCCGCATTGTTTATTTCAATCAGGCGGTCACGCGGCTGATCGGTTTGCAGCCGGATGTCGAAGGCCAGCAGATAGCAGACATATTGCCGGAACTGGATTGGAAGAAAATTTCCAAAGCCGACCAAGCTGGTGGCCAAGGCATCGTGCGCCATGAATTTGAAGTGCATTATCCACGCTCGCGTTTTCTCCGGCTCTACGCGGCCCCGCTGGACGGCGAAACCACCGGAAGTTCCGGCGTCGCGCTGCTGCTGCATGATGCGACTGAGGCGCGGCAAAAAACGTTTGAAGCCATTGAAAGCGAACGCGTCCAGGCACTCACGCTGCTGGCCGCCAGCGTCGCCCATGAAATCGGCAATCCCCTCAACGCGCTGCACATCCATCTACAGCTCATGGAACGTGAATTGAAAAAAATCCGCCGGGAGTCGAGGGGCGAAAGCCGGGCACCGGAAACGCGCCTGACAGACTCCAGCCCTCGCCCGCCAGCCCCGGACCTCCGGCGCTTCGAGCAATATCTGGATGTGGCCAAGGGTGAAATCGCGCGGCTGGATTACATCGTTACGCAATTCTTACAGGCGATTCGTCCCGCGCCGTTGCAATTGAAAATCACCTCCCTCAATGACGTCATGGAAAAGACCCTGACCTTGCTGCGGCCGGAGTTGGACAATCGTGGCTTGTTCGTACAGACGCGGCTGGCGCGGCAGTTGACGGCCACACCGATTGACGCGACGCAGATGCAACAAGTGCTGGTGAACCTCGTCAAAAACGCCATGCAAGCCACGACCAAAGGTGGCACACTGACGTTGCAGACCGGCGAAGGCGCCGATGAAGTCTGGGTCAGCGTCAGTGACACGGGTGGCGGCATCCCTCCGGAACAGATCAACCGTATTTTCGAGCCGTTTTACACGACCAAGAAACGAGGCACGGGCCTGGGGTTGATGATCGTGCAACGCATTGTGCGGGCGCATGGCGGCCGGATCGAACTGGAAAGCCATGTCGGCCACGGCACAACTTTCAGAATCCGATTACCGTTGCATGAGCGCCGACCGCGTTTGCTGGAGCAGAAAACCACGGGAGCATCAACGGATTACGGAAAGAAACGCGAGCTGATATCGGAAAAAGCGAACTCGTAAAAATTCGCACAATGCGGGACAAAAATATGGCTGAAAAACCGACCCTGTTGATCGTGGACGACGAGAAACCGACGCGTGATGGGCTGCGCGCCGCGCTGGAAGAGCGTTATGACATTTACGTCACCGAGGACGCAACCGCCGCAATGGATTTGCTCGAAAGCGAAAATTTCGACGTGCTGCTCACGGACTTTCGCCTGCCGAACGAGGACGGCCTGAAACTCATTGCCCGCGCCAAATCGCTGGCCAAACCGCCGGTCTGCATTTTGATGACGGCGTACGGTTCGGAGGAGCTGGCTGTGGACGCGATGAAGCGCGGCGCGGATGATTACATCGCCAAGGGCCGGCTGCAGATTGACGAACTGGAAATGCGCATTGCGCGCGCGCTGCGCCGGCAAAATCTCGAATCGGAAAATGTTTCCCTGCGCCGGCAACTCGATTCCCAATTCGGCCTGGAAAGCATCGTCGGCAAATCGCCGGCGCTGCGGGAGATTCTCGAGGTCATCCGGCAGGTGGCCCCGACGCGGGCCACGGTGTTGCTCACGGGCGAAAGCGGCACGGGCAAGGAACTCGTTGCGAAGGCGATTCATCAGTTGAGTCCGCGCACCCGGCAACCGTTTGTGGCGGTACATTGCGCGGCCCTGGCCCCGACGCTGCTGGAGAGCGAGTTATTCGGCCATGAAAAGGGTGCGTTCACCGGCGCGCACGAGCGGCGGATCGGCCGATTTGAGCAGGCGCAGGGTGGAACGTTGTTTCTGGACGAAATCGGGGAGATTGACGCGACCGTCCAGGTCAAGCTGCTCCGGTTCCTGGGCGAACGCACTTTTGAACGCGTCGGCTCAAACAAGACGCTCACCGCCGACGCGCGGCTCATCGCAGCAACGAACAAAAATCTGGAGGAACTCGTCAAAAACGGGGCGTTTCGCGAGGATCTGTTCTTCCGGCTGCGCGTGGTGGAAATTCATTTGCCGCCGTTGCGCGAACGCGCGGACGATATTCCACTGCTGGCGCAAAGTTTCTTGCGGGAACTCGCAAAAGAAAACGGCAAACCGGTGAACGATTTCACGACCGACGCGCTCGAAGCGTTGATGAATTATTCCTGGCCGGGCAACGTGCGCGAATTGCGCACCGCCATTGAGCACGCGGTGGTGTTCTGCCGGGGTGAGAAAATCGGCGCGCGCGATCTGCCGCCTTCCGTCCGCGGCGGCGGCGGCCGGGGCGAGTTGCCGCTATCGCCGCGCAATGATTTGACGGTAAAGGAAGCGGAGAAACAATTGATGATTCGCGCCTTGAAAGAAACCGGCGGCAACCGCACACTGGCCGCAAATAAAATCGGCATGAGCCGGCGGACATTCCATCGCAAATTGCACGCACATCATCTGGAAGGACTTTGAGCTATGTATATCGGTGAACTGGTCCAGAATCTGATTCACAAACTGGAGGTGGGTGCGGGACGGCGCGTTTTGCGGACCCTCGTGCTCATCCTGGGGGTGCTGGCACTCGTGGTTTTGTATGACTTGCGCGCGTACCAGAATCTCTCCGCGCCGGAAGCCATGGACACGGCGCAATTGGCGCGGAATATCGCCGACGGCAAAGGCTATGTCACGTTGTTTATCCGCCCGCTGAGTCTTTACCTGGTACAAACAGAAAACGAGGAGAAGCGGGTAAACGCCCCGGTGTCCGCTGGCGCGGATTTTGCGCAACTCCAGTCCGGGCACCCGGATTTAGCCAACCCGCCGGTTTATCCCATGGTGCTGGCCGGATTGATGAAAGTGTTACCATTCCATTTTGACGTGGAAATGAAAAGACCGTTTTGGTCTGGAGACGGCCATTTCCTGCGTTATCAACCTGATTTTCTGATCGCGTTATTCAACCAAATACTATTGCTGGTGGTCATGGCGCTGACATTTCTTCTGGCGTTGAAATTGTTTGACCCGGCGGCAGCCTGGTTGTCGGCCTTGCTGGTGCTGGGCAGCGCTCTGCTCTGGCGATTCAGCGTGTCGGGCCTCTCCACATTGTTGTTGATGGTCATCTTTCTGGGATTGACGTGGTGCGTGTTGAAAATTGAAGAGGTGGCGCGTGAACCGCAACCGCGCCCGGAGTGGCTGCTCGCCCTGGCGGTGGCGGCGGGCCTGTTGGCGGGCCTGGGTGTTTTGACCCGATATGCCTTCGGCTGGGTGATCATTCCGGTCGCTGTATTTCTGGCGTTGTTCAGCGGTCAGCGGCGGACGTGGCATGTGTTGGCGGCACTGGGCGCTTTCGCGGTAGTGCTGATACCGTGGGTGATCCGTAATTGGTCGGTGAGCGGCACACCTTTCGGCACGGCGGGTTATGCGATCACTGAAGGGGCGACCTTCCCGGGAACCGTTTTGGAACGGTCCGTGCATCCGGATTTCACCTACGCGTTTTTGCCGAAGCCAATTCTGCACAAGTTCCTGACAAACTTGCGCGATATTTTTGAAAATGACCTGCCGAAACTCGGCGGGAGTTGGGTGAGCATGTTTTTCCTGACAGGTCTGCTGCTGGGATTTCGCGGGATGGCGCCGCGCCGGGTGCGTTACTTTGTTCTAATGTGCCTCGGAACGTTCGTCGTGTTTCAAACCCTGGGGCAGACAGAACTTTCCACCGAATCGCCGGAAGTGAATTCCGAAAACCTGCTCGTGTTGACAGCGCCGCTGGTCTTTATTTATGGTGCGGTTTTCTTCCTGACCCTGCTGAGGCAAATGAAACTGCCGGTGGCGCAGTTGCGCTACGCTGTCGTCGCGCTCTTTGTGGTGGTGACATGCCTGCCCATGATTTTCGCACTGTGGATGAAAACGTTGCCGGTCGTGTACCCGCCATACTATCCCCCGGACATTCAGAAGGCCGCCGGGTGGATGAAGGACAATGAATTGATGATGAGCGATGTGCCATGGGCAGTCGCCTGGTACGGCCATCATGAATGTGTCTGGTTGACGCTCAACACACAGGACGATTTTTTCGCTATCGGCGACAAATACCAGAGACCAGTGCTGGGGATTTACCTTACCCCGGAAACAATGGATGCCAAGCTGCTCTCCGAGTGCGCGCGCGGCGGTGAAAACAGTTGGGGGAATTTCCTGCTCAAGGCCCTGGCCCAAGGTCAAATTTCGTCGAAGTTCCCGCTGACTCATGCGCCTTCCGGTTCTGCGGCTATTGGGTCCGGCTTGTTCCTGACGGACCGGGTGCGCTGGTAAACAGTGCGCTCATTCACGTCGCCGCCCGTTTCAACCGGTCGGCGATGCCCGACCATTCGGGCAATTCCGGGGGCGCTTCGACCACAATCAACTCCGCACCGGCCTCGTCGCAACGGTGCAACTCCGCATAAATCGCCCGCGCAAATGCCTCCGCGTCGTGCGGAATGACGCTCACGCCCGCGAACTTTTCCGCCGCCGGAATCCGCATGTGTGCGATGGCGTGACAGGCGGAAGGCCGGCAGCCGAGAGCTGCGAGCTGAGAGTTCAAATCCGCCTCGTCTTGCCAATTCAGGATCAGCAATTTTGCTTTTGGCGAATAGTGCTTTTTAAGCAAACCCGGGCTGCGCAATTCCGGGCTTTGAACCCTGAATCCAAAACCTTGAACCTGGCCGCAAACGGCGGCGAGCGATTCGGCGTGTATCATTCCTGGCCGCAGAACCTGCGGCGGGTTGACGGATAAATCGAGCACGGTGGATTCGATGCCGACTTGCGATTGGCCGCCATCCACAATCAGAGGAATTTCCCTGCCGAGTTGCTTTCGCACATGTTCAACGTTGGTCGGGGAAATGCGGCTGGATAAATTCGCACTCGGCGCGGCGAGGGGAAAATCGCACCGGCGTATGACGGCTTGAATGAACGGATGCCCAGGCCATCGCACACCGACCGTCGCGCCGCCGGCAACTACGATATCGGGAATTTCTTTCGCCCGCGGCAACACGAGCGTCAAGGGACCGGGCCAAAAGGCTGCGGCCAATTTGCCCGCATTGCCTGTCCAATCGTTCACGCAGCGTTTCGCCATTTCCACCGCGGCGACGTGGACAATGATGGGATTGTTCGCCGGACGGCCTTTGATTTGAAAGATTTTGGCGACGGCTTTCCCGTTGAACGCATTGGCGGCGAGGCCATAGACCGTTTCCGTTGGCAGCGCCACGATTTCGCCGGCGCGCAACAGTTCCGCGGCGCGCTCGACGGCGGTGGCGAACAGCGCGGGCGTGTGCGTGGACAGGATTTCGGCAATCACATGACGCTATTCGTAGCGCAACGCATCAATCGGGTCGAGCTTGGAGGCTTTCCAGGCGGGATAAAACCCGGAGATGATACCGGCGATGGCGCTGGAGACGGATGCAATGCCAACCCATATCACTGGTGTCAAGGTCGGCCAACTGGTGAGGTAAGCAATCAGTTTCGAAAACCCGATGCCGCTGCCAATGCCGATCAATCCACCAATGACACTCAAGGTGACCGCTTCAATCAGAAATTGAATCAGAATGTCGCCGCCACGCGCGCCCACGGCCATGCGAATGCCGATTTCACGCGTCCGTTCCGTGACGCTGACGAGCATGATGTTCATGATCCCGATGCCTCCGACGATGAGCGACACGCCCGCCACCGCGGCCAGCAGCAACGACATGACTCTGGCGGTGCTGGTGGCAAATTCGGTAATTTCCTCCTGAGTCCGAATGGTAAAATCATCGTCCTTGCCCGGCGTGATGCGGTGCCGTTGCCGCAGCAAATCAGTGATCTGCTGTTCCACCGGCGTCAACAACGCAGGGCTGGCTGCCTGGACGTTGATGGTGCGTAAGGTGGTTCCACCGAGCACTCGTTTCATCGCACTGGTATAGGGAATGATCACGATATCGTCCTGATCCTGGCCTTGCAGAGAAAGCCCCTTCGGAACCAATACACCGCCGACGATGAATGGCACGTTTTTGATACGAATGACTTTGCCGAGCGGGTCGTCATTGCCGTAAAGCTGGGTTGCCACCGTCTTGCCGATGACGGCGATCTTGCCGGCGGTGCGCACGTCCTGATCGGTAAACGCCCCCCCTTCCGCGAATGGCCACATGCGCAGGTTAAAATAATCCGCCGATTCCCCAAGAATCGTTGTGTACCAATCCTGATCGCCGGCGGCAACTTGCGCGGCACCGCGCACTTCGGGACTCACGATGGTGACACCCGAGATTTCCGTTTTGATGGCCTCGGCGTCGCCGAGTGTCAGCGTGCCGGCGCTGCCCCAGCCGCTGCGCACGCCTTTGCTCGTGAAATTGCCCGACCACACCAGAACCACATTCTGGCCGAGGTTGGCGATTTGGGCTTCGACCTGCGACTTCGCACCGGTGGTGATGCTGACGGAGGCGATGACCGCGCCGACGCCGAAAATCATGCCCAGCATGGTCAGCAGGGTGCGCATTTTGTTCCGGCGCAACGCGCGCGCCGCCATTCGGAGTGCGGCCAGGATTCTCATGCGCTTAGTTTAATGGCTTGTTGCGCCCGGCGCAAATGGCCCAGTTCGGTTTCGGCAATCAAACGTTCGCGTACCGGCTCGTCAGTCACGATTTTCCCGTCGCGCAACACGACGGTGCGTTTGGTGTAACGCGCGATGTCCAATTCATGCGTGACCATGATGATGGTGATGCCCTGGTCGTTTAATTTTTGGAACACGCCCATGATTTCAATGCTCGTCTGGCTGTCGAGGTTCCCGGTTGGCTCGTCCGCCAGCAGCAACGACGGTCGGTTCACGAGCGCCCGGGCGATGGCGACCCGCTGCTGCTGGCCGCCGGAAAGCTGGTTGGGTTTGTGGTCGGCGCGGTCGGCGAGGCCGACCAACTCAAGCGAGCGCAGGGCGTTCTCCCTTTGCTCGTGCGCCGAGTTCCGATGCCGGTTGTAGAGCATCGGCATCTCGACGTTTTCCAGGGCCGTCGTGCGCGAAAGCAGGTTGAAACCCTGAAACACAAAACCGATTTTGGCGTTGCGAATGTCCGCGAGCGCATTCCGGTCGAGTGTGGAAACGTCAATGCCATCGAGCGAGTAATTTCCGCGCGTCGGACGGTCAAGACAACCGATCAGATTCATCAAAGTGCTTTTACCCGAACCGCTTGAACCCATGATGGCGACGAATTCGCCCGGCAAAATTTTCAGTGAAACTCCCTGCACAGCGTAAACATCCACTTCGCCTGTGTGATAGACTTTATGGATTTCCGCGAGTTTGATGACGGCGTTGGTCTGCACGGTCCTGGGTCGTTGCAATAAGATCAGCGGAATCGTGGAGTAAATGGATTTCGGCCTGGTCCGGCGGACTCACTGCCATAAGCCAGCCCCGTCACTACGAGCTCTCCTTCTTTCAAACCCGAAAGCACCTCGGTGAAAACGCCGTCGGTGATGCCGGTTTTAATCTGCACCGGTTTCAGAGTGGCGTCTTCGCCCAGGCCGTTAAGCACATACACCGTTCGCGTCGGCTGGAAACCGTGGCCACCCCCACCGCCAGCACCGCCGGCGCGTCCGCCGCCAAACCCACCGAACGGGCGCCCGCCGCCGAATCCGCCTTGTCCGCCAAAATTCCCTGACGGGCGCGCGACCGCGTTTGAACCTTGGGACATTTGCGCCAGCGGCCCATTCGTCGTTTTTTCCGGAACACTGGCTTCCGGCGGGCGGAAGCGCAGGGCGGCGTTGGGGATCTTCAAAGCATCTGGCCGTTGGGCGATGATGATGTTCAAGGGATTGGCCGTCATGCCCGGCTTCAACTTGTAATCGGGATTGTCCACCCCGATGACACAGTCATAAGTGACAACATTATTGACCGTTGTCGGCGAATTTCGCACCTGCGTGACAATGCCGTGAAACGTGCGATACGGATAAGCATCCACGTTGAAAGTCACTGCCTGTCCTTCCTCGACGCCCCCGATGTCCGCCTCGGCCACATTGGAATCAATCTGCATTTGGGTCAGGTCATTGGCGATTTGAAACAGCGTCGGGGTGTTGAAACTGGCCGCGACGGTTTGCCCCACGTCCACCGACCGTGAAATGACCACGCCGTCCACCGGCGAACAAATTTTGCAGTACCCCAGGTTCGCCACCGCGTTGCTGAGTGAAGCCTGCTTGATCTGTACCATGGCTTGAGCTTCGTGGAGATCGGCGATGGCCGTGTCGTAATCGGACTCTGAAATCAGTTTGTTGGTGAAGAGGTCGCTGCTGCGCCGGGCTTCCACCTGTTGCAATTCCAGATTGGCCTCGGCATTCGCCAAATCCGCCCGCGCCTGCTCGACCGCCGCCCGATAGATGGAGGGGTCAATCTCCGCGATGACCTGCCCTGCCTTCACCTTCGAATTGTAATCCACGTAAATCTTGCTGATGATGCCGGAAACTTGACAACCCACCTGCACATTGGTAACTGGATTTAAAGTGCCCGTCGCGGTTACGTCTTGAATCAATTCACCGCGCGTCACCGCCATCGTCTGATATGCCGGCGCGTCTTCGTGCCCGTGCCGGAAATACCAGATGCCGCCGACAACGATCATGACAACGGCTACTATAACACCCGCCCACTTCATCCTTCCACCGCCTCGATTCTCTGCCATAGATTTTGTTACGCGCGCTCATGATTGAGACCGCGCCAGTGCCTGACAGGTTACGGTATTTTCCCGGTCTGTCCACGTTTT
>Ga0335078_10018540_pt1 | contig 10349 bp, 6 predicted proteins | sample Lox_Sample_32_FD_206711 | JGI IMG/M metagenome (GOLD analysis project Ga0335078, IMG submission 206711) | Soil microbial communities from Loxahatchee National Wildlife Refuge, Florida, United States - Lox_Sample_3.2 | ecosystem: Environmental > Terrestrial > Soil > Wetlands | place: USA: Florida...
CGCGGCGAACACCGCACTGAGATGATTCAGCCCGTACATTCCCTGACCATAGAGAATGCACGGATGCGCCCCGTGATAGGCAAACCCGTTGCGATACTTGTGTACGAAATCAGGCCTGTGTGCGTATTCCTCCGAATAGGTATCCCATACTTCGACAGGATCTTTCGTCGTCGGTAGCACTTCATTATAGAGTGCATGATACGAAGGATGATTGAGCATACTGAACTTTGGCTCGAACGGATTAGCCACTATGTAGATCCCGCCTTTTCTCACCAATGGATTCTCGTGATAAGCGTTGAACAGTCCCGACAGTGCCTTATTGCGGCAATGAATCGGATTGAAAATTGACAGGCGCGAGTAACTATCTCCGTCCTTGAGGCCCATCAGCAGCACGTCCGTTTGACCTTCGACATCGGTGACGAGCTCGGAGATCAGCAGATCGAGATGCATCTCGCGCACCGGCGTAATCAACCCCGCATCGATTGCGGCGAACTTCTGCGGCTGGCTGGTCGTTAGTATTCCCTCGATTTTCATGATCGGCGGATGACCGCGGCGCGCGAGCTCCGCGTCGATCAACTCACCCATCTCATTGAGCAGTTTATGGAACGAGCTGTTCTTCGGATCCTGAACCGAATGCCCGGACGCGAAAGGCCACGGACGATGGTGGTAGCGGATGGATTCCCAATTGGCCATTCCGACCAGAATTGACTTCCAGCCGCCCTGGAAAAATCCCTGTGGCGCCGACATGAAAATGAACAGGTCGGACTCGACCACCGAGCGGTGAACCATGACCTCCATGCCCCGCCGGGTCATCCCGAGATGAACGTATTGGTCGGTGTCGGTCGCATCGAGGCAAGAAAGCCGCCCGCCCAGTGTGTACGGCAACCTCGGTCCGAGGATGTGCGTCATCTCCTTGCGCGTCCACATCCGATGCAGCGCGTTGGCCACCTTGATCTGGATGTTCTCGGGCCGCACGCCACAGCGCTCCAGCGTTTCCATCAGGATGGGCAGTCCCAGTATGCGCAGGTCCTGATCGTCGGGATGATAGGTAGCGGCGCGTCCGTCCTGGATCCCGATCGTCACCTTGGAATTCTTGCTGACGAGCTTTTCAAGCGCCGCCATCCCGACCGGATTCGCGAGCGCCTCGCGAAACTTCGCTGCGGAATCCGGCAGCGCCGGCGCCGAAGGAGGCGGCCCTGCGGGGATTCGAGTTCGTTCCATCGGCAGATTTGCGGGGATGCTGCCATTGCCACAACTCACCATGAATTCTTTCGTCTGCGCCACAAGATCCTCATATGTCTATAGAGCGATATGCCAAGAGCGCTGCGACAGCCGTACGGCGCGTCGCCCGATGCGGCCTCGCGACGCGGATATAGCGATTCACCTTATCGCTACTAACAACTCCGAAACCGTCGAAAAGTCTAGAGCGCGGAGCGCGGAGAGACCTTCAGGGAATCGAGTAGAGGGAGTGTATTATTCGACGGCGCTGACCGGGATGTATCCCATGCCGCCGTTGGCCATCTCGATTTTGAGCCAGCTGCCGAGGAATCCAATCGCATGGATTCTGCGGCGCCGGCGGACTTCTCCGATCATCGAACTTGAGACATCGGGCCGTTCGTAGATTGGCGACTGATGAGTCACGATGAACTGCTTGTCTATCGTGATCATTCCGGGCGTGGAGGACGCCTTGGGGCTACTCGTCGGTGTCGGCGAATTCTCGGCTGCAACCGCTTCCGGCGTCGCGGCTTGAGACGGGAAGACGCGCGGCGTGATTTGCGCGAGCGCGACCGGTTCGGTGCGCTCCCACAGAGTCTGTCCGTTGCCGGTGGTCTGCAGCGCGCTCCTGATCGTACCGGTCATCACCATCGAGTTGGTGCCGACGAACCAATACTTGCCGCCGGACGTGGTGCGCAGCACCGATGAATTGGCGCTCCAAATGCCCTTGTCAGCGGCGAACTGACCGATATCGACTGCAGTGGCGGAAAAGGAATAATCACTCGACGGCTTGAACTCGAAGCGAAACCGCCAAACCGTATCGCCGAAAGTTGGATACCACTCCCATACCGATCGCGACGGTGCCGAACTCGGCGCAGGCGTCTCGTTCGGTTGAACCGATCGGAAGGGATTGTAATCCGGCTGCTGGGGAGTGATTCCGCAGAAGCGACCGATTAGCGACCACACCTCGGGCGAAACCGCCTGAGCCATATTCGCCGGCGCGGGAGGATTGATGCCTCGCGCGGGCGGTCCGGCGTTGCGCTCGAACGCGGCATTCTTGCTGAGAAAAATCTTGCCATTGCGCAGCGCCACCTGGCCGGTCTCTTCGTAGTGCGCTCGATAGCCGTAGGAACCGTCGCGCGCTATTTCCAATGTGAAGTAGGTTCGCCCCGGGCCGGTCGCATTGCTCGTCGCCCACGCCCCGACGAATTGGCCGAGGCCGCCGCTTAAGCGCATGAACCACAGCACACCCACGATGATCAGCAGCGCGAGTATTCCACCCGCTCCTATGATCATGGTGCGCCGCGATAGCAGCGACGGCGGAGGAGGTGGTGGCGGCGCAGGCACTTCGACCACCGCGTCCTTCGGGGCGCTGCTGTCCTGGCTGAGCAGGGTCTTCGCGGTCTGGACCAGATACTCGAGATGCTTTTCGAGCGGCGGAGTGATCGCGTCGAGCCAGTGGGGAGTGCCGAGAAAATATTCGAGATTCTTGCCCGGCTTGATGTCCTCGATGCGCAGCGGTATCAGCCGCACGCCCTTGTTAACCGCGCGCTCGACCTCGCGCAGAATCTGCGGTGATCCGTCCGCGCTGGCGGACAGCACCAGGACCATCAGGCGGGCTCCTTCGATCGCCTCGACGATCGCGGCTCCCCAATCCATTCCGGGCAGGATGTCGCGGGGCGCAATCCAGCACCGGATCCCCGCGGCTTCCAAGCGAGCGCACGCCGCGTCGGCGACCGCCTTGTCCTGGGAAGAGTAGCTGATGAAAATGTCGTGCACCGTAAAGCGAGCCTATTTTGTCACTATTGTGCAGATTCTGCTATCGTGGCGCGCGGTTGTAAACGACCTTTGCGAAATTTTTGCCATCCGGGCGAGCTCAAAAAAACATCTGGATATGCATTGGCGTAATCCGTAGGTTTGAGCCGAGATGGATTCCAGCAACCGATCGGCCGTGGAGAACGACGCTGGCGTCGTTCCGGGGGACGTTCAGCCAGATCGATCAGCCAAGCATGAAACAAATGCTGGGCGGCTGGATTCCGATTCAAAGCTTGATCCACGGATACCCCTGGTCGTAGGGGTCACCGGTCATCGCGATCTGCAATCGCGAGCGCGCGGCGATATCGCGCGATGCATCCGCGAAGTTTTCGCTCGCATCAAAGGAGAGGTCCCCAACACGCCTCTGATTGTGCTGTCGCCCTTGGCGGAGGGCGCCGATCGATTGGTGGCGGAGGTCGCGCTGGAATCCGACGTCGGCGCGCAGTTGATAGCCGTGCTGCCGATGCCGCGGGCGCTGTACGAAACCGATTTCGAGAGCATCGAGTCGCGCGCCGAATTCGCGCGACTGCTGGATTGCGCCAAGACCGTCGTCGAGTTGCCTCTGCCGGACGGCTTGGCCGAGACCGCTTTTCAGTCCGACGCTCGTGCCAGGATCCGTCAGTACATGGCGGTCGGGGAGTTCGTCGCGCGCGAGTGCCAGGTGCTGATAGCGCTGTGGAATGGGGCGGCTGGCGAAACCGCCGGCACCGGCTCGGTAGTGACGCTCAAGCTCACGGGCAACTGGCCGCCACAATTCGTGCAACGCGGCGCAATCGATGAATTGGTTTCGCCGGGTCCGGTGTTTCACATCACCGGTCCGCGCGATCGCGATCCTGCGGATTCGACCGCGGTCACGGTTACGGAAATTTATCCCAAGCACGATTATGCGTCGGAGCCGCCGGCGAGCGTTTACGCCGTGCGCGTGTTCCATCCACTCGACGATTACAATCGCGACATTTCTCAAGCCTCTGGCGAGAGCAGTGCCGCGGTAAGCCGAGCCGAGCACGACTTGGTTGCGAATCTCGATCGGCCCGAGCTTGCGGGCGTTCATGCGGCGCTCGCACTTATGCGCCGTCAGTATGCCGGCGCCGACGTGCTCGCCAACCACTACCGGGCACTCACGATCTCGACGTTGTTTCGCGTATCAGTGGTGGTCTTCTGCGCGGCGCTGACGTTCGACAGCTCACTCCACATCCTGCTTGGCAAGAATTTCGACATCGTGTTGCTGAAAGCCGTCTTTACGTTCGCCTCACCAGTCCTGATGACGATTGCGTTCATGATTCATCGGCGCGCCAGGCGCAACAGTTACCAGAACAAGTATCAGGACTATCGCGGATTGGCCGAAGGATTGCGCGTGCAATTTTTCTGGCGGCTCGCCGGGGTGAACGAATCCGTGGCCGATCACTATCTCGGTCGCCATCGATGGGAACTCGAGTGGGTGCGCGCGGCGTGTCGCGCCGCCTTGGTCGCTTCGGGTTTTCCGCTGGGTCCGGTCTGCGCCGAGACCCGCAGAATCGCGATCGAAAGCTGGGTCGATCCGCAGCATACGTACTTGGTCGGCGCCATCGAGCGCCAGGAGCGCAGGATTGAATCGTACGAGCGTTTAATCAGGATCTGTTTTTGGGCCGGCCTCGCCTCGATTCTTGGATTGTCGCTGCTGATCGCGCTACGCGTGCTTGAAGGCAGCCATCTGGCCGCGATTTTCGTCGGCGAGGACTCGGAGATTCACGGTGTTCTGCTGCTGCTCATCACGATGTCGGCGGTGGCCGCGGCGCTGGTACACAATTACATCGAGAAGCTGGCTTTGGCGCCGCAGGTGCGGATGTACGAGGGGATGAAGCGGCTCTACCAGCGCTACGCTGAGCGCTTGCGCGCGGTTGCGGACGACGAAATTCCGATGGCCTTGTCGAAGCTGGGCCAGGCAGCTCTGATGGAAAACGGCGACTGGATTATCGCGCATCGTGAGCGGCCCCTCGAAGTGCCGCATCATTAGCAAGCGAGTCCACCGCGTCGTGAAACAAGTCGAGCGCTCAGGTGGCCGAGCGCGCCTGGGCGGGACCTTTAGCCGGCGCAAGGTTGTGCACCGAATTCACCAGCGATACGTGCGTGAACGCCTGGGGGAAATTGCCCAGCATCCTGCCCGCGATCGGGTCGTACTCTTCGGAAATCAGTCCGACGTCGTTGCACAGGGAAGCGAGCCGCTCGAATAGCTGGCCGGCTTCATCGCGGCGATTGGCGATTACCAGATTATCGACCAGCCAGAACGAGCACGGCAGGAATACACCTTCCCCCGCAGGCAGGCCATCGACGTTGCTTTCGGTGCGATAGCGCAGCACGAAGCCGTGGGTTACGAGATCGCGGCGAATCGCCTCGACGGTTCCCACCACTCGAGGGTCGTCGGCAGGCAGGAAGCCGACCAGTGGAATCATCAGCAAAGATGCGTCCAGCGCGTCGCCTCCGAAGTATTGGACGAACGCGTTGCGTTCCCGATTAAATCCTCGCCTGCAGACCTCGCGATGAATCCGATCGCGCAGTTTGCGCCATCGCTCGAGCTGGTCATTGGATGTGCCGTTTTCCATTGCCTTGAGCGAGCGATCCAATGCCACCCACGCCATCACCTTGGAATGGGTGAAATGACGCCGCCGCCCGCGCACTTCCCAAATTCCCTCGTCAGGCTTGTTCCAGACTTTCTCGAGATGACTCATCAGCGCCGTAAGCATATGAGTGGAATCGGCGGTCGAATCAGCGCCGCATTGTTGGCCCACGTAGGACGCGTCCATGATCTCGCCGTACACGTCCAGTTGGAATTGTTCGTGCGCGGCATTGCCGATCCGTACCGGAGCGCTGCCCTCGTAACCTGGAAGCCACGGTAGCTCCAATTCGGTCAACCGGCGCTCACCGCCCAGACCGTACATGATCTGAAGATCGTCGGGATTGCCCGCGATCGCCCGTAGCAGCCACTCATGCCACGCTCGCGCCTCCTCGGTGTAGCCGGAAATCATCAACGAATACAAAGTGAAGGTCGCATCGCGAAGCCAGCACAGTCGGTAATCCCAGTTGCGCTGGCCGCCGATCCATTCGGGGAGCGAAGTGGTCGGCGCCGCGACGATACCTCCCGTCGGACTGTAGGTCAGCGCCTTCAGCGTGATCAGTGATCGCAACGCCAAATCCCGCCATGGTCCCTCGGTAGTGCATCGCGACGACCACATACGCCACCATTTTTCGGTTTCCTCGAGCGCCTGCATCGGATGCTTCTCACCGGGTTCGGTTTCATGGGACGGATACCAGGTCAGCGTGAACGGAATGCTTTGGCCTTCCTTCACTATGAATTCGGCGATCGTCGTGAGGTCCTCGCCGCGCATGGCAATCGGAGTTCTGAGCTTCAGGGCGTCGGGTCCGGCTACCGCGCGCAAGCCGTGATCGCGATTCGTCACCCAAGGTACGATGTGGCCGTAGTCGAATCGGAATGTTGCCTCCATCTTCATCGGCACAGAGCCTCGCAGTCCGCGAACAATCCGGACCACATCGCCCTGCTGATGACGATGCGCAATCGGCATGAAATCAACTAAAGCCACCGCGCCGCTGTCGGTCTCGAATTCGGTTTCGAGGACTAACGTGGGACCGCGGTACTGCCGCTTGACTTTTCGCACTTCGTTCGCCGGCGCAATTTGCCAATGGCCGTGGTTGGTATTTCCCAGCAAGGAGGCGAAGCAGGCGCCGGAATCGAATCGAGGCAGGCATAGCCAGTCGATCGACCCGTTGTTTCCCACCAGTGCGGCGGTGCAGGTATTTCCGATCAGCGCATAGTCTTCGATCTTCAGGCTCATGCTTCACGATCATGATGATTCGCTGGGCATAAACCAACACAAAAGCGCTTCGAGCGCGCTGGGGCTGAGATGCGCCGGTAATCGGCGCCGATTATCGCCAGTATTTTCGAGGAAATCCGATGACTAGCGCGAAGAACGCGCTCACGCCCGACGAACGTTGCGGTCAAGCAGTTCGGTCTGGATCGTCACGATCGACGTGAACCACTTTTCCATGCTGGTCGCGTCCATCTTCGACCAGTCGGGAATTTCCTGGACCAGCGCCTTGCCCAACTGATTACCGAATCGCACCAGGTTATTGTCGGTCCTGGTCTGCTTGGCGTCCCAATCGGCGAGAGCATCATCGAGTGATCGATTCGTCTTCAAGGCTTCGCCCAACGCGATCGCGTCGTTCATGCCCTTGAGCGCGCCGGCCGCGCTGTGCGGCCGCGCGAACGCACCCGCGTCGCCGACCAGGCAGATGTGCCCTTTGCGATAGGCAGGCACCTCGCAATCGTAAATCGCGTAGACGAAGGTGTCGTTACATTTATCGACGATCTCGGAATAATAGTCGGGCAGATTTTCCCGCGCCCTTTGCTTCAACTTGTTCTCGGTAGGAAGCGGCATCGCGCCAGGCGGCAATGAGCCTTCGCGTTTACGTCCTTCCTTGTCGGTGAGAAAATCGGCCAGCTCAGAAGGCGCGATCGGAACATAGATTCCCCAATTGACCACGCGCTTGCCCGGCTCGACCGAGCCGTCCGGACCAGGCACAAAATAAAAGATACCGTGACCACCCGGATGCCCGAGGCACAGCACGTTTCTCGCCATCGGCTCGGTTTCGGTCAATTCCTTTTCCGCCAAAAAGCCGCGCCACAGCACGTAGCCCGCGTACCTGATGTCGACTTCGGGAAACAACGTGCGCCGTCCAAGCGACGCGTAACCATCCGCGCAAATCACCAGGTCGAATTCGCGCGATTTGCCTCCCGCGATTTCCACGCTGACCGGCCCATCCGCGCGATCACGCAGCGCGATCACTTTCTGCTCGACGTAATACGCCGAATCCGGCACGCGCTTGCGCAGGTTGCGATAGAGCACGCCCCAGTTCAGCAACTCCAGGTTCGCTGGCTGATCCCAGACCAGGTATCCGTAGCGATGTTGTTCTTCGGTCCGCCAGACGCGGGTGAAGCGATTCGCGGGAAAATACGGCGTATCGGAATCGATCAGGTCGCGCGCGATCAGCGTCGCCATCACCGACGGTGGTATCGCGATGCCCGCTCCGCGATCCTTCAGCTCTTCGCCCGAGCGTTCCAGCAGCGTCACCTCGCATCCGGCTCGGATTAGTTCGACCGCGACGGTGCATCCTGCGATCGAGCCGCCGATAATGCCGACCTTCAAGCCCTGTACGACGCTATTGCCGTTGCGCGACATGACGCCTCCCGCGCGAGTCAATCGCTACCTTCGAATCTGACTGTACGTCGTAGGCTCCACTTCGACAAGTTCATGAAATGAACCCGCCGACATAGCATGTCCGGCATTCCTGCTTACGATATGAAGATCGGATTTCTCGATTGAAATCCCAAGCTGGCGCGACCAGCTTCCTCCAGCCACATCGGCGCCAGGACGATGTGTTGCGTTACCGCATAGATATCCCGGTGGATGCGTTCGATCGGGCAATCGACATAAAGCGCCGCGGTGCCGGCGGCCTCGTAGACTGCATTCACCACGGTCTTGGCTTTCTGCGCGGTATGCAGGGCGCTGCGCCACGCCCGCGCGCGTTGTTGGAGCGACACCTGAGATCCCTGGACGCAACTCGCCCATACGTCGTCGATAGTCGAATGCAGCAGCAACCGGGTGCCATCCAGCTCTGCCGCGGCGGTGGCGATTAACGCTTGCACGCTCGGTCGATCGCGCAGTCCAGGAACAGGATCTACCTGTTTCTTCGACGACGCGAGATCCAGTAGCGTGTCGAAGGCGGTTTGCGCCATCCCCAAACAAATCGAAGCGCACCCGGCCGCCATCGTGGCACCGAAGGGTAGCCGCGAAATCGGGAGATTCAGCCGGTCAGGGTCGAGAAAGAAGTAGGTCTTGTCCGCCGCAACCAACACATCGTCGACGACGATATCGTGGCTGCCGGTGCCTCGCAGCCCTCCGACGTACCATGTATCCAAGATTTCGTAAGAGCCTTTGGGAATGTACGCCATGCGCAAGTCCGGCACTCCTGGAGCCAGCATTCGCGGCTCATCGCCCTCGACGACCACGCACATCACCGGAATCCAGTCGGCAAGCTCGCAACCCGAGACCATGCTCCATCGTCCCGAAACCCGAAACCCGCCGTTGGCCACCACGGCCTTGCCGGAAGGGCGGGTCGAGCTTGCGAACAGTCGCCGCGGATCGCCGAAGAGCTCTCTGCGCGAAGCTTCGCCAAGGTACCGCGCCGAAAAGCATGGCAGCGCATTGTTCCAAACGAACCAGGCGACTGCGGCTTCAGCGCTGGCGAGCTCCTCTAAAACCTGGACGAACAGGACTGGCGGCACTTCAAGACCCCCCAAGCTCGCGGGCAAAACCATCCGGCACAATCCGGTTTCGATGAGGCCGCTGACAATTTGCGGAGCAAGGCTGCGATTCTCTTCGGTTTCCGCGCGATGGCTCCGAATCGTTTCGCGCAATGCCCGCGCTGCCGAAAGAGGATCCCTTAAAGTAGTCATCTAGTGCTCCTCGCGTTCGCATTTATCATGCGGACCCCGACTAATCTAACGGCCCCGCGGCGGAACTTCTGTCATTTATAAATGGATGCCTGAGAGGAAAACCGACGGACCATCACCATCCGAACTGATTCAGCGTGACGCTTCGCTCGACCAGCTTCGCGAATCGGTTCAGGAATGCCGCGGTTGCGATATTTGGGAACGCGCCACGCAGGCCGTCTTCGGCGAAGGCGCCCAGCACGCCGAAGTCATGCTCGTTGGCGAGCAGCCGGGTAATCGCGAAGACATCGAGGGCCGGCCGTTCGTCGGGCCGGCGGGAAAACTGCTGGACGACGCCCTCGAGCAGGCCGGGATTGATCGAGCCCGCGTCTATGTCACTAATATCGTGAAGCATTTCAACTCGACGCCGCGCGGTAAGCTCAGGATTCACAAGAAGCCAAACGCGAGAGAAATCGCGGCGTGCCGCCCATGGCTGGAGGCTGAAATCTCAACCGTCCGCCCCAAGGTGATTGTCTGCCTTGGTTCCACGGCGGCGCAGGCGCTGCTCGGTCGCGAGTTTCGAGTTTCGCGTCAACGCGGCGAGGTGATGAAATCGGCGCTCGCTTCCCAGATCGCTGCTACGGTTCATCCCTCGTCGATATTGCGCTCTCCCGACGAAGAATCCAGACACGCCGCGATGCGGCAGTTCGTCGAGGATCTAAAGAAGATAGCTCAGCATCTGCCACAGTCGGTTCTGAAGCGCAAATAGCTCACCACTATCGTGGATGATGAAGAAAAGTTTACAGGTCACATCGCGTTTGTGTCCTCGAAGGTC
>Ga0335078_10018541_pt1 | contig 10349 bp, 8 predicted proteins | sample Lox_Sample_32_FD_206711 | JGI IMG/M metagenome (GOLD analysis project Ga0335078, IMG submission 206711) | Soil microbial communities from Loxahatchee National Wildlife Refuge, Florida, United States - Lox_Sample_3.2 | ecosystem: Environmental > Terrestrial > Soil > Wetlands | place: USA: Florida...
GACGAAAAACGATGCCTTCTTGCTCAGAGGCCCGCCAAAACTGCCCATGGCGAAGATGGAGTCGTAGGATGGAATTTCCGAGACCAGGGGATCACGCGAGTTGAAACTGGAGTAATTGCCATCCACCAGAATTTGCCCATGGTACTGATCGGTCCCCGGCTTGGTGAAAATCTCAATTCGTCCGTAACCCAGCTTGTCATATTCAGCGGAGAATGGATTCTGGTTGATTCGTATCTCGCGAATGGATTCTTTGGGCGGCAGCTGGCCCGCCGTGAATCCATCAATATAGATTTGCCCACCGTTCGGTCCGGCCGCCGGCCCGGCCAGCGCCTCCAGCTCCGACTGCAATTCATCGGGATCATCCGAGAGCGCTTGCAGATCTTTGTCCTTGATCACAAGCGAGCTCGCGTTTTCCGACGGGCTGACACTGACGTGTGTGCCTTCCTCCTGGACTTCCACTTTTTCCGGTTGTACGGCGATTTCCAACGCGATGTCGAAACGCAGCGACTGACCGGCAACGACGGCCACGCCCTGCTCGGTGTACACCGCAAATCCCTTGGCGGTCGCGCTCACCGTGTAAGCGCCGGCTAGCAATGCCTTCATCTCGTACATGCCTTGACCGTTGGTGACGGCTGTCGTCGTCTGCCCATTCGTGGCCTTGGCAGAAACCGTGGCTTGCGCGACCACAGCCCCCGAAGGATCAGTCACCCGTCCCTGCATGGTTCCGGACGCAGTTTGCGCCAGCGAATACTCGCCGAGAATCGACAGCACCAAGATGAGGAGTCCTAGGATTCGCCGCCGCACACGCGTCTCGGACCGGCTACGCTTCATTGCATTTCCCACGCGGTCCTGCCGATAAAAGTCAGAGTCATGGTGTTGAACCCGCCGCAGCTTCAGCGCCCCCACCACCGAGGTTCCACGGGGATAGCAGCATGGCCGCTTGCCCACGGTTTGGCGACGCGGTCAGTATGGGTTCCACGCCGGTCAGCAACGTAATTGCAATCGGCTGGGCGTTAGCAGAACCTCCGGTGCTGACGATCATCACGGCATCGCCCTTGTGCAGATCCGTGAGCGTAACCACCGGCATCCGATTCAGCACCTGCTGAAAATCCAGAGGCCCGTTTGCGCGCGTGCCTCCCGCACCACCGGATTGCCCCTCAGCCGCTCTCGCGCTCTCGGCCGGCGCCGCTCCGGTGCCAGCATTGGCGGCTCTTTGGCCAGCTTCTGGGGTCTGCCCTTTCAATCGTGCCGCGATCCTCTGAGCGACGGTGGGAGGCAGTTGCCGCACTTGCGAATCGGACGAGATTTTCAATGTCAACGGCTTCTTGGTGGCCAGATCCATCACGTTTAGGGTGTATTGAGCAGCGTCGACCGAGACGACGGTGCCCGCAATGTTTCGAAACGTGCCGGAAACGATTTCCTCGGCTGCCAGTTCGCTGCCATCCGGCGAGCGGGTTCCTCGCGCTCGCAACTGATCGCCGGGCTTGATCTGATCCAGCGTTCCCGCCACCGCGTCATCGAATTTCACGGAGTTCGGCGCGTAGCGGCGAACAACGGTGTCCTTAGAAACATGGATGGTGATCGGCTTACTCCCAGAGTTCGCGGCGGAAAGAGTTATCGTGTCGCTTGCGGCGTCGACCGCGCCCACCAGCCCACCGACGCTACGCCTTGTCCAATCCTCGCGCTCCCGTTGCTGCTTGGCCGCAACATCCTCTTCCTTCATCACAATGGCGGAGGTTGCCACAATCGATTTGCCGTCATCGGAGGGTCGCCCTCGGATGAGCACGCGGTCACCGACCTGTAAATCCTGCAAGGTCATCGGTGCCGCATTCTTCAGGTCTTTCTGTCCGGGAGCGATGCGGAGAATCCGAGTCGAGCCCTGCATCAAAATGCTGACTGTAGATCCCGCGTCGGTGGCGAGGCTCACTGTATTGCCGGCGATGGTCTTAACGGTGCCGACGGCTTTCGCGGCCGAACCAGCCGCTGCCTGCGAATCCTGAAACGGAGGTCCAGGCTCAGCCAGGAGAATGAGTGACGAAGCCGCCAAGATCCCAGCAAGTATTAGTGTTTTGGTCTGGCCCGAAATCATCGCGTGAAAACTCTGGCTTTTCGATCGCTGCAACCATCGCTCGCCGAGACGCGAACCAGATCCCATTCGATCACACGGCTCATCAGGACGAGGTAAAGAATCGTCAACCAACTGTAAAGTTGTGTGCGATCACCCATTGCGGAGAAAAGGTTGGCTGTGTAAATAAGAAAAAAATGAGATAAAAGGATAACTAGCGGACCAGCCACTCGGTCACTGCGTGCATCCCGGTGAGCATGGAGCTGTACGTGAGAACGAAGCAGATCGTGATCGCCGTTGCGCCTATTGACACATACCACCACCTACGCTGCCGCATTAGCGGTTCAGGCTTCTGGTCCCAGTTGAAGAGGCGTTGAATGCGTGCGCTTAGCGCGGTCGAACTGTGCAGCAACGCGGTGGTGAGTGCTGCCGGGGGTTGCCAGGAACTCAGTCTTGAGACTTTGATCAGGGCCGCCGCCAAGTCCAGAGCATCACGCAAGCAGGAAACGGCGCCGTCGTCGGCCGCCATTTCGGTTTGCTCGGACCACGCGCCCTCCAGCTTCGACATTCCCGGGAACACGGTTAATCGGAAAACGAGCTTTTTCAGATTGTCGTGGCGACGCGCGTGCGCCATTTCGTGTCGCAAGGCGGTTTGCAGCTCCGATGCGCTCAGCGCCGCAACCGCGGCTTCAGAAACCAACACTCTGGGCGCGCATACTCCTGCAACGGTAAAACTGGGTGCGCCGTCGGCTGTTTTGAGAACCGGCACGGAACCGCTGGTCTCCATCACACTCGAACCACAAAGCCATTGTGCAATGGCTCGTGAAGTCCTACGCTGTGCCAGCACGGCGTGCACACAGCCCGCAGCCAGAAACGCCAGACAGCAAAGTCCCAGGGTGATGGGAACTGTGCCGATGGCTTCGTCGGTGGAGTGGGGCTCCAAAATGAGAAACGATGGCACCGTAATCGCCAAGGTGAAAACTGTCGACAGTCCCGGCGGCAGGATGCGTAAAAAGAACAGCAGATCCGCTGCACCGCCGGCCGACCCGGGACGCAGGGCTCGCCAGAACCATTTCCAGACACGCGAAACGGCAAACGACGAAAAAACATACAGCAAAATAAACACCGCCAGCGAGACCCCGAGGCAGCGCGCCACAAACATCATTGTTTCTCCTTGCGCTTCAATTCGCGACGCTTCTCATCCAGCAGTTGCTGCAATTCGTCCAGTAATCGCTCGTCATGCTCACTGACCACCTCTACCAAGTAGGAGAGCGGCAGCGAGGAGGTGGTACCAGAGCTGAGAAAATGCCGGATGGTTTCCCCGGCAAATGCTTTCTCCAATTCCTCCTGTGTGTGGTGCGGTGAATAGCGAAAAGCTCTACCTTCGGCAACCCGGTCCAGCAAGCGTTTCTTGTAGAGCCGGTCCAGCGTGGTCATTACGGTGGTGTAGGCCAGTTTCAGCTCGCCATCAGCGAGCAATTCGCGAACGGTCGCGTTGCCCCGCTGCCACAGCAAATGCAAAAGCTGCTGCTCGAGCGGCCCCAGTTGAATCTTCGTAGATGGCTGAAAAAAACGCGAAATGCTATGCATACCTGACTTTGTCAGTGCCGACGCTTGGGGAATACAAACGCGACGGAACCGGAATATCTTCATCGGTTCCGGTGTTCCGAACCACCGCTAGCTAGCAAAGTAGCTGACAATCGTGAAAATCGCAAGGGCGAATGCTGGAAGGCTGTGGCTACCGGCAGGCGTAGCCGGCGTCGGGACGCTCCGGGGAAAAGCCTGGTCAGACCATACGTGCCGCAAGCGCGGTGATCCGTTTATTTGCTCCCAGCGGCAGTTCGACGGTCACGCGCGCCCCACGAACTTGAAGGTTCTCGATGCGTATCTCGCCATCGTGTTCTTTGATAATTCCGTAGCAGATGCTGAGCCCGAGGCCCGTGCCTTTGCCTACCGGTTTGGTGGTGTAAAAAGGATCAAACGCACGGTTCAGATCGGCGAAGCCGGGTCCGGTGTCCTCCACCTCAATGATCGCGCGGCGGCCCTGGGGAAAAGCGCGGATGGTAATCTTTTTCTCTTCGCCCCCATGTTCCACCGCGTCGATCGCGTTGTTCACAAGATTCAATAGGATCTGTTTGAACTGGTCCTCGTCCACTGCAACCTCCGGCATATCCGGACTAATGTCCAGGGAAATCTCCAGCCCCCGAGTTCGCACATAGTATTCACGCAGCGCCAGCACTTCCTGAACCACCGGCGCCAGACTCACCGATTGGCGATCCACCCCGCTTTGCCGCGAGAACCGCAGCAGATTCTCGACGATTTTTTTCATGCGCCGGCCTTCGTTGACCAGCTTGTCGAGTTTTTCGCGCTGTGCAGCGGAGGTCGCCTCATCGAGCAGGAGATCGCCGTAGCCCATGACGGCGGTCAACGGATTATTGAGTTCGTGGGCCACGCCCGCAACTAGTTGACCCAGGGCCGCCAGCTTCTCAGAACGGATCAACTGATTCTGCAGTGACTTCAACTCCAGCGCCACTGCGAGATCAGCGGCCAGTAGTTCGATGCGGGAGAGTTCGTAGGCATTGACAGCTTCTACGTCCCGTGGGTCATCGAGAGCAATACACCCTAAACATGCGCCACGGGCAGAACATAACGGAATCAGCAGTTCATCGCCCGTATTCCAATGGGCATTAGGCGGATACTGCACCCGACTTTTCACCGGGCTGTACTTCTCGGCTTCCTGTGCAGAAAGCAGGAATGAGTTCTGCCCGATTCGCCGGGCTCGCGCACAAAAGTCCTTGACGTCTTCGGTCGTCCAGCGACGCGCTTTTTCCTGCAACTCGGCAAGCGCCGTAGCAGCAAGGCCACTCGCACCTGCGACTCGCAAACCGTAGCCAACGTTTTCGAGGTGAATCGCGGCGCAGCGGAAATTGCTGGCTTCGGTGATGGCCGAAGCGATTTCATCACAAAGCAAATCCACCGTGGCCCCGCTGAGCAGTCGCGAGGTGATGGCGGAAAATCGCTCCAGTTGATGATTGAGCGCCCGCTCTTTATGCTGCATCTTGGCAATGGACTCGGACTTGTCCTCGACAATTGCCAGAATCATGCCAAACGCCACGAACATCTTGGGAGTATTCCAGAGCTCAGGTGGAACGTTCAGATTGGGCGCAAAATGCTCCAGCAACATCGCCACTGGGAAAACCGCCCCCCAGCAGAAGAATCCGCCGGCAATGACCAGGATTCCCGGGGAAGCACGCCAATAATTGCGGCAGATGAAAATTCCGGGCAGCGCAAAGCCCAGGCCCAGCAGCGCAGTTACCCCTTCATCAAATGAGCCGTGCAAGGCCGCGTGAATCGCCCATGCCGACACGGACAACGCGAGTAACACAATCGAGACCACGTACCACGAAAGCTGCTTGCGCACCCACAACAAAAACGTGATTCCCCCGCCCAAACAAGCCGCCAAGCACAGCACGAAGGGCCAGCGCCGATGCACGTCGTAGCAATCCAGGACTGCGTATGCGACGGAAGGCACGCCTGTGACTGCGAGCATCAAGGCTCGCTTGATTTTGTCTTCGACAACAGCAGACACCGAAACTACGAATACCACCGCCGAGGCCTGCAGCGATCCCAGGTCGAGAGCAAGCAGGAATGGGCTGACCGCGCCGGACGAGGGCTCAAGCATCTGCACCACGAAGTGAGTGAAGATGAGGAACCAGCCCACCATCCACAGGTGCAAACGCGCCGAGTGGCTGTGCCGTTTCAGCCCCGCAAATATGCCAACCAGGACGGCCACGGTGACGACTGTGGGTATCTTTTCGAGGATCGTCATAACGAAGGCGAGGTACGACCCAACGTTATTGCAATCTTGCCCAATAACCAAGATGCCGGGGGTAACCAAAGTAACTTGCGGGGCAGGCCTGAAGACCAGCGACCGGCACTCATCGTCCAAACCATGTCATCCCGATGCGCCTTTGGCGCGAGGGATCTTACGAAAGCAAGCGGCGACCTCGGACGACTGCGGAGTGCTGGTGCGCCTGCATACCGCACCAACGGTCAGGTTGACGTGGATCGTTCCGCGGCTAGCCGCGTTCAAGATGCCATGGGATACAAGGTCAATGGATTGGGCAACACCCACCTAAAGCCTCCCGCAGTTGGGCCGGGCAAAACAGAGGAACTTAGCTGCCGCAACTTTTTGTGAATTCGCGGGTTTACGTGCCTTCGAGTACAATTGTGCTCATCACTTCTTTTAATCAGATTCTTGGTCCAGGTCGCGTCTGGGGCGGCAGGGTGCAATGACCGCGGTCGGCAGCACGCGCGAGGTCGGGAATACGGATCGTCAACCCGGCATCCAACTTTTGCGCTAGAGGTTTTCATCCAACTCTACAAGGCATCTTAGGAGAAAAAACTTGAGAAAGATCATTTTGACCACCGTCGCTTTAGTGTTTTGTCTGGTCGTCGGAACCGCTTACGGACAGCAGTTCGACGCAGCTTTCGGCCTAAGTTCGCTTACATCCCCTTCGGCCATCACCTCTGGAGGCATTACTTTTCCGAGCGAGGGAGGCGGCGCGTACCCTGGTTTCAGCGCTGATCTCCTGCTTCGGCATCGCGTCGGAGCCGAAGGTGAACTTTTTTGGCGAGCCAGCCAGAATATCTATGGCGGCTACGAGCCCTATCGCCCAATTTTTTACGCGTTCAACGTGATATGGGCGCCGCGACTGGGCAAAGATTTCACCGGCGAGGTGTTGGGTGGAATCGGCGGTTCTGATATTCGTTTTTACGGCATCGTGAACTGCAGTTACGCTTTCGGATGCACCAACTACCAAAGCAGCAACCATTTCATGGGTGACTTCGGCGGCGGCATTCGTGCATACGTTTGGCATAACCTCTTCGTCCGCCCGGAAGCGCGGGTTTACCTCGTGCACAACAATATCGAATTCAGCTCGGGACACTCCGTGCGCTATGGCGTTTCTCTGGGCTACAGTTTCGGTGGAAGATAGCGTGGATCTCACGCCTTGACTGGAGTCCGGCCGCAAGCTTGCTCGCGGCCTTTTCTGTTGCCCGCAGCAAGTGCAACGCGGATCCAAGGTACAATTGACCCATCCAAAACCCAGGAGATTGTTCCCTGCAGCGACGCTTTCTTTGTGTCTGCTTGCTCATTTTGGTCGGAGATTGGGCCGCAGGCTCCGAATCGAGTAAACCTGCCCGATCGCAAAGGACCGCAGCCCCCGACGTTTTTTTGATTACGATCGACACGCTGCGCGCGGACCACGTTGGCTGCTACGGTTATGACCGAGTTCAAACGCCGGCGCTGGACCACCTGGCCAAAAACGGTATCCGCTTCACCGAGGCGTTCACACCCAGTCCCATTACCAACACTTCACACACCTCGATCCTCACAGGATTGTTGCCCAGCAGCCATGGCGTCACTGATTTCGCCATACCGCTGGCTTCGTCCCATCCCACGTGGGCTGAGCTGTTGAGAGCCAAGGGCTATCACACGGCTGCATTCATTGGCGCAGTGATCCTGGATAGCACGGCATTAGCACCTGGTCTCGATCGCGGCTTCGATTTTTACGATAACTTTCCCAAACATCCGCAGACTAAGTCACGCTGGGGACGGTTGGAGCGCCGTGGCATGGATGTTGAGCACCGGGCACAGGCCTGGATCAACGACCATCCTGCTGGACCTCACTTCGTTTGGGTGCATCTTTACGATCCGCATGATCCCTATGAACCGCCTCCTCCTTATTCACAGATATACAAGGATCACTTATACGACGGGGAGATCGCCTATGCCGACGCGGCGCTGGCAAAGTTCGTGGCTTATCTGAGAAGTACCCAGCGCTACAACGGCTCGCTGATCATAGTCACAGGGGACCACGGCGAAGGCCTGGGTGAACATCACGAAGATACCCACGGAATCTTTCTCTACGATTCAACCACGCACGTTCCGTTGATCGTGAAATTGCCAGGGCAACGCGACGCTGGCAAGGTCATCGACAGCCAGGTTCGTACCATTGACCTTCTGCCTACTGTGTTGGATTCGTTGAAGATTCCCCTGTCCGCACAACTGGACGGGCAATCGCTGATTCCGTATCTGATTGGCAACGAGCAGTCGAGCCGTACCGCATTCGGCGAAACTGATTATCCCCTGCGCTTTGGCTGGGCGCCGCTGCGTTCGGTGCGGGCACAAGGTTTCAAATTGGTCGAAGCACCTAGGCCCGAGATGTACGACCTCAGCGCCGACCCAAAGGAATTGAGCAATATCTATCAACCTAGGAACCCAACGGTACAGAAGTTTCGCGCCATGCTGGCTGAGTTGCATGCCATGACACCAGCGACTGCAGCTTCCCCAAGCGTGGCCGACCTGACAGCCATTGAGGAACAGAAAGCCCTCGGCTACGCGGGTCGGGCTGAGGTTGGAACCGACTCTACAGATCTCTCTCTGCCCGATCCCAAGGACAAGATCGAAGAGCAGAATCTGCTGCACCGCGCCATGCTGGCTTGGGAAGACGCCCGCCCGCAGGATTCTCGAGCCGCACTGGAGCAAGTTCTGCAACTGGACGCCAAGTCCCTGCCGGCATTGCATCAACTCGGCGACTTGGAATACCGGCTGGGTGAATACGCCCAAGCTTCCGCACACCTGAAACGGGCCCGCATGATTCATTCCGGTGATGGCAGTGATGCCTTCCTGGAGGGCCAAGCCGCAGCAAAAGCCGGAGACCTGCCACATGCGCGTGAAGCCCTCGAAGCCGGTTTGAAAGTCCAGCCTGGGCTGTTCCCCGCTCGCCTGCTGCTAGGGCAAGTTTATTTACAGCTGAAAGAGCCGAAAATGGCTGAGGATCAGTTCGAGGCCGCCCTGCTGTTACAGAGCAGCAATGTGGAGGCGGAGCTGGGCTTGGGACAGGCGGCAATTACCGAGGGCAGGTTTGCGGAAGCCGTCGCACAGCTGGAGTCTCTGGCCAAAGCAAACTCACGAAACTATGAGGTGTTCCACCTGCTGGCCGAAGCTTACCGCGGCGCGGGACGGATCGCGGACGCGCAACGCGCAGACGACATTGCCAAACGCCTGAGTGTCAAACCGCACCCATAATTCTCCTTCCGGGCTTCTGCGCTTTGCCGATAGACAATAGACACGATAAGAATTGGTAGTACAATGCCCTCATCAAAGCCGGGGGTGCTGCCGTGAAGTTGCGCATTTCGCTGCTATGTCTTCTCTCCGTTTCCCTGCTTTCTCCTGTTGCCAGGTCTCAGCGGAACGACGGTCCGCTGGTCCCGCCGGGCAGAATGGAGATTGCCAAGTATCCGCTGCAGTTAGAGCCTCCGGTCGGACCGCAACAGCAGAAGCTGGACGCCAGCAAACTCCGCGATGAAGCCGCCGAATTATCGAAGCTGGCTCAATCCATTCCTTCCGACGTCGACCAGGTCTCGCAGGGCAAACTGCCCAAAGACTTCGGAGACAAGCTCAAACGGATTGAGAAACTTTCCAAGCACCTTCGTGGCGAATTGAACCAGTAGGTTTGACTCGTGTGCGAGATCACGGGAATGAGGTTCAAGGCTTCGCGTTCAGCCGCTGCGCTTCCTCCTGCTCGCGATGCGCGTTTTCCTCCTGCCCCAGCTCGATGTAGACGTTCGCCAGGAACTTGTGCGCATCCGGTGACTGCGGCTGAAGCTTCACGGCCTTTTGCAGATAAGGAAGAGCATCCGTCGGCTGGTTCTGCATTCCAAGAAGACGCCCGAGTGACAGGTTGGCCCGATAATTGTCGGGGTTGATTCGCAGCGCAACCTCACACTGTTTCATAGCCTCGGGAACGCGTCCAATCTGTTCATACGCTGAAGCCAAATAGAAGTGCAGATCATCCGAATCCGGAGCCTTGGCCACCGCCGCTTCGAGCTGCTCGGCTGAGCCTGCCCAGTCGCCGATTTCTCCCAGCGCTAGTCCGAGCTCGTAGTGGGCCCGGCCGGATTGCGGGGTGAGCTCCACGGCCTTCTGCAGCCACGGCAAAGCCTTGGCATACTCTGCCGTGCCGTTCCACGCCCGTCCCAACTCGAGATTGGCCAAGGCCAGGGCAGGCTCAGTTTTCAGAACCTGCTCCAATCGCGGAATCGCGTCCTGGTAGCGTTCTTCCTCCATCGCCAGCAAAGCCTGATGCAATAAATTTGAAGTTCCCACTCGTTCTTTCGGGTCAGGCCCTCTTTGCTTTACTTCCGCCTCGGGCTTGCTGGGGCCGGAAGCTACATAACCGAGGGCCTGCAAATCTTCGGCTTGGTCCGGAGTTAGACC
>Ga0335078_10018542_pt1 | contig 10348 bp, 8 predicted proteins | sample Lox_Sample_32_FD_206711 | JGI IMG/M metagenome (GOLD analysis project Ga0335078, IMG submission 206711) | Soil microbial communities from Loxahatchee National Wildlife Refuge, Florida, United States - Lox_Sample_3.2 | ecosystem: Environmental > Terrestrial > Soil > Wetlands | place: USA: Florida...
GCCCATGCCGACGGCGGCCGCAAGCTCGGCGCTGTAACCGCTGGAGCCGAGAAGCCAGATCGGCGGCAGCGGGACATCGGCGGGCTCCGCGTGCACGGCGCGAAACGGATGCCCCTCTGGAAAGCCTCCTCGCTCGAAGAGGATGAGCTCCTGGAAGCGTTCGAGAAAGTCGTCGCCCTCTCGTGCCTCCTGCCGCCGGCGCAAGGCGTAAGACGTGACCGGATCGGTCCCCGGAGCGCGGCCGAGACCGAGGTCGATACGGCCGGGAAACAGCGCCTCCAAGACTTTGAAACGCTCGGCGACCATCAGCGGCGCGTGATTCGAAAGCATCACGCCGCCTGATCCGACGCGGATATTCGCGGTCGCCGCCGCAATCTGCCCGATCATGATCTCGGGAGCCGAGCTCGCGATGCTCGCGAGGTTGTGATGCTCCGCGACCCAGTAGCGCGTGTAGCCGAGCCGATCGGCGAGCCGCGCCAAGTCGAGCGAATTATGCAGCGCCACAGATCCGGGCGTGCCCGTAGTGACGGGGGAGAGGTCGAGAACTGAAAGCGGGATCATGAAACGGCGCCAATTTGCATTGGGCATTGCGCACGCGCAAAGCCAAAGTGAGAACCATCGAGGTCAGAGCCATAGATGGCGGCGCACATCCCCACGGTAAAGGCGACAGCCGGGAGGCAATCCGGTCACCCGCGCTGACTGTGATTCCTCGCACTTGGGAATGGGCGAGGCGTGCGGCGCGAACTCGCGGGCACCACGCGCGTTTCAATAGCCTCTTGGGCTGACATAAGGACCGCCCACGGCGGAGTTCGCCCGTCCCGATCTTCTCGACGCGAACCGGACATGACGGGAACGCGACCATCGCGCATGCGTGGGCCTGCTCTGGAACGAGGGCGGCGCGCTCTGAAAATGAGGCTCGGACGGAGCGTAATTCTGTGAGGCGGAGTAGGCGAGGACGCGCGGTCTATGCCTGTGATGCCTCCACCCAAAGCGCATGCGGATGCCTCGCCGCGCCCATAATCGCCGGACGACGTGCCTCCGCTTTCCGTCATGATACGAAACGGCTGATGGCAAGGGTTCGCTTTCCTCCTTTGCCTCTTCGGCCGGGGGCGCCAATGTTTCGGGCGCTTCAACAGCTGCCAACACGGGCGCGGGAGTCGGAGCTGCCGGTGGCGTGTCTGCGACGGTCGGTTTCGCGAATTCAACTCCCGCCGCAGCCTCCTCGCCCAGTTTTTCTTCGCGGACCGTTTCCGCCGCAGTCGTTTCCTCCGAAGCGAGCCGCATTGGCGCTGCGGCGCTGCCGTCACCTGTTGCGGCCGCGTCAGCGACCCGATCGAGCACCGCGGGGGACGGAGCACCCACAGGCGCAGGCGGAGCGGACGCGGGCGGCGGCTCGACAAGCGGAGCGAGCGGTCGGACGGCTAACACCACGGTCTCTTCTACGACCGTGGCCTGGCTCTCCGGCTCGTGCGCGTGACTTTGCGGCTCAGCGATGCCGGCTTGCGGCGCCACGGCTGCGACGGCCGGGGGTTGGCCGGCTTGACCGGGATCGATTTTGGGCGCGTGCGAATCGGCGACGACGCTGTCGGCACCCGACTCGATGGAAACCGGATGTCGATCGACCGAATCGACGGCAGCAATCACAACGGCGGGCGGCAGTTCGACGGTCCTGGCGGCGAACCGGAGCGAGGTGGCTGCGGCCGGCAGGCGCGCAAGCGGCTCGTGATTGATGCGGAACGCGGCGAAGACCCCGAATCCGCAGCTCAGCGCCACGACCGAGGCAAACATGGCCACGATCATCAAACGGACATTGGGAAACATTCGACCTCGCAGAGCGCCCACGCGACCCGCAGAAAATCACGCGTCACAACGGGCGAAAGATCGTCGCGAAGGCAAATGGCTTCCGCATTGCCGCGCGCCTGCGGCCGGCGCATCACCGAACCGCGGCTCGCTCGTCCGCCGATTCAGGCGCAACGAGACTAGCTGAGTCGCTCAAAATCCAAATATGAAAAATGCGCGCCAGAGCTGGCGCGATTGCGACCGTGGACTCGGTGCGATGCTACCGAGCGACCGGACCTTGCGCGGACGCCGAGGCTGGCGTTTGAGGCCGCGGACCGGTCAAGACCACGACGCGAGTGCCGATGTTCACGCGGCCGTAGAGATCCTCGATATCGTCGTTTGTCAGGCGGATGCAACCCGAGGAGACGAAATGGCCGATGGTCGAGGGCTGGTTGGTGCCGTGAATGCGGTAAAGGGTGTTGCCGAGATAGAGCGCGCGCGCCCCCAGCGGATTGCCTTCGCCACCCGCCATGAAACGCGGCAGATAGGGCTGGCGCTCGATCATTTCCTTCGGCGGATGCCAATCCGGCCACTCGCTCATGCGGCTGACCCGTTCGGTGCCGGACCAGGTGAAGCCTTCGCGCCCGACGCCGATGCCGTAACGCACGGCCTTCCGATTTCCGAGTACCAGGTAAAGATACGTGTGCGCCGTATCGATGATGATCGTTCCCGATGGCTCCGTAGTCGGGTAGTCGACAAGCTGCCGGCGGAACTGCATCGGCAGCTCCCTCGGGGGGCCCTGTTCGGGACGATCCTCCGGCGGCAGCGCTGCGATGATGCTTGCGCGATCTCCCGGCGCTACGGCAGCCGGTCCGTAAACGGTGCCGGTAACGTCTGCGGGAGGCGGCCCGCCGCCAACATCGGCCGGGGGCCGCGGAGCCGGCTCGCCGTAGGGAGGCGGTGCAGCGCGCCCGACGAAATAGGGCCTAACCGGCGGCGGCCCAGGCGGACCCCAGCCATCCTCGGGATCATGGCCAGGCTCATAGGGCCGCACCGGCATGCCATTTGCATTGCGATTAACGTACGGCGCGTGCGGATTTGGACCAGCGGGCGGCTGGGCGTCGGCGAAATCCGCGTCAGGCGGAAGCGGCCCCGAGGAATAGGGCTGCGGAGGCAACGGATAGTAATCCGTGGGCGGCGGTGGCGGTGGCGGATAGGATTGTGCGCGCGCCGCGCCGACGGAGCCGACTACCATAAATGCGATCGCGGCAACGTTGATGCTGGCGCGCAAGGCGACGCCCCCGAATGGCCCCCGAAACTTCATGGCGTTGTGCAAAACAGATTTGGCGGGAACAAGGCAATACCGCGAACGGCGCCAGGATCGGCAAAGCAAAGCCACACGATAGAAACGCTGTAAAGGTTCGTGGATAACAGATCGTGAAGAAATTGTACCGGCGCTACCGGGCACGTTGGGGTATTTTGCGAGGGTTGGTCGCTCGCGACCTGGGGCGGCCGCCTGAGGCCCGCGGTGAAATCGCAGGAGACTTGTCGTGAACCGCCACGCCAGCTTGGCGATCACCATGTCCCTTCTTCCTTGGGCGCCTCTGCATGCGCAGGACCTCACGATCGACGAGCTCAAGGGAAAGATTTTCGACGCCCATATGGCGCAAAAGACGTTCGCCGGCGGTTTGCAATTCTGCGGCGAACTCGACGGCACGACCTTCTATTTCCAGCCGCGCAATCGCGTGCTCAAGCTGGCGGACTACCATCGTTCCCTCGATGATCTCGTGCGAGCACGCGCGTTCAATCCGGCGACGCGCCGACCCTGGAACCCGCAGGACGCCAGCGAGCGCTGGGAACAGGTGCAGAGACAGGCACTCCAGGACAAGGAGAACTGCGCGCTCGTGGCGAGCCTTGGGGAGCTGGAGAAGCGCCTCAGGGAGATGGAAGGCATCAAGGAAGGCGCCCGGAAACGGGACTGAGCCCGTCTCGGCGCGACTGTAACGGCCTTGCAGTGAGCCGGCGGGCACCGATGTCCTGCTGGCCGGCTCGGTGCGCCGCCGTTATTTGAGGGTCGTGCGACACCGCCGCATTTCGTCGGGCCGCCGATGCGGTTAAAAGACGCTCTGAGCGAAGGAAACCGTTAGATGGCCTCTGTGAGCAATTGGAAGGTGCCAACCTCCGTCCAACCGAAACCGGAGGATTACACCTACGATCTCGACCGGGCCCTTGCCGCAATGGTAGCGCTGCGCGCCACCATACCGGCGGACGCGTTCACGGCGGAGACGCTCGGCACTGAGCGCGCGGGCAACGGTGTCTTCATCCGCGGCAACGGTCTCGTCCTCACCATTGGCTATCTGATCACGGAAGCCGACAATATCTGGTTGACGCTCAGCGACGGGCGCTCCGTGCCGGGCCATCTGCTCGGTTACGACCAGGAGAGCGGTTTTGGCCTGGTACAGGCGCTTGCCAAGCTCGATATGCCCGCGCTCGAATTCGGCAATTCGGCGGCTGCCTCCCTGGGCGAGCGCGTTGTCGTCGGCGGCGCCGGCGGGCGCCAGCGTTCGGTCGCCGCGCGCATCGTGGCCAAGCAGGAGTTTGCCGGCTACTGGGAGTACGTGCTCGACGAGGCGATCTTCACCGCGCCGTCCCATCCGAACTGGGGCGGAACGGCGCTGATCGGTCCAGGCGGGGACCTTCTCGGCATCGGTTCGTTGCAGCTCCAGCACGCGGTGGAAAAGGGGCAGGCGCAGAACATCAACATGGTCGTGCCCATTGACCTCCTGAAGCCGATCCTCAACGACCTATTGAAGTTCGGCCGTCGCAATGCGCCGGCGCGGCCCTGGCTCGGTCTCTACGCAACCGAAGTGGAGAACCGGCTCGTCATCGTCGGCCTCGCGGATCGCGGACCGGCCAAGCGCGCCGACCTGCGGACCGGCGATGTCGTGCTCGCCGTGGCCGGCACGGAGGTTCATGATCTCGCCGGCCTCTTCCGCCGCGTCTGGGCGCAAGGACGCGCCGGCGTCGACGTTCCGATCACCGTTTATCGCGACGGCGACACGATGGAGATGCGGGTGAAATCCGGCGAGCGCGATCGTTTCCTCAAAGGACCGAGCCTGCACTAGGCGCCAGGTGCACTGGATTGCGATTGTCGATGCGCTTCTTCGGATAGGGCACGCAGGCCTTCGCGATAGGTGGGATAAGCGAGATTGACGCCGAGCTCGCGCTTGAGCTTGGCGTTGCGCACGCGCCGGCATTCCTGCCAGAAGCTCAACGCCATCGGCGACATGGTCGAGGCGGCCTGCGCGAAGGCGACTTCGGGCGGCGGCTCGCGACCCAGCAACTGCGCCGCAAAGACGACGGGATCGCCGGGCGGGCTGGGCTCGTCGTCGCCGACGTTGAAAATGCCCGCGGCCCGGCGTGCAAACGCGGCATCGATGGCCTGCGCGATGTCGGCGACATGGATGTGATTGAAGACCTGTCCGGGCTTGAGAGTGCGGCGCGCCGTCCCGCGAGCGATTTGAACGAGAGCGTTCTGGCCGGGGCCGTAGATGCCGGCAAGCCGCAGGATGGCGACCGCGACGCCGCAGCGCTCGCCGAGTCGTTGCCAGGCGCGTTCGCAAGAAAGGCGGCGAAGGGTGCGCGCCGAACCCGGTTTCGGCGGCGTCTCCTCGTCAACCCATTCCCCGCTATGGTCGCCGTAGACGCCGACCGTCGACAGATAGACGATCGAGCGCAGGCGCTGCGCGGATGCGAAAGCATTGGCGAAGACCGCGAGCACCGGATCGCCGTTGTCGTCGGGTGGGATGGAGATAAGCACGCAGTCCGCGGCGTCGATCGTATCGCAAACGTCTGCCGTCGCAGATTTGCCGTCGAAGATGAGCCCTTTCAATCGGCCGGCATGACGCGCGCTTAGGAGGGCGGCGTGTTCGGCGCCGCGCACCGTGCCGACAATGCGCTCGAAGCGGTCGCCAAAGCTGCCGACGAAATGCGTTGCGCAGTAGCCGAAGCCGAAACACAGGAGCGTGGACATGTCTTGTCGCAACCATGATCGCCTCGCGCGATGCGCTCAGCGTGCGTGACCCAATGCGGCTGCCCATTCTTCTGCGACCTCGGGATCGGTTTCGGCCGCGCGGTACCTCACCGCGCACCGCTCGAGACGCGCCGGGTCGAGGCGGCCGAGCGCCCACACCGCAGCGCCGCGCACCAGCGGGGAGGCATCGCCAATGAGGCGCTCGGCTTCGCCGGCAAGCTCCGCCTCGCCGGAATTACCGATCGCGATCAGCACATTGCGGACAAAGCGGGCGCGGCCGATGCGTTTGATTGCGCTTTTGGCGAACAGCGCGCGGAATTCGGCATCGGCAAGCGACACAAGATCAGCAAGGCTCGGTTCGCGCAGCGCCGCGCGCGCCGCCAATTTTGCTTCGCGCCCAGTCTGAGCGAATTTGTTCCACGGACAAACGGCCAGGCAATCGTCGCATCCATAGATGCGATTGCCCATGGACCGGCGCAGCGTGCGGGGAATCGGACCTTTGTGCTCGATCGTCAAATAGGAAATGCAGCGCCGGGCGTCGAGACGATAGGGAGCGGGGAACGCGTCCGTCGGGCAGATGTCGAGGCAGGCGCGACACGTGCCACAATGGTCTTGCTCCGGTTCATCCATCGGCAGATCGAGTGTCGTGAAGATCGCGCCGAGAAAAAGCCAGGAGCCATGGTGGCGCGAGACCAGATTGGTGTGCTTGCCTTGCCAGCCGAGTCCGGCCGCTTGCGCGAGCGGCTTCTCCATGATGGCAGCGGTATCGATGAAGACTTTGACGTCGCCGCCGCCGTTCTCGACGAGCCAGCGGCCGAGACTCTTGAGCCTCGGTTTGATCACCTCGTGGTAATCATCGCCCCGGGCGTAGACCGAGATGGCGCCGCACATGCGCTCGTGCAGAATTGCAAGCGGATCCTTATCGGAACTGTAGTTGACGCCGAGCATGATGATCGCGCGGACCTCCGGCCACATCACACGCGGACTTGAGCGCCGATTGGAGTCGGTCGCCATCCAGTCCATGTCGCCCTGCGCCCCCTCGGCGAGGAATTGGCGCAGTCGCTCCGCCGCCTGAGGAATCGAATCCGGCCGTGCGATTCCGACCGCATCGAAGCCCTGGGCGCGCGCGGCCGCGGCGAGGGCCACCTTCAGCGCGTCGGGGGTCAGAAATCGAGGTTGGCGTAGCTCGGCGACGGCGGCAGGCCGGGCAGCGTCTCGCCGAGCAGCGTGCGGAACGCCGGCCGCGACTTGATCCGCGCGTACCAGGCCTTGGCGGTCTCGTCTTCGTCCCACGGCACATCGCCCAAATAGTCGACGGCGGATAAATGCGCCGCCGCCGCAAGATCGGCGTAGGTCAGGCTGGCGCCGGCGAGCCAGTCGCGCGTGCGGACGAGCCAGCCGATGTAAGCCAGATGATACTTAATATTGCTGCGCGCCGCGCGCATAGTGTCGGTGTCCGGCGGTCCCCCTCCCTGCCCGGACGGGATGTGGCGCTTGTAAACGCGCTCGCGCACCAAAGCGCCGCTGACCTCCTCGAAGAACTTGTCGTTGAACCAACTCATCAGCCGGCGCACCTCGATGCGCCCGCCGATCTCGCGCGGCAAAAGCCGCGGCTGGGTGGCCGTCTCCGGGCGCGTCTCGTCAAGGTATTCGGCGATGATGGCGGCTCCTGGAACCGGCGGCACCCCCTCTTCCACCAATACCGGCGTCGTGCCTGCCGGATTGAGCATGAGGAACTCTTCGCGCCGGTCCCAAACCCGCTCCTCGACAAGTCGCGGGGTGAGCCCGAGTTCCTCGAGCGCAAGGCGCACGAAGCGGGAATGCGGACATAGCGGGTGATGGAACAGCGTAAGCATGCCGTTCGCGGGCGCCCCAGAGAAGCCGGCCGCGCTCGTCGCGCAAAGCGCGTCAGCGAGGCGTTGCTTCGAATCGCCTCCTTATAGGCAAAGCGTCGGCCCAGGCAACCTGTGCAGGGTACGGCGTTTGCCGTTGCCAGAATTGGGGGCTTGCGTCACAAGTCTGACAAACGATCCTGCATGGGTGCTCCCGCGGTCGGGCGCATGATTCCGTGCGTGGAGCTCAGCATGGTGTTTGATCTCGTCAAGTCGATCATTCTCGGCGTCGTTGAAGGATTGACTGAATTCATACCGGTTTCCTCGACCGGCCACCTTCTGCTGATCCAGCAGTTCCTCGGCTTCAGCGACGAGGATTTCGGCAAAAGCTTCACGGTTTTGATTCAGTTCGGCGCGATCCTGGCTTTGCTCTCGATCTACTTCGTGCGGCTGTGGCACCTCTTCTTCGGCATGTTCAACGATCCACAGGCCCGGCGCTTCATCGTCGGCATCCTGCTGGCGTTCCTGCCGGCGGCGATCATCGGTGCGACCGCCTACAAATTCATCAAGGAGGTGCTGTTCAATCCGTGGGTGGTGTGTGTCTCGCTTATCGTTGGCGGCCTGGTGCTGATCTGGGTCGATCGCATCAAGCTCAAGCCACGCTATTTCGAAGCGACGGAATTCACACTGCCGGTCTACTTCGCAATCGGGCTGGCGCAGTGCCTCTCGATGATCCCCGGCGTCTCGCGCTCGGGCGCGACCATCGTTTCGGCGATGCTGCTCGGCGCCGAGCGCCGCGCGGCGGCCGAATTCTCGTTCTGGCTGGCGATGCCGACAATGGCTGGCGCGTTCGCCTTCGACCTCTACAAGAACCACGCGCAGATGAACAGCGGCAATCTCACGCTTGTGGCTGTGGGCTTCGTCATCTCTTTCGTCAGTGCCTGGTTCGTGGTCAAGACGTTTCTCGACTACGTATCGCGCCATGGTTTTTCGCTGTTCGCCTGGTGGCGGATCGCTGTCGGGTCGCTCGGTATTATCGCGCTGGCGCTTGGGCATTGAAGGAGAGAGATTCGGCTGTTTCACTTCGTGCCGCGACCAGCAGGCTTAGGCGTTGGGAATGGATGTCGAGGCATGGCTGAAAGGACTGGGACTCGGCCAATATGCGCCAGCGTTTGCCGAGAATGACATCGATTTCTCGATACTCGCGCACCTGACCGACGCGGACTTGAAAGAGCTTGGCGTCGGCTCGCTCGGTCACCGCCGGCGATTATTGGCGGCGATAGCCGAGCGCGGAACGCCAGCCCCTGCACGGGCGCCGCAAGCCGCAATCCGCCCACAGGGCGAGCGGCGGCAGGTCACCGTTCTCTTCGCCGATCTGTGCGGCTTTACCGCCTTGTCGCAATCGCTCGACCCGGAAGAGGTTCATGATCTGGTGAGCCGCTACACAACGACCGTCGACCGAATTGTGGTCGGCTATGGCGGCACGGTCGACAAGCACATCGGGGATGCGGTGATGGCCCTCTTCGGCGCGCCGCGCGCGCATGACGACGATCCGATGCGCGCCGCATGCACGGCGCTCGACATTCACGAAGCCCTTGCCCGGCTGAGCGAGGAGACGGGACGGCGGCTCGAGGCCCATGTCGGCATCGCCAGCGGCGAGGTCGTCGCCGGCACCGTGGGCCGCGCCGACGTCCACGACTACACCGTGCTGGGCGATTCCGTGAATCTGGCCGCGCGCCTCGTCGCCGCCGCCGGGCCTGGACAGACCTTGATCGCCGATGCGGTCCACCGCGCGCTTTCCGGTCGCGGCGTGTGCGACACGCTCGGCGAGATGCAGTTCAAAGGGCTGGGTACGCCGATCAACGTGTGGCGCCTGCGCGGCGTCTCAGGCGACCCGGCGCCGGCGAGCCGGAGCGCCTTCGTCGGCCGCCAGGCCGAACTCGATCAGTTCAAAAGCATTATCACGGCCTGCATCAGCCGACGGAGTGGGCACATCGTCTGCGTGCGCGGCGAAGCTGGCATTGGCAAGACGCGTCTGGTCGAGGAGATGCGGCGCCTCGCCGAAGCGCGGGGATTCGCCGTGCACCGCGCCCTCGTGCTCGATTTCGGCGTCGGCACGGGGCAGGACCCGATCCGCGCGCTCCTCACCAGCCTACTTTGGCTCCCGTCCGCTTCCACTCCCGAAGACCGGCGCCAGACAGCCGAACGTGCGATCGCTGCGGGCGTGGTGACGGAGCAGCAGCGCGTTTTCCTCTACGACCTTCTCGATCTGCCGCAAACCGCCGAACGGCGCACGCTCTACGATGCCATGGACAACGTCGCCCGCAACCGCGGCAGGCGCGCGCTGGCAGCGGCGCTCGCCGGCAACGCCGGCCGGTCCGGCCCGGCCTTGCTCATCGTCGAGGATTTGCACTGGGCCGATCCGGAGGTCCTGGCCGATCTTGCCGCAATCGCTTCGGCCATAGTGGATGGTACGGCGCTCCTGGTAATGACGTCGCGCGTCGAAGGCGATCCTCTCGACGCGGCATGGCGCGCGACCTGCCGCGGCACGCCGTTCGCCACCATCGATCTCGGCCCATTGCGGCGGGATGAAGCGCTGAGCCTCGCCGGTGGTTTCACCGACGCGACGCAGCGTGTGGCGCTCGCATGCGTCGAACGCGCTGCGGGCAATCCGCTGTTTTTGGAGCAGCTCCTGCGCAATGCC
>Ga0335078_10018543_pt1 | contig 10348 bp, 6 predicted proteins | sample Lox_Sample_32_FD_206711 | JGI IMG/M metagenome (GOLD analysis project Ga0335078, IMG submission 206711) | Soil microbial communities from Loxahatchee National Wildlife Refuge, Florida, United States - Lox_Sample_3.2 | ecosystem: Environmental > Terrestrial > Soil > Wetlands | place: USA: Florida...
CTTCGGTTCTCAATTCGCGGGGCCGGACGGCCAACTGCGACGCCATGAACTGGCCCAGCGTATCTTTACTGACCCGGCAGCCCGCCAGCGGCTTGAAGAGATCCTCCATCCCCGCATTCGGGCGCTCTGGCGCGCGCAAGTCCAGACCTGGGCGGCTGGGGGCCGCCCCTTGTGCCTGGTCGTGATCCCGCTGCTGTTTGAAACCAAAGCTGAAACGGAATTGGACACCACCATTTGTGTTGCCTGTTCCGCCGCCACGCAGCGGCAGCGCCTTCAGGCCCGCGGCTGGTCAGCCGAGCAAAGCCGGCAGCGCATCCAGGCCCAATGGCCCATCGAGAGGAAGATGGAGCGGGCGGATTATATGATCTGGACCGGGGCCGGCTTGGACGTGCACTCTGCACAAGTTGACCGCGTTCTGGCACGGGTGGCGTAGCCAGTTGCCTCCCCTTTCCCTCTCAACCGTCGCCAGCCCGTCCCGCAGGCCCGGCCCCTCGGAGTCTTTATGGACTTCGTCCTCCCCCAAACAGGAAGATGATTGTGGTCTCTCCGCGAATACCCCCCAACCCATTCGGGTCCTCCAGGCATTTTCACGAGGCTCCGGCGATAGAACGGAAGGGCTACTGGGATCGTCATCGGGTCGCTGGGCGCATGTTGTTACGCCTACCGTGCGACGCCGGGTCGCAACCACGGCATAGGAGCGCTGCCTTCCAGGCGGCAGAAGCCTCGGATTGCGTGGCGGCGTTTGCAGATTCCGGTGCTCGCCTGGACTTCCGCGCTTCTGCCACCAGAGGGCAGCGCTCCTATGCTGCGGCGGAAGTGAAGCAACTGTAGTAGCTTACGCCAGCCGCCGCCCTCAATACACGGCGACTCGATAGAAAACAGCGTTGACGCCGCTGAGGACCCGGTCATCGGTGAACAGGATATTGCCGCCGGTGCCGGGGATGTTGTCGCGCAAGACGGACCAGGGGGAATCAAGGCTGGTGGCGGCTTCCACTCGATACGTCCGCCCCGCGATGGTGCTGAAGATGATCTGCGGCACTTGTCCAGGGGCAAAGGCCGTGGAGACCGTGAACTGGGAGTTCGCATTGGTCGGGTTTAAGCCGGCGACGTAATCCTGCCAGACCGGCAGACCGTTGGTGGCGATCAATTCGGCCCCCGCGAAGTTGGTGGTGAAGCCGTAGTAGATCAGCCACGGGATCGGCGTGCCGTGCGGCGGGGCCGGGGGATAGAGCGTGATGAAATTGGTGGCGTTCTGCAGGACGAGGCTTTGCCCGGTGGGGGGCATGTTCGAATAGATGCTGTTGTTGATGCTGAACACACTGAACGCCTGGGTTGCCGTCACTGACTCCGGGTATTTGAAGTCGAACTCCACCAGGTCACCAAATGCGCCGTACGCAATGCTTGTCAGCAGATCATTCGTATCCGAGCTGGTCATCGTTAGCGTGTGCAGGCCATTGGTGTCGGCAGACTCGGTCATAGTCCAGCCGGCGAGAATGTCGGCGGCGGCCGTGGAATCCAGGACGGCGGTGCAGGGATAATTCGGGCGGTAATTGATTTGGATCTCCCGTATATACCTCGGCACGTAATAGGCGTGCAACCGGACGGTCTGCGGTCCGACGTCCGCGTCCGACGCCAGCAACACGGAGCCGATGCGCACGTCATTCGACCAGGTCGGCGGATAGAAGGGGAGGGACACAATGTTGGTGGGCACGTCATTAGTTACGATGTCAATATTAGTAACGACCGGCGGACCCGGGTCTATCGTGATATTGGTCTGGTACGTTTCATTGGTCTCCCAGATAAGATTCGTGTTAAAGCTGTCCATGAAACCTTGGTAACTGACCAGGAACGACGGCTGGAAGGCCGTAGGTGTCCGCTTCAAGGTTGCCCAACGGAGCATGTACTGGCCATCCACGTCCTTGACGATCTTCTGGAACTGGGTGGCGAGGTCATCCGTCGTTGCAGCTAAGTAATAGTGGCCGCCGGTTTGCGAGGTCAGCAGTTGCAGGGAGTTGGTATTGACGTCGTTGCCGAACGCGACGCAGTAAATCTGCACCTGGTTGGTCTGGGCGAGGGATACGAGGGTGGCAATGGGATCGGTGTTGGTGTTGAGGAGGCTGGAATCGTCGTTGCCGTCGGTCATGGCGACGAGGTAGCGCTGCTCGTCGTAGTTGGTGGGGCCGAAGGGGCCGAATTTCTGGAGCGCGGCGTACATGGCATCCCAGCAGCGCGTGCCGGCATAGTTGCCGTTCACGTAGTTCGTCTGGATGCCTTCGATGTCGGCGATGAGAGCGGATTTGTCCGCGATGAGGCCATTGGTAGTAACCAACTGGGGATTAACGTAGTCGGCATTGAACTCGTAGATGCCGAACTGGGCACGGGCCGGTTCCTCATTGATGAGGAGCACAGCCGCCGCTTGCATGGCATCAATGGCGCCGGGCACCGCCAACATGCTGTAGGTGTAATCGAGCGCCAGATAAGTCTTGAGCTGTTTCTTTAGCCCGCTTTCCAGAATAATAGGGGACTCACTGGGGACGGGCACGCCGTCCTCCATGCACGTCACTTGCAGCAGGTTCGGAGGCACGACGATCGGGCTGCTGGTGGAGGGGTCGGCGCCATCGCGGAGGGAGAAGGTGAAGTTCAGCAGGTAAGGTTTGGCCCAATTGGTGACGACATCGCTGATGGCCAGGCCGCCGACAGAGGCGAAGCTGATATTAAGGACGAGGTTGGTGGAGCCGGTGCCCCAGGCGTTGATGGCCCAGATGGGGACGGTGAACGTGCCGCCATATAAAGGCGTGCCGGTAATCGCCCCGCTGTTGGTGTCTATTGTCAGCCCCAGCGGCAGGCTCGACGCTCCAAACAGCGTTGGGGAATCGCTCGCCTGAATGGTGTAGCTGAAGCCACTTTGATTCTCCGTGCCGGAGGCGGAAGTGGGGCTGGTAATCACGGGGACCGAGGAAGCAATCGTCAGCGTCAGGACCTTGCTGGCGGAGTTCACGAGATTGTTTGCGCCAAGGGAGATCGGGAAGGTGCCGCTGACGATGGGGGCGCCTGCGATAATGCCAGTGGCGGGGTCAAGGTTCAAGCCCGCCGGCAAGCCCGCCGCTCCAAACACAATGGGGAGGGTGCCGCTGGCGGTGATGGTATAACTAAAGGACACGCCCTGTTTGCCGCTGGCGGTCGAGCCGCTGGTGATGGAGGCCGGCACCAGCACGGTGAGCGTCGCGACGGAACTGGTCACCGAACCAACGAGGTTGGAGACAACGACGCTATAGCCGGCGGCGTCGCTGGTCCTGGTTGTGGCGATGGTGAGCACGTTGCTCGTGGAGCCCGTGACGCGTCCACCGTCAACGAGGTTCGTCCCGTTCCGCCGCCACTGGTAACTCAGCGGCTCGCTCCCGCTCGCAGTGACAGTGAAGACGGTATTGCTGCCAACGATGACGGCGATGCTCTGGGGCGGCGCCGTGAGGGTTACCGGCAGGAGCACGCTGAGGGTGGCGACCTGGCTCGTGACTGCGGAATACTCGTTCGTGACGACGACGTCATAGTTCCCGGTATCCGCGATGACCAGCGAGCTGATGGTCAAGTTGGTCCCGTTGGCGCCGGAGATGCGGTCGTTATCCGCGAGGTTGACGCCATTGAAACGCCATTGGTAGCCGGGGGGCGGAAAACCCTGGGCGCTGACGGTGAAGGAAGCGGTGTCGCCGGCGCTCCGAATGAGGCTGCTCTGGGGCTGTGCCGTGATGCGGGCCTGGTCCACAACGGTGAGGGTGACCACCGAGCTGGGCGAGGTGAGACCGATGCTCGTCCCGGAATTGTAGGTGACCCTGACGAAATAAGAGCCGCTTTGGTTGGTTTGGACATTGACCAGGGTACAAGTAGCCGTGGTGGCGCCGGGAACGGTCGTAAAGGGGTTCTGACCATTCGGGGACGTCAGCCAGGTGTAGGCCGTGATCGTTTCACCGGCGGTGGCGTTTACCTGGGCGCTGAAGACGGCGTTGCCGCCAACAAACGCCACCTGGCTGCCGGGCTGCACGGAGACGAATACGAAGCCCAGCGCCGACTGGGTGCCGAGGGAGAAGATCAAGCCCACCAGTATCAGGCCTGAATAGAGGGTGTTCTTAGTTGTCATGGTAGCTTTGGTGGCTGGGCGCATTGGCCGGCCGTGGATCGGGTTTGGTGGAACAAGGAAGCCTCATCGCCATCAGTCGTTGATCCCTTGACAGTTGCGCTGTCCCGCAACGTCTCCGGTGCTCCCGGAACGCTTGAGGTTGGTGTCGGCTTGATCATTCTTAAGGTCCGCAGATTGTCTGCCGGGGCGGAGGACACTCCGATTCGGCATACTCTACGGATACCAATTTCAGCCGCAGTGTCAAAGCAATAAAACAAGTTCAGCGGTCAGAAACGGCTGGTCGGCCACGGGCCGCGGGGACCGAAGAGTTCGCCGAGTGCGGGCGAGAGCAATCCGCAGCGCACGACCAAATCCAGAACCGTGAACCGGCGGCGCAAGAAATAGGCTTGTTCAAAGCTCTCACGGAGGCGCGCGCGCGAGATGCCGATCTCCTCGGGCTCGACCGGCGCACCCGCGGCGCGCAGCAGGGCTTTCAATTCCTGCCGTGGGACGAGTTGTTGGCGCAAACGGACTCTCAGGTCGGGCCAGATCCGCCGCAGGGTCTCCAGTTGCTGGCGCAGCCTCGCCGCATCCACCCACTTGGCGCGGCTTTCGTGGAGCGCGACGGCCGTCAGATCGGTCCGGCTGAACAACGCGCGCACGGTTTTCTCGCAATCCGTTTCAGGCGGCCACCGTGCGCAACAGCTTGCGACGTCGAGGCGTTCGAGGTTCCGGGCCAACAGGTACTCGTAGAGTGCGGCCATAGCGAGGGTGCCGATGGCGACCTTGAAGCCGTGCAAAGGGGTCCGGCCCTCGTGGAGGTGGTGCTCCATGTCCCAGAGGTGGCTGAACTGGTGTTCCGCGCCGGAGGCGGGGCGGCTGGACTTGGCCGATTGCATCGCGAAGCCACCGAGTAAGAGGCCTTCGGTCAATTGCCGCACGGCTTTGAGGTCCCGCGCCCGCACGCCGGCGGGATCGGCGATCGCTTCGCGCAAACCACCTTGCACGATGGCCCACGCCGTCCGGTCAATGGCTTCCACGCCCAGCGTGTCCGCCACGAGCCAGTCGGCTCCCGCGGTGGTTTTGGCGAGGAGATCGGCGTAACCCGCGGCGTTCATTCCCTGAGGCGCGGCGCAAATGACGTCCAGGTCAGCCACGACTGCGGCGGGGGCGGGGCAGTTGATGGTCTGTTTCGAGCCCTGGCAACTGATCGAGGCCCCGAACGCGGTATAGCCGTCCATCGAGGCGGCGGTCGCCACGGCCAGGTACGGGCGCCCGGCCCGATGCGCGGCCAGCTTGGCCAGGTCATTGATGGTGCCCGAGCCGACGGCGACGGGGACGGCGTCGTGTCCGCTCAGGGTCGCTTCCAGCGCCGCGACGTGCTGGTGTTCTGCGTAGAGGTTTGGCTCGGTGAAGACAAACGGTTCGCGGCAGGTGTGGCCGGCGCGGCGGAACGCCTCAAGGACGAGTTGACCGGCGGCGGCGAAGGTGTGCGTGTCGGCAATGAGCTGGGCGGGCTTGTTGCCAAACTGCTGCCGGAAGACCTCGGGTGTGCGAACCAGTACGCCGCTGCCCAGTTCGAGGCAGCGCGTGTCGCGGGCGGCGCTCAGGGCTTCGGCGAGTGAAAGTCTCGCAGATGATTGGCTCATGCCGGCTTCGGCTAAGGATTAAGCCTTGCCGGAGCGGGTGTCAGGGATTTTCGGCAGGCACAGGGAGGGGTGTATGGCACTACCACCACGCCTGGCCAAGCGGTTTTCTCTCCTTGCGTGTGGGGAGAGGAGGTACAAAGGGATGCGCGGGATGGACTACACCGCGGGACCCCTCACCCCGGCCCTCACCCCATCCGATGGGGAGAGGGAGAAACAACGGCTGACGGGCATGTCGGCCATGCTGCGGACTCCGTAGTAATTCGACATTTGAGATTTCAGATTTGAGAGGGAAAGGGGGACGGAGAGGGGTTAGTTGGGTTCCGCAGCCGCGGGTGTCATCGGTTGTAGGTTTTAGCGCCTCCTTTCCCCAACTCTCTTTTATGCAAACAGGTGCGGGGTCCCTGGCAAAGCCCTGAAACATCTCCGCAGTTAGTCCATGTCGTCCGTGATCTGCTCGATGGGCAAGGGCGCGTGATTCGGGATGTCCTTGACCCATCCCAGACCTTTCTCGCTCACATGGAAGAGCGCTACGAGGTCACCCGTCACGTCCACGACCTTGACCCCCGGCGACTGATAGCTCACCTCCCACTTGCTGACGATGAGGTCCACGCCGGCCTTTTTGGCCACTGCGGGGAGGGAGTCCTTGATTGTGGCCATGATGTTGGCGACGGAGCCGGTGCTGAAGCCCTGCTCGTGCAGCCGCCGCTGCCGGGCTTTCATTTGGGTCTCAATTTCCTTGATCCGTTTGTCGTCCTTGGCTGACTTGGCCTTCTGGTAATCGGCGGTGACGGCGTCCAGCGATTTCCGGAACTCGGTCGAATTACAATACGCGACCGCAATCGCGCGCGAATCATATATCCCAATGCGCAGGATATTCTCCTTGGATTGGGCAAAGGTGGCTGGGCCGGCGACGACACACAACGCAACCGCTGAACTGAGGAGGAACTGCCTTAATGAAACGATTGGAGTTTTCATGCCTCGACATTAACACCCGGGAGATGCACGCGGTGAATCGAAAAAGAGTGCGCCGGTATCGAAATATTCGATTTTGGCGCGGGGGGCCGGAGGTGCGGGAAGTACCGGCAAGGCGTTGCCGGAAGGCCGGGAAGGCGGCATGCCCTCACGCGGCGACTCGTATATCGCTTATTGCCATTACGAAACGCGTCGAGTTGTTGTAACCTTGCCGACTCGTAGGCGGTCTATATTTTAGACGCGGGCGCTCTGCCGTTGGGCGGGGGGTGTGGACGCGTGCAGCGCCGGCGAACGGGACGGCAGAGGAGGGAAAGAGGCTTCAAACAAGCTTGCAACATGCTAGGAACATGCTAGGAACATGCTAGGAACATGCTTGCAACTATGGGGGCACTCGCGCTTTGATCCGGTGTTGCGTGCGCGTTGCTGTCGTGTGGCTTCTTCAATTCCCTGGAGGTGGTGGCGGCGGCACGCGGGCGTCTTTGATTATTTGTCTGTGGTGGCATACCCTGGGCCGGTGATTAAGTTTGGGGAATTATGAAAAGGGCCTTTGTCACAATCATTCTTGCCGGCGGCAGAGGAACCCGGATGGGGACGAGCGACAAGCACAAGGTCTGCTTTGAGGTGCTCGGCGTCCCGGTCATTATTCGCGCGCTGGAGACCTATAATGTCTGTGGCGCGAGGCTCAATGTGGTGGTGGCGGGCAGCATGGCGGAGAGCGTGATGGCCACCGTCAGCCGGCGGTTTCCCGGCACGGCCTACGCCTTCCAGGACAAGCCTTTGGGCACGGGGGACGCGGCGCGCAAGGGGGCGGAACTGCTCGAAAGGATGCGGTTCGATGGCGACGTGCTGGTGGTGGCGGGGGACAAGGTCATTGACCCGAAGGCGATCCGGCAACTGCTGGCGGCGCACGAGCAGAGCGGCGCGGATGTGACCCTGGCGACGGCGAAGCGGCAGCCGAATTCCACCGCCGGCATCCTGCTCAAATCTCCGCGGGGAAATGTGGTGGGCATCCTGGAAGAAGCGGAGCGGCGGCGATTGGTGGCGCTGTCCAGGATTACCGATGCCTTTCGCAAGGCACGGGTCCTGCCACGCAAGAGAGTCGAGAGCATCCTGGCGGAAGAATGCGGCGAGAAGACGGCGCGGAAGGTGGCCGGAGAGATGTGGGTAGAAGCCAGTCTAAAGTCCAATGTCCAAACTCCAAGGTCGGCGGAGGGCGACGGTTGCACTTCGGCATGCGCTGCCCCGGAAAATTCAGGCAAAGACGGACCCCTCTCCCCGGCCCTCTCCCCTTCGGAAGGGGAGAGGGGGGAGCGTCGGCAACTCGCTGGTGAACCAAGGTCAATGGCAGTGGGCGGAGTGCTGACACGGTTGGAGTTTGAGGCCCGGTTTACACGGGAAGAGCGGCAGGGATGCGTGAAGGTCGGAGAGGAGACAGTCCTGGCCGCAGGATTGCTCGAGCGCTTCAAACAGATGAACCTGTCCGCGTATCTGTTTCGCGCGCCGGTGCTCTACGACGCGCTCAGCCGGCTCAAGTCAGGGCGTGCCAGCCAGGAGGAATACCTGACCGACGTGTTCGAGACCCTGGCCCGCGGCAGGAAACCAGCGCGCGTGGTCGGCTGTGAAATCCGGGACCCGCGCGACCTGATGGCGTTCAACAACCCGCAGGAACTGCTGGCCATCGAGGAAGTTTATCGTCAGCGGGAGGGCCGCGTCGTGGTGGAAGCCCCGGCCAATCACGGCGATAACCTGGCGCTCGCGAGCGATTGGGATGCGCTGCTGCAGAATCCTTCGGGCGCCGCCCGCCGGCAGTTCCGGCAATGGTATGGGGACGAAGTCCCCTGGCAGCCCATCCGCGACGTGCTGGGCGCGTTCATGCGCCGATATGGTACGGACCGGCCCGTCGCGATCGTCCGCTCACCCGGCCGCATCAATCTAATGGGCCGCCACATTGACCACCAGGGCGGAACGGTGAACGTGATGGCGGTCAACCGCGAGATCGTCATGGTGGCGGCGAAGCGCGCTGACGATGTGGTCTCGCTCGCCAACACCGCGGGCGCCCAATTCTCGGAGGAGACGTTCCGCATCTCGGACCTGGTGGCGAGCCTGAACTGGGACGATTGGCAACGCGTGATTGACGGCCCACGGCTCCAGCGGCTCCTGGAAGCTGCCCGCGGCGACTGGGCCAATTACGTCAAGGCCGCCATCCTCCGGCTGCAGGAGCGATTTCGTGACCGCCAGTTGCGCGGGCTCGACGTGATGGTCGGGGGCGACATTCCCATGGGGGCGGGCTTGAGTTCCTCGTCGGCCCTGGTGGTGGCCACGGCCGAGGCATGCCGGCTGTTTAACCGGCTCCCGGTCAGCGCCCGCCGGCTGGTCAGCCTGTGCGGCGAAGGCGAGTGGTTTGTCGGCACTCGTGGCGGCGCGGCGGACCATGCGGCCATCCGGCTATCGCGCCGCGGGTGCGTGACGCGCGTGGGCTTCTTTCCTTTTCAGATCGAGGCCTCCGCCCCGTTCTTCCCCGGGCACGACCTGGTGGCCTGCAACTCCGGCATTTACGCCGGCAAGTCCCGGGAAGCGCGCGACGCCTTCAATGCCAAGGCAACCGCTTACCATATCGGGCGCATCTGGTTTAAAATGTTGCGGCCCGATCTGGCCCCGCGGATCGAACACCTGCGCGACATCACGCCGGAACACCTGCGGCTCGACCCCGCCGACTTTGCTCAACTCCTCCGCCAATTGCCGGCACGCATCACCCGCACAAAGGTCCAGGCCGCCTTCGGGCAAATGGACGGCGCCGAGCGCGAGAAGCTGGAGCGATTGTTCCAGAGTCATGAAGCGCCCGCCGACGGCTACGCGGTTCGGGGCGTTGTCCTGTTCGGGCTGTCCGAGATGGCGCGCGCCCGGCGTTGCTTGGGGTTGCTCAGACGCAGCGATGCGCGCGGCCTGGGGCGGCTGATGAACATTTCACACGACGGCGACCGCGTCTCCCGCGCCACCTCACACAATACCTGGCGGCGCGCCCCCGCTACCGGCGCAGCCGAGCCCCTGGCCGAATGGGCACGCAATCCGAGCCGCCGGGCAGACCTTGCCGAGCTGACCGGGGAGTACGGCTGCAGCTTGCCCGCGCTGGACCGCATTGTGGACATCGCGCGTCGGCAGCCGGGCGTGGAAGGCGCGCAACTGGCCGGCGCGGGACTGGGCGGCTGCATCATGGCGCTCGTGCAGAAACCCCGCACGGAAGACTTGCTCAAGGCGCTCGGGGAGCAAGGTATCCATGCGGATGTCTTCCGTCCCATCGCGGGCGCTTGCAGCTTGATGTTGAGTTGAGCCCGAATCCGGATGCTGCACTTTCCGGAATAATTCCTGTGACCCTTCCTCTGTTCCTGAAGCCAAAGCTCTTCCGTCGCCTCGGAATTGGGAATTGCTGACTTGGTGCCGCGCAGACAGACTCTCGGGCGTGCATATGGTGCACAAGAGTCCTCCCGGTAGGACGCGACGTTGGTTACGGTGGCTGCTGCGCTTCACCGGGGCGGCCACGCTTCTATTGGGAGTCGCCCTGTTATTCTGGCTTCGGGGCGCGCTCTACGACCACTTCGTCCGCTTCCCACACGAAGAA
>Ga0335078_10018544_pt1 | contig 10348 bp, 10 predicted proteins | sample Lox_Sample_32_FD_206711 | JGI IMG/M metagenome (GOLD analysis project Ga0335078, IMG submission 206711) | Soil microbial communities from Loxahatchee National Wildlife Refuge, Florida, United States - Lox_Sample_3.2 | ecosystem: Environmental > Terrestrial > Soil > Wetlands | place: USA...
GGGCTGGCCAGCAGCTCGATGGTGGCCTCGTCCGGCGCCAGCCTGCCGATGCCTTTGCTGGTCATGACCAGTCGGACTGCCATGCGCTGTTCTCCTTCAGCAGAGGGGTCCGTTGCTCAGCCGGCCGCGGCCACGGTGGTCAGCACACCGCTGCGGACTGAGGCGTAGATGGCGTCGGTGACTTCGGCGCAGCGCAGGCCGTCCACGCCGCTGGCGTTCGGCTCGGCGCCGGCCTGCACCCGGGCCGCGAAGTCGTCGCACTGGCGGACATAGGGGTTGTCGCGGTCCAGTTGCTGCGCCTGCTCCCCCGCCGCCGAGATGAGCTCCAGCCGCCCCCCGCCGTGATTGCCGATCGACCCGGTGCAGCGCAGCGTCCCCGCCGTGCCGCTGACGACCAGTTCGTTGGCCGGGTAGGACAGGTTGCCGCCGTGGATGGTGGCGACGGCCCCGTTGCCGAGGTTGGCCGAGACGAGCAGGTTCTGCTCGCCATAGGCGACGCCCTGACCGTCGCCGGCCGCGGCCAGCTGGGTCACCTCGCCGCCGGTGACGTAGCGGAGGAGGTCGATGGCGTGCACGCCGGTGCCGATGAAGCCGCCCCCGCCCGCCTGCCCGGGATCGCGCCGCCAGGCCGGGGGCGGCCCGCCGGTCCCGGCCGAGGCGTGCGCGTAGCGGGCCGAGACGAACTTGATCTCGCCCAGCTCACCGCGGGCCACGATCTCCCGTGCGCGCTGGTGCACCAGGTTGTGCCGCAGGTGAAAGCCGGTGCCGAGCCGCACTCCCGCCTTGGCGCAGGCGTCCACCATCTCCTGGGCGTCGGCCGGTGTGGTGGCCAGCGGCTTCTCGCACAGCACGTGCTTGCCGGCCCCGGCCGCCCGCGTCACCTGCTCTCTATGCAGGTGATTGGGGGACACCAGGAAGACCCCGTCGATGCCCGGGTCGGCCAGCAGCTGATCCAGCGAGCCGTAGATCGTGGGCTGGCCCCAGTCGCGGGCCACGCGGGCGGCCTCCTCGGGGTGGCTGCTGCACACGGCGGCCAGCACGCCGAGCGCCGAGTCGGCGATGGCCGGCCCGATGAACCGGCGGGTGTGCCGGCCGATGCCCACGACGGCCCACCGGAACGGGGCGCCTGGTGTGCTCATCGGCCCAGGCGGCGGCGCCGCTCCTGATAGGCGTCCCAGACCGGCGGGTTGGCCAGGCCGGCGGGCGGGCGCCCGGCCAGCACGTCGGTCAGCCGCTGCACGAACGCGGCCGAGCGCCGCTCGTTCGACTCGTGGGTGACCCCGGCGATGTGCGGCGTGAGGATGACCTGGTCCAGCCCGCGCAGCGGATCGTCGTCCGGCAGCGGCTCGTGCTCGAACACGTCCAGGGCCGCACCGGCCAGCTGGCCCGCGTGCAGCGCGTCGATCAGCGCGGCCTCGTCCAGGACCCCGCCGCGGGCCACGTTGACCACGAACGCGGCCGGCCGCATCGCGGCCAGCACCTTGGCGTCCACCAGGTGATGGGTGTCCGCGGTCAGCGGCACGTGCAGCGTGAGGAAATCCGCCTCGGCCGCCAGTTCCAGCAGGTCGGCCCGCTTCTCCAGGCCCCCCGCGGCCATGGTTTCGGCGCTGACGAATGGGTCGTAGGCCAGCGTCCGGCAGCCGAAGGCGGCCGAGCACTTGGCCGCCAGCGCGGTCCCGATGTGCCCGAGCCCGACGATGCCGACCGTGCGCCCGCCCAGCTCGATACCGAGCTGGGCGTCGGGTTCGGCATATGTGCGCCGGGCTGACCAGCCGCGGCCGCGCAGGTCGCGGTCGGCCCGGGTGATCCGCCGGGCCAGCGAGATCATCAGCCCCAGGGTGAACTCGGCCACCGAATCGGGCGAGACGCCCGCCGAGGAGATGACCGGGATGCCTGCCGCGGTGGCGGCGGCCACGTCGATCCGGTCGAAGCCGACCTGGGGGGTGCCGACCACCAGCAGCCGCTGGCCGGCCCGCAGCACGTCCGCGCTGACATCCATGGCCGTGGCCACGAACGCGTCGACGCCGACGACCGCCTCGGCCAGCTCCGCCTCTGACGTGCCGGGAGCGGGCACGATCTCGTGCTCGCGGCCGAGGGATTCAGCGATCCCCGGCAGGTGCGGCAGGGGCTGAGGGATCAGTACGCGCACGCAAGACCTCCTGGGCCATAGACCATATCGTATAGCATAACGCACAGCCTTGGGATTGGTGGGGTGGGACGCCTCGTGGGTGGTGGGGTGGGACGCCTCGTGTTTGATGGGACGGGCACCGGGTCAGCCTGGGTCGGGGTCGGCGGTGACGCCGGGCCGGGCCAGGAAGTCGAAGTCGCAGCCCTGGTCGGCCTGGCTCACCCGCTCGCTGTACAGCGCGCCGTAGCCCCGCTGGTAGGTGGCCGGCGGGGGCTGCCAGTGCGCCCGGCGCCGGGCCAGTTCGGCGTCGTCCACCTCGAGCCGCAGCGATCTGGCCGCCACGTCCAGCGTGATCAGGTCGCCGGTGCGGACCAGGGCCAGCGGCCCGCCGACATACGACTCGGGCGCCACGTGCAGCACGCACGCGCCGTAACTGGTCCCGCTCATCCGGGCGTCAGAGATCCGGACCATGTCCCGCACCCCCTGGGCCAGCAGCTGCCTGGGGATGGGCAGATTGCCGTATTCCGGCATGCCCGGGCCGCCGAGCGGGCCGGTGTTCCGCATGACCAGCACCGAGTCCGGGGTAATGCCCAGCGCCTCGTCGTCGATGTGGTCCCTGATGTGCTGATAGCTGTCGAACACCACGGCTGGGCCAGTGTGCTTGAGCAGCGCGGGCTCGGCTGCGATGTGCTTGATCACGGCGCCGTCAGGCGCCAGATTCCCCCGTAGGACCGCGATGCCTGCTTCCGGGGCCAGCGCGGTACTGGCGTTGCGGATGACGTCTTGGTGGTAGACCTCCGCCCCGGCCAGGCCGTCAGCCAGCGAACGGCCCGTTACCGTCAGCCTGCCGGTGTGCAGCGCGCCGGGGACCTTAGCCAGCTCGGCCAGCAGGGCGCGCAGGCCGCCCGCGTAGTAGAAGTCCTCCATCAGGTACTTCCCGCCCGGGCGGATGTTGGCCAGCACCGGGACCCGGCGGGAGATCTCGTCGAAGTCGTCCAGGGACAGCGGCACGCCACAGCGGCCCGCCATCGCCATCAGGTGGATAACCGCGTTGGTCGAGCCGCCGAGCGCGAGCACGGTGGCGGCCGCGTCGGCGAACGCCTCGGCCGTCATGATCTGGTCCGGGGTCAGGTTCTCCCAGGCCATCTCCACGATGCGACGGCCGCAGGCGGCAGCCATCCGGTAGTGGGCGGAGTCCACCGCCGGGATGGAGGCGGCGCCGGGCAGGGTCATGCCGAGGGCCTCGGCGGCCGAGGTCATGGTGGACGCGGTGCCCATGGTCATGCAGTGCCCGGGCGAGCGGTTGAGCCCGCACTCCAGGTCGGCCAGCTCGCACTCGCCGATCAGCCCGGCCCGGTAGTCGTCCCAGTACTTCCACAGGTCAGTGCCGCTGCCCAGCGGCTGGCCACGGAAGTTGCCGCGCAGCATCGGGCCGGCCGGGAGGTAGATGGCCGGGATGCCGGCGCTGGCCGCGCCCATCAGCAGCGCCGGGGTGGTCTTGTCGCAGCCCCCCATCAGCACCGCCCCGTCGATCGGGAACGAGCGGAGCAGTTCCTCGGTCTCGATCGACAGCAGGTTGCGGTAGAACATCGGCGTCGGCTTCTGGAAGCTCTCCGAGATCGTCCCGATCGGGAACTCGAACGGGAGGCCACCCGCTTCCAGCACCCCCCGCCTGACCTGGTCGGCGCGCTCACGCAGGTGCATGTGGCAGGGGACGATCTCCGACCAGGTGTTGACGATCGCGATGACCGGCTGGCCGAGATGCTCCTCGGCGGCGATGCCGAGCTGGCGCAGCCGGGCCCGGTGACCGAACGTGCGCATGCCCGCGGCGCCCAGCGACCCCGGGCCACCGAACCAGCGGTAGCTGCGGAGCTGCTCCGGTGTCCGGTGGGCCGGGGTCATGGCATCTCCTCACCTGGGCAGCCTTCTGTGTACTATCCCATATACGATCCTTCACGGGAAGCCTGGGATCGTGGGGCCGGGGCCTCAGCTCAGGCCAGCAGCAGGGTCAGGAACGTGTTGTCCGGGCTGGACTGATAGCCGCCGAACGGGCCGCACGGGGTGAAGCCCAGGCTGGCGTACAGCGCCCGGGCCGGGGCGAACGCGGCCATGGTGCCGGTTTCCAGGCTCACCCGGCGCAGCCCGCGGTCGCGGGCCAGCGCGATGAGGTGGCCGGCCATGGCCCGGCCGATGCCCCGGCCGCGCGCCGCCTCGGCGGTATGCATCGACTTCAGCTCACCGTGCGCCGCGTCGAGCTGGTGCAGCGCGCCCACCGCGAGCAGTTCGCCGCCGGACCGGTAGCCGCAGAACGTGATGGCCGGGCTGAGCAGCGCGTCGATGTCCAGCGCGTAGGCGTGCTCGGCCGGGGTGTGCTCGTGGGCGAACGCGAGGTGGCGCCGCAGCAGGGCCTGGACGTCGGCCGCACCCGGATCGTCGACCGCGATCTCACCGTCCGGCACGGCACCACGGTACGCGACGGCCCGCCGCTACCTGAGGCCGCGGGCGGCGCGGATCAGCTCGGCCAGACGCCGGGTCCGGTCGTCGCTGCGCAGCACCCAGAGCACCCCGGCCAGCACGGCGAGGACCGTAGCGGCCAGCGCCAGCGCGGCCCGCCAGCCGCCGACCACCAGCCCGCTGGCCGCGGCGGCCGCGGCCAGCACGACGCCGAACGCCTGCCGCGCGGCGGCGGCCGGCTGGTACAGAGTGGTGGCCAGCCGGCCGATGCCCAGCGTGATCTGGACCGCGAACCTGATCCGCTCCCGGCGGCCCGGCAGCACATCGAGTTCGGCCAGCCATTCCGCGCGCCAGCGGGCCCGCTCCTGAGGCGGCAGCAGCACGGCCGCGGCGGCCAGCAGCCGGCCCGACGCGGTGCCGCCCGGGCGCCCCCGTAATGTGGCGGCGGCCAGGCTCTCCAGCTCGGCCCCGAGCGAGTTCATGCCCAGCGCGTGGGCCAGCGGGACCAGGACCTCGAGGGTCTGCCGTGACTTGTCCACCTGCTTGGCCCGGGGCAGGTACCGGATCGTCCGGGTGTTGTGCAGCCGGTCGGCCAGCTTGATCATCAGGGCCCGGCGGTCGCCGGCCAGGGCGATCGCGGCCGCGCTGTCGGCGCACGCGGCGGCGACCCGTTCGGCCGGCACGTGCTCCAGGGCCATCACCGCGGCGACCAGGCCGGTGATCTCCGCGCCGAACTCCTTCCGCATGGCCGCCAGCGTGTACGGGGTGTCCTCGACGACGTCATGCAGCAGGGCCGCGCACAGCGTCTGGTCGTCCGCGCCCTGGCCGGCCAGGATCGAGGCCACCGCCACCGGATGGGTGACATACGGGTCGCCGCTCTTGCGTCGCTGGCCCTGATGCCAGCGTGCGGCCGCCTGGTAGGCGCGGGTGATGAGCTGGACGTCCGCGCCGGGCCGGTGACTGGTGATCCGGGCGAGCAGCCCGGTGAGCAGGGGGTCGCTACTGGGTGGGCCGGCGGGCTGGTTCATGTGGGCACCCCGGGTAGGTCTGGCCAGGGCAGGCCGGCCCCGGGACGGGACTGCTTGCTGGGCCGGTACGCCTGGGCCAGGGCGTCGCGGGCCCGCTCGGCGCCGTCATCGGTGAACCGGTAGTAGCGCCGCCGTGGGCGCCCTTCGGTGATGTGCTCGGCCGGGTCTTCCCAGTCGCTGGTCACCCAGCCCACCTGCTCCAGCCGGGCCATGATCGGGTAGATCGTGCCGCCCGGCCGCCCGGTCGTGCCGATGAGCTGCAGCCCGTAGTAGTGCGCGGCCGGATCGGCCAGCATGACCCGGAGCACGAGCTGGGTCGGCAGGGTCATCCGCGGCGTGGGCGGCACGGGCCGGTTCTTCATAGATAGAACTCTACATAGATAGAGATGACTTGTAAACTGGCGGCGTAGGCCCCATCAAGATCGCTTACTCCCCCGGCGGCGTCCGGCCCGCCAGAGACCCGGCATAAGCGTCCATGAACTGATCGACGTGAGCGGTGGTAAATGGCAGCGGCGGCCGGATCTTGAGCACGTTTCCGTGCGGCCCGGTCGCACTGATCAGGACCCGGCGCTCCCGGAGGTCGTTCACCACGCCGAGCGCCGCCTGAGCGTCTGGCTCACCCGTCGCGGGATCGGCGAACTCCACCGCGACATACAGCCCAGCGCCCCGGACATCCCGTACTCCTGGGTGGCCGAGAGACGCCTGGGCCACGGCCTCGCGGAGCGCGGCGCCCACGACGCGGGAATTCTCCATAAGCCCTTCATCCTCGATCACGTCGAGGACCGCCGCCGCGGCGGCCACGCAGACGGAGTTGCCGCCGAACGTGTTGAAGTAGCGGATCTTCTGGCCGAATTCCGCCAGCAGTTCGGGCCGGACGGCTATCCCGGCGATCGGCATGCCGTTGCCCATCGGCTTTCCCATGACGGCCAGATCGGGGGTGATGCCGTGCCGCTGGAACCCCCACATCGCGTCGCCGGTCCGGGCGAACCCGGGCTGAACCTCGTCGGCAATGTAAAGCCCGCCCGCCTCGTGTACCGCCTCGATCACCGGGCCCAGCAGGCCGGCCGGCTCCGGGATGATCCCGTCCGAGGAGAACAGGGAATCAGCGATGAACGCGGCGAACCGCACACCGTGCCGGTTCATGTCCGCGACCGCCCGCCGGACCCGGGCGGCCAGCGCCTGGCCCACGGCGGCGCCGGTCTGGCCATCCGGGCTGGGCGGTGCGACGGTCCAGACCTGCGGGCCGAGCGGCACATCGGGCCCGAGCGACGGCGAGATCTCGGCGGCCGCGGCGGTGATGCCGTGATACGCGTTGCTCGTCACGATCACCCCGGGGGCCCCGGTGGCGAATCGCGCCACCCGGAGCGCCAGGTCGACGGCCTCGCTGCCGGTGCAGGCGAACATGACGTTGCCCAGCTCGGGCGGGAACGTCGCGACCAGCCGCTCCGCGTACTCCAGCAGGAGGTCCGTGCCGTAGCGGGTATGCACGTTGAGCGCGGCCGCCTGCTGGCTGATGGCCTGCACCACGCGCGGATGGCAGTGCCCGACCGACGGGACATTGTTATAGGCGTCCAGGTAGGCGTGCCCGTCGTGGTCATAGAGATAAACGCCCTCGGCCCGGGCGAACCGCACCGGGTGCCGGTACAGCAGCCGGTAGCCGGGCCCGAGGACGCTGCGCCGCCGCTCGACATGCTGCCGCAGGTCTGGCTCAAGCTCGCCGATGGTGCTGACGTCAAAGCCATTCACCATGCTCGAGGTGCTGGTCTCACGGGTCATGTCAGGCTCCGGTTGGGCACGCTTGCCGGATGTGGTGGCAGATCAGCTGGTCGGGGAGCACGAGGAGCCGGTTCAGCTGGGCCCAGGCCCGGGCTGTGTGGCGCAGCAGATACCGTGTGTTGGCCGGCGACTGCCTGGCCCGCCATTGGGAGACGGCGACCCGGGTGACCATCCGGGCCGTGATCAGCCGGGGCAGCAGATCGATCTCGGCCGCGCTCAGCCCGGTCACCATGTGGTACCCGGCGATGGCGTCGATCGCCGTGCGGGTCGGATCCGGATCGTCGGAGAGCTGGTAGGAGGCCATCACCGCGACGTCGTTGACCAGCGTGGTGTGGGTGGCATCGCCAAAGTCGATCATGCCGCTGACCGACTGGCGGTCCGGCGCGATGAGGACGTTGTCGACGCTGAAGTCGTTATGCACGATCTGCCCGCGCAGCCGGCTCAGCGCCGGTGCGGTCAGCTCCTCGAACCGGTCGATCTCGCGGAGCACCGTCCGCCGCTGGTCCGGGTCGTCCAGCGTGGCGGCCAGCGGCCGCAGGCCGGCCACGTGCTGGATGTCCCAGATGATGTGCCGGTGCGCAGCCGGGTGGTCGTAACCCCGCAGCGCCCGGCCCAGGCTGGCCAGGCTGCGGCCGACCTGGGTGCGCAGCTGGCGGGTGCTGCGGACGCCCCTGAGCAGATCGCCCGGGAGGAACGAGGTCACCCAGATGATCCGGCCCGCGAGCGGGCCGGCCGGCACCCGCAGGTAGTCCGCGCCGTCGGCGGTGGCACGCACGCGCGGTACCGGCAGGTCCGGGGCGGTCAGCTCCAGATGGCGCAGCAGCCCGGCCTGAAAGCTCACCGCCTCGTTCGCGCCGTCCAGCTCGGCCAGCTCGGCCAGCTTGACCAGGAACGGCGGACCGCCCGCCGGGTCGAGGCGGAAGGTCTCGTCTACTTCGCCGTCCAGCCGGATGAGGGTCCCACGGAGGCCGAACCCGGCCCAGACGGCGGCGGCCACCGCATCCTCGACAACCACTGACGCCAACGGCCGACCGCCTTCGAATACCTTGCCGGGTGCAATTTTGGACCGTATCACCCGCATCCCGGGCGATGGGCTGCACCGAAGTGCGGTCCGAAGACCTGGGCGGCGGGTGCTGGCGCAGACCGGAAATCATGTGCAGGATGCGTCAGGTGACGTCCGCTTACGCAGCACCGGGCTGGGCCGGTTTCGCCACGGCCGTGGCCGCGGCCGCGGCGACCCTCGCCGGACTGGTGTTCGTCGCGGTATCTATCAACCTGCAGCGGATCCTGCAGTTCCCGAACCTGCCCGGGCGCGCGGCTCAGACGCTGGTCATGTTCACCATTCCGCTGATCTTCTCGATCTTCGTGCTGGTGCCCGGCCAGCCCCCGGCCGCGCTGGCCGCGGAACTCATCGGCACCGGGCTGCTGGTCGGCGCCTTCCTGCTGATCATCGACGCCCGGGCGGGCCAGGCACCACAGGGGACCAGGTACAGCTGGCTGCTGAGCCGGATCTTCCCGGCGATCAGCAGCTGCCTGTGCCTGCTGCTGGCCGGGAGCACGCTGCTAGCCCAGGCCGGCGGCGGGCTGGACTGGCTGGTCCCGGCGGCCCTGATCGCCATCATCGCCGGGCTGGCCAACGCCTGGGTGCTGCTCATCGAGATCCTGCGCTGACCAGGGCCGCCGGATGGCCAGCTAGGACGCGTAGCCGGCCGAGACGATGTTGGCCTGGACCGCGCTCTCGGCGGCGGCGGACGGGTAGCCGGACGTCATCACGCCTTCGTAGAAGGTGCCGGCCGAACTCTTGCTGTTGTCGCCGCCGATGCCGAGGATGATCGCCCCTTCCTTGTGCATCGGGTTGTAACCCGACACGTTGGGCCGGGCCCCGCTGTAGAACGTGGACACGCCTCCGGACTGCGCGTTGCCGCCCAGGATGGCCCAGTGGCCCGGCTCGCCCTCGATCATGGCGGTGGTGAACCGGTGGCTGATCGACGGGTCGTTCGAGTTGTAGCCCGCGTTGACGCCAGAGAACAGGCCGTTCTCCATGTCGGCCATGATCCACGGGCCGCTGCCGGTGCCGTAGCCCCAGACCTTGATGTTGCCGAAGTAGATGGCCTCCATATGGCCGTTGCCGTTGTCGTCGTTGTTCGTCTCGGCGTTGCCATAGTCGAAGCAGCACCCGGCGTTGTAGTGCGTGCCGTCGAGGATCGCGTACTCGCCCTCGGCGGCGTCACCGGTCGCGATGCCTGAGGTGTGATCGTCGCGGTACCCGGTGCCAGCGGCCACGTAGACGCCGTAGGCCTTGTGCCCGTCGAGCAGGATGGACGCCGCGGTCGCGTTGGCCAGGTTGTCCGGGCCGCCGGCCGCGCCGCCCGCGGGTGCCTGGGTGAGGTTGTTGCCGTGCCCGGACTGGTCGTAGATCTCGGTGATGACGCAGGTCGTGCCAGCGCAGAAGGAATCCTGTGTGGCCGCGTTGGCGTAGCTGCCCGTGCTGACCGGATAGATGTTCGTGGTGGCGTTGTCCGAGGAACGGCGCACCTGGTACAGCGGTCCGTCGTAGCTGGCGTACAGCGCGCGGGTGGTGCTGTGCGCGGCCACGCACGGGGTGCCGTAGGACGCGTAGATGTTACACGGCCCCGTCGCCGCCGCCGCGGGCGGCGCGGCGGCGACGGCCAGCCCGCCGGCCGCGAGCGCGCAGGCCGCGCCCAGGAAGAATAATTCCTGCCGCAGGGACCGAAGTGGTGACCAGATGGTCATGTGCTTGCCTGCCTTCCTGATCGGGGACTCCGTGACCTGCTACGCACCTGGGAGCGGGCATGGTGCTCCGATTGTGAGCGATAACAATTGGTCGGTCAATGCCCTTGGCCCGGCCGGATCGCGGGCGTCGCGGCGGCCTGGTCAGACACCGCGCCGTGCGCCAGCCGGGCGGTGAAATTTCGCGGGCACTGGCCCGGCATGCGGTGAC
>Ga0335078_10018546_pt1 | contig 10347 bp, 7 predicted proteins | sample Lox_Sample_32_FD_206711 | JGI IMG/M metagenome (GOLD analysis project Ga0335078, IMG submission 206711) | Soil microbial communities from Loxahatchee National Wildlife Refuge, Florida, United States - Lox_Sample_3.2 | ecosystem: Environmental > Terrestrial > Soil > Wetlands | place: USA: Florida...
AAGTCCGAGTTGGCCGTGCCTCTGATCTACAAAAGCAAGGTCGTTGGAGTACTCGATCTCGAACACACTCGTCGCGGATTCTTCACCGAAGAGCACAAGCGCACGATGATGACCCTGGCCGCGCAGATCGCCATCGCCCTTGAGAATGCACGACTCTACGAAGAAATTGAGCGGCAGGAACGAAGACTGGAGCGCGATCTCTCGCTCGCCAGGGAACTGCAGGGCCGTCTGCTGCCGCAGACTAACCCAAAACTCGCGCATCTCGATGTCGCGGCTAAATTCGTACCCGCACGCACGATCGGCGGTGATCTTTATGACTTCATTCCATACTCGATGTCGCGACTCGGCATCGTCATCGGCGATGTCAGCGGTAAAGGAGCGCCGGCCGCGATCTATGCCGCACTCGTCAGCGGGATCATTCGCTCGCATGCCCCCATCGAGCCCGCGCCCGCCGAGATGCTTTCCGCGGTCAATCTCTCTCTGGCCGAACGCCGCATCGAAGCCCAGTTCGTTTCCATCATCTATGCGGTTTGGGACGACGCTGGCCGCACTCTGACGGTTTCGAACTCGGGACTTCCCCGCCCGGTTTACCTGCATGGCGGCAAGAGAGAAATCGAAGTCATCGAGGCTACTGGCCTGCCACTTGGCTTGTTCGATGAAGCTGAGTACGACGAGTTCGAATTCCGCATGAAACCCGGCGACATGTTCGTTTTTTTCAGTGACGGCATCCTTGACGCTCGCAATCGCAAAGGAGAGCTCTTCGGCCGCAGCCGTGTCGAAAAGATCGTCGCCGGATGCACCGTAGATTCGGCAGCCAGCGTTGTGGACGCCATCTTCAAAGCCGTCGCTGAACATTCCGCTGGAGTTGAGACTTTCGACGACCAGACAGTGGTCGCGATTCGTGTTCACGCCGGCGCTCATAGCACGCACAAGAGAAAATGAACCATCCCAGCCAGACTCCAGCCGGGCGGCCACCCGGATTCGTCTTTCGTGAACTAAAGCGTGGGCTGCGCCGTGAAAGACAATCCGTCTTGTATTGCGAAGATGTGCCTCTTTCCAGTCTGGCAGAGAAACATGGAACGCCGCTTTATGTCTACTCGACGAAAACGATCCTTGAGCGCTACCAAGCTTTCGACCGCGCCTTCGGCGAAATTCCGCACTTGATCTGCTACTCGGTCAAAGCGAATTCGAACCTGAGCATTCTTCGTCTGCTTGCGAAGAAGGGATGCGGGTTCGATGTCGTCTCCGGCGGCGAGTTGGAACGTGTGCTGACCGCTGATCGCAAAGCCGCGAAGAAGGTCGTATTCTCCGGCGTCGGGAAAACGCGAGAGGAATTGAGCGCGGCGTTGAGAGCCGGAATCCTACTCTTCAACGTCGAAAGCGAGTCAGAGCTGTCGGCACTCGTCGAGTGTTCCGGACGCTTGCGCAAGGTCGCATCGGTCGCTTTGCGCGTGAACCCCGATGTGGCCGCTGAGACCCATCCGTATATTTCGACGGGACTGCATAAACACAAATTTGGCGTGCCCATTCGCGACGCAAGAGCGCTCTACGCCAAAGCTGCGGGTGCATCCCACCTGAAGGTTCGAGGTGTAAGCGTCCACATTGGCTCGCAGATCACCGATGCCGGCCCGTTCGGCGAGGCGATGGCTCGCGTTGCCGATCTGGTGCGCGAGCTCCGCGGAGACGGCCATCGAATCGATTACGTCGACGCCGGCGGCGGCCTCGGGATCTCCTACGGAAACTCAAACCCGGTTGACTTCAGTCAGCAGGCCGCGATCTATGCACGTTCTCTCTCTGCCCCGTTGCGCGGTCTCGATGTGTGTCTGCTGCTCGAGCCGGGCCGCTCGATCATTGGCCCCGCCGGCATTTTGCTGACCTCAGTCATCTACCGGAAAGCAAATAACGGCAAGCGTTTTCTCGTTGTCGATGCCGCGATGAACGACCTGATCCGCCCGGCGCTCTACGGCGCCTACCACGAGATCGTGCCAGTCACACAGCATGAGTCGGCCAAGCCCGAAACTATTGACATCGTGGGACCGGTCTGCGAAACGGGAGACTTCTTCGCTCGAGATCGTGAATTGCCCGCGATGGCAGCGGGCGACCTGCTCGCAATCCTGGATGCGGGTGCCTACGGGATGGTATTGGCTTCGAACTACAACACTCGCCCGCGCGCCGCAGAAGTTCTGATCTCAGGAAAGACTGCGAAGGTCATCCGGCGTCGCGAAAACGTGTCGGACTTGCTGCGATCTGAGTTGTAGACCCGCTCAGGGCTGCGCCATCTCGCTAAGCCTGCCGCTCTCCCCACTTCAACTTGCTGCGCAGGACCTGAAAGAAATCGGATCCCGGCCGAAATAGAGTGACCTCGTGCTCCGATCTTCGGCAGCGCACGCGGTCGCCGTCGCTGAGATCCAAACCCGGCTGACCGTCAAGGCTCAGATATGCGACCTCGTCTTCAATTCGCAGCAGAATCTCGATCTCGGACGAAGCTGGAACCACGAGCGGACGATGTGTAAGCGCATGAGGCGCAACCGGAGTCACCACGAACGCGTCGACCGAGGGCATGAGAACCGGCCCGCCCGCGGAAAGGGAATATGCCGTCGATCCAGTCGGTGTTGCCATGATCATGCCGTCAGCGCGGTAGCTCGACACGAAGACCTTGTCGATATACAGATCGTAGGTATTCAATCGCGCGAGCGTGGTCTTATTCACTACAGCGTCGTTGAACACCAGATACTTGCCGCGCACCTCATCCCCGCGGAGCAATTCGCACTGCATGAGCGCGCGATGCTCGACAGCGGCTTGGCCTTGTACGATCGCCTCCAGCATTGGATAAAGCGATTGTGGGGGAACTGCAGTCAAAAAGCCCAGGGAACCGAGATTCACTCCGAGTAAGGGTACGTCGATCGCCGCGGTCGCTCGCGCAGCCGATAAAAGAGTGCCGTCCCCGCCCAACACCACAACCAGGTCCAACGCTCTGGAACCCATCTCGTCGCGCGGCACAACCTGCGGCTTCGGAGTGTACTCCGATGTCGCTTGATCAATGATGACCTTGTAGCCGTGGTCCCCGAGCCACGCCAGAAGCCCGGGAATAATCTCCGCAACTTGCGGACTATCGGGCCGCGAAATAATGGCGGCGGTCTTTTGGGCAGATGATTCCGGATTCGCCATTGCGATGATGAAACAGTGATTGTACCGGAAGCGCCGCCTCGCTACAGCGGACGTAAGTTCGAAGAAGCTCAGAAGACTCCGTACAAGAGAAATTCGCGGTTGCCCTCGGTCCCCAGGATCGGCGACTCGCTCACATCAGTCTTCGTGACACCGAGGTCGATTAGGGCCGCCTTGACCTTCTCTACTGCAGCCAGTTGCGCACTTTCGTCCCGCACGATGCCGCCCTTTCCCACCTGTGCCCGGCCTGCTTCGAACTGAGGCTTCACGAGGACTACAATCTGCCGTCCGCACCGCTCCTCCGCCGAAGCAGGCAGGGCCGACTCCACAACCGCTCGAAGCAATAGTGTCGCGGAGATGAACGACACATCCATCGCAACGAAATCCACGGTCTCACCTAGAGCCTCACGCGTTAGGTATCGGGCATTCGTCTTTTCGAGCAAGCAGACGCGGGGATCCTGCCGCAGTCTGAAGTCCATCTGACCGTAGCCGGTATCGACGGCGATCACTTTCGCGGCGCCATGTTGGAGCAGACAATCGGTGAAACCTCCCGTGGAGGCTCCGACATCGAGACACACCTTCCGTGTGACATCGATGTCCCAGTGCTCCAGCGCTCGCTCCAATTTAAGACCACCTCGACTGACGTACTTCAAGTCTTCCCCGAGAAGTCGAATCGAACAGTCTTCTGCAACCTGCGCGCCCGCCTTCTCCAGTTTCTGATCGTTCACGAGCACCTTACCGGCAAGTATTAGAGCCTGCGCCCTCTCGCGTGACGCAGCGAGACCGCGATCAACTAGAAGTTTGTCCAATCTGGATTTCAAGAAATGTTCTTCGCAGAATCTGCCACGAAAGTGCCAGCACTCACTCTAGTGCAAAGTGTGGAAGCACCTCTCAACAAATTACTTACGCAGGCACTTTGCGTGTTTTACACAGCATTTTCCACGAACATGTTGAAAACTTCGGTCCGCGAAATGCCTCATCCGGAAAAAAGAAAAGCCGCCCACGCGTGGGCGGCTTCGATTCTCCACGAGGGAGAGCTATCCCGCAACTTCTTCCAGAAGTTTCTGATCGATGTCGAAGTTCGCGTGAACGTTCTGCACGTCGTCGTGTTCTTCGAGCGCTTCCATCAGCCGGATCATGGTGTTGGCCGCTTGCCCTTCGAGCTTGATGTAGTTCTGCGGAATAAACGCTACGCTCGAAGACGCTGGCGTAATCCCTGCCTTCTTCACAGCTTCAAGAACTCCCTCATACGCAGATGGCTCGGTCGTGATTTCCCAGTTGTCGCCATCGTCGTGCAAGTCCTCGCCGCCGGATTCCAAGACGATATTCATCAAGTCGTCTTCCTTGGCAGCCGCCTTCGGGACAATAATGTCGCCTTTCTTGTGGAACAAATAGGCGACGGCACCGGCTGAAGCCATGTTCCCGCCATTCTTCCCGAACACGTGACGAATTTCGCTGACGGTGCGGTTGCGATTGTCGGTGTTGATGTCGAGCAGGACCGCGACTCCGCCCGGGCCATAGCCTTCCAGCGCGAACTCTTCATATACGAGGCCCGGCAGTTCCCCGGTACCGCGTTGGATGGCCTTCTTGATGTTATCGGCCGGCATATTTTCGGCCTTGGCGGCGGCGATCGCGGTGCGCAGGCGGGGATTGGAGTCGGGTTCGCCGCCACCGTTTTTCGCGGCGATCGTAATTTCTTTGATCAGGCGAGTGAAAATCTTGCCGCGCTTGGCATCGAGCGCGCCCTTCTTATGCTTGATTGTGGCCCATTTGGAATGGCCGGACATAGTTCGACCTCGCGTCTAAGAGTCAGTCTTTAAAGAGCTTTGGATGTCGCAGGATTCGCCTTCAGAGGAGATCACAGGATTGCCTCGATTATGAACGCAGGCGAACTGGAATTATAGCATGGCCGCTGCAAAGTCCCCTTACAACTTCGGCTTGGGCGGTGCCGGCATCTTGGGAGCAGCCGGCATCTTGGGAACAGCCGGCGGCGTTGGCGGTTTGATCTTGTAGTCCGGAGGAATCTGGAATACCGACGGATGTGGCTCTGCCATTGAAGTCGGTTTGCAGTATGTCGTCTGTTCGCCCGCGCCGGTTGTGACTTTTGTCAGCACGGGAGTCTTCAGCTTCGTGCTGGTCCAGACCTCCGTGACGCTTGGAACCTTCGGCATAGTTGGCATCTGAGGAGGCTTCGGCATCCCGGCGGCAGCTGCACCCGCAGGCGCTCCTGGTGCCGAAGGCGCACTCGGAGCGCCAGCCATTGGAGCCACAGGCATTGACGGAGCACCCGGCATCTTTGGCATTTGAGGCGGAGTCGGCGGAGGCAAAGTGAATCGCTTGCCTTCCACCTCATGGCCCTCAATCATTGACTTGCCCAGGTCCTGGACTTGCATGTGCGGCACCTGACCCGCCGCGGCAGGCGCTTGCCCAGCAACGGACGGCGCCGACCCGGCCGCAGCCGGGGCCATCGGCATGATCGTCGCTTCTTTCTTAACGTGATCCAGCAGGATCGCTTTCTGCGAACCCGGATCGGTGATCACACTCGTCGAAGGCGTGTCGAGACGGAACTTGCCGTCGCTTGACTTCCACATCCGTGATGCGGACTGCGAAGGCGGCGCTCCCCCAGCGGGTTGCGTCGTGGTTGCGCAGTCGGAACAAGAAGGTGGAGCAGGCGGCGGTGTCGGAGCGTGGCTCACAGCGCCGCTAAGTTTAGCACTCTTTCGTGTAAACTGTTGTACTTTTAGAATTCATCGCGAGAGGTCTTGACTGCATGGGCCGCCTCCCTGTCACGCCCATGCCAAAAGCTCGGGTATATCTATGATCGGCCAGCTGGTAGGCCACTATCGCATCCTGGAAAAAATTGGCGCGGGCGGAATGGGTGAAGTGTATCGTGCCCGCGACGAAAGACTCGGACGCGACGTAGCGCTGAAACTGATCCGGCCTGCCTCCAGCGACAATCCCGACCATCTTCGGCGCTTCGAGCAGGAAGCTCGCGCCGCAGCAGCGCTAAATCATCCCAACATTCTTGCGATCTATGACGTCGGTTTCGCCGGCACCAGCCCTTACATCGTCTCGGAACTCCTTGAAGGCAAGACGCTCCGCCAGCGTCTGGACGAAGGTCCTTTTTCCGTACGGGAAGCGACCGGCTACGCTCTCCAGATCGCGCATGGCCTCGTAGCCGCTCACGAACGCCACATCGTGCATCGCGACCTGAAGCCCGAGAACCTTTTCATCACCAACGACGACCGCATCAAGATTCTCGACTTCGGCGTCGCCAAGCGCCAAACCAACGACGATGGAAAATCCATCGTAGACATGCCTACGGTAACCAAGCACGGCGCGGTTATTGGAACTGTCGCTTACATGTCGCCCGAGCAACTCCGTGGCAAGACCGTGGATCATCGCAGCGACGTCTTCAGCTTTGGCGCAATTCTTTACGAATTGCTAACAGGCCGCCGCGCTTTCCGTGGCGAGACCGATGTCGACACGATGACTGCAGTGCTGCGCGAAGAACCCGCGACTGAGAATCTCGACAACACCGTGATTCCCGTTGGATACCAGGATATCGTCCGGCACTGCCTCGAGAAAGACCCGGAAAACCGCTTTCAATCCGCCAAGGATCTTGCTTTCGCCCTGCAGACCCTGTCCGGGTCATCGCCCGTCAAACTCCCGCTGCACACCAGAAGGAAACCCTCGCGGTCCGTCATTCTGCCGTGGGCTACGTCAGCGCTGTTGGCAACCGCAACCATTCTTCTTCTGGTTACTCGCCCCCAGCAGGTTCCACCTCCACGCTATGAACGGCTGACGTTTGACGCGGGTACGATCTATGCAGCACGATTCTCGCCCGATGGACCCTCCATCGTTTACAGCGCTGCTTGGGACAACAAACCCGTGCAGATTTTCTCCACAGTCGGGAATTCCTTGCTGTCCCAACCTCTGCAGCTAACTTCTGCCAATCTGCTGGCCATTTCTCGCACGGGCGAACTAGCAGTGGTTCTTGGCGGCACCCGCTCGGGTCAACTGGAGACCATTAATGGCATGCTGGCGCGCGCACCCCTTGCAGGGGGTTCGCCGCGCGAGCTCCTTTCCGACGTTCGCTGGGCCGATTGGGATCCCAACGGAAAATTGGCGGTAGTCCACTATGTTGAAAGACACGCACGACTGGAGTGTCCCATCGGCAAAGTCCTCTACCAGAGTGGCGGATGGATCAGCAATATCCGTTTTTCTCCTCGGGGCGACAGCATCGCGTTCATGGATCACCCTGCACTTTGGGATGATCGCGGCTCGGTACGACTGGTCGATCTCGCGGGTCGTGTGCGAACTCTCTCGGAGGGATGGAAATCAGAGAGGGGTCTTGCATGGCGTCCCGACGGCAAGGAAATTTGGTTCACCGCCGCAGCCAAAGGAAACGCGCTCGACCTGCTGGCCGTTGACCTGAAGGGCAAGCAGCGGACCTTGCTGGATTTGCCAATGGCCATCACGTTGCAGGACATCGCTGCCGATGGTCGCGTACTGATTTCGCTCACGTCAAAACGCCTGGCCATGGCCTTCACCACGCTCGGCGATAGAGAGAGTGTGGATCTCTCCTGGCATGACTGGAATTCGGCACGCGACATCTCGAGCGACGGCAAGCTGATCTTGTTCGAAGACTCCAGCGAGGCCGCGGGGCCTGGGTATTCAGTCATCATCCGCAGCATCGACGGAACCCTTCCAGTCCGCCTCGGAGAAGGCAGTTCCGGGGGGATCTCGCCGGACGGGAAATGGGCGATCTCGGTCTCGACCAGCCAGGCACCGCAGATTACTTTGCTGCCGATTGGCGCGGGACAGCCTCGTACGATCAATGTCGCGGGTTTGGCTCACATTCACAACGGCTGGGCTCGGTTTTTCCCAGACGGCGAGCGATTGGCGGTGATCGGAGAGGAAACCGGCCACGCGCCTCGCTGCTACATTGTTTTCCCCTCTGGGAGGGCCGAACCCGCAACCCCGGAGGGTGTATTGTGTGGACCGCTGGCTCCGGATGGTCGTTCGATGGTTGGCGTCACCCAGGGCCGGCCCATCGCGATCTACTCGCTAGCCGGAGGCTCGGCCCGCCAAATTCCACACCTGCAAAGCAATTTCGTAGCTGTCCAGTGGTCCGACAATGGTTCGTTTCTTTTCGGCTATCATCCAGGCGAGTTCCCCAGTAAGGTCTTCAAGGTCGACATCAACAGCGGGCGAGAGACAGCTATCAAAGAGTTGAAACCGGGCGTGCCCGCTGGCGTCGCGATGATCGCCCCCGTTGTGGTGAGCCGGGACGGGACGCGGTTTGCCTACAGCTACAATGAAACGCTTTCTATTCTCTATCTGTTTTCAGGCTTGCAGTAGGAATCTATTCTCAAGTTAGGTTAGGTCTCCCGCGAAATCAGAGGAGACGTAATGAAAGAAGATAGAAGTTGACGTGTGCCCCTCAGCCAAGGGAGCGCGGTAGTGAGGTAAACGGGTCCCGCGATAGGCGAGCCCGTCACCCACAGCCTGATGTACAGTCACTCTCCCGGTAGGCGTATCCAGTTGAATGGGCCACGGTGTCGCCAAGGGTGGCTCAGGAGAAAAATCCAGGCAGAACGTGACGCTGAACTCGCACTGCTCTCGGTCCGTATGCTTCTTTAGTTCTGCACCGCTCAGGTACGACGCAAGGTATACGTAAGACGGCTTGAGCGGCTCGCCCGCGACCGCAGTTAACGCTCCCAGAATCTGTCGATGAAAAAACCGCGCGACTGGTTCGTTGTGTGCCACATATCGGCGCGCACTCTGACGATCACCTAAAGAGATTGCGCCCGTACGGATCAAGCGCCTGTAGTACCTCCGCAAAGCCGCGACGTGAAACGGGTGAATCAAGTTGCTGAGTGGCGTGTAACCTCTCTCGCGGAATTGCATGCCAGCCTGCCTGATCGTGCCATCCAGCACCGAGACGCCAGATCCGGTTTGTCCTTTTGGAATCACGATCCCTGCAGACGCCAATGTCGACCGGATGCGCGGCGCCACTGACAACGGCACCGGTTCATCCGGATGAAGGTTACTCAGTATCGCTATGTATTCATCCCCGAGCCAAAACGGCCGCAACGCCCCCATCGTCGAATCGCGTACCCATGCAATCATTCCCTGCAAGGCTAAGCCTGACAATAGATCTTTGCTCAAGGCGAATTCGTGCGGCACGTCCTCCGCTGCTCGGACTTCACATTCTGGATTCAGGTAGAGACTCTCGTTTCGCCACCTTTCTGCTTGCCGAAATGCTCTGCGCGGTACCAGATGCAACGGCAATTCGTCGAGCAAGCAATAGAACCGGTCGGGAGGGAATGCCGAGGCGCAAGTCTGCCGCGACTTCCCTCCCATCAGGCCAGTGATCCATTCCAGCCACGCCGAATTGTTTACTGATGTAGCCATCCGTTTAGAGTGAAGCGGCTGTCGGCGAAGTGCTGCGATGGACACCTCACCGGGGTGATTTCGTGCAGCAACTCGCACGGGAAAAAGACGATCTGGTTCTGTTGCGGAACGATCGTCTGGTAGCTCCCCTCGCTGATGTAGCTGCCATCTTCTAACCGAGCATCGTGAATCCGTAATTCCCCGCCCTCAAATTCCCGCGGCTCTCGATGGAAGAAGTACACAAACGTCAGGTGGCGCGATCGAACCTTTTCGCTGGTGTTGTCACAATGGAAATGGAAGTAGTCGCCATCGTTGCTGGCCGTAATCTGAGCCTCAACGTTAGTGATGGCAAACTCCTCCATCCCCAGTTTCTCGAGCACCAGCGGCAAAGCAGCTTTGATGCGATCCAGGATGATCGCCTCGTGCTCTGCCAAATCCATCAAAACGCGTGACCGCCGGTGTTCGTAGTTCACGACGCCGTGCTCCTCCGACGGAGACACGACCTCACTAGCGTGGAAATCGGCTTCGTGCTGCAACGTGAAGTGCGTCAGCTTTTCCAACTCTTCTGGAGCCAGAAACTCGTCGAGCACGACACACTTCGCTGGCAACGTCTCCGGACGCTCCGCCACTCCGACGCTGGCGTGCGCCACTACCGTTGCCGTCTGTCCGCGGCCAGGGGACTCTGGGTCCTTCAGCGGCAACTTTGCGCCCGGCGATTCCGGATCCGGCGAGGGCGACGGCGGCCCAGGACCCTTCATCGGCTTGCCCGGAGATTGTGGTTCC
>Ga0335078_10018547_pt1 | contig 10347 bp, 7 predicted proteins | sample Lox_Sample_32_FD_206711 | JGI IMG/M metagenome (GOLD analysis project Ga0335078, IMG submission 206711) | Soil microbial communities from Loxahatchee National Wildlife Refuge, Florida, United States - Lox_Sample_3.2 | ecosystem: Environmental > Terrestrial > Soil > Wetlands | place: USA: Florida...
AAAATAAATGTCGCCGAGTTGCGAGTGATGATGCGCCTTGTCGAGATGATGGATTTGGGCCTGAAGCTGTTTGATGCGGCGCCGGTCGTGCGCGCCGGGGAGTTCAAATCCTTGCATTGAGGACGGCGAGGCGCGATAGACCATGAAATAATAAAAAATCGCCGACAACCCCCAGCCGATAAAAATGAACAGCGCCCAAATCCATTCGCGGTTGCGGATGGCATGGACGAACATCCAGATTTGGAACGCGGTCATCACCAGCCAGACGGGACTGGTGAGGAGGTAACTCCAAGCCGTGAAATCGGTGAGGAGCGAGGCGAACATACGCGGAGATTAAATGAAAAACAAAGATTGAAAATTAAAAAACCGCCGGTTTTGCGTAGCGGCGTCTCGGCAGAACGCCGCCAATTTCAAAAAGTCAAGAAGTGCGGTTTTCTGCCGAAAGCCGCTATGCCGTTTTGCAGAGGTCTCCGAATTTTTATTTTCAATTCCCGGCGTTTTTGCGCTAAACGTCGTAGATGGTTTCCCCAAAAACCAAAATAGATGTGCGCCGCGCTTACGAACTCATGCGCGCCCGGTTTGGGCATCAGCATTGGTGGCCGGGCGAAACGCCGTTTGAGGTTTGCGTCGGCGCGATTCTCACCCAAAACACCGCATGGTCAAACGTCGAACGCGCCATCGCCAATCTGAAGGCGGCGCACACGCTCGAGCCGGGAAAATTGTTCGCGCTGCCGGAACCGAAACTGGCGGAACTGATCCGTCCCGCCGGTTATTTCAACGTGAAGGCCCGCCGGTTACGGTCCTTTTTGCGCGTGCTGGTGGAGACATTCGGCAGTGATTTGAAAAAACTTTTTGCGGGGGAAACTTCCATCGTGCGCGAACGGTTGCTGGCCGTCCACGGCGTCGGGCCGGAAACGGCGGACAGCCTGCTGCTTTACGCCGGGGGCCATCAGAGCTTCGTGATTGACGCCTACACGAAACGGATTTTTCAGCGGCATGATTGGAGTCCAGCAGCACAAAGTAGAAAGCAGAAAGCAGAAAAACCGCGCGCCCGACCGGATGGTTTCGCTTACGACGATTTGAAGGCGTTGTGCGAGTCGGCGTTGAGTCAGAAATCGGGCGCAGCGCGGCTGGATTACTGGCAGGATTATCACGCGCAACTGGTGATGGCAGGAAAACATTTTTGCCGGACGCGCGCGCCGCGTTGTGACGAGTGTCCGTTGAAGCCGTTGTTGCCGCGAAGATGAAATGGCTGACGACCAGGTTCGAATGACTAAAGAATGACCGATTTCCCAAATCCGAATTGGCCATCTGAGCATTTGAAGATTCCTTCGTCATTATGGTTTAGTCATTCGTTATTTCAACTGTCCGCTTGAGTTCAGGAAGATTCGCGTTTAATTATCTGCGCCGTCGCCTATGAACCAAACGCTTGTCATCGTGCCGACCTACAATGAACGGGAAAATCTCCCGAGCCTGGCGCAGAAACTTTTGTCACTCCCGGTCGCGGTGGACATGCTGGTCGTGGACGACAATTCGCCGGACGGCACCGGCAGAATCGCCGACGAACTGGCCGTGAAACATCCGCCCATTCACGTCCTGCATCGCGCGGAAAAAAGCGGCTTGGGCCGGGCTTACATTGCTGGATTCAAATGGGCGCTCGAACGCGGCTACGAGTTCATTTTCGAGATGGACTGCGATTTATCGCACGACCCGGCCGAGATTCCCGCATTTCTGGCCGCCGCGCAAAACGCCGACCTGGTGCTCGGCTCGCGTTATACCGGCGGCGTGCGCGTCGTGAACTGGCCGCTCAAGCGGCTGCTGTTGAGCCGTTGCGCCGGCATTTACGTCTGGCTCATCACCGGCATGCCGATCACCGACCCGACCGGCGGCTACAAATGTTTCCGCCGCCGCGCGCTGCAAGCCCTCGATCTGGATGTCGTCCACTCCAACGGCTACAGTTTCCAGATTGAAATGACCCACCGGCTCTGGATGGACGGAATGAAAATCGTCGAAGTGCCCATCATCTTTACCGAACGCGCCGAGGGCCACTCCAAAATATCGCGTTACATTGTGGCTGAGGCGCTGTGGGTGGTCTGGCGGCTGTGGCTGCGGAACGGCCTGCGCCGCTGGCCCCGCAAGCGCTAAGGATTATTCGTGCCGCGGGTAGTGCTGACCGAAGTTCACATTTTTTCAAAGCGGCATCGTAAGCCAACGGCCACTGCCTCTTGGGTTTTGACCGCAACGTGAAATTCAGTTATCGTTGTTCCGTTGCCTGTGAAAATTACATATTGCTTGTTTGCGCTTGCGGCCATCTCGTTGACTGCATGTTCCACTACCCACCGCACAAATCATGGTTCGGCCGGGCCCGATCCGGAGACGGTGTTGGTTACCTACCGCGTTAAGTCCGGCAACGAGGCGGAGTTTCAGGCTGTGCTTCTCCGCGCCTGGCAGATTTACCGGTCGGAGCATTTGGTGTATGCGGAGCCGCATATGATTGTTCGGGACACGGAAGACGGAGGCAAGACTCGCTACGTCGAGATTTTTACGTGGGTCAGCCATGCCGCACCGGAGCGCGCTCCCGATTCGGTGAAGACGATTTGGAAGCAGGAGCACTCATTGTGCGAGGAGCGCAACGGGCATAGCGGCATCGAAGGCGGAGAGGTTGAGTTTCTTACCGGGAAACGCCACACCCTGCGGTGGCCGTGATGCAATGACAATGTAATTTGAACTTTCAACTGCTGGCCGACCTTTCCGGGAAAATTGTTGATGCTTATGGCATAAAGTGGGGTGACCGGGACCTGGCTTGCCGCGCCAGCTTTCTCGTCGGGCTTGACGGCAAGATCGTCCACATCACCGACGCGGCCAATCCCGAGGTCCATTTCAGCGAAATGAAGGCGGCCATCGCCGGCCTGAAAAAAAGCTGAACCGCGAAATCCCGGCTCGTCAAAACCGCCGACGGCTGGTAAACTTCGGATGTGGAGTGGTGGTTTAAAAACCGGGTCCTGGCCCGGACGCGCGATTTGTTCCGACGTCACTGGCAAGGCGCGCTGCGCTGGCGCGAAAAATTTGTCTTCAAAGAGGAGGCGTTCCACCTGGTCTTGGCCGGGATTGTCGGTCTCATCGGCGGTTTGGTGAACCTTTTCTTTTTTTATGCCGTGCATTTTATGCAGCCCGGCGATCCGGTGGAGTTCGCGGAGAAGCTGCCGGATTGGGAACGCCTTCTGGTGCCGACCCTGGGCGGATTGGTGGCCGGCCTCGTTTTGTATTGGGGTATCCGCCTCGTGGGACGGCAAGGTTCAAGCGATTTGCTGGAGGTGGTTGTCGCCGGCGACGGACGGTTGCCATTCCGCACGGAATCGGTAAAAACGGCGTCGGCGCTGGTGAGCATCGCCACGGGTGCGTCCATCGGACGCGAAGGCGGCATCACGCAACTGTCGGCCACGCTGGCATCGAAGCTCGGGCAACTGGCAAAGTGGCCGCCCTACCGGCTGCGATTGCTGGTCGGGTGCGGCGCTTCCGCGGGCATCGCGGCGGCCTACAACGCGCCCATCGCGGGCGCGGTGTTCGCGTCGCTGATCGTCCTCGGCAATTTTTCCATGAGCCTCTTCGCGCCGCTCGTGTGCGCGTCCGTGATCGCAACGACCGTGTCGCGGAGTTTCTTCGGGATTGAACCCTGGTATCAGGTGCCGGCGTTTCCGGCGACGACTCCGGCGCAGTTGCCGTGGTTTGTTTTGATGGGCGTTTTGTGCGGCGGCGTGAGCGCGCTGTTTTTGAAACTGTTGCGAGGCAGCCGGGAACGGTTCAACCAGCTTCGCTGGCCGATTTACGCGAAGCTGACGCTGGCCGGATTAATTGTGGGCGTCATTGCCATCAGTTTCCCCGGCGTGTGCGGCAACGGATACTATGTGACGAACAAAATTTTACAGGGCGATTTCGCGGATGCTTCCAATCCGTTGCCCGAATTAAGCGGCGTGTTTCTGGCCAAACTGCTGGCGACGGTGGCGACGGTCGGCGCAGGAACGGTCGGCGGTGTGTTCACGCCCACGTTGTTTCTGGGCGCGGGGGCGGGGGCTTTGTTTGGCGTGGCGCTGCACCTGCTCGGCGGCGCGCCGGGCGAGCCGGCGGGCGCGTTTGCGCTGGTCGGGATGGGCGCCATGCTGGCGGGCACGACCAAATCGCCATTGCTGGCGATGATCATGGCCTTTGAAATTTCCCTGGATTACTCGCTCATGCCGGCGTTGATGCTGGCGTGTGTGGTGTCCGTGCTCGTGGCGCGGCAATTGCACGGAGATTCCATCTATACCGAGCACATGCGCCTGAAAGGTCTGTCGCTCCAGCCGGAAAGCGACCAGGCAGGCGTGGCCATGGAGAAGACCGTGGGCGACCTGATGCGCGCGCCGATACCGCCGTTGCGCGAGACGACGACGTTCCGGCAAATCGCCGACCGGTTTCTCGTCAGTTCCAACAATTTTCTGCCCATCGTGGATGCCAAACAGCAATTCATCGGCGTCGTGGCCTTGCAGGATTTGAAGGAATTTCTGAACACCGGCCAGAATTTCGACGGGGTCATCGCTTTCGACGTGATGCGGCCGCCGCCCAAATTCCTTACGCCCGGCCAGCGATTGCTGGATGCGCTGCCGGTGGTGCTGGAGAGCGAACTGCGCAACGTGCCGGTGGTCAACAGCCCGGAGGAAAAACGGCTCGTCGGGTCCGTGTCCCGGGCCGAAGTCCTCGCCATCTTCTCGCAAGCTATCGCGGAAAAAAGCAAGCCGGCCGGCTGAAAAGACTTTTTCACACCCGCCCGAACTCCTAACTTGGCGCGTGCCGCTCAAGCTCGGCGACCGGTTCACTTTGACGATTCACGACCTCGCGTTTGGTGGTGACGGCGTGGGGCGTGTGGATGATTTTGTCGTGTTCGTGCCGTTTGTGCTGGCCGGCGAAGTTGTCGAAGCGGAAGTCAGGGAGGTGAAAAAGAATTTTGCCCGCGCCCGGCTGTTGCGCGTCGTGCAACCGTCACCGGAGCGCGTCGAACCGGCCTGCCGTTACTTCAGCGCCTGCGGTGGCTGCCAGTATCAGCATGTGGCGTACGCGGCGCAGTTGCGGCTCAAGCAAAAACAAATCGCCGATTTATTCGAGCACATCGGCAGATTTTCCCCCGACCTGGTCGGGGCGGTTGTTCCCTGTCCGCAACCATTTGGTTACCGCAATCGCATCATGATTCGCAGCCAGTGGAACAAGCCGGAGCAAAAACTGAACATCGGTTTCGTGCGTTGGGACGGCGGCCTGGTCGAAGACATCGAGGAATGCAAAATCGCCGAGCCGGCGCTCAACCAGGAGATCCGGCGCGTCCGCCAGAACCCGCCGCCGAAGGGCGGCCTCAAAGTCGTGTTGCGGATTCCGCCGGAAAATTGGGACGTGCCGCCGGATTCATTTTTCCAGAACAATTTTTTCCTGCTGCCGAAGCTGGTGGGAACCGTCCGCGAATTTTTGCGCGCGGGCGGCGCGCGGCATTTGGTGGATTTATATTGTGGCGTCGGGTTTTTCAGCATCGAACTGGCGGACGCCGTTGAATCGTTTGTCGGGGTTGAGTATGACCAGCGCGCCATCCGGTCGGCGCGGCGCAACGCGGCCGCGCGCAAAATCGGCAACGGCCGGTTCCTGGCCGCGACCGTCGAGGAAGTTTTGCCGGGATTGCTGAAGGGCCTTTCGCGGCAAATGACCACGGTCATTCTTGACCCGCCGCGCAAAGGTTGTCTGCCGCGGACGCTGCAATTTCTGCGTGAAACGCAGCCGGCGCAAATTGTTTATGTCTCGTGCCATCCGGCGACGATGGCGCGGGACTTGAACATTTTATGCGGCAACGATGTCTTTAAGTTAGTGCGCGTGAGGCCGCTGGACATGTTCCCGCAAACACAGCATGTGGAATGCGTTGCTGACGTGCGCGCCGGGCAAAGTAGTCTTGCCAAGCGGCAAAACATGGGTTCAACTGGGGCAGCCCAATGACAACCGAAACACGCAACGATCCGCGAAAAAATTTTGTTCCGCGCTTTCTGCCCTGGCTGCTGGCGGCGGCGACGCTGGTGGTTTATTGGTTCACTCTGAACCGCTGGGTGTCGCAACCCAATCTGGTCGCGGTCGCCAAAATTTCGGGCTGGATGTGGCGACCGGAATTGGCCAATCCGCTCCTGTTTCTCGCCACCTATCCCTTCCGCTGGCTGCCGGCGGCGCAAATTCCCGTCGCGTTGAATGTATTGTCCGCGGTGTGCGCTGCGGCCACGCTCGGCTTGCTCGCGCGTTCGGTCGCGCTGTTGCCGCACGACCGCACGGACGCCCAACGCCGGCGCGAGCGCAGCGATTTTTCGTTTCTGACGATTGGCAGCGCGTGGCTGCCGCCGGTTCTGGCGGTGGCGGCTTGCGGCTTGCAACTGACGTTCTGGGAACACGCGACAAGTTTCACGGGTGAAATGTTTGACCTGTTGTGGTTCGCATTGGTGATTTGGCTGTTGTTGGAATACCGCCTGGACGAGCGGGTGGGGCGTTTGTATCTGGCTGCGGCCATCTATGGCGCGGGGATGGCAGAGAACTGGGCGATGGTGGGATTTTTGCCGGTGTTCATGGCGGCGATCATCTGGATTCGCGGGCTGAGTTTTTTTAATCTGCGCTTTCTTCGGTGGATGGTGTTGTGCGGTCTGGCGGGGATGTCCTTGGCCCTGCTGTTGCCGACGTGCGCGGCGGTTTCGGGCAGGCTGGCGGGTGCGTCCTGGTGGCTGGCGCTGACATCCAGTCTGGCGCCGCAATACACCGTGCTGAAACTGTATTTTCTCTCGGTCATCCACCCGCAACAATATTTTGAGATACTGTCGTTGTCAGTGGCCTACCTGATACCGTTGTTCGTGCTGGCGATTCGCTGGCAGTCGTCCTTTGGCGACAGCAGCCGGATGGGCATGGCGCTGGCGAGTTTCATGTTTCACGTGGTGCATGCAGTCATTCTTTTTATCTGCGTTTGGCTGGTGTTTGATCCGCCATTCAGCCCCCGCGAAAAAGGTTTTGGATTGACATTCTACTATCTCATCGCGTTGGGCGTGGGTTACTACAGCGGATACTTTCTGCTGGTGTTCGGCAAAAAGGCCTTCAGCCGCTCGCAACCGCCGCCGCCGGAGCCGCTTCAATTTTTAAATCCGTTCATCGTCGCCGGCGTGTTCGTTCTGGCGGCATTGACCATCACGGGACTGGTCTATAAAAACGCGCCGCTGGTTCGTGATGTCAACGACAATACGCTCGCTCAATACGCATCGTTCCTGGAAGAAAATTTGCCGCACCGCGGAGGCTATTTGTTGGCCGATGATCCTCAACATTTATTTCTCGTGCAGGCGGCGCTGGCGCGTGATGGCCGGACCAGGGAATTTGTGCCGCTCGACACGGAATCCCTGGGGGTGCCGGCATATCACCGTTTTTTGCACCGCGCCTATCCGCAGAAATGGCCGCAACTGGTGTCGGCCACGCAAAACAATTCGCTCAATCCGTTGGGATTAATCAGCGTTTTGAATCTGCTTTCCAAAACCAACGAGCTTTACTACCTGCACCCCAGCATCGGCTATTACTTTGAACAATTTTATCTGGAGCCGCACGGCTCGATTTACAAATTAAAACCGCTTCCGGATGAGACCCTCCTGCCGCCGCCACCGGACCAGAATCTAATCGCCGAAAATGAAGCCTTCTGGTCGCGCGTGGAGGCCGATGCGTTTCCGGCCATCGAGCAGGGAATTGCGCCATTCGATCCCGCCGCGCCCCAAACCTTGGGGCAACGCCTCCTGGCGCGCCTCCATAGCGTGCGCGAGCAGAATCCAAATGCGGTCATCGCCGGCACTTTTTATTCGCGCGACCTCGATTTCTGGGGAGTCCAGTTGCAGCGCGCCGGCAAACTGGAAAAAGCCGCCGAACATTTTGAAACGGCGCAGGAACTCAATCCGGACAATGTCGTCGCTCAAATCAACCTTCATTTTAACCAGGATCTGCGTGCCGGGCGCGCCGTGCCCGTTGACCCGTCCAAAGTCACGGGGGATCAGAGGGATCGATTCGGCAAGTATCACAACTGGAATGAGGTCATCAACGCCTGCGGGCCGTTTGATGAACCGGGCTTCTGTTTCGCAAACGGCGTCCTGTTGGCAAGAGACAACGGATATTTTCGCCAGGCCGTCGCATCGTTCAACCGGGTGCGTGAACTTGATCCGGATTATCTGCCCGCCCGGTTCTACCTGGCGCAGATTTATCTTTACTCCCGCCTGCCCGACCGCGCGCTCGAAGTGCTCCATGGGCCGCTCACGCAGCCCACCAAATTCTCGCTCACGGATTCCAATTCCACCGAACTCAACGTTCTGGCTGCCGGGGCTTATTTTCAGGAAACGAACCTCGCCCAGGGCACCCGGTTGCTCGAATTGGAAATCGCCCGCCACCCGGACGACAACAATCTGCTGGCCGTCACCGTGCAGGCCTTTGGGATGCGCGGCCTGTACACCAACGCGCTGGCCGTTATTGACCGCAAATTGACGCTGGCACCCGACGACCCGACCTGGCTGTACGGCAAGGGCTACGCGTACCTGCAGCTTCACGCCTACGACAATGCCGTTGCCGTGTTCACGCGTGTGCTCGCCGTCCAAACGACCAACGCCGACGCGCGCTTCTACCGTGCGCAGGCTTACCTCGACGCGGGCAAACTTGACGCCGCGCGCGCCGATTTTCAGCAGTTGCAGCAAACCTTCACCAATTCGTGCCCGGTCGCCAACGGCCTCGGCGAAATCGCCTGGCGCGAACACGAGACCAACGAGGCCATTCGAAATTACAAAATTTATCTGGCCAACGCGAACACCAATGCCGCCGAAGCTACCAACGTCATCCGGCGGCTCCGCGAACTCCAGGGCCATTCACCCTGAAACGCGCCAATGCGCGTCACCCACATCATTACCCGGCTGATTGTCGGCGGCGCGCAGGAAAACACCGTCGCCACCGTCATCGGTCTGCGCCAAAAACCCGATGTCGCCGTTGGTTTGATTTCGGGTCCCAGCACTGGCCCGGAAGGTTCGCTCGAACCCGAATTCGCCGGCCTGCCCGGAATTCTCACGCGCGTCCCGGAACTGGTCCGCCCCGTTCACCCGTGGCAGGATTGGGTGGCGCTGCGCCGCCTCACGGAAATTTTCCGGCAAACCGGGCCCGACGTCGTTCACACGCACAGCGGCAAAGCCGGTATTCTCGGACGCCTCGCCGCGAAACGCGCCGGGGTTCCGCTCGTGATCCACACCGTCCACGGTCCGTCATTCGGAGATTTCCAAAACGCATTTGCCAATTTTGTTTTTCGCGCCGCCGAAAAACTTGCCGCCCGCGCCACGACCCATTTCGTTGTCGTTGCCGAGGCCATGAAAGCCCAATACCTCGCCGCCGGCATTGGCCGGCCGGAGCAATACACGAAAATCTTCAGCGGCTTTCTGCTGGAGCCATTTCTCATGGCGAAAAACAACCCCGCCGTCCGCGGGCGATTTGGTTTGCAACCCGGCGATTTCGTCGTCGGCAAAATCGCGCGGCTGTTCAAACTGAAGGGCCACGACGATTTGTTCGCCGTCGCGCCCGAACTCGTCCGCCGCTGCCCGCAAATTAGATTTCTGATTGTCGGCGATGGTGAATGGCGCGGACGATTTGAAAATCTCGCAAAATCTCTCGGCCTCGAACGCCATTTCATTTTCACCGGCCTCGTCCCGCCGGCTGGAATACCCCCCCTGGTCGGCATTATGGACGCGCTGGTGCATCTGTCGCGGCGTGAAGGGTTGCCGCGCGCCCTGCCGCAGGCGCTCGCCGCCGCCAAACCCGTCGTCGCTTGCGATTGTGATGGTGCCGGCGAGGTTTGTCTCGATGGCCGGACTGGATTTTTAGTCCGGCCCGGGGATTTGACCGGTCTGAAAAACCGCGTGCTCCAACTGGCCGGCGATACCGGGTTGCGCGAAAAACTTGGCAGTTGCGGACAACAATTTGTCCGCGAACATTTCGCCGTCGAAAAAATGGTGGACGCCATTTACCATCTTTACCGGAAACTGACCGCCGGGCGCGGCACGCGTTTGTGAGCTTTCCGTTTAATTATTTTCTCGCCGCGTTTGTGGGCGCGTTTTTGACGACGCTGTTCGCGCTGCCGCTCTGGCGCGAATGGTGCCTGCGCGTCAATTTGGTGGATGATCCCGGCCGGCGCAAAATCCACGACGCGCCGGTCCCGCTGGCGGGCGGGTTCGCCGTGCTCACCGGCATTTTGTTGCCGCTCGCGCTGGGGGCGCTGTTCGCCTCGTCCAGTGCCGAGAATCCCCGCGT
>Ga0335078_10018548_pt1 | contig 10347 bp, 8 predicted proteins | sample Lox_Sample_32_FD_206711 | JGI IMG/M metagenome (GOLD analysis project Ga0335078, IMG submission 206711) | Soil microbial communities from Loxahatchee National Wildlife Refuge, Florida, United States - Lox_Sample_3.2 | ecosystem: Environmental > Terrestrial > Soil > Wetlands | place: USA: Florida...
CCCCGCCGGAACCCCCGTCGAGTCCGGCGACGGGAAGCCGCACTCGTCCAGACTCGCAGCGTCCGGCTGCCCCGACCCCAGCGCCCCAGCACAATTCGTTGATCGCGAAGGATTCGTAACGGGACCTACGCCCGTTACGGGCGCGGTTGCCGTAGGCTGGTTCGTGGCGTGGGTCGGCTTGGCTTTGACGCACTTCCACTCGCGAACCCACACAAGCCGATGATGCTCGCGCTTGCGGACACGAACCCGGCGTGCAACGTAGTGCGTCTTGCACCTCGGCTTGTGGCTCTTCGGTTTATGGGTCTTCGGACTATGGCTTTCGGTCTTGGCTGCCGCGACGCATGTCGGAACGAGAACCATCGCGAGGGCTATGGCCGCCAGCAGAAGGCGGTTAGACTTTGGTCCGGTCATCCAAGTCTCCTTCCGGGGGGCCGTTCGGGAGTGCGCAGCCGAGCGACGTATCTGCCGATCGGCAGATACGTGCGAGGGCCGAGCGGCGGAGATATACCACAACTTGGCCGGATTGAAACGCAACCCTAGTCGTGTCCGGGGGCGCAAAGGCTTCGCGCGGACCGAGGACGTTACCTGAGCCAGTCAGGTTGCGACGCGCGCTGCCGCCGCGACTATGAACCCGGCCGCGTGCTTGGTCTCGTCGCTCTAGAGCTGCGGAGCGTCTGAGCTAAAGGTTCGCGGCCCGCGCAACGTGTCGAACCGTGCGCATTAGGAGCTTCAGGTCGAGCCACATCGACCAGCTGGCAACGTAGAGATAGTCGATTGCGACCATCTCCTGCATGGGAACTCGGGTTCCCAAGACCTGCCACGGGCCGGTCATTCCCGGCGTGAGGTGTAGGCGGCTTCGGTCGAGACCGACGACCTGAGCATCTTCGTCAACAACCAGGGGCCTCGGCCCTACCAGGCTCATCTCGCCGCGTAGCACGTTAAGAAGTTGCGGCAACTCGTCGAGAGACGTAGCCCGGAGGAAACGCCCGACTCGAGTCACGCGCGGGTCCTTGGCAATCTTGAAGAGCCCGTCCCCGGCCTCGTTGATCGATCGCAGCTCATCTTTCCGCGCATCCGCATCAGCCGCCATCGACCGAAACTTCAGAATTCGGAAGTGGTTCCCGTCGCGTCCCACGCGGACCTGACGGAAGAAGATCGAACCGCGCGAATCGACCAGAATCGCCAGCGAGACGGCCAGAAACACGGGGCTCAGGATAAGCAGGACGATCGATCCGATCGCGAGATCGAATGTGCGCTTGAGCGCTCGCGAGGACCGTGACAGACCGAACTTGCGAATGCCGAGCATCGTCATCCCGTCGACATCGTCGAACTCAACGACGGAACCGACGACTTCAAACATCCGCGGCAACACGCTCACTCTCACACCAACACACTTCGCGGCACGGATCAGGTCGACGACGTGCCTCGTATCGGTCGTCGTCGGCGCGATGATGATGCGATGCACGTCCAGCTCGCTTACGACACGGCGCATAATCGTGGGGACGCGTGCCCAGTCCGCGGCTGTGACGTCTTCGCTGGCGAGCGGGAGCGACGCGACCACCTCCGCGCGGGCCTGGCTGGAGGCCAGCTTGTCCCGGATCCGTCCAGCCTGCGACGCATCGCCGATGACCAGGCAGCGCTCGAGCGGCGATGCGCGTCCGGCCATCGCGCGTGCCGCCGTCCGCGCGCAGACGATTGCGCCGAACGATGCGATCCAAAGCGCCGCGATTCTGGTCGCACTGAGGCTTCCCGCAAGCACAATCGACTGAAGGATCGCGAGCCCTAATGCAAACAGCCCGGTGAGTTGCACCAGCATCGGAACCTCATCGAGCGTCGAATGCACGAGCCGTAGTTCATCCCGATCGTACAGGCCTGAGACCTTGAACAGGAACAGCAGCAGCGCGACGCCGGCAAACGCGAGGGCGGCAACTCGACGTTGACCGAACACGTTTAGGAGCACGACAAGGGCCACGCTTGCCGCCGCAACATCCCCGAGCGCGAGCAACCTGCGATTGAGCGATGCGCGCCATACGACCGAATCAATGCTCTGGTCGTCCTCCTGGGGCGTCTCCTGATCAGGCCGGAGCGCTATCGATGTGTCGGGCGCGAGTGCAAGCCGCGCACGAAACGGGCCAAGGTCGCTTACCGCCGCCTCCTCTCGGAGAGGCACACCGATGCCACTTTGCGAAGTCATTCTCTCGAGAAAGAACGCTGCTCGAATTCTCAGACTTCCGGATCTGCCGAACATCCTCGTGCATGCTGCGCAACCATCACTCATAGACCGAGTGAACGCCAAATCTCTGAGTAGATCAGCAGCGCCCCCCGCACTCGTTATCGCGGGCTGCCGAGCTGGACGGTCACCGCTGACCGTCTATTGGCACGTCAACAACTGCCGTCAAGCAGTGACGATCGCCTCCAGCATGCTGGCTGCCTTCAGGCGCCAGGCAGGCCCGTGCTGAGAACGATTCGTTCGCTTGGCGCGGTAGGCCCAGTCAGATTGCAGCCCGGACACGCCGGGGCCTCGAACATGTCCCCGAAACCGGTCGCGTCGGCGCGCCGCCCGCACAGAGACTCTAAACCCAGCCGCCACGACGCACGACGACACGCATACGCTGACCCTCGCGAACGCGATGAGTAACCGTGGGATTCGGGCACTGCGGAGCTCCGCTCGCCGCCGCCCAGGCATAGCCCCAGACCATCGCGAGTGAGGCGAGGTTCTCACGGCCTCGGTAGAGAGCACGAATCACGAGATAGCTCGGCCTATAGCCCATGTACCAAGCCTGTCGTCCGAGAGCTGACCCTGCCCGAAACCGCCCGTCCCGCTCCCCGACGCTGCGGTGGTGGCGAAAGCCAAAATCGGTAAACCCGGCTGTGCGGTAGCCGCGAAGCTCCGCTATGACCTCGTCGACGCCATCCCACCCCATTTCGGGCTCAAGGGCGAACACATCGTCGAGGAGAGCCCACCGATAGGCGCGGGAGGCGCCGCGCGGATGAGAACCAGAGACCTTGATCCGCTGCCACTCTCCCTGGATGAGCTCGTAGCACGTCCCCCCTGCAATGCCCAGCTCAGGCTGCTCGGCGAAACGGTCGAGCAGACACGCGAAGTAGTCGGGATCGAACGACGTATCGGCATCGACCTTCACGAACACGTCCACAGGGGTGGGGAGGCTACTGAGGCCACGTCGGAACGCCAGGAGATCGCGGCCCCGCCGGCGACCCATCGCGAGGTTGGCCGCGTCCTCGCCGGTTCCGACAACCTGGATCCAATCGTGGCGTAGTGCGAGCTCGTCGGCAACCTCGCGCATGCCATCGTCCGAGCCGTCGTCGACGATTACCCACGACGTCGGGGCGTGATCTTGGGCGAGAACCGACTCGGCGAGGCGTCGCAGGTTATCGCGCTCGTTCCGTGCGGGTGTAATGACAGCGTAAGTCAGTGCGCTCACGTCGTGGCTCCTGTCGATCGGCCGGCGCGTAGGGCCGCCCGAGCGGCGAGAAGGTGTCCCCGAGCTCGGGCAGGGCGGCGAATCCAGACAGCTGCGCGCGCGAACGCACCCATTGTTACTGCCGCCGCCTCTAGCACTGCGACTAGACGTCCGTGGTGCTTCCGCGCATAGCGGACGCGGCTGGCTGCCAGAATCGGCTCCGTGGCGTTGCGGTCTGCAGATTGGTAACCGACGTGACTCGCGGTCGCACGGGGCTCGTAACCGACTCGCCATCCGGCGGTGGTGAGCCGCTTGAATAAGTCCGTTTCCTCCAGGTAGAGGAAGAATCCTTCGTCGAGCCCACCCACCGACGCGAGCGCATCGCGACGCAGGAGCACGCAGCAACCAGAAATCCACTCCGGTGTCCCGGGTCGGTCGTATGCGTCGAGATCACGCATCTTTTCGTCTGCCCAAGTCGCGCCGGGCGCCGCGCGATGCAGGAACAAGCACTGTGCGTAGGTCGAACGCAGGCGGGGGAAGCGGCGTTGGGTAAAGATCAGGCCCCCAAAGTCGTCGACGGTGCGGGGCCCGACCCCTGCGAGCGACGGATCCGCGTTGAGCGCACCGACAAGTGCAGCGACGTTAGCCGCGTCGATCTGGGCATCCGGGTTCAGGAGCAACACGAACTCCGCCGATCCGGTCGCGATACCGAGATTGCAGCCGTAGGCGAAGCCGCCGTTGCGCGGCGAGCGGACGACGCGAACTGGGAGGTCCTCTACGACCCGAGCTGAGTTTTCCGGGCAGGCATTGTCGACGACGGTGACAGCGACCCAGGGCAATTGCGTTAGGGGTTCGACGCAGGCGCGCAGCGTGTCGCTGGAGTTGTACGCGACGACCACCACGTCGATCGTCGCTGGCGCGACGAGCGCCGAGTCGCTCCCGGCGGACCCAACGGTCACGCCCGGAGCGAGTCCGGCAAGTGTTTCGGTTGATTCCATCGCGCTCAGCTTCCCTCCGTCGCGGCTTCGCGGTCGAGAACGCGCTCGCGTCCGCACCAGGCCTCGAGCACCCAGCCGAAGTGGTACGGGCGGTCCGTTGGGTTCGTCTCGGTCAGACGCGCTGTCGCTCCGTGCGTTGACAGACCGGCCCGTGAGGCGGCCGCCTTCGCGCCGGCCCAAAACCGGTCGTGACCGGGCTTGCGGCGAATGGAGCGGAGAACAAGCCCGCTCGCGCGATCGACCATATCAACGCCCAATTCGTTGACGCCGTGGATCCAAGCCAATCCCCGCGCGACTGCGTCGGTGAAGCGATCGTCCTGGCATACCTCCCCGAGCTCGAGCAGCGCCATTGGCGCCATCGCGTCCTGATGGACCGAATAGATCTCGTAGCGCTCGACGACGGTGCCGCGCTCGGCGTCGAACAGCCAGGGCCAGCCGCCATCCGATAGCTGCATCTCGAGAAGGCGGTCAGCTGTCGCTATCGCTGAGGGCAGCGCCCGATCGTCGAGAGCGTGACGGGCGACCACCGCCAGCGCCAAGACGGAGTAGATCTGCGTAGCGAAGTTCGGGAAGCGTCGTCGCCAGCCGGCGTCGCCGAAATGACGGAACAAGCCGCTCGGTGCGCGATTGACGACGAGGAGCTGATCGAGCGCTTCTGAGAAAAGACGGGTCCCGGTGCGGCTTCCGCCAATCGCGACGTGATGGGCCAGTCCGGTGACGATCCAACCGAGCTCCATCCCGAGCCTGGCTCCGAGACCGCCGTTCGCCGCGAGGTCGGCATCCAAGTGCTCGGCGAGCATCGCTCCGCGCCCGCCGTCGCGGCGCGCGTCGATCCACAGCATCAGGCCGACGTCCCCCGGAGTGAGCGCACCCGCCTCCAGTTCGCGCCAAGTCACAGCGTCAAGCTCTTCGAGGTCGAAAGGCACGGCATACCCGGCCGCCTGCGCCCGTAGGAGACCCAACTCGACCATCAGGGTGTACCGCGGCGACCGGCCCACCGGCGCAGCTTCGCCCAAGCGCCGCTCGAAGCAAAACACACCTTCGTCGAGGCGCATCATCGGCAGCGATGCGATCGAAAAGTCGATGAGCGATGTCACGCCGCGCGAATCCGGGGGGGTGAAGACCGTCGTAGTCAAGTGAGTTCTCCCTGCGCTCGGTGTGATTGGTTGTGATGTCCTGACAGAAGGGCGAGACCGACAAGTGCGATGAAGCGCGTGTTGGTGATGGCGTAGCGACCGAACATCCGCCGCGGCTCCTGGAGGAGGCGATACAGCCACTCGAGTCCCAAGCGCTGCCAGGTCGCCGGCGCGCGTCGTGTCACGCCGGCAATCACGTCGATCGACCCTCCGACGCCCATCACAAACGGGGCACCCAGCTTCGGGCCGTACTCACCGAGGAAGTACTCCTTGCGAGGGCTGCTCATCGCGACGAACAGGAGATCCGCCTGACTTGCGCGGATAGCCTCGCACACCTCGGACGCCTCGTCGTCGGCGAAATAACCATCGCGCGCTCCTGCCACCGACAGGTTGGGGTACCTGACCAGCAGTCGCTCGACAGCACGCTCGAGTACCTCGGCACGGGCGCCGAGAAAGTAGACCCGATACCCGCGACCCTCAGCAAGGCCGAGCAGCGCATCCATGAGATCGATGCCGGCGACCCGCTCGGGAAGCGGATCCCGGAGCAGCCTGGACGCCCACACGACACTCTGGCCGTCGGCACTCACGAGTCCACAGTCGTCGATGATCTGGAACAACCTCCGGTCATCGTGCATCGCGACGAGCTTCGCGGCATTGATCGCCATGTGCTGGGTGTAGCGGCGCGCCGCGATGGCGCGCTCGATCGCTGCCAGGGTGTCCGCCATCCCCAGCCGATCGATCGGGCAGCCAAGGATGTCCGCCCTGTCAGTCATGCGAGGGCGGCGGTCGAAGATTCGAGCACCCCGGGGAAGGCGGTCAGGATCGCATTTGCGGCCCGCTCGCTCGCGTGACCGTCCCAGAGTGGGATGACGCACGGCGTGGGAGGATGGTGCGATACCGTCAGCTCATCCAGACGCTCGGGGTCATCGCCGAGCAGAACATTGGTGCCGCGGCTGACCGTGATCGGGCGCTCCGTATTCGCACGAAGCGTGTAACACGGGACGCCCAGCGCGGACGCTTCCTCCTGAACCCCACCTGAATCGGTGACGATGGTGCCGGCACCTGACTGCAGCGACAGAAAATCGAGGTATCCGGCTGGATCCAAGCAGCGGACTCCGGTCTCTTCGAGCCGCTGGAGGGCACCCCGAGACGCCAAGCGTGATCGCGTGCGCGGGTGCACAGGGAAGAGGACGGGTGCCTCCTTCGCCAGTTTGCACAGGGCATTGACGATGGCGGCGAGGCGAGCTGGATCATCGACGTTCGACGGGCGATGCAGCGTGACGAGCAGATACTCGCGCTGCTCCACGCCGTGCCGGCTCCACACAGCTCGGTCACGCGCCACGGCCTCAAATCGACGCAGCGAGTCGATCATCGTGTTGCCCACAAAGCGCACGCGCCCCACATCGATGCCCTCTCGCGCCAGGTTCTGCTCAGCCTCCGGGCTGTGGGTCAGCAGCAAGTCGGATAGGCGGTCGGTGAGGACTCGATTGATCTCCTCGGGCATCGTCCAGTCCCCCGATCGCAATCCCGCCTCGAGGTGGACGACGGGTATCCCGAGCTTCGATGCCGCGAGCGCACACGCCAAGGTAGAGTTGACGTCACCAGCGACCACGACCGCCGCCGGGCCGGTGGAGATCAGGATTTCCTCGAACGCGATCAGCACCTTGCCGGTCTGCTCGCCATGCGAGCCCGAACCGACTCCCAGCGAGTAGTCGGGTACCGGGAAGCCGAGGTCCTCCAGGATCTCCTCGGACATCCTGCGGTCGTAGTGCTGACCAGTGTGAACCACCACCTGGTCCGCGACGCCGCGTCGGTCCAGCGCTTCGATAAGCGGGGCCATCTTTACGAAATTTGGTCGCGCCCCCACGGCGTGCACAATGGGAGCCGCGATGGCGCGTCGAATGGGTCTTACCGACATAAAGGTGACTGGACTCTCGTGTCTCTGCGGCCCCGCATGCGACGCCCTCAGCCCAGAAACGGGGCTGTCGACATTTTCCTTTCACGCAACGCGCCGCCGGGGAGTCGACGCGACCTCTACAGGGCCAGATACACGACGGCGACTGTCGCGAGGGCGTGCCGGGTTCGACGGATTGGCGGAGCTGCCTAGCGGATCTCAGCCGCCGACGGGGCGCGCCAGCCGGCACCTGCTCGAGCCATCCAGCGCGCTGGCGTCCGGGCCACGGTCGGCAACCTAACCGGCGGCGGCTCGACGATCTTCTCCGAGACCGTGACCGGCAACCGATTCTCTCGGCCCTACTACGCGAATCGTAGCGGGTAGGCCCGCAGCCCAACATGCCGACTAGCCGGGCAACGTCTGGGAAGACAGCTGGCGGCTGGTGTCGCCGTAGCGCGCCACGCGGACGGTGACAGCACATGGGTTGAGCCAATCCCGGCTTGTCGGGACGAAATCCGGGCGTCAAGCGACCCTGATTTGATTTCCGCGGCTCATGACCGAGATCGGAGCCCGGGAGTCTTCCCCTGCGCGCTGCGCGTGAGCGCGCTCAGACGCTCGCGTCAATCACCTCATAAATTCGTTGCGCGCGACGTCGCCACGAATGCTCCGTCCTCACCAGTTCGCTGGCGAGCTGTACAGCCTCCCACCCGTCCGGGTCGTTTACATCGCCGTCGAGCTTGGCGATGAGATCCGATCCATCTGGCGCAACCTCGCATATCGTGTTACGCGGTAAGAGGGATTCGAACTCTCCGCTCGCTGGCAGGACGCCGAGCAGGCGCGCGCCGGCCGCCAGGCCTTCCAGGTAACGCATTACTAGTGGGCTGAAACCCCCTGTGCGAGCTGGATTATCAATATCCGGCGGGGTCACGACAAAGTAGCGACAGCGACGGACGAGGGCTCCCAACTCCTCCGGATCCGCGAATTCGCCGCTCGTCCGCGTGTACCGATACTCAAGGCCCCGCTCTTCGCAGTAATGAAGTAGCGCACGGTGCAGCGGTTCATAGCGACGGCCCATCCAGTACGCAAATATGTCACGCTCCCCGTCCCCCGGTCGGAACACGTCTGAGTCGATGCCGAAAGGCAGCCACTCAAATCGGCCCGAGGGAAAGCGTCGCGTCAGCTCCTCATAGCCTTCCCGGAAAGCGACAAAACACGGATTCAACTTCTGCATCACTGCGAGCCTGCCGATCTTGAGCAGGGCGGGGCGCCACGCATCGACTACGAAAGCAGACCTGCGGATGGTCGGCTTCACGGCCGACAGCGCCCATAGGGGCACTTCCGGTCGTGAGCTGCCCTGCATCCAGAATACCGTGTCAGATTGACGTAACCGGCGAATCGCCGCGAGCCATTCGCTTCGGCGTTGCCACCCAAAAGGAGGAGGGGCTATGAGTTGGCCGCCAGGACATGCGGCCAACGGCTCGAGCAATGGTGGCCCCAGCGTCGTCCAATTGACCCACGGCTGGAGTTCGGCGTTCGACAATGCAGCAAGACGCATGCTAGATGAATCCTCCGTCAATCAAGGCCGGTGCTGCCGGTCGGTCGCGGCGCACTGCATCCAATCTTTGGATCAGAGCACTTTGCAACTCGGACCGCGTGCACGCCGGCGGTTGCTTGCTTCGGCAGAGACGTCCCATTGCCGGTTCTGTGGCCGTAAGTAATTCACCCGCCAAGGACCCTTTCGGTCCCAGTGGCGCGCCGGGAACCAACCGAATCGGCTTGTCAACGTCCATCTGTATTGATGCCTGCATGCCGCCGCCTATCCCGCTCGCTGTGAGGATTACTCATTCATAGAACGCGCGCGGCCGCCTGGGATTTGCGGTTACTGGCCACCGATCGAGTCGGCAAGCTCATCGACAGGACGCGATTACTCGGCACCGTCGCCTAGCTGATGCGGCTCGGGATCGCCCGGCGGGCGATCCCGGTCGGCAACGGGTCTGACCCGACCCACCTCACAGCAACCGCCGAGCTCGCTGCCGAAGTAGTCGACGAGTGGCTCGGGACGGTCTGCGGCGGCTAAGCGGCCGACTGCGGTTGCGGACGGGAGACGAGACGGCCGAGCAGGCGCTGCGTACGCCCCGGTAGTAGACGTCGAACCAGATGACGAAGGTGGCGGAGTTCGCTCGGGAACCAAAGGCGCAGGCTGAGGACATAGCCCGCACCGCCCGCGAGGCTGGTCGTAATCAGATACGGAAGCGTGGGAATGCCCAGCCTCGACGCGGCCACACTGACCGGTAGTGCCACGGCCGCGAACCCGACTGAGCATGCTACAGCGGGGAAGACGTCCTTGGCGAGTGCATTGAATGCTCGGCGAAGACAACCATGGTGTAGCTGGAGGTAGGCGACGATCAGGAATGTCGTGTGGATTAGCACTGCGGCGGCGGCGACGGCAGGTAGCCCGAAATGCGCCACGGCGAAAACGCCAGCACCATAAGCGAGGAAATGCCCCCAGCCCCACCACGCCACGGCCCGAGCTCGACCGGTCGCCAGCATCGAGACGATGACCGCTTCCGCGACAAGCATGGCCGCGCCACCTATTGTCAGTAGCTGTACCGGCACGATGGCCGCGTGCCATTCAGGCCCGTAGAACCACGGCACGAACTTCGGTGCGACAATCGCCAGCGCCGTCAGGAGAGGGAAGAGAGTCAGCGTGACGGTGTGAAGCATCCGCTGCCGGAGGTGGTGGATCTCGGCGTCGCTCGTGGATCGTGACATGACGGGGAAGCCGAGGGAATACATCACTTGGCTGACTTTCTTCTGATAGACAACACCCAGCGTGTACGCGCGGAAGTAGTAGCCAGCCTGAAGTGCGCCCAGGCGTGCGCCGACGATCACGTAAT
>Ga0335078_10018549_pt1 | contig 10347 bp, 8 predicted proteins | sample Lox_Sample_32_FD_206711 | JGI IMG/M metagenome (GOLD analysis project Ga0335078, IMG submission 206711) | Soil microbial communities from Loxahatchee National Wildlife Refuge, Florida, United States - Lox_Sample_3.2 | ecosystem: Environmental > Terrestrial > Soil > Wetlands | place: USA: Florida...
CCCATAAGCGCTAAGATAAGGATTGACTCCTTTGGCGGCGCGATGTAAGCTCGATGCATGTCGGCTATACGGGAGGACTGGCAAGTTTTGGTTGGTCTGTTTCCGGCTGGTTGGGAGGAGTTGGGGAGGCGCTCCGGGGCGGTGACTCGATTGCGTGGTTTCGAGTCCTTGAACGACCTTTTTCGTACGTTGTTGCTGCACATGGGATGCGGGTGGTCACTGCGGGAGACAGCGGTACAAGCCAAGTTGGCTGGGATCGCGGACGTTTCCGACGTGACCTTATTGAACCGGTTGCGGCAGTCCGAAGATTGGTTGCGGCAGATGTGCCAGCAGTTGTGGAAAGACAACGGCGTAAGCTTGGAGCCGGCACTGAAAGGCCGGCCAGTACGAGTGGTGGACGCCACGGTGGTAAGGGAACCCGGCAAGACCGGAGGCCAATGGCGCATTCACTACAGCATGCGGTTGCCTTCTCTGGAGTGCGATCACTTCGATCTCACGCCGGTACAAGGTAAGAATACGGGAGAGAGAATGGGGAGATTCGCGCTGCGGACTCACGAATTAGTGTTGGCCGACGCCGGCTACAGCAATCCTCCCGCCATCGCGGCGGTAGTGGAACAAGGAGCGGATGTGTGCGTACGTTTGAACCGATGGTCGCTACCCTTGCTGGATGAGAAAGGGCGTCCTTTCCCACTCCAGAAAAAGATCCAGAAGTTAGGGAAAGCTGGGCAAACGGCTGAATGGCCTGTCTGGGTGCAGTGCGGAAGCAAACGCATAGCGGGCCGCCTTTGCGGCATCCGCAAGAGCGAGGCTGCGGCACTCCGGGCGCAGCGCAACCTCACACTGAGACAACAAGCGGGCAAAGGCCAGGTCACTCCTGAGAAGCGAGAGTATGCCTGTTATGTGCTGGTGTTCACCACGTTGCCCAAGGGCCGGGCGACCGTCCAACAAGTGCTGGAGTGTTATCGGCTCCGGTGGCAGATTGAGTTGACGTTCAAGCGGTTGAAATCGATTGTGCAGCTAGGCCATGTACCCAAGCACGATGACCAAAGCAGTCGTGCTTGGCTGTACGGAAAACTGTTCTTGGCGCTATTGAGCCAGAAATTAGCAAGAGTCGGAAGCGTTATTTCCCCCTGGGGTTACTACTTGCCCGAGCAAGCCTCCCCTACGAAGTCGATGGCGTGAATTTCAGTTCGCCTTTCATCGGGTGATTGAAGCGATCACACCCGCCGTGGGACTCGCCACCACGATCGCCCGGTGGAACGAAATTGCCGCAGCGCTGGCAGAACGGAACCGCAAGCGAAAACCACAGCTGTCAATCATGAGGACGCGGCCATGAGACCAATCGCCGTGGCATCAACCACGTTGAGCACGGTCGCCTACGATGCCGACCGCCAGCTTCTTCAACTTGTGTTTCGAGATCGAACCGCCTATCGCTACTTCGATGTTCCCGCTGAAGTGTATGAAGCTTTAATGCACGCCCAGTCGAAAGGCGTCTATTTCAATAGCTCCATCCGAGGCCGATTCGCGCATGTTCGGATCGAGATGTTTCTATTATCTTAGCGCTTATGGGGTCTGCCCTACCCGATAGCATGGGGTTGCGAGCGAGGCCGCCTTCGACTGAGGTAGGTTATTGAGGGTAAGCGAAAAAGCGTGGCGGGAGTCTCGTGAACGACATTACGCGGCGGGATTATTTGAACTCGACGCTGCTGGCATCCGGTGCGGCGCTCGTGGGCGGGGCGTGTCCTTTGGATTTGCTGGCCGAGGGCGATTGGAACGGGTACGGCGGGGTGGGCGAGTACAGCAACTCGAACGGCAACACCTATGAGGTGATGACCGAGGGGCACAAGATTCGCGATCGCGCGTTTGAGCCGCTGCCCGCCGATGTCAAGGATACGGGCGAGCGGTACGATTGCGTGATTGTCGGCGGCGGGATCAGCGGTTTGGCGGCGGCGTTGTTTTTTGCGCGGCAGGGCGGGGCGGGCCGGCGGAGTCTGGTGCTGGAGAATCATCCGATTTTCGGCGGCGAAGCCAAGCGCAACGAGTTCGTGGTGGATGGGCAACGCGTGGCGGCGCATCAGGGATCGGCGATGTATTTTCCGCCGTTCGCGGGGACGTTTTTGGCGGAGTTTTATCAATCGATCGGTATTCCGCCGGATCTATTTCCGTACCAGGCGTGGAGCGGGAAGGATCGGGCGCTGCCAGTGGCGACGACGCCGTATCCGGAAGGCGGAAAGAACTCGGGATTTTTCTTCGGTCCGCGATTTGGAAAATCGCCGGGCGTTTGGTTGACCGACCCGTGGGGGAAGGAGCTAAAAGGCGCGCCGATTACCGAACAGGCGCGTGTCGAATGGCTGAAGACGCGGGGTGACGGCGGGTTCGATCTTCCCAAGGAACATGGTGACGCGACCTCTCGGCGTTTGGACAGCATGTCGTACGAACAGCACTTGATGGAACGATATGGCGTGAGCCGCGAGATCGTGCGCAAATTCCTTTCGCCGGTTTCGGGCGGCGGGTCGGGGTTGGGGCCGGACGCGTTATCGGGCTACGCCGAATACGCCGCCGATGTGTTGCTGCCGTGGGATCACGCGAAGGGTGTGCAGATGTTTCCGGGTGGAAACGCGGGGGTGGCGCGGCATATCGTGAAGGCACTGATCCCGGCGGCGATTCCGGGTCCGGTGACGCTGGAATCGGTGGAGCGGACACCAGTGGATTTTGCTGCGTTGGATCGTGTGGATGCGCCGGCGCGGATTCGCCTGCGCGCGACGGTTATCGCGGTTGACCAAGATTCGGAGTTTGTTCGTGTGGTGTACGCGCGCGGCGGGAAGCTGGAAAGTGTGCGGGCGCGCAGTGCCATTGTAGCTGGAGGGAGTTGGACGGCGAAGCATATCGTCAAGAATCTGCCGGCGGCGCATCGCGAGGCGTATGCGCAGTTTTATCGCGCGCCTTGTTTGATGGCGAATGTGGCGCTGAAGAACTGGCGATTTCTGTACAAGCTCGGGATCAGCGAATGCCAGTGGTTTGAGGGGATCGGGAATTACACGGCGGTGCGGAAGCTGGCGACTTTCGGCGACGTGGCGTCGACGTTATCGCCGGATTCGCCGGTGGTGCTGACGGTGAAGATTTTATTTTCGAATCCGGACCTGCCGATTGCCGAGCAGGTGACGCGCGGGCGGATGGAATTGCTGAGCACTCCGTTTCGAGGCTACGAGCGGCGGCTGCGGGAACAGTTCACGATGATGTTCGGAAGCTTGGGATTCGATGTGCGGCGCGATATTGCGGCGATCATTTTGAATCGGTGGGGGCATGCGTATTTGAGCCCGCAGCCAGGGTTCTTTTTTGGGAAGGACGGGAAGCCGGGGCCGGGCGAGGTGCTGCGTTCAACGCCGTTCGGGCGGATCAGTTTCGCAAATTCCGATTTGGCCGGGATCATGGATCATCGGACGTCGATTTTGGAGGCGCGGCGAGCGGTGGGGCAGGCGCTGGAAAGAGTGACGGGGTAGGCGGAACTTATCCGGGAGATCGCCGTCTAACGTTCCATGGCTGGCGATGTCAGGCAATCTCTGCGAATGCTGCGGGCAAACCCTGGGTTTACGGCGACGGCGGTTTGTGCGCTCGCGCTCGGAATCGGCGCGAACACGGGAATTTTTTCGGTAGTGAACGCGGTGCTCTTGCGCCCGCTGCCGTATCCGGAGCCGGACCGGATGGTGTCGTTAATGAACAGCTCACCGCAAGGGGCGTTTCCGGCGGCATCGGTTCCGAAGTACAACGTCTGGCGGCGGCAAACGCAGGTACTGGAAGACATCGCGGCGTTCGACACCGGCGGTCCGGGAATGAATTTGAGCGGCGGCGATCGGCCGGAGCAGCTCAAGGGCATTCACGTGTCGTACGAATTCTTCCGATTGTTCGGTGCTCGCACGATCTTGGGCCGTACGTTCACGCCGGAAGAAGACCGTCCGCGAGGCGGGAATCCGGTGGTGCTTTCGCATGGGCTGTGGCAGCGGAGATTCGGCAGCGATCCGGCGATTGTGGGCAAGACGCTGATGTTGGGCGGTGAAGGGTACACCGTGATCGGCGTGCTCGCACCCGGATTCGATTTTGAATCGACGCCCGATCTATATCTCGCATTTCAGGCGGATCCGAACAGCACGAATCAAGGTCATTATTTTCGATCGGCGGCGCGATTGAAGCCGGGTGTATCTTTGGGCGCGGCTCAGGCGGCGCTGAATCTGGCGGGCGGGGAGTTCAAGCGGCTGTATCCGGCCGCGCTCGGTCCCAAAGACAGCTTCACGGTGACTCCACTGGAGGAGCTATCGGTTCGCAATGTCCGCAAGGCTCTGTACATTTTGTTGGGCGCGGTGGGATGCGTGTTGCTGATTGCTTGTGCGAATGTGGCGAACTTGCTGCTGGCTCGCGCAACCGGGCGATCGCGCGAGATTGCGATTCGCGCCGCTCTGGGCGCTGGACGCGGGCGGATCATTCGACAGTTGCTGACGGAAAGCATATTGCTGGCGGGAGCGGGCGGCGTGCTGGGGCTGGTTATCGGATTTGTGGGCGTGCGCGCGCTGGTGGCGTCGAATCCGAGTGCGTTGCCGCGAGTTGGTGAGGATGGTTCCGCCGTGACACTAGATTGGACCGTGTTAGCGTTCACGTTGGCGCTGAGTTTGGTGACGGGGTTGATCTTCGGGCTGGTTCCAGCGCTCAACGCATCGCGCGCGGATTTGAGTGCGACGCTCAAAGAAAGCAGTTCGCGAAGCGGGACCGGACTGCGGCAGAACAAGGCGCGCGGTCTTTTAGTGATTCTTGAAATCGCGCTGGCGATGGTGTTGCTGGTGGGTGCGGGATTGCTGATCCGGACGTTTGCCGCGATTCGAGGGGTGTCGCCGGGCTTCGATGTGCACAATGTTTTGACCATGGACAATGCGTTTACGGGAAGCAAGTACGATCGCAGCGTGGTGGTGTCGGAAACAGCGCGACAAGTGCTGGAGCGCGTGCATGCGATTCCGGGTGTGGAAGCGGCGGCGGCGAGTTCCTATTTGCCGCTCCAGGGCGGGCTCGGGTTGGGGTTCGCGATTCAGGGGCGACCGCTCACAAATGGACCCGACCATGGCGGCGCGGCGTGGAATTACGTGACTTCGCGATTTTTCGATGTATTCAAGATTCCGATTGTGCGCGGGCGCGGCTTGACGGAGCGGGACGACGCGGTTTCGCCTCCGGTGGTGCTAATCAATGAGTCGCTGGCGCGGAGATTCTTTAAGAACGAAAATCCGATCGGGCAACGATTGATTATTGGCGCAGGCATGGGTCCTGATTTCAAGCAGCCTCCGCGCGAGATTGTGGGCGTGGTTGGCGATACGCGCGATGGCGGATTGAATAACGATCCGGGGCCGGAGACGTTCATTCCGCTGGCGCAGGTGAGCGATGCGTATATCAAGCTGAACAATCGATTCATGCCGCTGACGTGGGTGGTGCGGACGCGCGGCGCGACGTTTTCGCTGACCGAGCAGATTCAGCGCGCGTTTCAGGAAGCCGCGGATTTGCCGGTGGCGCATGTGCGGAGCATGGAACAAGTTGTCAGCCTGTCGACGGCGGACACGCGTTTCAATACGGTGCTGCTGGGGATTTTTGCGGGGCTCGCGGTGCTGCTGGCGTCGATTGGACTGTACGGACTGATGGCGTACTCGGTGGAGCAGCGCCGATTGGAGTTCGGGATAAGGCTGGCGCTGGGCGCGGATGCGCCGGGGCTGCGAAACATGGTGGTGAGACAGGCGATGATGCTGGCCGCGATCGGGATCGCGATTGGGATCGGCGGCGCTTACGGATTGACGCGGTTGTTGGCGAATTTGTTGTTCGAGGTGAAGGCGACGGATCCGGTGGTGTTCGCGTCGGTGGCAGCAATGTTAGCGTTGGTTGCGTTCCTGGCGAGCTATTTGCCGGCGCGGCGGACGTTGCGGTTAGATCCGGTGGTGGCGCTGCGGTACGAGTGACGCGGCTGAGCCGACCAGGGGGTCCGCGTCACACAACTAGCGTGAGCGGGCGGCGCTGGCGTTGGCCGGCTTCGCGGCCTCTAGCGGGACCTTGACGGCGGGTTCCGGCGCGGTTGCGGGCTCTTTCGGGATCATGCCGAGCGCGCGGCGTAAATCGAGCTCGAGTTGCTGGCGGATATCGGGGTTGTCTTTCAAAAATTGGCGCGCGTTTTCGCGGCCCTGACCGATGCGGTCACTTTTGTAGCTATACCAGGAGCCGCTCTTGTCGATCAGGTTTTGCGCGACGCCGAGATCGATCAGGTCCCCCTCGCGCGAAATTCCTTCGCCATAGATGATGTCGAATTCGGCTTCGCGGAACGGCGCCGCGACTTTGTTTTTGACGATCTTGACCTTGGTGCGATTGCCGACCACTACTTCGCCTTCCTTGATGGCGGCGATGCGGCGGATGTCGGCGCGGACGGATGAATAGAACTTCAGCGCGCGGCCACCAGTCGTGGTTTCGGGATTGCCGAACATGACACCGATTTTTTCGCGAATTTGATTGATGAAGACCAGGCAGGTATTCGATTTCGAGACATGGCCGGTGAGCTTGCGCATAGCCTGCGACATCAGCCGTGCCTGGACGCCCATGTGACTGTCGCCCATTTCGCCGTCGAGCTCGGATTTGGGAACGAGCGCGGCGACGGAATCGACCACCAGGACATCGATGGAACCAGAGGTAATGAGCGCGCTGGTGATTTCGAGCGCTTGCTCGGCGTAGTCGGGCTGGGAGACCAGCAGATTGTCGACATCGACGCCGAGTTTGCGCGCGTAGATGGGGTCGAGGGCATGCTCGACATCGATGAACGCGGCCATTCCGCCGGCTTTCTGCGCTTCGGCGATGACTTGCAAGGCGACCGTGGTTTTTCCGGATGATTCAGGGCCGAAGATTTCGACGATGCGGCCGCGCGGGAATCCGCCGACGCCGAGCGCGTGATCGAGTGAGATGGAGCCGGAGGAAATCACAGCCACCGGAACAATAGCTTCCTTCGATCCCAGGCGCACGATGGAGCCTTTTCCGAATTGCTTTTCAATCTGGCTGAGGGTGAGGCCTAAGGTGCGAGTGCGTTCTTTTTCGTCCATGTCTGCTCTATTGTAACGGTTCTTTCTTGAAACCTAGCGCGCACGAGGGCGTGCGCTACAGTTTCGGCGCGTAGTAGCCCTTACGGCAACGAACGACGAGATCCTTGCGGCCTTTCACCTTGATTTCGACGGCGTGATAGAGACCGTCGGTTTTGAGCGGCTCGGGGCGATAGAAGATGTTGTACTGGTGGCGCAGCTCGTTGGAGATGTTCTCGAACGATTGATTCAAATCGGACGCCTGGAAAGGGAAGAACGCCTGGCCGCCGGTTTCGTTCGCGAAGTAGCGCATGACCTTGTCGCCATCGGTTTCGATGTGGGAAATATTGGTGGAAATGGTGTAGATGGTGACATCGGCTTTTTGGGCCATTTCAAGGGCTTGATCGCGAGTGTAGCGGCTCTGGTTGTCTTCGCCGTCGCTCAGGATGACCATGGCGCGGCGGAATTTGTAGAGCGGCTGATCCTGCATGAGCTTGTCGCGGGCGGCGAAGAAGATGGCGTCGTAGAGCGATGTTCCGCCGCCGGGGCGCAAGCCTTGGATGGCTTTTTCGAGCGTCGGGATGTCGTCGGTGAGATCGGTGACGAGTTCGGCCGCGGTATCGAAACTGACCACGAGCGCTTTGTCCTCGCGCGGGCGGACGGTATTATCGACAAACGCGGTGGCGGCTTCCTGCTGGAAGCGGAAACGGTCGCGAATGCTGTTGCTGGTATCGATGAGGATGGCAAGACGCAGCGGCAGGTCAGTCTCGGCGGCGAATTCGACAATCTCTTGCGGCTTTTTCGTTTCGAAAACCTGGAAATCGTCCTTGGCAAGATCGGTGACGAAGCGGCCCTTCTTGTCGGAGACGGTGAAAAGCATGTTGACGCGCGAGACGTCGACCGTTATGCGGGTTCGGTCTTGCGGCTCTTGCGGCGCGATTTTTTGGTCTTGCGCGAGCAGGGCCAGCGAGACAAGAAAAAGGCCTGCGGTGGAACGCACTGCGAGTTTCATGGAGGTTGTATTTATTATAGATCGGCCAGAAATCTCTGTAGTTCGGGCGCAAGGGGCGCGGTGATTTCAATTGGTTCGCCTGACGATGGGCTGGTGAAGGTGATGCGGTGGGCGTGGAGGAAAACACGGCCGAGAGCGGTCGATTGGGTGCTTGATGGCGCGCCGTAGAGTTTGTCGCCGACGACGGGATGGCCGATGCTGGCCAGATGCACGCGGATCTGGTGGGTGCGGCCGGTGCCGATTTTCACTTCAAGATAGGTGAATTTTTCGAAACGCTCGAGAACCTTGAATTCGGTGAGGGCGGCGCGGCCGGTGGATAATTTTGCGGTCATGCGGGTGCGGTGAACAGGGTCGCGCGCGATGGGCTTGGTGATTTTGCCAGCATCGGATTTGACGCGTCCGTGGACGAGCGCCAGGTAGATTTTTTCGATCTTGCGGCTGGAAAATTGCGCGGCGAGATGGCGATGGGCAGCATCGGTGCGGGCGACCAGGATGACGCCGGAGGTAAGACGATCGAGGCGGTGGACGATGCCGGGGCGAAGTGCGTCGCCGGCGTTCGAGAGCGATCCGAAGCGATGCAGCAGTGCGTTGACGAGAGTGCCCGAGTGGCGGCCGGCGCCGGCGTGGACGGTCATGCCGGCCGGTTTGTTGACCGCGATCACGTCGGCGTCTTCAAAGAGGATGTCGAGCGGTAGATTTTCGGGCGAGGCGTGGAGCGGCGGTAGATCAGCCGGTTCCACTTCGATTCGCTCGGAACCTTTGAGGATGTAGGAGCGCTTGGCGGCGGCGCCGTTTATCAGGACGCGTCCGTCGTCGATCCAGGCTTGGATGCGCGAGCGGCTGTACTGCGGGAGTTGGGTGTGAAGGAAGTGATCCAGGCGCTGGCCGGCATCGGCAGCGGAGGGTTCCAGCCGAATCACGCTCAATGTCCGGTTTTTGCGTGCAAGACCTGATCGCTTAGCTTCTGTTTATCCGCGACCTGTTCGACGGGCACTTGGTGGCCACCGTCGGCGTCGGTAACTGAGACTGTTTCGACCTTCTTATGCGCGGTATAAGTTGTGTTGACATTAAATGGCGTGACCATTTGATTCACGACACCTTCGGGACGCTCGTGATAGAGTTCGTATGCATTCTGCATTCTGACGGGTTCGAAATAGACTTTGTAACCGCCAGTTGGATGTTGACCAGCGGCGAAGATAGTCACTTCACCGTGAGCTTGCTCGGCACGGTATGTGCCGCGGCATAATTCTTTTTGCATGGTAACCTCCTGAAACTTTGTCGAATTATCGCGACAATGTTTCTTTTGTCTGAAGCGAGTTTACACCTGTGCGAAGAGAAATGGAAGGGCAATAGCCGCCTAGTAGGCTGTGTTCGTGGCGCGGCGCTTCTTCGGAGCGGGTTTCTTGGAGGTGATCATCCGCCAGGCCTGATGCAAGTGGTCGATTAGCTCGTCGTCGGAGATGGCGTCGAGATCGATGCCGATCCAGCCCTTTACGCCGACGTAAGGAGGTTTGAAATAGGTGCGCGGATGGGTGCTGATCAGCATTTCCTGATGGCCGGGCGGCGCGGGGATCCAGACGGCGATGTGGCCGTCGTTGTGATGATTGGCGACGAACATGGCGTAGACGCTTTTGCGCGCGAAGAAAGTCGGCGCGCCGTGGGAGAGGCGCTCGGTGGTTTCGGGCAGGGTCCGGCAGATGCGGCGGACGCGGTGCAGATGATCGTCGCTGGTCGAGGTTGCTATATTCAGGAAATTAGCACATTGCCAGCCACGAGCCGCGAACGTTTGGTTCTCGCGCTTTTGTTTATCGGGTTGATTGCGACGCGATTGTGCCATGCGGGGATTGTTTGGGTGGAGGAGGGTTACCCGACCGCGGCCGCGATCCAGATTCTCGATGGCAAGCTGTTGTATCGCGACATCTGGTTCGACAAGCCGCCGCTCGCCGCCTATAGCTATCTTTTGTGGGGCGCGCGCATTGGCGTGCCGTTGCGGATTGCGGGAGCGATTTTTGTTTTCGCAGGTTGCTGGATGGCGTGGCGATTCGCGCGCGAGCTGTGGGGCGGACGCGAAGGGATTGCGGCGGCGTGTTTCGTCGCGTTCTTTCTGACGTTCGGGATTCCATCGGCGGTGATGGCGCTGGCGCCCGACCTTCTGATGATCCTGCCGCATCTGGCGGCGGTTTATCTAGCGTGGCGAGGGCGAGCGTTCTGGAGCGGGCTGGTGGCCGGGGTCGCGATGCTGGTGAATGCGAA
>Ga0335078_10018550_pt1 | contig 10346 bp, 5 predicted proteins | sample Lox_Sample_32_FD_206711 | JGI IMG/M metagenome (GOLD analysis project Ga0335078, IMG submission 206711) | Soil microbial communities from Loxahatchee National Wildlife Refuge, Florida, United States - Lox_Sample_3.2 | ecosystem: Environmental > Terrestrial > Soil > Wetlands | place: USA: Florida...
ATAACGCGACCAAGCAGATCGTGATCTCCAGCGACCGTGCGCCCAAGCGGCTGGTCACGCTGGAAGACCGGCTGCGCAGCCGGTTCGAGTGGGGGCTGCTCACCGACATCCAGCCGCCCGAGCTCGAGACCAGGATCGCGATCCTGCGGAAGAAGGCGGTGCAGGACCGGCTGAACGCGCCGCCCGAGGCACTGGAGTACATCGCGAGCCGGATCTCCACCAACATCAGGGAACTGGAAGGCGCGCTGATCAGGGTCAGCGCGTTCGCGAGCCTGAACCGCCAGCAGGTCGACCTGCAGCTTGCCGAGTTCGTGCTGAAGGACCTGATCCCGGAGTCGCAGGGCCCGGAGATCACCGCGGCCACGATCATGGGCCAAACTGCGTCGTACTTCGGGCTGTCCATCGACGACCTGTGCGGAACGTCGCGGTCCCGGGTGCTGGTCACCGCCCGCCAGATCGCGATGTACCTGTGCCGCGAGCTGACCGACCTGTCGCTGCCCAAGATCGGCCAGCAGTTCGGCGGCCGCGACCACACCACGGTCATGCACGCGGACCGCAAGATCCGGTCGCTGATGGCCGAGCGCCGCTCGATCTACAACCAGGTCACCGAGCTAACCAACCGGATCAAGCAGCAAGCCCTCCCCAGCTAGCGGGTCCAGCCCAGCAATGAAGCCTCGTTAACGTCGTTCTGAACGACGTTAACGAGGCTTCATTGCTGCTGGGCCGGGAGCGGGACGGGAGCGGGCCGGGCCGCGAGCCAGGAGCGGCCGGGCGGACGGGCGCGGGCCGGGAGCGGGACGGCGCGGGACGGGCGGACGGGAGCGGGCCGGGAGCGGGACGCGCGCGGGACGCGCGCGGGCCGGCCCGAGCCGGGAGCGGGACGGGCGCGGGTTGCGGTGATGCCCGCAGGTTCAGGGGTGCCGGGGTCGGCGGGGGCGGGCGTGCACACCGTGCGCCGGGTCGCGGCGTACCGGTCTGCGCCGGGCGGCCACAGTCACGCTGGAATCACGCAGCGTGACACAGCGTGCACCCTTTGCTTCCCGCCATCACTATCCGTACACACAGGCTGTGGACGAGGCTGTGGATGGCCTGCGGATACCAGCCATCCGTTTGGGGCCGGCCGGGGGATAACCGACCCGATGCCGGATGCGGGACCTAGTCCTCCACCGCCCGGCTGGCCGCCGCCAGCGGATTATCCACTACGGCTGTGCACGACATCATGCCGCTCACCTGCGCGAACTCTGCTGTCCTCAGAATCCACTCGCCCTACTACGACTACTGGCCATCTATATCGCGGAACACAGAGCCAAGTAGCGTCGCGCCCGTCAGGCAGAAGGCGAGAACGCCAGGTCTGGTGCAGGCTACGCTCGTTGCCAGCAAGCTGCCGCCAGCAAGCCGTGCCAGCCAGCCAAGCAGGCTGGAGACCGGGCCCGCAGGACCGAGCATCCGGGTCGGCGCGCAGGCGAGGCGCTTGCCCGCGTGAACGAACGCGAACGGAAAGGCGGAGTGCCGTGCAGATCCTCGTCGAACGTGACGTGTTCGCCGATGCGGTGGCCTGGACGGCGCGGGCGCTGCCTGCCAGGCCGACGGTGCCGGTGCTGGCGGGCATGCGACTGCAGGCGTCCGGCGATGACCTGACCCTGTCCAGTTTCGACTACGATGTCTCGGCGCTGGCCAGGATCCCGGTCAGCACCTCGGCGCCAGGCAGCGCGCTAGTCTCCGGGCGGCTGCTCGCGGAGATCAGCCGCAGCCTGCCCGGCAAGCCGGTGCAGATCGCCTCCGACGGCGGCCGTGCGGTGCTCACCTGCGGCAGCGCCACCTTCAACCTGCTCACGATGCCGGAGGACGAGTACCCGGCGCTGCCCGAGATGCCGCCGGCGGCGGGAACAGTGGGCAGCGACGCGTTCGCCACCGCGGTGAGCCAGACGGCGGTCGCGGCCGGCCGGGACGACACCTTGCCCTCGCTGACCGGCGTCCGGATCGAGATCGAGGGCGAAACGCTGACCCTGATCTCCACCGACCGCTACCGGCTCGCGGTCCGCGAGCTGCGCTGGAACCCGGCAAGGCCGGACCTGTCCGCTTCGGTGCTCGTGCCGGCCAAGGCGCTCACCGACAGCGCCCGCTCGCTGACCGCCGCCGCCGAGGTGTCGATCGCGCTCGCGCTGCCCGGTGACGAGGGCGTGGTCGGCGGCGACGGCATGATCGGGTTCGAGGCGGGCGGCCGCCGCACCACCACCAGGTTGCTGAGCGGCGAGTTCCCGCGCTACCGCACGCTGCTGCCCAGCGAGTTCAAGGCGATGGCCCAGGTGTCGACCAGCACGCTGGCCGAGTCGGTGCGCCGGGTCGCCCTGGTCGCCGAGCGCAACACCGCGGTGCGGCTGAGCTTCAGCCCGGACGAGGTGCTGCTCGAGGCCGGCACCGGCGACGAGGCGCAGGCCGACGAGCTGATCGAGGCCACGTTCGAGGGCGAAGGCATGACGATCGCGTTCAACCCGAACTACCTGCTCGACGGGCTCACCGCGCTGGACAGCGACACCACCTGGATCTCGTTCACCGAGCCGGGCAAGCCCGCCCTGCTGACCGGCAAGCCGAGCACCGCGGGCACCCCGGAGTACCGGTACCTGCTGATGCCGTTCCGCCTGAACAGCTGAACCGCCGCGGCCGCACCGAGAGCGGCTAGTCTGCCAGGCGTGTACCTGGCCAGGCTCGCGCTCACCGACTTCCGCAGCTACCAGTCGGCGGACGTATCCCTGGACCCGGGCGTGACCACGTTCACCGGGCCGAACGGCGCGGGCAAGACGAACCTGATCGAGGCCGCCTGCTACCTCGCCACGTTCGGCAGCCACCGGGTGGCCGCCGACGCCGCGCTGGTCCGCTCGGGCGCGGACCGTGCGATCCTGCGGGCCAGCGTCAAGGCCGCGGCCGGGGACGCGCTGATCGAGCTCGAGCTGAACCCGGGCCGGGCCAACCGGGTCAGGCTGAACCGGGTCCCCCAGCCGAGGCCAAGGGACGCGCTCGGCACGCTGCGGTGCGTGCTGTTCGCGCCGGAAGACCTGGCCATCGTCAAGGGCGACCCGGCCGAGCGCCGCCGCTACCTGGACGACCTGCTGGTGGCCGGCAGGCCCAGGTACGCCGGGATCAGGTCGGACTACGAGCGGGTCGTCAGGCAGCGCAGCGCGCTGCTGAAGTCGGCCAGGGCAGCCGGGCGCGGCACTCCCGCCGGCCTCGACATCTGGGACGACCAGCTGGTCAGCTACGGCGCGGAGCTGACCGCCGGGCGGCTGCGGCTGACCGGGGCGCTGCGCCCGCTGGTCGCCGAACGCTACGCCGACATCGGCGCCGACCAGCGGGGCGCCTCGGTGAGCTACCGGATGGGATCGGAGCGGTCGGCAGTGTTCGACCCCGAGCCGGAGCCGGCCAAGCTCGGCCAGGCGCTGCGCGAGACGCTGGACCGGCTGCGGCGGGCGGAACTCGAGCGCGGGGTCTGCCTGGCCGGGCCGCACCGGGACGAGCTCGAGCTGCGGATCGGCGACCTGCCCGCCCGCGGTTACGCCAGCCACGGCGAGTCCTGGTCGCTGGCACTGGCGCTGCGGCTGGCCGCGTTCGGGCTGCTCCGCGCGGACGGCGAGGACCCGGTCCTGATGCTCGACGACGTCTTCGCCGAACTCGACGCCGGCCGCAGGGACCGGCTCGCCGAGCTGGTCTCCGACGCCGAGCAGGTGCTGGTCACCGCCGCGGTCGGCGCGGACGTGCCGTCCCGGCTGGCCGGCGCGGGCTACCGGGTCGCCGACGGGGAGGTGCACCGTGCCTGACGAGACCCCGCGCCGGGCCAGCCCGGACGACGACCAGCGGATCGACCTGGCCGCCCAGGCCCTGGCGGCGGCCCGGGCCGACGCGCTCGCCAGAACAGGCCGCCCGCCGGGAGCTGCCGGGGAGAATTTCGTTCAACGCAAATCTCAGGGCAACTCGCCCGAAGCGGGCCAGCGCGGCAGGCGGGAACGCCGCGACGACCCGGCGCCGCTCGGTGCCGCCATCGACGGCCTGGTCACCGAGACCGGCTGGAGCCTGGCGGTGGCGGCCGGGTCGGTGTTCGGCCGGTGGGCGCAGATCGTCGGGCCCGACCTGGCCGCGCACACCGCGCCCGACGGACTCGCCGATGGCGAACTGGTCGTGACCGCCGACTCGACGGCGTGGGCGACGCAGCTGCGGCTGCTGGCCGCCGATCTGGTCCGGCGGCTGAACGCCGAACTCGGCGACGGCACCGTCCGCCGGGTGACCGTGCGCGGCCCCGGATCGCCGCAGCGGCGGCCGGGCGAGTGGCGGGTCCGCGGCGGCCGCGGCCCGCGGGACACCTACGGCTGAGGCGCGCGCTGCTCGGGGCGCGCCGAGGCGGGTGACATACGGGTGGTGCGTGCGGCTGAGGCGGGGGGTGCTGCTCGGGGCGCGGCGGGCCGGCCGACACGGTGGCACGTGCGGCTGAGGCGGGGGTGCTGCTCGGGGCGCGGCGGGCCGGCCGACACGGTGGCACGTACGGCTGAGGCGGGGGGTGCTGGCAGGTAAAATAGGTAAGCGTACCGGGACAGCTGCAGTCCGGGAAGAGCGAACGGCCGCCCGTGCGCATGTCCCGCTTGGTAAGGAGCGAACCGTTTGGCTTACGACGCACGCTCAATCACGGTCCTCGAGGGCCTGGAGGCGGTGCGCAAGCGCCCTGGCATGTATATCGGCTCGACGGGCGAGCGCGGACTGCACCACCTAGTCCAGGAGGTCGTCGACAACGCCGTCGACGAGGCCCTGGCCGGCTTCTGCGATCGGATCGACGTCACGCTGCTCGCCGACGGTGGCGTCCGGGTGTTCGACAACGGCCGCGGCATCCCGGTCGACAACCACCCGGTCGAGAACCGGCCAGCGGTCGAGGTCGTGCTGACCACGCTGCACGCGGGCGGGAAGTTCGACGGCAAGTCTTACGCGGTCTCCGGCGGTCTGCACGGCGTCGGCGTGTCCGTGGTCAACGCGCTGTCCAGCAGGCTCGACGTCGAGGTGCGCAAGGACGGCTACACCTGGCGGCAGTCGTACCGGGTCGGCGACCCGACCGGGCCGCTGGTGAAGGCCGAGCCCACCGAGGAGACCGGAACGATCATCACGTTCTGGCCGGACCCGGACATCTTCGAGACCACCAACTGGATCTTCGAGACGCTGTCCCGGCGGTTGCAGGAGATGGCGTTCCTGAACCGCGGGCTCGCCATCAACCTGACCGACGAGCGGCCGGATCACATGAACGGCGAGCCGCACGCGGTCAGCTACTGCTATGACGGCGGCATCGCCGACTTCGTCAGGTACCTGAACGCCTCCAAGGAACCCGTGCACGCCACGGTCATTGAGTTCGGGGACGAGCAGCCCGGCATGTCGGTCGAGGTTGCCATGCAGTGGACCGGCTCCTACTCCGAGTCCGTGCACACCTTCGCGAACACCATCAACACCGCGGAGGGCGGCACCCACGAGGAGGGTTTCAGGGCCGCGCTGACCTCGATGATCAACAGGTACGCGCGCGAGCAGAAGCTGGTTCGGGAGAAGGACGAGAACCTGACCGGCGACGACGTGCGCGAGGGCCTGACCGCGATCATCCACGTCAAGCTCGCCCAGCCGCAGTTCGAGGGCCAGACCAAGACCAAGCTCGGCAACACCGAGGCCAAGTCGTTCGTGCAGCGGGTGTGCAACGACCACCTGCGCGACTGGTTCGAGCGCAACCCTGGCGAGGCCAAGTCGATCGTGATCAAGGCCACCCAGGCAGCCAGGGCGCGGATCGCCGCGCGGCACGCCAGGGACCTGACCCGCAAGAGCGCGCTGGCCGGCGCCGGCCTGCCGGGCAAGCTGTCGGACTGCCAGTCAGGCGACCCGTCGATCAGCGAGATCTACGTGGTCGAGGGCGACTCGGCGGGCGGTTCGGCGAAGGGCGGCCGCGACCCGTTCTTCCAGGCGATCCTGCCGATCCGCGGCAAGATCCTGAACGTGGAGAAGGCCCGGATCGACCGGGTGCTGAAGAACAACGAGGTGCAGGCGCTGATCACGGCGCTCGGCACCGGCATCCACGACGACTTCGACGTCTCCAGGCTCAGGTATCACAAGATCATCCTGATGGCCGACGCGGACGTGGACGGCCAGCACATCACCACGCTGCTGCTGACCTTGCTGTTCAGGTTCATGAAGCCGCTGATCGAGACCGGTCACGTCTACCTGGCCCAGCCGCCGCTGTACAAGATCAAGTGGGAGGGCCGCGGCGTGCTGCCCGGCTACGCCTACTCCGACCGCGAGCGCGACGCGCTGATCGAGGCCGGGATCGCGGAGGGCCGCAAGGACCCGCGGCCGCGCGACGGCATCCAGCGCTACAAGGGCCTCGGCGAGATGAACGCACGAGAGCTGTGGGAGACCACCATGGACCCGGCCAGGCGGGTGCTGAAGATCGTCACGCTCGACGACGCCGCCCAGGCGGACGAGCTGTTCAGCGTGCTGATGGGCGAGGACGTGGAGGCCAGGCGTGCGTTCATTCAGCGCAACGCCAAGGACGTCCGCTTCCTGGACATCTAGCCGTCCGCAGGCGGCCAGCCGCGGCTGGCCCGTTGCTGACCGTGGCCGGCTGTCAGGCGGGGAGGCCTGACCGGGAGTGCGCGGTCACGAAGGAGAGAACCGCATGAGCGTCGCGCCGGAGGTGCGCAGATGAGCATCGACACGCCGGAGGCATCGACCGGCGGGCCTGACGGCCCGGGCGGCCGGCTTGAGCCGGTCGACATCCAGGTCGAAATGCAGCGCAGCTACATCGACTACGCGATGTCGGTGATCGTCGGCCGGGCGCTGCCCGACGTGCGCGACGGGCTGAAGCCGGTGCACGTGCGGATCCTGTACGGGATGTACGACGGCGGCTACCGCCCGGACCGCGGCTATTCCAAGTGCGCGCGCGTGGTCGGCGAGGTGATGGGCCAGTACCACCCGCACGGCGACTCGGCGATCTACGACGCGCTGGTCCGGATGGCCCAGCCGTGGGCGATGCGGATGCCGCTGGTCGACGGGCAGGGGAACTTCGGTTCCCGCGGCGACGACCCGGCCGCCGCGATGCGGTACACCGAGTGCCGGCTGTCCCCGCTGGCCATGGAGATGCTGCGGGACATCGACAAGGAGACGGTCGACTTCCGGCCGAACTACGACGGCCGGTCCGCCGAGCCCGTCGTGCTGCCCGCGCGGTTCCCCAACCTGCTCGTGAACGGCTCGGAGGGGATCGCCGTCGGGATGGCCACCAAGGTGCCGCCGCACAACCTGCGGGAGGTCACCGCGGGCGTGCAGTGGTACCTGGAGCATTTCGACGCCACCGACGAGGACCTGCTCGAGGCGCTGACCCAGCGGATCAAGGGCCCGGACTTCCCGACCGCCGGCCAGATCGTGGGCCGCCGCGGCATCGGCGAGGCGTACCGGACCGGGCGCGGCTCGATCATGATGCGCGCCGTGGTCGAGGTCGAGGAGGACCGCCGGGGGCGGGCCTGCCTGGTCGCCACCGAGCTGCCCTATCAGGTCAACCCGGAGAACATCGAGCGCAAGATCGCCGAGCTGGTCAAGGACGGCCGGATCGCCGGCATCGCCGACGTCCGGAACGAGAGCAGCGACCGTACCGGGCTGCGGCTCGTCGTCGTGCTCAAGCGCGATGCCGTCGCCAAGGTCGTGCTGAACAACCTGTACAAGCACACCCAGCTGCAGGAGAACTTCGGCGCGATCATGCTCGCGCTGGTCGACGGGGTACCCCGAACGCTCCGCCTAGACCAGATAGTCAGGTACTGGGTCGCGCACCAGATCGAAGTCATCGTGCGGCGCACCAGGTACCTGCTGCGCAAGGCGCAGGAGCGGGCCCACATCCTGCGCGCGCTGCTCAAGGCGATCGACCAGATCGACGCGGTCATCGCGCTGATCAGGGCCAGCGCGTCGGCGGCGGTCGCGCAGACCGGCCTGATGGAGCTGCTGGACATCGACGAGATCCAGGCCAGGGCCATCCTGGACATGCAGCTGCGCAAGCTGGCCGCGCTGGAACGTCAGCAGCTCGTCGACGAGTACGAGGAGCTGATGGCGCAGATCGCCGACTACGAGGACATCCTCGCCTCGCCCGAGCGGCAGCGTCAGATCATCGGTACCGAGCTCGGCGAGATCGCGGCCAAGTACGGCGACGACCGGCGCACCGAGATCGTGGCCTGGGACGGCGACGTGTCCGAGGCGGACCTGATCGCCGAGGAGGACGTGGTCGTCACGATCACCCGCGGCGGGTACGCCAAGCGGACTAAGACCGACCAGTACCGTGCCCAGCGGCGCGGCGGCAAGGGCGTCCGCGGCGCGCAGCTGCGGACCGACGACATCGTCGAGCACTTCTTCGTGACCTCGACGCACCACTGGATCCTGTTCTTCACGAACAAGGGCCGGGTGTACCGGGCCAAGGCCTACGAGCTGCCCGACGCGGCGCGGGACGCACGCGGACAGCACGTGGCCAACCTGCTGGCGTTCCAGCCCGACGAGCGGATCGCCGAGGTGCGCGCGCTGCCCGACTATGACGTCGCGCCATACCTGGTGATCGCGACGGCGTCCGGCCTGGTGAAGAAGTCGCGGCTGAGCGAGTACGACTCGCCGAGGTCCGGCGGCATCATCGCGATCAACCTGCGCGAGGACGACGAGGTGATCGCCGCCAGGCTGGTCTCGCCCGACCAGGACCTGCTGCTGATCAGCAGGCACGCGCAGGCGATCAGGTTCCACGCCAGCGACGACGTGCTGCGGCCGATGGGACGGGCCACGTCCGGCGTCATCGGCATGCGCTTCACGAACGGCGACCAGTTGCTCGGCATGCACGTGGTCGAGGCAGGCACGAACGCCGACGTGCTGGTGGCGACCGGCGGCGGCTACGCCAAGCGGACCCCCGCCGACCAGTACCCGGTCAAGGGCCGCGGCGGCCTCGGCGTGGTGACCGCAAGGATCGTGGAGGCGCGCGGTGAGCTGATCGGTGCGCTCATGGTCGGCCCGGACGACGAGGTCTTCGCGATTACGTCGGCAGGCGGCGTGATCAGGACGACCGCCGCGGGGGTCAAGCGTTCCGGGCGGCAGACCATGGGCGTCCGGCTGGTCAACCTCGCCGCCGGGCAGACCCTGGTCGCTATCGCGCGCAACGCCGAGCAGGCAGCCGATGAAGTTACTGCTGACGAGGTCAGTGCGGACGATACTGCCAGTGCTGAGGATGCCAGTGCTGAGGATGCCAGTGCTGTGGATGTCAGTGCCGAAGCGGCCGATGGCATGGACGGCGACCAGCAGGGTACCGGTGACCCTGGTGACCAGGATCGCGGCGGCGACGATCCGGCGAGCTGATGATCATGCCGAAGTAACCATGTCAGTTACGGCAACTATCCGGCCAGGACCGACGTCTGACTGTGTGTCACGTTCGTGATGATCCGGCCATCACGGACCCAGGATCGGCTGGTGGCGGATAATGTCGTTGCTAGCGACTGTCAGGAGGACGGGTGGACAACCAGGCTGAGCCAGTAGCACAGCTGGCCGATGAGGCAGGTGCTGCTCCGAAGCTGGACGCGACCGTCCGGAAGCCGGGCAAGACCAAGCCCGGTAGCGGCAGCAAGCCCGCTAACGATAGCAGGCCAGGTAACGGCAGCAAGCCATCCGACGCGCGGGAGAGTTCTGGCAGCGGCGGCAACGGTTCGGGCGGGTCCGGGTCGCCATCCTCCGGCGGATCGGGATCGTCCGGCACGTCCAGCCGGCCCGCGGCCGCGAAGGCCGAGCCGGATGACCCGAAGCCGGCTCAGTCACCCTCCGCTGCGGGCTCGGTGGTGCCCCCGCCCGTCGCCAAGATAAGCGCGACCTCCGACACCAGGCCGGTGGTCCGTCCGGTCAACATCGGCAAGCCGGACACGGCGGCCACCGTAACGACCGCCAGCGCGGCAGCCGGCGGTGCGGCGACCGATAAGTCGGAAGGCCCCAAGGCTGACGTGCCCAAGGCTGACGTCCCCAAGGCTGACGTCCCCAAGGCTGACGTCCCCAAGGCGGGCCCTGCCAAGGCGGATGCGGCCAGCAGCGCGGCGGACGACGCGAAGTCGGGGAGCGGGCCAAGCACCCTGGCAGCCGCAGCGGCCGCGATGGAGTTTGAGCTGAAGAAGGCAGGATTCACCGGCTCCGACAGCACGGACGTCGGCACCACTGCCAGTTCCGCGCCGGGCCCGGCGGCCGCACCGTCGGCGTCGGCGCCCGCGGCCTCGTCATCGGCCGAATCCGCCGCATCCGCGGCCTCCGCCGCACCCGCGGCCTCCGCCGCACCCGCGGCC
>Ga0335078_10018551_pt1 | contig 10346 bp, 8 predicted proteins | sample Lox_Sample_32_FD_206711 | JGI IMG/M metagenome (GOLD analysis project Ga0335078, IMG submission 206711) | Soil microbial communities from Loxahatchee National Wildlife Refuge, Florida, United States - Lox_Sample_3.2 | ecosystem: Environmental > Terrestrial > Soil > Wetlands | place: USA: Florida...
CGGCGGTGCGTTGGGATTCCAGCCGGGCTTGGTGCAGGGCTGTGCGGCGAGCGCCACAGGAAGCCCCAGGAAAAGCAACAAACTTCGCTGACCGAGGTTCATTGCCGGCAAGTATAGCGCCGTTCTTGGCATTCGCCTTCCAGCCCGTTGGATTCAAGCTCGCTTACCGAAGAGGTGCGTCTCGGCGCCACTCCCGGACTGATCACTGTTCACTGATAGCTTTTCTCAGTGCATCCCCTCCGGCGGTTTGACGTGCTTCGGCGGCTTTTTGAAGAGCCACGCCGCGCAAGCGCAGATCACGGCGAGAACCGCGGTCCACCGGAAGACGTCGATATACGCGAGCATGGCCGCCTGCTGCATCAAACGGCCGTAAAGCAGACCGAAGGCGCCGGGGCGGGCGGCGGCCGGCCCCATTTGGTGGCCGAGATATGCGGCGATCATAGCCGATTTTTGCTGCAGCACGGCGCTCGAAGGAGCGAGATTTGCAGCAAGATCGGTCTGATGGAGATCGGCGCGGCGGATGATGGCGGTCGTGGCCATCGCAATTCCCACTGACCCACCGATGTTGCGCAGCATGTTAAAGAGGCCGGTGGCGGCGCCCATCTCATGATTGGGAATCGTGCGCGTAGTCATGGTGGCCAGTGGGACGAAGACGAAGCTGAGAGCAAATCCCGTAAGAGTGATAGGCAGCAGCAGAGTGAATGGGCCGATGGAGAGATCGACACTGCCGAAGATGAACGAGCAGACGGCAAAGCCGAGGAAACCGGCGCAGAGCAGCTTGCGATTATCGATGCGCGAGCCGAGAATGCCGATAACGGGCGAGCCTAGAAACGATCCGATGCCGCGCGGGCCCACCACCAGGCCTGCGGCGAATGCCGTGTAGCCGAGAATCTCCTGATAGTAGAGCGGCAGGATGGCGATAGTGATGTAGATGCACATACCAAGCATGGTGATCAGCAGGCATCCGGTGCGGAAGTTGCGGTCCTTGAGTACGTGTAGATCGACGAGGCCTTTGGGATTGGTCCAGGAGCGCCAGATCCACAACAGAAGCGCGACCACCAGCGCGGCCGCGGCCCAGCGCACCCACACGGCGCTGAACCAGTCGTCCTCCTGGCCCTTGTCGAGAACCACCTGCAGGCAGCCGGTCCAAACCACGAGCAGGCCAAAGCCGATATTGTCGAACGCGCCCACATTGGCGTGCTTGATATAGGGCGGATCGTGCACGAAACGGCTGATCATGATCACCGCGAGGATGCCGACCGGGATGTTGATGTAGAAGGCGTAGCGCCAGCTCCAGGTGTCGGTGAGCCAACCGCCCAGCGTCGGGCCCAGGACCGGTGCGAGCACGATGCCGAGGCCGTAGGCCGCCATCGACATGGAGCGCTTTTCGATGGGAAAGCTTTCGAGCAGGATGGATTGCGACAACGGCTGCAATGCGCCGCCGCCCGCGCCCTGCAGAATGCGCGCCAGCAGTATCACGGCCAGCGAGGGCGCGGCGCCGCAAAAAAACGAGGCAATGGTGAACAGAATTACACACGTCAGCAGGAAACGCTTGCGCCCGAAGCGCCGCGCGAACCAGTTCGACGCAGGCAGGATGACCGCGTTGGCGACGAGATAGCTGGTGAGCACCCATGTAGCCTCCGAATTCGAGGCTGAAAGCGAACCGGCTATGTACGGCAGCGCCACCGACGCGATGGCCGTGTCCAACACCTCCATGAATGTGGGTAGCATGACGGAGAGTGTGACCAGCCATGGGTTGACACCCTGGGTCAGTGGGTAGCGTGCGTGCGCGGCGGTCGTCGTCATCGAAGCAGGTTCATCTGAGGGTAAACGATGGGCCGTCTCGCCTTGTGTGACTGGGACCACTGCGGGAAGGCAGGGAACAAGGGAACAAGTGAGCAAGGGACCAAGGTGGCAACTCAGCAAGTTGGCGAGTGAGCGGGGCAGGGTTTCAGCAACTCGGCGAATTTGCTCGCGATCCAAGCCGCGAGCCTGTTGCCAGTCCGCTGGGCGGTTCGCTCCCTCGTTTTTTTCCCTACCCCCGCTCCCTGCTTACTTGACACAACGGCCCTCGCCCTTGATTCTTAACAGTTCCGCTTTTTCCCGGCTTCTTGCCCAGGAGGGTTCCAGGTTTTGCAAGTTCGCGTCTTTTACCACGACAAGTGTTTTGACGGAGCGTGCAGCGCCTCGCTGTTCACGCGCTTTCACCGCGAGTGCATCGCGCGCGGCGCCAGCTACGACTATCACGGGCTGGCGCACCGCGCCGGCGCCTTGTTCGACGAGAACGAGTTTACGGGCGACGAGAACGCGATTGTCGACTTCAAGTACTCGGCCTCCCCGCGGGTCACATGGTGGTTCGATCACCACCTATCGGCATTCTTGACCCCGCAGGATCACGAGCATTTCCTCAACTGCCAACGCAACCCGGTTTGCGCGGCGCACAAGTTCTTCGATCCCAATTACATTTCCTGCACCAGTTTCTTGGCGCACATTGCTTCCACGCGCTATGGCTTCTCGACCGCGCCCGTCGCCGGTCTCATCCATTGGGCCGACATTGTAGACGGCGCGAAATATGAGAGCCCCCAGGCGGCGGTCGAGATGGCTGCCCCAGCCATGAAGCTCACGCTCATCATCGAGTCCACGCAGGACCCGGCATTCATTCCCCGGCTCATCCCGCTGCTCACCGAGATGCCACTCGCCGAGATTCTGGAGCAGCCGTTCGTTGCGCCGCTCTTGCCCCCGCTACTCGAGCGTCACCTGCAGGCGCTGGAGCTGATCCGCAGCCGCGCCGAGGAGCGCGACGGGACCATTTTCTTCGACATCACCGACCATCCGCTCGAGGGCTACAACAAATTCATCCCCTATTACCTGTATCCGGATTCGACCTACTCGATCGGCGTCTCGAAGTCAAGCTTCCGCACCAAGGTGGCCGTCGGATCGAACCCGTGGACCAAAACCGACCCCGCAAAGATGGTGAACCTGGCCGAGATCTGCGAACGCTACGGCGGCGGCGGGCACGCGCGTGTGGGCGCCATTAGCTTTCCTCCCGACCAGGAGGCCAGGGCGCGTGTGGCAGCGCAGGAAATCGTAGCCGAACTAAGGAACGCAGGTGCCAAGGATTAACTAAAGTCAGAGCCGGGGTCCAGGCCGACTCATCTGGAGGAGCCACAATGACAGATCGCCCCGCGCAACAACACGGCCCCAAGACACTTGGATCACCAGTACCAAGCACTCGGACGATTAGCTTCAAAACCATGGCCATCACATCGCTGATCGGCGGTTTTCTTCTGATTCCTTTTCATGAATTTGGTCACGTGGTCTGCGATTGGATTACCGGACACCCGGCGGCCATGTCCTATGCCCGGGACTATCTGCTCTCTGGCGGGAAGACACCATTTCTGGGTCTCTTGGGGGGACCGCTCTTCCCGCTGCTTTTGTCGGCGATCTCTATCATCTGCATCTATCGAGGCACTCAGCTCTCTGTCTTCTATCCCCTGGCGGTTCTGGGCACGCTGGAGCGGCTGCTCCTCTACATCTCCGGGAGCACCCCAAGCGACGAAAGGGATCTCGCCCGCGCCCTGGCTTGGCCCGCCGCTTCGTTCAAGTACATCTTCCTGTCTGCCGAGCTTCTCCTCCTGGCGCTGATTCTTCTGTCGCTCTTCAAATTCAAATTCGGAATAGGCCGCTCCATTCTGATTTTCGTAGTGCCGGCCGCGGCGTTTGTTGTTTGCGCCTCGTTCGGCGTTTTTGTGGTTGACCGCTTTGTTTTTCCGCACCAACATCAACTTGAATTTGGTCTCGTTGCACCCATCCTCGATATTTTTAGCCGACGAGGCCCTCTTGTCGTGCACTCTCGACACCAGGAAACTATGACCGACTACCTCTTCGCCTACGGAACCTTGCAGCCCGGTCGCCTGCGCGATGTATTTGCGGCGCACTGGGCGGGCCAGAGGGCGCCCCGCCGCCGGATGTGAAGCCCCGCAGTATTTGCGAAGCCAAGCACAATTTGCGTCCCACGTCCGTTCGGATCAAAATGGTGGGCGATGAAACAGGCCTCCGAAATCCGCGCCGCGTGGCTGGAACGCACCCTCGCAGGCTTAGACTCTCTGGCTGCCCGCCGCGGCCGGTCCACCAGCCTGCCAGTCCACCTGCTCACCGGGATTCAAGGCGAAGAAGCCGCCCTTTTTTTCCTGCTTCGCAAAGGCTACACCGTGGTGGCACGGCGATGGTCGGCGGGCAACCAGCCAGGCGACCTCGATCTGGTCGCTTGGCAAGGACCATTACTTTGCTTTTTCGAGGTCAAAACCCGCACCGTTCGCGATCTGACTCCCGCCGAAGCCGCCATTGACCTCCACAAGCGCAATGTGCTGCGGCGGCTCGCCCGCCAATATGTCCGGCAGCTACCCGGGCGCACCGCCCCCCAAGTGCGTTTCGACGTGATCGGCGTTTATATGGAGCCGGGCAAAGCGGCTGAATTCATGCATTTTGAAAACGCCTTTGCATGGCGCGAGCCCCGCTCGCATGAAAGAACTTGAAGCCATCGCCTTCTTGACAATCGGACTGCGGCCGCCGCGAAACGGGCGCGTACCGGATGAATGAGGACCTTCAGCGAACGAAGCGTCCAGCGTGAGCAGAATCATTCCATTTTCGCCGAAAATGTGTATGATGTGGGTCAATAGCTTCACATACATCACGTGGGTCTATGTTTCCGGCCGGTTTTGGAAGCAGACTCTGGAAACAGATTCGACGCAATGCGCCGCGCCGTTGCGTAGCACGGGATGAACTAGGACAGGCCCACGTGAAAGAGGTTCGCTGCCATGTCCGCAGTTTTGTGTCCCGCACTATCCCATTTCCCAACCGCCATTCATAACCGCCTCGAGCGCCGTTATGGCGCAGTCGCGCTTCTCTGGCTGCTTCTCCTGGCCTGTGGCGCCGCCTCTGCCCAGAACACCACCATCAGCGGCACAGTCTACGATCCCCGCACCGCGAACGCGCTTCCGTTGCCCAATGTCCTCGTCTATGCTTCCACCACGCCGGTCTCCCCGCCGGCCACGGGCGTGCAGTGCCTAACCTTTCAAAACCAGACGCCTACAGGCGCCAATGTGGTCAGTTACACCTACTCCGCAACCGACGGCACGTTTACCCTCCAGAACATCCCGGAAAACGCGAGTTACACTATCGTCATCCAGGCCGGCAAATGGTGGCGCCAATATCAAAGTCAAGCCGTCGGCGCCGGCCCACTCACCGGTCTTGTCCTAAGCATGCCGGCCGACCACACTCAAGGCAACATCCCCCTGATCGCCATCGTCACCGGCTCGGCCGACGGCGCGGAATGCGTGCTGCATGACATGGGGATTGCCGACTCCGAATTCACCGACGACACGCAGACGGGCAATCCTGGACGCATTCACCTCTACAGGGGATCCGGGAATGCGGGTGCGGAGATCGGCCCATCCACTCCTCTCGAAACAATGCTCACGGAGAACTCAACCTTGCTCAACAGTTACGACATGGTGATGTTTCCCTGCCAAGGAGGCCAATACGCCGAGCCAAGTGCGGGGCTTCAAAACCTGTTGAGCTATGCGAACCAGGGAGGCCGTCTTTTCACAACGCATTTCAGCTATGTTTACTTGGATCCCGCGCTCGGAGCACAATTCCCGGCCGTCGCCGACTGGGACCCGCAACAGTCCTATCCCACGCCCGATCCCGGAATTGCCACGGTGCAGACAAATTTCAGCGACGGGGCGATTCTCGCGCAGTGGCTGCAGAACTCCGGTGCAACATACCAGGGCTCGGCCACTGAGATTCAAGTCAATACATTGCGGCACGACTTTAACGCGGTAATCCCGCCGACGCAAAGTTGGCTCACCCTGAATGACGCGGCCGCGGACAATCCGGTCATGCAGATGACCTTCAATACGCCGGTAGGCGCGCCGCTCGCTCAGCAATGTGGCCGCGTGCTCTACAACGAGTACCACGTGATCACCCCAGCGGGCGGCACGATCTACCCTGGTGAGTGTCCAACGGCAGCGCCGACCAGCTCACAGCTAGCGCAGGAAGAGATGCTGGAGTACGCGCTCTTCGATCTCTCTGCCTTCGTGCAGCCGGTCGTGGTCCCCACGCTCAATGTCACCTTCAGTCCTAGCCCACTCCTCGTGAAGTCGGGCGACACGGCCGGCCAACTGACGGTAAATGTAATCAACACCAGCATGACGACTGAAACCGACAGCTCCGCGGTTCTCAGCTTCACGTTGCCCTCGCAGCTCACTGTCACCGCCATGAGCGATCCGGCCGGCGGATGGACCTGCACGGTGGGCACCTTGTCGTGCCTGCGCAATACCAGTCTCCCGGCCAACACCACCGATTCCGTAACACTGACCTTGAGTGTGGCTTCGTATACCACGCTCGCAAGCTACACGGGCCAGATCGTCGCAACGATTTCGAGCGTGACCTTCTCCACGAACCCGTCGTTCACTGAAAACGTGATCTTCCAGCAGGCGCCAACCATCGCCTGGGCCACGCCTGCGCCCATCGTCTACGGCACACCCCTTAGCGCGGTGCAGCTCGACGCGAGCGCCCGCGTTGCCGGCGCCTTCAGCTACTCGCCCGCGGCAGGAACGATTCTGACCGTTGGACTGCAAACTTTGAACGCGACCTTCACGCCCACCGACACGACCGATTACACGACCGCGACCGCCAGCGTGAAGTTAAATGTGGTGCCGGGCACGCCGACGATTACGCTCACCTCATCGCCGAATCCCGCCTTCCTCACGTACCCAGTTTCCTTTACCGCCAGCCTTCCTCCGTACGCGTCCGCCGAAACCGGCTCCATGACCTATTACTCGGGGACCATAGCGATTGGCACGGCCTCTGTGTCGGGCGGCTCGGCCACGTTCACCACCACGTCGCTTCCAGTGGGAGCGCAGTCGATTACGGCGGCATATTCCGGCGATGCCGACTACGCGCCGGCCGCCAGCAATGCGATCACCGAGACCGTCCAGGACTTTACGCTGACCTTTGCCGAAGGCGCCGCCTCCGCCTCCGCGCAGCCCGGGGGACAGACGGCGTATTCGCTCGTGGTAACTCCGGTCAATGGGCCAACGCTGCCGGCCGCAGTGACCTTGAGCGCGAGCAACTTGCCGCTGGGCATGACGGCTGCCTTCGCTCCAGCGATGGTTGCAGCCGGCTCTACTTCCACAACCGTCACTATGACCATTGCGCTGCCTGGCAAGTCGGCCAATGTACAGACGCGCAGTCCCTTTGGTGGTGGGGCCTTGCCCGTGGCACTCGGTTTGATTCTGCTGCCCGTTGCGGGCAGATTACGCAAGGGGCGTGCGCATTTGTTCAGGGTGGTTGTACTGTTCGCGATCGGCGCGGCACTGGCCGCGGGATTCTCAGGCTGCGGTGCCAAGACAATGCCGCGGAACTTCTCGTTCTCGGTAACCGCTGCCTCAGGTTCGCTCTCGCACTCGCTGACGCCGCAACTCACTGTGGAATAAAGCTTGGCCTATTTCGGTTTTGATGTGGTTCTAGAGCTCTCTCTCAAAGTTCGCATCAAAATAGCTCGGTCATCTTGAGTGGCCATCGACTTTTGGGCCCAGGAAAGAGCATGAAAATCGGGGCTGCTCGAACCCGCTCCCTGGGCAAGCGCGCAAAAAGCGGTCCTCAACCCCGTCGGAGTGGCGGAACCCAACCGTGATTTTCGACGGAGCGAGTTTTGCCGGCATCACGCACAAAACGTGTCGAAAGCCCGCCCTGAGCGAAGATCGCAAAGCGATTGGAGTCGAACGGGGACCTGCATTTTGGGGCTTTGACTTATGCCGCAACTTTTCAGGTGCCACACAGACGCCGGCGAAGACTCAGGCTGCCGCCGGGTCCGAAGCCGCCGGCGCGGCTGCCGGGTTCTTCGTCAGCAGTTTTTCCAGGGTGGGAGAAAGCTTGGCGCCCTTGCTGCGCCAATAGGAGATGCGCTCGTGCTTCAGGTCCACCGTGGCCGGATTGGTGCGCGGATTGTAGGTGCCGATCACCTCAATCGAACTGCCATTGCGGGCGCGTTCCTTCTCAATCACCACGATGCGGTAATAGGGTTGCTTGCGGGCGCCAACGCGCGCCAAACGTATCATAACCACGGTAGATGCATTTCCTTTCCGGTTTCAGAGCTTTTCGTGCCGTTTTCGGGATTTCCCCGTATTCTCGCCCGCATTGGGTTTCGCAGGTCTCCGTCACAACAACGGACGTACAGATGCGCCCGGCCGCACATACCGGCACATACCACAACATTTGAGTATCGCCGAAAGCCGCCCTTCCAGGCAAATCCGCTCCGCCCGGCGCCAAGCCGGTCTCCAAGCTGGGAATTCGTCCCATACATCTATCCTTGTCAGGGGCAGAACGGCTCTCTATAATCCTTCTGCGCAGCCTCGCTAGCCGTGGTATCGTATTATCCGTTGCTGTGGCGCTCAACCGCCAGGCTGGATTCGACTGTTGCCGGCGAGTGAGCAAGTTGTGATTTCCATTTCTGCAGTTCCCAGGAGCATTGCATGAAGAAGTTAGTCTTTGCATCTGCGATGGCATTGGCAGGCATGTGCCTTGTTGCCACGCCGGCACCGCGGGCTCACGGCCAGTCCATTTCGATTCAGGATCCGGCCGAGTTCAATGCTTATCAAAACGCCACCACCCAAAACGATCCGGCGCAAAAGTGTGCTGCGCTCGATAGTTTTCTCAAGACCTATCCCCAAAGCATCGCCAAGGCGACGACGCTCGATCAGATGATCGACTGCTACCAGCAGACGAATAATCTCGATGGCGCCGTGAGTGCCGCAAGCCGCCTTCTGCAACTTGATCCCAACAATATGAAGGCGATCTACGTTACCGTTATCGTCAAGAAGACCCAATGCGCCAAGAGCCTCGACCCCAGCGGCTCGGCGACCGATGTGCAGACCTGCGACGACTCGGCTGCGATGGCCCAGAAGGGCCTCACCGCTCCCAAGCCTGCAGGTACGTCAGACTCCGATTGGAAAACCTTGACCGGCAGCGTCTATCCAGTCTTCCATTCTGCCATCGCCTTCGACGACCTGGTTGCAAAGAAGGACTACGCTGGCGCCATCAAGGAGTACACGGCTGAGTTGATGCTTTATCCGCCCGATGCGTGCGCCAAGCCGGGTCCCTGCCTTGCCGATACCCTTCAGCTTGCCCAGTCTTTTGCCAAGCCGGGCCCATCGAGAGATGAGGTCAAGGCCGTCTGGTTCTACGCTCGCTCATGGGACTTCGCTCCGCCCGCCTACAAGGCCCAAATCGAGCCGCAACTTGAGTACTGGTACAAGCGCTTTCACGGGACACTGGACCCCGATACCGCCATCAAGCAGCAGATCGACGCCATCAAGGCCAAGGCTATGGCAACCCTCTTCCCGCCGCCGGACTTCAGAATCGAGCCTGCTCCGACACCCGAAGAACTGGCCCATCACGCTTACGTCAGCGGCGATCCAACCAAGCTGAATCTCGAAGACATCGAATTCATTCTGGCCAACGGATCGATGGCGGATGCCGACGGCCTCTGGGCTCTGCTCAAAGGCAAGGCCACTCCGGTTCCGGGCATCCTCATCTCCGACCCCGCCACCGTCTTGAAGATCTCCGTGGCTACGACGGCCGCCGCCAAACCCAAGGACTTCGTGGTCAAACTGGCCAACTCCGCAGCATGCAGCGCCGTTCCTCCCCCGCCCGCCGAGCTCAGGATCAAGGATGCGCAGGCCTATATCCTGGCCAACGGCGTCAAGGCCGATACCGACGCCATGGGAGACGCGCTTACCGAGTCCCCGGCGCATCTGCACAAGATCGCCATCGAGCCATCGGTAACGGTCTTCAACGTCGCCGTGACCCAGGATGCCAAGGACAACCGCATCGCCGATTTCATTGTCGACCTCAAGGAGCCCGTCTCCTGCAAAGAGGCTCCGGCGCAGGGCGCAGTCCTCGGGCTTCAGCCCAAAGAAGTGGAGTTGGACGGAACCTATGACACCTACGCCAAGGTTCCAGCTTCCGGCACAGCCGGCCCAACCGCGCAGATTGTGTTGAGCGGTGGATTTGTGCAGCAGGTGAAGAAGGGGCCTCCGGCGCATCATACACCGGCTAAGCCCTCCGCGGCGCACCACTAGCCGTAACCGCGCCCGGCAGCAGCCTCCTGGGATTTTAAAGGGCAGTCCGCATCAGCGGTCTGCCATTTTTTGTTTGCCGAGCATGTTCACCAGCTTGGAGGTGCAAGTCCTGTTCACATCCTGATGGAGGAGAAGTGATAGCCAGGCGCCCGGGGATCGCCGCGAGGTGATTTCTGAAAGCAGCGTGGAGCAAAAGCGCGA
>Ga0335078_10018552_pt1 | contig 10346 bp, 10 predicted proteins | sample Lox_Sample_32_FD_206711 | JGI IMG/M metagenome (GOLD analysis project Ga0335078, IMG submission 206711) | Soil microbial communities from Loxahatchee National Wildlife Refuge, Florida, United States - Lox_Sample_3.2 | ecosystem: Environmental > Terrestrial > Soil > Wetlands | place: USA...
GAGCGTCTGACTCGCACGTGAAGTTCGCCGGATTTCTTCGAGCGTATGATATTGCGGCGGAAGATGCGGAAATGTCGAAGCCGGATGAAGATGATGACGAGCTACAAAGATTTACGCTTCCGGGCACGTTGAAAGAAAATGAGCCGGTGAATCTTCTGGATGTTTTGCAGCGACAGCATTTCACAGCTCCGCCTTCACGTTTCACTCAGAGCAGTCTCGTGAAAGAACTCGAGTCGCTTGGGATTGGAAGACCCAGTACTTACTCCTCTATTGTCTCGACAATCGAAGACAGAGGTTATGTCGAATTGAAAGAGAGAAAACTATTTGCAACCGACTTAGGAATGAATGTAAATAAGATTTTGTCTGCTAACCTTCCGGAGTTTTTCGATGTGAAGTTTACGGCCGAGATGGAATCCGAACTTGACGAAATTGCAAGCGGGAACAAGAAATATCTCGATGTCATGAACGAATTTTATTTTCCCTTCGATACTGCGGTAAAGAAAGTCGAAGGAAAAATTGATGAAATAAAATCTACCGTCGACGGTCAGCAAATTGCTTGCGACATATGCGGCGCGCCGATGGTAATAAAATGGAGTCGCCGCGGAAGATTTCTCGCATGCAGCAGGTATCCCGAATGCAGGAACACGAAGCCGATAGATGCTCACGATGACAACAACCGTCCCACCGGCGACAAATGTCCGGAGTGCGGTGGGGAGCTCATTTATAAGAACAGCAGGTTCGGCAAGTTCATCGGTTGTGCCAACTATCCGACTTGCAAATTTACAAAGAGCATTACGACAGGAGTGAAATGTCCTGAATGCGGCAAGGGAGAGCTCGCTCAGCGGTTTACGAAAAAGAAAAGAATATTCTACGGATGCACAAACTATCCGAACTGTAAATATGCGACATGGGACAAGCCGGCCGGCGTGCCATGTCCCCTCGGCGATTCGCCGTTCCTGCTCGAAAAATACTCAAAGGCAAAGGGTAATTACTACAAGTGTCCGAAGTGCGAAAGTGAGTTTTCACCTGAGGAGGTTTCGCCGAAGAATAAATCGGAATTGCCTGCTGGACCAGACGGAAAGGTTGAAGTTTCAGCGAAGTGAGACTACGTGATTTCGTAGATTCCTTCCTCGACTATTTGAGGAAGGAAAAGGGAGCATCGGATAAGACCATCTCCACTTACGAACAGTCATTGAGGGAATTCAATAATTTTTTGTTCGAGTATTCGGGAGGCCAGGAGATCTCCATCGATGGCCTTCCCGAAGATGGCGTTCGCGCTTTCCTTGTCGAGCTTGACAAGCGACATAATGATCGAAGAACCGTGCGGAAGAAACTCTCGAGCATAAGATCATTTGCCAGGTATCTTTCAAAATTTGAATACATCGACCGTGATTTCACAAGCTTCATCAGCACGCCGAAAGCGACAAAGCCGATTCCGGTGTTTATTGAAGAGGAAGGGATCCAGAATTTACTCCGGCAGACTCCGAATGAACCGGCAGGTTTTCGGGACAAGGCAATAATCGAGCTTCTTTATGGAACGGGAATGCGCGTGAGCGAGTTATGTAATTTGGACGATGGAGATATCGATTATGACAACAGGCTTGTGACGGTTCTGGGTAAAAGAAGAAAACAAAGAATCATTCCGGTTACCGACCGGGCAATTGATGCGATCAGAGACTATCTGAAAGTCAGAGATGAAATAGCAAAAACAAAAGGGAGCAGCCTTTTTGTTTCTTCAAACGGGAAGAGGATGTTGCCTGCTTCAGCATATCGAATTGTCGCGAGGAGGATTCGTGAGGTGTCGAATGTCGAGCGGAAAGGTCCGCACACTCTTCGGCATTCTTTCGCAACTCATCTCCTTAATCATGGAGCCGACCTCGAAGCGGTCAGGCAGCTTCTCGGCCACGAGAGTCTCTCCACCACGCAAGTCTACACTCATCTTTCCGTCGAGCAGCTGAAGAAAATATACAGGAACGCTCATCCGCGAGCGAAATAATCGGCCCAGGGATTAAAGATTTCGCCGGATGATCCGAACGATAAAAAGAGGAGGAATCTTATGAACATCAGTATCACATCCAGACATTTCAAAGCAGATACCGCTCTTAAATCGTACGCCGAGAGCAAAGTTTCAAAGCTGAACAGATTCTTCGATGGAGTTGTGCACTGCGACGTCATCTTCCTCAATGAGCACTCGAAGCCGAACGGGACGGACAAGATGGTTGAAGTAAAACTCTCGGTGCACAATAAGATTCTGGCCGCGCAGGAAACAACGGATGACTATTTCAAAGCGATAGACAAAGTGGTTGACAGACTCGAAGGGCAGCTCGTGAAATTCAAACAGAAGCTTCGCAAGAAATAGGAGTGGACGGGTTTTGCCTCGGGGGTGATGGAGAGCGGCTTCTTCAATGATTCTTCAGTCAAGCTCTCTGCGGTCCCGTCTCTTCGCTTCGAAAAGATCTTTTCACAAAAACGATAGCAGCGCCCGGGAGGAGTTTCCACTTTTCTGAGGTGCATTTCGGCCGTTTTGTTCATATATTTCCTGCGTCATGGCGTCTCGCGTTTGGGAAACCAAAGAAATACGACGAAAAGACATCAGTGTCGGCGAGCTCTACAAATTGGCTCACGAGAAGGCGAAATTGCGCCCGGTGAATGGCGATGTCGGTTTTGGAAGACTTATAAACGACAAGAATATTCACCGGCCCGGTCTCGCGCTCGCCGGATTTGTAGACCTCTTCACCTACAACCGCGTCCAGATTTTCGGTAACACCGAAGTCCAGTTTCTGAGCTCTCTCAAGGAAGAAGATAGACACCGGGCATTTCAGACGATACTCCAGTTTGAAATTCCATGCATGGTTTTTACGGACAGGAATGAAATTGAGCAAGAGCTTATCGACGCGGCTAGCGAGCGCGGCATTTCCGTCTTCAGCACCACTTTGGAGACCACGCGCTTCGTGTATATCCTGGGTGAGTTTTTGGATGAGATTTTCGCGCCCAGCACCGTGGTACATGGCTCGCTGGTCGATGTGTATGGAATCGGGCTCTTGTTTCTTGGGAGAAGCGGAATCGGGAAGAGCGAGATCGCCCTTGATCTTGTCGAGCGAGGGCACAGGCTCGTTGCCGATGATGCTGTTCAAGTAGATCGCCAGGGAGAAGATATTCTCATCGGAAAAAGCTCGAAGATTGCACAGCATTTCATGGAGGTCAGAGGAATGGGCGTGATCGACGTCCGCAGCGTTTTCGGGATCAGGGCCGTGAGAAAAAGAAAGAGGATCGAAGTCGTGGTCGAGCTTGAAGAATGGGATCCAAATCAGGATTATACCCGCACGGGACTTGATCACGAATACATCTCCATTCTCGGCGCGGAGGTCCCGCTCATCAAGCTGCCGATTTTGCCCGGCAAAAATATTACCGTGATTGCAGAAGTTATTGCCCTGAACCACCTTCTTCGTTCTTACGATTACGATGCTGCTGAAGTATTCAATAAAATTCTCATGGATGCGATAAAGAAGAAGAAGAAAGAAGGAACTATTGCCAACCGGTATTTTGAAAGAGACTTTGAATAAGATGGCCATGACTAAACCAAACAAAGCCAAAAAAGCTTCAGCGGCACAGGTTGAAACAGATGGCGGTCTCAGCGGGAAGGTTGCGATCGTAACAGGCGGATCGAGAGGAATTGGAAAATATATTTCGAAGCGACTGGCTTCAGAAGGTGCATCGGTCGTTATCGCAGGTCGTACAATTGCCGATTTGAGAATTACACAGGAGGAGATCGCCGCCGATGGTGGACGCGTGATCGCAGTGCAGACGGATGTATCGAGCGAGAAAAGTGTCCACAGGCTTCTTTCCAAGACGTTGACCGATTTCGGCACGATAGATATTCTTATAAACAACGCCGGCCAATACATAGAAAAAACAGTCACCGATATGTCGCTGGAAGAATGGAACAACGTAATCGGAACGAATTTAACCGGACCATTTCTGCTGACGCGGGCGGTCCTTCCGGAGATGATTGAGAAAAGAGATGGTACGATAGTCATGATCTCTTCGACATCGGGCAAGCGGGCGAAGGCAAATTCGGCGGCGTATTCCGCTTCGAAATTCGGGATCGAGGGATTTTCGGAGGCGCTGTTGAGGGAAGTCAGGGAGTACAACGTCCGCGTAATAGTCGTGACGCCGAGTACGGTTGACTCTAGTGAGCGAGATCCACAACAAATTCTAAAGGGGGGCGAAGGTGCAAGACTGCGCGGGGAAGACGTCGCCAAAGTTGTGGTAGAGGCTATTAAGCTTCCGCCGCGCGCACTCATCAGAGAAGTTGAGCTGTGGGCAACGAATCCTTAACGGAAAAAGATTTTAGATTTTCAATCTTGAATTTTTTATCAAAGGGATTGAGACAAGGTTAAGAAAGCAGACTTCAAGCGTGAGTGGATTTGTGCCCTCTTATTTAAAGTTATACGAATCCGGGGACCTAAAAAGACGGATTGAAATTCTCGACGAGATGCTTTCGTCATGCAATGTCTGTCCTCTCGATTGTCGGATCGACCGCAAACAAGGCGAAATTGCACGATGCTATTCTCGTTATCGTCCGATCGTTAGCTCGTACTGTCCGCACTTTGGCGAAGAACCGCCGCTTGTCGGAACCAATGGCGCCGGAAATATTTTCTTCGGCAATTGTAACCTGCGTTGCGTTTACTGTCAGAACTTCCAGATCAGCCAGAACTTTAGAAATGAAATCAAGAACGAAGTGAGCTTCGAGCGATTGGCGGAAATCATGATCGAGCTGCAAGAAAGAGGGTGCCATAACATCGGTCTCGTCTCGCCCACGCACTTTGTTCCGCAAATTATGAAAGCGTTGTATATCGCAATCGGGAACGGATTGAATCTCCCCCTCGTCTACAACACAAACGCCTATGATTCAGTGGATGTTCTCAGATTGCTTGACGGTGTCGTCGATATTTATCTCCCGGATTTGAAATACAGTTACGACTACGACGGCTATCGGTATTCGAAAGTCAAGGGGTATCCGGTATTCGCAAAAGCCGCCATCAAGGAAATGCACAGACAAGTCGGAAGTGAGCTCGTCATCGATGGCGACGGCTTATTGAAGCGTGGTCTGCTTATTCGTCACCTGGTTTTGCCGAACGACATTGCCGGTAGCGAGGAAACTTTCAGATGGATTGCGGAGGAGCTTGGCAAGGAGGTTTCGCTCTCGATAATGTCGCAATACTACCCCACCAACAAAGCTGATTCGATCATGCTTTTGAATCGTCACATTCGCGAATCGGAATATGAAAGGGTCCTTTCACTTCTTGATAAATATGGATTGGAAAACGGATGGATGCAGAACTTTGAAAGTCAAGATTACTACAAGCCCGACTTCACTGACCGGATAGAACCGTTCAAACGTTAGCTACAAATCCTTGACGCATCGGTAGAGTCCTCGGAGTATCTGCTAACTGTCAGTGCGCTTCATGGGCTAATTATTCTCTTCGTCATCGTCGAAGGGAAAGAATATCTCGGTGGAATGCGGGTCAGCCTTCTCCTTAATCGATATTCCTTTGGGATAAATCTCCAGGTCGACTTTGTCTTTTAAATAGCCGGCGATAATTGCCGAGAAGAGTTCTTCTTCTTCCTTGCGCGTCAATCGCCCGTCCCTTTTAGGGCGGGGGGTCTCTTTATTGTCATCCATGACGATCTCTTCCTTGATTTTGGTTCTCTCACTCTTCCTGAGTGGGTCAAAAAGAATCTTTTTTGAAATCTTCTTCCCGAATGTGGTGTGAGGGAAGTGATTCACCAATAGTTATCGGAACAACTTGCAGGGAATTTAATCTTGAACTTGAATGTGTGTTAACTCAACAAATCTCTTGCACTTCGAAATATCGAATCGAACATGTAATGAGTAAGTTTACCCGTGAAAGTGTTTTGCTGGCTCGGATGGTAGGATGTGATAAGACTCAGCCTTTCGTTTATTTGAAGCCTCCCTCCGTGCGTGAACTCAGGATGGCGGTCATTTCCCATTATTCCAAGCTTCTCCAAGGAATCGATTGTCCAAATAAAGGCGATCCTGCCGAGAGCCACTATCACCCGGAGATTCTCGAACATCTTCAGCTCGTCGAGCAAATAGGGTTGGCAGTTTCCGATTTCGTCTCTTGTCGGTTTGTTCGCGGGTGGCGCGCAGCGAACCACGGCGGTTATGTAGCAATCATCCAACTTCAACCCGTCATCCGCTGAGGAAGAAGTCGGCCTGCTTGCAAACTGGAATTTGTGAAGTGTACCATAAAGCCATTCGCCGCTCTTGTCGCCGGTAAACATTCTGCCGGTGCGGTTTGCGCCGTGTGCCGCCGGTGCAAGTCCGACAATAAGAAGCCGGGGATTGGGATCACCGAAACCGGCAACGGGTTTTCCCCAATATGTTTCGTCATGAAAGCGCGCCACTCTCTCACGCGCGACTTTCTCCCGCCATTTCACGAGGCGAGGACAGTGTCGGCAATTGATGATTCTCCGGTTTAGATGGTTCAGTTGCTTAATTGGCGGGGTGGGCATTTTCAGAAGGAGCGAGAAAGGCAAAGGCCAAAAATCAAGACTAAGATGTCACAACTTTCATCACGCATTTCTTGATTTTTGACCCATTTCAGACGCTGAATCTGACGACGACGATATCGCCGTCCTGCACGACGTAATCTTTGCCCTCGACATGGAGGAGACCGGCGTCCTTGACTCCCTGCTCCGAGCCGAGCCGCATCAGATCATCGTACTTAATTACTTCCATCCTGATGAACCCCTTTTCGAAGTCGGAATGGATTTTACCGGATGCCTTCGGGGCGCAGGTGTTCGCCTGAACAGTCCAGGCATGGGCTTCCTTAGGTCCGGCAGTAAAAAATGTGATAAGGTTCAGGAGCGAATAGCCTTCCCGGATCACACGTTCCAGTCCGGATTCTTTTAGTCCGAGGTCTGAAAGAAATGCGGCTCTTTCATCTGCAACGAGCTGCGAAAGTTCTGCTTCGATTTTGCCGGAGACCACCACAACCCTGGCACCTTCGCGAGAGGCAATCTCGCGGACGGCATCCACAAAATTGTTTCCGGTTACTACGCTTGCCTCGTCTACGTTGGCGATGTACATGACGGGTTTATCGGTAAGAAGATTCAGCGAGCGCACATACTCGCGCTGCTGCTCATCTTCATAACTCATATACTTTGCGAGCCGTCCTGAATCGAAGTGTTCAGAAAGTCGAGCGTACACATCGAATTCTTCTTTTACTTTCTTGTCCCCCGAGCGTGCTCTTCCTTCCGTCTCTTTCATTTTCCGCTGCAGAGTATCCAGGTCCTTGATGATTAACTCCGTTTCCACCTCTTCGATATCTCTTTTGGGATCGATGGATCCGTCGACATGGACAACGTTCGAATCCTCGAAGCATCGTACCACATGTGCGACTGCATCGACTTCGCGGATATGACCGAGAAACTGATTTCCAAGTCCTTCGCCCTTGCTCGCACCCTTCACAAGACCGGCGATGTCAACGAATTCGATGGTCGTCGGAATGATTTTTTGTGTATTGTAAAGCGCCGCCAACTTGTTAAGTCGAACGTCGGGAACAGGAACAATCCCGACATTTGGCTCGATCGTGCAGAAGGGATAATTCTCGGCTGCTATTCCGGCCGCCGTCATTGCATTGAAGATCGTCGATTTTCCGACGTTGGGGAGCCCGATGATTCCGCAGTTAAAACCCAATGTCTAGCTGATTTTTAATTTTGATATTTTAAGTTCGAACCGACTTCTAATCACAACAAACGCAAGCTCCGAGTCTATCTGAGTTTTGCTTCCTTTGGTCATCTCGATTTCGCTTTCGATCTTGAAGTGCAGTCTGGGATCATTTTGGTGCAGAAGAAAATTTTTTGAATTGGAGATATTCGAGTATTCAGGTCTTGTGAGACGGAATTATCAATATTTCGGCCGAAAGTCGTTCAAATCAAGATCGTCGTCTTCGTCGAGGCTGAGGTCGTCTAAATTATCGATATTCTCAAGAGATATCGTGCCGTTTTCAACATCCGATTCCGTGAGGAAATCGGATTTGATCCCCATCTCTTTGATGCGTTTCGCAAGAGGATCGAGGTAAGCTCGGACCGACTTCGAGGATTTCATTTTCTTCACGCTGGTCAGCACCTGCTTCACAATCTCGATCAATTCAAGGTCGGTCAGCTGTAGCTCCAATTCCTCGATCGCAGAGTTCAGGCGGTTAACCATGTTAATATGGAGCAAGTCGGATTCATCGTCGGATCCTTCCTTCAATTTGTCCGCATAGAGTGCATACGTTTCATCTTTGATTACTTTTGCAAAGCTGTTGAGCGAATCGTATATGTAAGTGTCGCTGAGCTTGTCGCCCTGGCCCTCAAAGATTTTATCGACTTCGTAAATTGCAACTTCGATTTCGAAGGAGAGCTCCCTTCGTTCTGTCGATTTGTGGTCTGCTTTTGATCGAGACATCTTCTGAGACTGGCGATGAGAATATTTGTCGCCGCTCTCGTGCACGACATGTTTCTTGTTTTGCTTCATACGCCTAAAGTTTGAAAAAGAAACAACAAAAAGCAATCTATTTTTCCAAGCAAGTATTTCCTCGGCAAACATAAGACTCACGTGTTCGCTCATGCCGTATCCCGGTTATTAATTGTTAGATCATCCGTGTGTGAAATGCGAGGACGAGTGCCACGAGAAGCATCACGCTGCCGGTGTAAAAAGGCCAGGCAATTCCTGCCGTCCCTATGATGAAGCCGCCGAGGAATGGCCCGATAACTCGTCCAAGACTTGAAAATGATTGTGAAACGCCCAGCGTACTTCCCTGTTCGCCTGTACCAGCATATTTCGATATTAAACTTGTTAAAGACGGAGTGATGAAAGCGCTGCCGACGGCCAACAGAGTCGCCGCGATCATCAGCGTTGGAAGTTCGTGGGTAATCGGCACGAGAAGCAAGGAAGAAAGAAAGGAAACCAAACCGGTCATCACTAACGATCGTTCACCGAACTTCCTTGCAAGCCTCCCGATCACGCCGCCCTGGATAATTATCCCAATCATTCCGACATAAGCGAAGAAGTAGCCGTTCCGAGCAGCATCGTAATTCAGCACCTTTTCACTGAAAAGGGGAAAGGCGACGTAGAGAATGGAGAAAGCCATGGTATAAAAAAAGAATACGAGCACGAGATCGCCTATTCCTTTCCTGCGAAACACCTCTCGAATTGCCGCGATGTTTAATAACCTTAGTTTTCTCGCCTGCGTCGATTTGTCTTTGAGCGACTCCGGCAGCAAGAAATAGGCAAGTACCGCATTTGCCAAAGAGAGACCCGACGCAAAAAAACCGGGTGTACCATAACTGATCTTGCTCATGACGCCGCCGATGAATGGCCCGAGCATGAAGCCGACTCCAAAAGCGGCTCCGATTAGGCCCATGTACTTCGCTCTCTCATCGAACGATGTCGTATCCGCGACGTAGGCTTGCGCCGTTGAAATGTTTGCGCCCATGAATCCCGCCAGCATTCTCGACACAAAGAGAACCGTCAGCGAATCCGCAAATCCGAAAATCAGGTACGAAATGAATGAGCCGGTTACACTCATCAGAATAATCGGCCGGCGTCCTATGCGGTCGGACAGGCGTCCCCAGAAAGGCACGAATAGAAATTGCATGAATGAATAAGAGGAGCTTAAGAGTCCAATCACCGTGGGAGCTGCGCCGAAATGTTGCGCATAGAAGGGCAAAAGTGGAATTATTATACCGAATCCGAGAAGATCGATAAATACGGTAAGAAGTACCAGATAGATTGGAGCGCGTTTCAATTTATTCCTGTCCATGCATGGAAAAGCGAGAATCCGAAATTTCAATCAAATTCAAAATCTAAAATGTCAAAAATCTTAGGGATTCTGGAATTAAGAGCTTATGGTTCTGGCCATTTGTGTTTCGTGTTTGGCTGGTGTTTCGGTTTTCGGGATCAGAATTTCTCAATGATGGCATCTGCCATTTCGTCCGTCGTAATCGAGCTGACCGGATTTAGGTCTCTCGTGACCTTCTTCCCGTCTTTTATTACCTCCGCAACGGCACATGAGATTTTTTTTGCTGCGCCGGTTTCACCGATGTGTTCCAGCATCATTGAAGCGGCGAGAATGATCGCGCCCGGATTGGCAATTTTTTTTCCCGCGATGTCCGGTGCACTTCCGTGGACAGCTTCGAATATTGCCGTGTCGTATCCTAGGTTTGCCCCCGGTGCAAGGCCGAGTCCCCCGACAAGACCGGAAGCAAGATCCGACAGTATATCGCCGAACAAATTTGTCGTCACAATGACGTCGAACTGGTTCGGACTGATG
>Ga0335078_10018553_pt1 | contig 10346 bp, 12 predicted proteins | sample Lox_Sample_32_FD_206711 | JGI IMG/M metagenome (GOLD analysis project Ga0335078, IMG submission 206711) | Soil microbial communities from Loxahatchee National Wildlife Refuge, Florida, United States - Lox_Sample_3.2 | ecosystem: Environmental > Terrestrial > Soil > Wetlands | place: USA...
CACCTGAATCTGGAGCAGTTCCTTCGGGTACTCGACTTTTATGACCTCCTCGATCAGGCGTTCGATCACATATCGTTCGTTGTAAATCGGAAGCTGAATGGTAACGGCCGGCAGTTGGTCGAAGCGGCGCGGCGGCTCCGAGATGGCCTTGTGCCGGTGCTTGAAGTAAGTGCGGATGACCTCGTACCGGTGGATCCCATAAATAGAAAGGATAATCAGTACGGTGAAGTACGGGATCAGGATCGCCCAATCGAACCAACTAAACTGATGAATCCCGGAAAAGGTGTCATCGAAGAGCCCACGCATCAGGCGAGTCGTAGGGGAAATCGCCAGCAATACAGGCAAGGTCAAGGTCATAGATAGCGCCCGCTGCCAGGGTTATAGGCAGACAAGGCGTCAACAACCGCGGCTTGAAGCAATATCGTAACAGAATTAGCCGCGTTCCGGGCATCTGGCATGAGATATGTTGAGTTGCTGAGAGTGATCCGCGACATTCCGGCTGCGCTTGCCCGCATTGCCGAAGACGAAGTCGCGGATAAACGCGCCCGGCAGCCCATGGCCCGGCTGTTACCATAAAATCAGATGGCCGATATCCGCCTCAAAGCCTACGGCATAGCCGGCGGCGTATTCCTTCTCGACCGCTTCACCAAGTGGCTCATCGAAACCCACGTTTCCTTCGTCGATACCCTTCGTGTCATTCCCGGCTTCTTCGATATCGTTCATGCCGAGAACCGCGGCGTCGCCTTCAGTCTCTTCAACGATTCCACCTCCGAATGGCGTACCACCCTGCTCGTCCTGTTTTCCATCGCGGCCGTCGTGCTCGTCGGAGGCTTCATCTTTCGTCGCGCCGACCGCCTCGATCGGTTTTCTCTCGCCGGTTTCGCCCTCATCCTCGGTGGCGCGCTCGGCAATGTCTTTGATCGCATCGTCTGGGGCCGCGTCACCGACTTTCTCGATTTCTACATCAGCTCCTACCATTGGCCTGCGTTCAACGTTGCCGATTCCGCCATCGTCATCGGCAGCGTTCTGCTCCTGATCGAGGCGCTACGGCCCGGGCGGCAGGCAGCCAATGTACCCTGAACTGTTTCACATCTCGTTCCTTCATACCTATGGCGTCTTAGTCGCCCTGGCCTTCCTGGCCGGTCTGGCGGTGACCACGCGGCTCGGCAAGGCCGCTGGCTTGAATCCCGACGCCATCACCAACCTCGCCGTCTATTGCGCCTTGGCCGCCATTATCGGCGCCAAGCTCATGATGTTTCTCGTAGACATTCCTTACTACACCGGGCATCCCGCCGAAATCTTTTCTTTATCCACCCTGCAAGCCGGCGGCGTCTTTTATGGCGGCCTGCTCGCCGCCTTGGCTGTCGCAGCCTGGTACCTGAAGAAAACGCGCCTCCCCGTGCTGCGGACCGCCGATATCTTCGCTCCCGGCATCGCGCTCGGCCACGGCATCGGCCGTCTCGGCTGTTTCTCGGCCGGATGTTGCTGGGGTGTCGAGTGCCGCCTCCCCTGGGCCGTCACGTTCACCAACCCCGCGGCCAATCAGCTCGTCGGAGTCCCTCTCCACACCCCGCTGCATCCGACGCAGCTTTATGAATCCGCGGCCGAGTTTGTGATCTTCGCCCTTCTCTACTGGTGCGTTCGCAAGCCCCATCACAGCGGAGCCGTCATCAGCCTCTATTTGATGCTGTATTCGACCGCGCGCTTCGTGGTCGAATTCTTTCGCTTTCACGAACAGGGAAACCTGTGGGGCGGCCCGCTGGACACCTCTCAGTGGCTCTCGATCGCCCTGTTTGCAGCGGGCGCCTCCTCTTTGGTCGTCCGCCGCGGCGCCATCCTGCAAGCGGCGCGTACATCCTGAGTTCAGGCGCGAAATCCGCTGCCAAAGCTGCTCTTCACCACTCTTCGGTATCGTACCAGCGCCAGCGCGTAGTCGTGGACCAGCCGCGCCACGGCCCTCCGGCAGTTCTGCCGTTTTCTCAGTAATTCCTCGTTTGGCCGCCTCGAGTATTCGTACTCGAATTGCCGCCCGAGCGCGATCGCATCGAGCAACAGGTTGCCAATCGAGCTCATCTGTTTCCGCTTCACTTCGCGGCGCCTTTTCGCACGGTTCGAGATCATGGGGTCCCTGATGGTTGGGAAAGCACAGACCCATCCTGTGCAGTTCAACACGAAAGTCAGTCTAGACGACTCGCTGGCTTTTCCGGTAAATCCCGTATCTTCGGTCAGTATCATCACCAGGCTGGCCCCTGGACCTTGGTTGCATGAGTTCTAAGTCCCGTTCTCGGAATCACTTTTGGCGCTCGATGCCGGTCGCAGCTTTCCGCAGCCGGACACACCCGAGCCACGCAATTCCGGGCTTTTCGCGGTTTTGGTCAGCGAGGTTTCCAACACGGCTGACGGCTTTCGCCGGAACGAGCCCGGAAACCCATCTTTCGACGGCATCCTCCTCCCCAGGGTCAACATTCTGACCTCCCCGCCCCCCAGACGGAACTCCCGCCCCGCCAGCCTGTAGCATGGGGCAGAAGCTGATAAGCCTCAAGGTTCCCCCGTGGCGGCTTTGCGGTCTTGCTGTGTTACGCTCTTCGTTTAGTGCATCGCACATGGTCTCCTCGGATCGTAGGTGGAAGCCTTGGAGTGACTGATGGTGAGCGTGATGAACCTTTTGCTGATCGGCGCTCTGGCGTTGGCTCTGCTGGTTCTGGCATGGCTGGCGGGCCGGCGACGCGCGTCTCCGCCTTCCGGTGATCTCGACAGCCCGGAATATTCCCTAAGGTTGCCGCCTCAGGGGTTATTTGCCCGGTGCTTCTCGGCCGAGGATGCCGCCTTTGTGGCTGACCTGCGGTCGCCGGCGGTATCGGGCCTCCTTTTTCAGGAACGGCGTCGAATGGCGATGAAATGGCTTAGAGTGACCCGCCGCGCGGCTGGTCGCCTCTATCGCCTCCACGCCCAGGCCGCCCGCTACGCTGCGGATCTGCGTCCCGCCGCCGAAGCCGGTTTGCTTCTCCGCTTCGGGTTGTTTCAGCTTGTCTATGGCATCCTGACTGCCTTAGTTTTGCTCTATGGCCCCTTCCGCGTCCAGGCACTGGCGCGGTGGGTTCGAAGCCTGGCAGCGGTCTTGTCCGGTCTCGGTGGGCGCATCGCCGAAACCGCCCGTCCCAGTCTTGCTCCCGGTGTCGGCACCGCGTCTGGGGATTGAGGAGGCAGCCTGATGAGAAACCCAGCTCCGGCAAGATTGGATGCGGCCGTTCAGGATCTGCGGGATCGCACGCTGGCCGAGTTGAACGGCGAACTTACTCGCCTCGTTTATCTCTCTTCCACCAGAGACTACAACACCGGCGAGTATCAGCACGCCGGCCTCGCCGACCGCTTCGGTCCCGAAACCGCCCAGCAGGCTCTGGCCCGCTGCCATCAGGCGGCGTTTCACGGCCTTCTCTATGCCAATCTCGCCGATATGGTCAATCAACTGGCGGCTTATATCGAATCCACCGGGGCCGAGCGGGATCGCGTCCTCGATGCCTGGCGTCGCCTGCAAGCCTATCGCGTGCTGATTCCCGAAGATTGCGATGAGTTCAGCGCCGAATTCTTCGCATCCAATATCAAGATTGCCCTGGAAGCGCTGAAGGTGGCCTCGGCACGGGTTCCGGGACATTGACCAGCCGCGCCGCCACCGCCGTCACCCGCCCGACGATTTCCGCCTCAGCCGGATACGCAAACTCCTGAGTCCGGCAAGGCGACAGCGGGTGGGGTATCGAAAGAATCCGGTCCCGCCGTAGCTCGCACCAGGAACACAGATATCCGCTTCGCAACTCGAGAAACCAAATCGGCCGGTCGAATTCGGAACGGTAGACTGTGGGAGCCGGCTCCTTTTGCTGCTCGTCGATTTGCACGAACGACCCCGGCCGCAGCAGAGGGTACATTGTATAATCCTTCAGCCCGATGAATCCGTAACGCTGCTTCCGAATGTTCAGGTGCCGCAACAGGCCGATCGGTACTTCTCCCCAGACCTCAACCATCCGGGAAACTAGATTCGTCTTCTCCACTTTAAAGCCCGGGTCAAATCGGACCGGAAAAGTCACAGCCCGTTCTTCGTGGTACGTGTCGAAATTCGCAAGCCGCGTCGTTTCCAGCCGCATCTCGAACTGATACTTACTGGCAGCTTCCAGATCCACGTACAGCGACACCAGGTCAGTGAACGGCTGGCCATAAATCGCGCTCAACGTGAAAAGCTTGTAGATACTCGGAGTCGATTCGTCGTTTTCAATCTGGATCAATCGGGCATGAGAGACGGAAAATTCCTCGTTGCCTTCATCTACCGCGATTTTCCGGCTGAGTTCCGCCACGTCGCGCGTCGTCAGTGACAGCCGCGTTCGGATCTGTCTCAGCCGCTCTCCTGCCCGTACCGACCTCACGATGGCCTCTAAGAGCCCTATGCTACCGCATTAGAGGACCGGCAGGCCGCCGAGTTTTCCAACGGGCCGTCGAATTTATCTACAGCGTTGCTAAGACGCTCAGACTTAGTAAGTTCACCACAATTCTCAACAATTCGGCGTTGGATAATTCAACGGCGCGCTTTTTGGACACGCGGACCGCCTTTGCATTCGTCAGAAATCACAACAGATATTGATGCAGAAATCGCCGCCGTTTGGCCTCCGCCGTGCCCTTTAGAAGTGCAGAAAGGTTGGATCGATATGACAGTCATTCTGGTTTTAGCCACGTTTTTGGTTTTCATCGTTTTGGATTACGCCCTGAACCGCCGGAAAGCCGTCGCCACCGTCCCCGTAGAGAGCTCCCGAACCGCCGCCGCCCCTGTGGGCGACTTCGTCGGCGGTTTCCTGGTTCCGGGAAACCTTTCCTATCACCCCGGCCACAGCTGGCTGGTCCGCGAGCGGAAGAGCGTGATGCGAGTGGGCGCCGACGAATTTGCGGCAGCCCTGATCGGCAAAGTGGATAAGATCAGTCTTCCAAGCCCGGGCCAATGGATCCGCCAGGGACAAAAGGCATTCAGTTTTGAGCGCGCCGGTCAAGAAGCCGAAATGGTTTCGCCGACCGAAGGGGAAGTCCTCGAGGTCAACCAGGACTTGTTGCGGAATCCGTCCCTGCTTCGCCGGGATCCGTACGGCGCCGGCTGGCTGTTTACGGTGAATGTCCCCGACGAAGAAAGCACGAACCGGAATTTGGTTCCGAAGCGCCTGATTGCGGACTGGATGCGGGATGCCGTCGAACGGCTCTATGCCGCCCAACCGGTGTTGGCGGGAGCAGTTGCCGCCGATGGCGGCCGCCCGGTGGAAGACTTAGCCGCGATGAATCCGGCGATGGATTGGAAAGAGGTCACTGGGGAGTTCTTCCTCACGGCGTAGCGACTGTCAAATTTTGCTACACATTGGGGCTAAATTCTGTTAAAACAGAGTTGAAGGTCTGAATATGTCTAAGGCGATTCTGTACGACAGTACCCTCTGTATCGGGTGCAAGGCATGCGAGGGGGCTTGTGCGGAGCGTTGGGGTTTTCCTTATAACGACCAGGTAGCGGCGGAAGAAAAGATTTCGGCTCACAAGCTCACTGCCGTGATCCCCCATGGCGACCGGTTCAGCCGCCGCCTGTGCATGCATTGCCAGGAGCCGGCGTGCGCTTCGGTTTGCCCGGTCGGGGCCTTGCGCAAAACGCCGTTGGGTCCGGTGGTCTACGATCCGGACAAGTGCATGGGGTGCCGGTACTGTATGCAGGCCTGCGCGTTTCAAGTGCCGACCTACGAGTGGGATCACCGCTTGCCGAAGATGCGCAAATGCGACATGTGCTACGAGCGTCAGGCGCGCGGCGAGCCCACCGCCTGTGCGGCAGCCTGCCCGGTGGGAGCCACCAAGGTCGGAGATCGCGACGCGCTGGTTGTGGAAGCCCGCCAGAGAATCGCCGAAAAGCCGAAAGAGTACTACCCGAAAATCTACGGCCTCAACGAAGTCGGCGGAACTTCGGTTCTGTATCTCTCAGCCGTGCCGTTCGAGCAGATCGGGCTGAACACGAGTGTGCCGCAAGGACCGCTGCCGGCGCTGACCTGGCGCGTCCTCGAACTGGTGCCGGATATCGTATCCACCGGCTCGGTGCTGCTGGGTGGCATCTGGTGGATCACGAATCGCCGGTCCGAGGTGGCCAAAGCGGAGGGGAAATCGAAATGAGCCGCAAATTCCCGAAGATCACCATCTGGCGCGCGATTTTTGCGGCCATCCTGTTGAGCGGCGCCTATGCGACCTACTTGCGCGTCATGTACGGGCTCGGCGGGAGTACCAACCTGAGCGACAAGTTTCCCTGGGGATTATGGATCGCGTTCGACATCCTCTGCGGCGTCGGGCTCGCGGCCGGCGGGTTCACGCTGGTCGCGGTGGTCCACATCTTCAATGTCGAGCGCTACAAGCCCATTCTGCGGCCGGCCATCTTGACCGCGTTTCTAGGCTACATGCTGGTGGTGGTCGCGCTGCTTTTTGACTTGGGCCGCCCCGACCGGCTCTGGCACCCGCTGGTGATGTGGAATCCTCACTCGGCCATGTTCGAAGTGGCCTGGTGCGTGATGCTCTATACCACCGTTTTGTCGCTCGAGTTCCTGCCGGTGGTGTTCGAAAAATTCGGCTGGCATAAGCCGCTCGAGTGGATTCACAGCATCTCGGTGCCGCTGATGATCGCCGGCGTCCTGCTGTCGACGTTGCACCAGAGTTCCCTCGGCACGCTGTTCTTGATCGTACCGGAGAAGATGTATCCGCTCTGGTACACCCCCACGCTGCCGGCGTTGTTCTACGTTTCGGCCATCGGCGTCGGGCTGGCCATGACCATTTTCGAATCGTGGCACAGCAGCCGGGCGTTCGGCCGCGCCCTCGAACTGCCGCTGCTGGCGAGCATGGGGCGCGTGCTGGCCGTGCTGATGTCGGCGTATCTCTGGCTGCGGTTCCTCGATCTGGCGCGGCGCGACGCGTTGGGCCTGCTGACCCGAAATCGCATGGAAACGTGGCTGTTCTTTCTCGAGATCGGCCTGATGGCGGTACCGACCGTGCTGCTGTTCCAGAAAAGCATCCGGATGCGGCCGGGCGCGCTCTATGCATGCGCGGTCATGGTGGTGTTCGGGTTTATTGCGAACCGGCTCAACGTCGGGGTGACGGCGCTCGAGGCGGCTTCGGGAACGCATTACGTCCCGAGATGGAGCGAGATCGCCGTGACCCTTTCGATTGTGGCCGTCGGTTTTGCCATCTTTCGGGTGGTGGCTCAATATTTCCCGATTTTTGAGGCGCACGCGCCGGAGGTGGTTGTCCGGGAGGTGCACACGCCGGAGGCGAATCACATCGCAGTAGGATGAAGCCGAGTCGACCAATCCGCGTGGGTCTGGCGGCAAAGCTGGCGATCTGCGTGGTCGCGAGCACGGCGGCGTTCTTTGCCTTCTTCGGATACATGAACCTGCGGGCGGAACGGCGGCATTCGCAGGATCTGGTGCTGCAGTCCGCCGACCGCATCACCGACCTGATCTTGCGCAGCACGCGCTACGAGATGCTGCACAACGACCGCGAAGCGCTCTACAACGTAATTCAGGAAGTCGGAACCGAGCCGGGCATCCGGCGCATTCGCATCTTCAATAAAGAAGGACGCATCACGGTATCGACCGAAAGGGGCGAGATCAACACCGTGGTCGATCAAAGCGCGGAGGCATGCTATGCCTGCCACGCGCAGTCGGCGCCCCTGATCAAGCTGAACCGTCCCGACCGGGCGCGGATTTTCACTGACAAACGAGGCGACCGGATTCTGGGTGTGATCCGGCCGATCGAGAACGCGCCGGCCTGCTCCAACGCCGCCTGCCACGTTCACCCACCGAGCCAGCCCGTCTTAGGCGTGGTGGATGCGAATCTCTCTCTGGCGACGGTGGATGCCCAGATGGCGCAACACCAGGCGGCGCTCGGATGGTTTCTGGTGGCAGCCATCTTGTTTGGCTCGTCCATGGCCGTGCTCTTCATCTGGGTCGTGGTGTATCGGCCGGTGAAGGAATTGATTCAGGGCATGCACCGTGTGGCGGATGGCGATCTCGATTACCGGCTGCCGGTGCGATCGGACGATGAGCTTGGGGAGCTGGCGGCCTCCTTCAACAAAATGACCGCGGAGGTGGCCGGCGCTCACGCCGAGATCGAAGAGCAGGTTCGCAAAAAGACGCTCGAACTGGAGCGCGTTTACAAGACCCTGCTCACTACCGAAAAGATGGCCTCCGTCGGCAAGCTCGCGGCGACGGTGGCGCACGAGATCAACAATCCGTTGTTCGGAATCCTGACCTATGCGCGGCTGGTGCTGCGCGCCTTGCTGAAGCACGAGCTGCCGGGGCGCGATGAACTCGTCGAGCAGTTGGGCATCATCGAGCGCGAGAGCAAGCGCTGCGGCGATCTGGTGAAAAACCTGCTGACTTTCGGGCGGCAGGCGCCCAGCCACCGGGAACCGAACGATGTCACTACCATCGTTCACCGCGCCGTGGCGTTAGTGAAGCACAAGCTCGACCTGCAGAGCATCGGGCTGAAAGAAAACCTGGCGCCGGACCTGCCTCCGGTCGACTGCGACGCCAACCAGATCCAGCAGGCGTTACTGGTCCTGCTGGTGAATGCCTCGGAAGCCATGGGGCAAGGAGGCGCCATCGAGGTTTCGACGGAGTTCGACCCCGATTCCGGACGCGTGGCGTTGCGGGTCAAAGATACGGGAAGCGGCATTCCCGAAGATGTGTTGCCGCACATTTTCGATCCCTTCTTCACTACCAAGGAAGACCAGCTTCGTACGGGGCTGGGCCTGGCTGTGGCACACAGCATCGTGGAGCAGCACGCGGGAGAGATTTCGGTCCGTTCCACGCCGGGCAAAGGGACGGAGTTTACCGTAGCGCTGCCGGCGACGGCGGCGGTTTCAGCGGGGACATGAAGAAGGGGGCGAGTAACGGGAGCGGGGAGGTAGACATGGCAACCGTGGTGGAAAACCCGTCGGGAGTCAAGACCAAAGGCCGGATCTTGATTGTGGACGATGAACTGGTGGTGCGCGATTCGCTGGGAAAATGGTTCACCAGCGAAGGCTATGCGGCGCAGCCGGTAGCCAGCGCCCGCGAAGCGCTGGAAACGATCCAGCAGAAAGAATTCGATATCGCGTTGATCGATATCAAAATGCCAGGCATGGATGGCATGGAGTTGCAGGCCCGTCTGAAGGAAGCCGATCCGGACCTGACTCTGATCATCATGACCGGGTATGCCTCGGTAGAGACCGCCGTGCAGTCCTTGAAGCGCGGCGCGTACGACTATATCACCAAGCCGGTGGATCCGGACGAGTTGTCGCACCTGGTCGGCAACGCGCTGGAGCACAAGCGGGCCAGCCGCGAAGTGGTGCGGCTGCGCGAGAGTCTGCAGGATATCCTGCCCGGCACAGGGATGATCGGCACCAGCCCGGCGATGAAGAAGGTAACGGAGGCGGTGGAAATGGTGGCCCCCACCGAAGCCACGGTGCTGATCACGGGAGAAAGCGGGACGGGCAAGGAAGTGGTGGCGCGGGCAATTCACGCGGCAGGGCCGCGCCGATATATGCCGATGGTGACGATCCACTGCGGCGCGCTCACCGAGACGCTGCTCGAAAGCGAGCTGTTCGGGCATGAAAAAGGCGCGTTCACCGGGGCGCAGTATCGCAAAAAAGGCAAATTCGAAGTCGCCGACGGCGGCACGGTGTTTCTGGATGAGATCAGCGATATCAGCCTGAAGACGCAGACCGACCTGTTGCGCGTTCTGCAGGAGCATGAGATCGTTCGGGTGGGCGGGAACCAGGCGATTCACGTGGATTTCCGCTGCATTGCGGCGACCAACAAAAACCTGGAGGCGCTGGTGAAGGCGGGGTCGTTCCGCCCCGACCTGTATTACCGCCTGCATGTGTTCTGCATCGACCTGCCGCCGCTCCGCGACCGGCGCGAAGACATTCCGCTGCTGGTGTGCTATTTCCTGAAAAAATTCTGCGCGTCGACGAACCGGCCGGTGCCGGAGATCTCGACCGACGCTTTGGATTTGCTGATGAGGCATGACTGGCCGGGCAACGTGCGCGAACTGGAGAACGCCGTGGAGCGCGCGCTGGTGGTCGGCCGCGGAACCGAAATTCGGGCGTCCGATTTTTCGTTCCAGTTTCAGGGCGCGCCGCCCGCGGCCGGCAAGACGCTCGACGATATCGAACGGGCGCATATCGAGCGGATCCTGCAAGAGACGCAGCATAATCTCTCGCGAGCGGCTCGCATTCTGGACATCGATCGGACAACCCTGTACAACAAGCTGCGTCGTTACGGATTGAAGTGAGGCCGATTCATATCATTCCGCTG
>Ga0335078_10018554_pt1 | contig 10345 bp, 7 predicted proteins | sample Lox_Sample_32_FD_206711 | JGI IMG/M metagenome (GOLD analysis project Ga0335078, IMG submission 206711) | Soil microbial communities from Loxahatchee National Wildlife Refuge, Florida, United States - Lox_Sample_3.2 | ecosystem: Environmental > Terrestrial > Soil > Wetlands | place: USA: Florida...
AATGCCGGGAGGCCAGAGTCGTTGGAGTCAGGGCAAGGACTTGTCCTGGGAGCCCCTGCGCCCCGAGTTGGTGGTTGAAGTTGCATATGACCACATGCAGGGCGACCGTTTCCGCCACACCGCTCAATTCCGACGCTGGCGTCCAGACAAAAAGCTTACGGATTGCACCTACGCTCAACTCGAAGTTGTGCCGCCACAGGAATTAGCCGAGATTTTCGCCAGCGGTCGATAAGAATCCACTATTCGCTCTTCTTCTTTTTCTTTGCCTTGCTAGCCCACTCTCGCCACTCCCGCGTCGGATCATCGTCGGGATCAGGAGTTCCCTGCGGCGGTCGAAGTTCTTCCGGCACATGCTGCAGGTTGATGCGAATCCGGGTCCACGTCGAAGAACGCCCCCGCATCGAATCGACCAGCACATCCTCGGGAGCAAGCAGGGCGGTCACCTCGGCATGCTTTTCTTTCCAGCGCTCCAGTCCTGCCAGGGCCGCTGCCTTATCGGGCGAGTTTGCGATCACGAGAAGTGGCATCTTGATGCGCGGTTTCTTCGTCGCCGATTTCGCTCGCGACGGCGCAACGCGAGGAGCCTCCGATTCCATCTTGCGAAAATGCGGAGGCCAGGGGGCATCCGCAAGGCCGGCGGCTTCATCCTTGTCGGCAAGCTCCAGCAATTTTTCCAGCGAACCTGGCGCTGCGTTCATATGGGCATGTGGATCACCGATCTTTGCAAATCGCTCCGGTACGGTGAAGATTGTAAAGTCCGCCGGGTCGCAATCAGGAACCTCGCTCCAGTCGAGCGGCGTCGACACGCGCGCATCCGGCAACGGGCGCACAGAATACGCTGAGCAGGTGGTACGGTCCTTCGCGTTCTGGTTGTAATCGAGAAAGACACCATGCCGCTCTTCCTTCCACCACTTCGACGTCGCCAGAGACGGCGCACGGCGTTCAACGGCGCGCGACAGGGCGACGGCCGCGCGACGCACCTGCTGAAACGTCCAGCGCGGTTCGATCCGAACGTTGACGTGCATTCCACGCGAACCGCTTGTCTTCGGCCAACCTCGGAGGCCTAGCTCTTCCAGCGATGCGCGGACTTCGAGTGCAACCTTCCTCACGTCATCCCATCCAACACCTGGCACCGGATCGAGATCAATTCGCAATTCGTCAGGATGATCCAGATCAGCCGAGCGAACCGCATGCGGGTGTAGTTCGATGCAACCGAGGTTCACGATCCAGGCCAGACCGGCTGCATCGTCAACCACGACCTCTTCGGCGGTTCTCCCAGAGGGAAACGAAAGGGTCACGGTCCGCAACCAGTCCGGGCGGTTCTCCGGAGCTCGCTTCTGATAGAAGGCCTCTCCCTCGGCGCCATTCACGAACCGCTTGAGCACAATGGGGCGATCCGCGATGCCGGCCAGCGCTCCTGCCGCAACGGAAAGGTAATAACGCACGAGCTCAATCTTCGCCACGCGCGCTTGTGTGGAGAAATACAGTTTATCGGGATTCGTGATCTGAACCTCACGTCCCTCGAGTTGCAGCATTTCGGTGGAGGGTTTCTTCGGCATTTCCTTTCCCCGCGATGAGAGGCTAACACGGGTGCCGCCGAGGGATCGTCCGTGCTGTCGGCATTTCGGCAGTCGTTGTGGTAAACCGCCCAATCATCGTCATTTGACTCACCACTGCGCTTCTGTCGACGAGCAAGACTGTTTGCGCAGCCTGTATCAGGCGAACTAGTTCCGATATGAACTGCAGTTTGGCCTTAGTTGTTCCGTAGTGGGACAGACGACAAGTCCGCCGAATTGTGCGCAATGCCTCTCAGGTTTGGCGGTGTGAGTGTCCACTCCGGGTCGCAAAGCCTTCACAACTTCTCTCGGAAGTACACCCCAGCATGTGGTCGGAGTGTTGATTGCAAAGTAGCAACTCGAATCGTGAGTTTGTCACGAACGAGCCGCGGCCTTCATGGGCGTGCGACGAGGGCGTGACGGGATTTCCATATCAGTAAAGGAGTACCTCCCCCAAATGAAGCAAGCTGTCTTCGTATTTTTCTTACTATCAACTCTCTTTCTCTCGGCCCAGACCGTTCGAGTTGTGCGACGCCCCCGTTCCATGGCAGTCACGGGTGGCAGCACTCACCAAGTCGCGCTTTCATGGAGTGACACGACCTCGGGAGTCACCTTTAACGTCTATCGGGGCAGCGCCCAAGGCGGCGAAACCTTGTACGCCTCGGGGCAGCCCACCGCGAATTATGTAGATTCCAACGTAGTTGGAGGAACCACTTATTGGTATTACGTAACCGCTGTCCTCAGCGGCGACGAATCGGCCGGATCGAACGAGGTAAGTGCCACGGTTCCCAACAATCCTGCACCGCCATCCGGGTTGACGGTCACGAGTGTGAAATGAGAAGGCTAATTTTCGCACTTCTTCTGCTGGGGTCGACCGCGCTGGCGACCTCAGCGCACCAGGTGTGTCTGGCATGGAATCCATGCTGCTATGCCAAGACCGTAACCCTTCGCGTCTGGCGACAGAAAGGCCAAGGAGCATTCGTCCAAATCAAGCAATTGAGTAACACCTATACCTGTTGGACGGATACAACCGTCGTAGCTGGCGCGCAGTACTCGTATTACGTTATTGCCTGCGACGTAACCAGTAAGGAGTGCTCTGCGGCATCGAACGTAGTCAACGTTACCGTGCCGTGAGTTGAGCGACGATCCAGACGCGCGCGGAGAGGTGCGAGAGCGCCTGGGGGATTGTGTTTGCCGAAAGCGCTTGTCCGGAATTCAGTTCGGTTTCGCCGCCTCCGGCATGCGATACGTGATGTTGCTGAAGTGCACGAAGCTGGTGACTTTGCCGGAACCGTCACGCTGAAACTTGATCTCTTCCGCTTCGCTGCCGTCGTCGCGGACGCGGCGGAAGACGTCGGCGCTTTTCGGCTTCAGGAACGTAATGGCGTCCGCAGGGTTGGCGCTGGGTAAATACAGCGACGCCAGCCCGCCAGCCCAAGGGACGAGGACCAACTCCGATCCCCAGGGCTGCGCCGAATAGTGCCCCGAATAAGCTTCGAGATCGACTCCCGCTGCCGGCGCGGGATCTTTGAATTCATAGCCTTTGCGCTTGTCGAGGATCGCGAACATGGCTGTGGTGAATTGGCCCGCCTCCTCGGCCGCGTCGTCCATGAAGATGGTTGCGAGTTCGTCTTTCATACGCAGGCTGAGACTCGTTTTGTACCCAGGACAGGACCCACCGTGCCCGACGAATGTGTCTTTGTCCTTGTGATCCACCGCGAAGCCAAGGCCCCAACTTACCTTCCAAAATGGATCCATGTATTGCACGCGCTGCATTTCGCGCAGCGTAGAGGCCTTCAGTATGTCGGCCTTTCCCGTGCGCAGAAGGCGAAACTGCCAGGAGGCGAACTTCCCGAGGTCCTCGACAGTCGACGTATAGCCGGCAGCGGGAGTAATCCCTTTCGCGTCGAAAGCCTTCACTCGGTCGCGCGAGCCATCGCGCTTCAAGGCGCCGTAACCCACCGCGAAGCGTTTGCCGTAGAGGTCCATGGGCAAGAAGGGATGTGTGTCGCGCAGGCCCAGTGGATCGAGGACATGGGCCTTCGCATATTGTGCGTACGGCTCTCCGGAAACTTGCTGCACGACTTCCCCGGCCAGCGTAAGTCCCAGATTGCTGTACTGGAAATACCGTTCAGCGGGAAAGAGCGGCGACTGCGACGGGAACGTTTCGCGAATCTGCTCGCGCGTGGGAAACGGGAAATCGGGTCCGGTCCAATAAGGATAGTCAGATTCGCGCGGCAAGCCCGCGGAGTGTGTGAGGATGCCTCGCAGCGTGATCGGAACGCTTTCATCGCCGCTTTCTTTTAGCTTGGCCCAGGGCAGGTACGTCGTAATGGGCTCATCCAGGCGCACCTTGCCCGCTTCGAACTGCTGCATCAAGGCGACCGAAGTAAAGAGCTTCGATATGGAGCAGATCGAGTAGATCGTTTGCGGCGTCGCAAGGATCGAATGCTGCTCGTCGATCGTACCGTAGCCCTTGGCCCAGACGAGATCGTCTCCGACGACTACGCCCGCAGAAATCGCGGGAATATGCTGATACGCCTGCACGCTGTCGATCCAGGCATCGACCAGACGGAGAGCCTCGGCCCGTTCCTTGGCCGCCTTTTCCTTCGCTGCCTGGTCTTTTGCCGCTTGTGCGCTTGCAGCGGAAGCCGTCAGGACGATCGCACACACACAGAGAAAGCCCCATCGCCAGTTGGAAAGAGTCCTCGTCACTGTTGTTCTCCTTGTGATTCGGCGGATGCCTCGAATGGACCGGGCGGAAGTATAACGCACGTTCGATTTCGGCAGTCGCTGACCGAGAAAAGTTGAAGAAGTTCTGCACGAAGAGTACGGCTTTGTCACGCCTGTTACGGTAGCGACTTCAGCTTCTCGCGCACAGTCGGGGCGCTCTTTGAATTGGGGGACAACACCAGGTATTTCTCATACGCAGCCTTCGCGTCGGCGGGCTTGTGCAGATTGACGTAGGCATCCCCAAGATTGAGGTAGGCAATGGAACGCTTGGGATCGACCGCGATCGCCTTCTGGAACCATTTCACCGACTCGTCGTACTGCTGCATCCGGAAGAACGCGAAGCCGGCGTTGTTGGCGAATAGAGCGCTGGCCGGTTGCAGGTTGCACGCTTCAGTGAACTTCGCGGCCGCATCGGCATAGCGCTTTTCCTTGTATAGCCTCATGCCCTCATCGTTTGCCGCTGCGGCGGGATCTGGGGGCTGCGCGACCGGAGCAGACGCCGCATTGGGCACGCCGGTTGCCGGAGTGCCGTTTGCCACGGCCGGGGATGGCGCCGTCCCTGGCGATTGCCCCTGCTTCAACTGTGCTTCCGCGACTTCCAGTTTCTTGCGGAGTTCTTCATTCTTGCGCTCTTCGTCGCGCATCTGGGCTCGCAGTTTTTCAAGCTCGGCATTCAGTTTGATCCCATCGTCGCCGAGCTGGGCAGAATCTTCGTTGAGGAATTCCGTTTCGTGCTTCAGATCGAAGATAAAGTCGCCGCCTTCCGTGCCCGGTAAATTGCCAAACGCAGGAGTCTGGTGCGATAACGCCGAGACTGCCGGCTCCACGTAAGCAGCCAGTTCGGTCGCGGTGATCACACCATCACCGTTCAGATCCGCTCGACCGTCGAGACCCTGAAGCAGCGTCCAGGTAAAGACGGAGTGGCCGTTGGGGCCATTGTCGGCGACCTGCTGGTCGGCTCCGCCGGCGGTGAACATCTCGCGCGCCTCACGGCGCGAAATCTCGTTGAGATAGTTCTGGGAGAGCGGCGTGCTTCCGCCGCGCGTCAGTGCCAGCCCGCTATAGCACGAGTCCATCACGAACAGCACGTGCTTGGCCGGGATTGCTTCCGAGATGTCCTGAAAGTTCGTCATCGAAATCGCGCTGCCTTCGAAGTTCGTAAGGTCCGCGTCGACCGGAATGATGTAGCCAAGTTCACGCCCGGAAGCTAGTTTGCGGGTCGCACCGTGGCCGGCATAGAAGACGAAGACACGATCTTCATGCTGAACCGTGTTCGGGTCGGCCAGTTTGTCGCCGAGCAACGAGAGGATGTTCTGCCGCGTTGCTTGCGCGTCGAACAACGTAAAGATGTGATCCGGTTTGAAATTGTATTTCTGAACAAGCAAGTCTTTCACGCCGTTGGCATCGTGCGTGGCGTATTGCAGCTTTTGCCAGTTGATGTAGTCATCGATGCCAATAATCGCAGCCCAACTGTCGCGATAGACCTGCGTTGCCGCCGGGGCCGGTGTTGCGGGTCCTTGGCCGCGCGTGTCGAATGGACCGAAGCTGGTGCCATTCCAGGTCACGAACTTGAACCCATCGGCCTGCAGAGTCTCGATAACCGTGGGCAAAGCCTCAATCCCGGTTTTGTGAATGTCGTGGAACAAAATGATCCCGCGATTTTGCTTCTCCGCCTCGGTGATCACGCGATGAGCCACCGAATTCGGTACCGGATCCGCCCAGTCCTCGGAATCGACGTTCCAGATAACGGTCTTCATGTTGTCGGTCTGTATCTTGGTGAGGATGTTCTGGTTCGTCGCCCCGTAAGGCGGGCGGAAGAGTACCGGCGGCGACTTCAAAATGTAAGTGAGGAGCGTGTTGGTGGTATTGATTTCCCGGTTGAGCGCATCTTCGCTGAGCTTCGGCAGGACCGGATGCGTGTAGCTGTGATTGGCCAGTGTGTTTCCGGCCTCAAGAACGCGGTAACTGGCGGGAGCAATCGGGCCAAGTTTCACCTCGTTCTTGTCATTGGTGGTGCCGAGATTCTTGCCGACCTCAAAGAACACAGCATGTAATCCGTATTTTTTGAGGATGGCAAGAACCTGGTCGGTATAGCGTGGATGGGGACCGTCATCGAACGTTAGCGCGATGGTCTTTGGCGGAAGCTCCGTGCCGAACATCTCCAGCTTGCTCTTGGTGGCGGCCCCGCCGCGCGACTCGGCTGGCGGAAGCTGCGACTCCGATTCCCGCAGAATCTGCTCCCGCGTGTACTTGGTCTTGAGGAAGGCAACGTAGTGCTCCCAAGCTTCGCGGTGCACGGTGATGCCGCGCGTGTTCAATCCCGCGAAAATCTGCGAGATTTCCTTCTGATAGAGAGTCTGGATCTTCTCGATCGCGGCGACGTCGTCGCCGATCCGCTTGCGCATGGCCGCATTGACGTTCTCTTCCGCCGGAATGGAGGCGAGGCCATCCAGCAGATCGCGGAACGCCAGCTTGTCCGCGTCACGGTAGTCCGTATCACTCTCGAGCCGATTTAGAAATGCGACAACCAGCGGCGAGTCTTTAGTGACGAGGTCGGCGTGCAGATCCTGCTCCAGCTTTTCCAGGCGGTCGCGATTTTTCTCGAACAAAATCCATCCCGCCGTGTGGACGCGCTCGCGGTTGCCTTCGTCCAGAGCGCTGGAGTTGTCCATCAGAACGATGACCTTGCGGTAATCGGCGACGGTATCGTTCATGGCCGCCACGGTGGCCGCTGCGCCGGCAGGCGTCGAAGGGGGAGCCGGCTGCTGCGGCAATCGAGGGGCTCCGGATAGGCCACCAACTGAGGCGGCCAAGGCGGCGGAGATCAGAACTTGATATGCACGCATACGAGCATCATCAAAAATGGGGAATCTTCCTAGAGATTACCGCAGAGGAGGACTGGGAGCCAGTTCTTGTAGCTTTTCTCTGTGCGCTTCTACGGGATTAAGCACGCTGGAGATCTACACACTCACAGACCGAGGGCCTTGCGAAAAAGGGCTGACTGACGGCGCGACATTTCCACTTTGCAACCGCTCCTGAGTTTGACTAACAAACCACCCCCAGAGCTCGGCTCGACTCCCTCCACCCATTTGAGATTCACGATGTGCTTGCGGTCTCCTCGAAAGAAAATCGCAGGGTCTAATTTTTCTTGAAGAGCGGTGAGCGAGCGCGGGATGAGTGGGCGTTCCTTTCCGAAATACAGCCTCGTGTAATTCCCCTCTGATTCCAGCAGATAAATGTCACTCACGTCGACCAGCCAACAACGCTGACTGTCCTTCACAAAGACCCGGTTAAGGTGGGCCGAGACGGCAGGCCACCGTAGCCGCGCCAACGCTGTGGCCAGCCTGTCTGGGGCCACTGGTTTAACGAGATAGTCAAGGGCCCCCACGTCAAATGCCCTCAAAGCATAGTTGTCATAAGCGGTCGTGAAGATCACTTGAGGAATGTCGTCAAGCTTCTCAAGAAGGTCAAATGCGTTCATTCCCGGCATCTGTATGTCGAGAAAGATCACATCAGGCAAATGCCGGTGGATCTGTACAAGTGCCTCGTCACCGGTTCGCGCCTCACACGCGATTTCGATCTCAGGATGCGCGGCAAGCAACCGGCGCAACTCCTGCCGCGCTATTCGTTCGTCGTCAACAATCAGAGCTTTCACTGGAGAGCGGGAATCAAGACCGTGGCTGTAACGCGTCCCTGCCCCGACGCGAGCAGGTTTAGGGTGGCGCTCTCGCCGTAGAGTATGCGCAGCCGTTCTCGGGCATTCGCGAGACCGACTTGGGTCGAGGTCATCAGCGGAGGATCGAGTCTGCCGGCATTCTCCACCTCTATGCGAAGCTGATTTCCCTCCAGCGCTGCTCGTACGGAAAGCTGCCCTTCTTCAGCAGTTTTTTCAGTGCCATGCTTAACGGCGTTCTCGACAAGGGTCTGCAACAGCATTGGCGGAATCTCGATCTGCCCAGCCTTCTCAGCCACATCAAACTGGACATGCAGGCGTTCGTCAAAACGAACCGCCTCCAGCGCCAGGTAATCAGCCACCACTTCAACTTCCGTCTCCAGGCGAACTGTATGCTTCCGGTCCCGCTGAAGGCTGTACCGAAGGATATTCGCCAGCTTCGTTACCATATCCTGGGCGTGCTCAGGGTCCTCGACGATCATCCCCCGAATCGAGTTGAGGCAGTTAAACAAGAAATGCGGATTGACCTGGGCTTCGAGGGCTCGCAGTTCCGCATCACTCAGAGCCAGTTTCATCTGGATCTGATTCTGCCGCATCTCGCGGGAGTGTCTCATTGTGGTAATGGTCAGGTAGAGTACCGACCAGATCGTAGTGATGACCGATACACCCATAAACAAAAATGCGACGGAGCTTTTGTCCCGCCATATGCCCATCGATCCTTCAAGAGCCGTGTACACTCCAACCACCAGAGCTGCTTGAATCGCCCCGATCAGGACACTAGCCACCGCCATCCTCACTAGTATCCTGGGCAACGGGAGGCTAGACCAGTTCCGCCGATGAACCACGCGCCGCAGCAGGTGAGTTAGAGCGATGCTGTAAAGGAAGAACAGCAAATACCCTCCCGTCACGCTAAGGGTCCACCCGTGATCCAGTACGGCGCTCCAAAGTCCGACTGCGCTGTAAGCACCCCAACCACAGACCTGACAGAGGCAATAGAATTTGTCCGCTTTTCTCATGCGCCTAGTATCCGGGAGTGGTCGGCTACCCGCCAGCCGTTTGTGAAAGGCGGTCAAAAAGGACTGATGAACGGTAACAACTTCGATTCCGGGGGCGATTTCTCCGCATGTTCCTTAGGTAACCCTTCGGTACACTCCCTTTCGGTAACCCTTGGTAACCATGCCTTCTATGACTTGCAGACGTACAATTGGCCTTGTCCGACGGGTATCTGCCGATATGTGAGATGTCCGCCGTGACCCGCACCCGGGAGCAGTCCCCCAAACGTTCGGCGGGTTCTGTCGCGACTTGGATTTCAAAACCAGGGTCTGGAGTTCGCACCTCTTATGGCATTGTTTGGCTTCAACAAGCAAAAGGTTCTTGCCAGTGCGGAGAAGTACGTCCAGCAGGGCAAGCTGCAGAATGCCATCTCCGAGTACGAAAAGATTCTCAAGAATGACGCAAAAGATCTGACGGTCACTAACACCGTCGGCGATCTCTACTCGCGTCTTGGCGAAACCGACAAAGCCACCGAGTGCTTCAAGACTGTAGGCGATGCCTATGCCGGCCAGGGATTCACCGTCAAAGCCATCGCGATGTACAAGAAGATCTGCAAGCTCAAACCCTCCTTGGAGAGCTTGCTGAAGCTGGCCGAACTCTACACCCAGCAAGGCCTGTTTAATGACGCCCGCGCCCAGTACCTGCAGGTTGCCGATGAATTCCTGAAAGCGGGCGAGCTCGAGAATGCGGTCCGCATCTTCCAGAAGATCCTGGAGATGGATCCGGAAAACAGCCAGATGCGGGTGAAGCTGGCGGAAGTTTACATTCGCCTCGGCAAGAAGACCGAAGCCTGGCAGATTTTCACGCAGGCCGCCGAGAGCATGCGGTCCAAGGGATCGCTGCAGGCCGCGGACGAAGTTCTGCAGCGCATGCTCACACTGGATCCGGCCAATGCGTACGCGCTGCTCCTCCAGGGCAAGAACATGATGGAGTCCGGCGATGCCGCCGGAGCGGTTGCGACCCTGCAAAAGGTCCCCGACCTCGATTCGAACGCCGACGGCCTGCGCGACTTGCTTAAGGCCTACCTTCTGACCGGACAGCTCTCTGAAGCCGGGACCATCGCCAACAAGCTGTTGACGGTGCACAACGATCTTCCCGCGATCGCGAGCTTCGCCGACGCGCTCATGCAAGCGGGACAGTTTGAAGCCGCGCTGCAGGTCTTCGATCAACATGCGGAGCGGCTGCTGGCGGAAAACTCCGACAAGGTGTTGAAGAGTCTTCACAGCATCATCGGGCATGTTCGCGAGAATCCCGACTCGTTGCAGAAGCTTCTTGATCTCTTCAACAAAGCCGGCGACTCCAGCCACATCAGCGAAGTTTCCGAACTCCT
>Ga0335078_10018555_pt1 | contig 10344 bp, 8 predicted proteins | sample Lox_Sample_32_FD_206711 | JGI IMG/M metagenome (GOLD analysis project Ga0335078, IMG submission 206711) | Soil microbial communities from Loxahatchee National Wildlife Refuge, Florida, United States - Lox_Sample_3.2 | ecosystem: Environmental > Terrestrial > Soil > Wetlands | place: USA: Florida...
TCAAGTAAAAACCGGCCGGGGCAACAAGCTCGCCAAAAAACGGCGAGGCTAGCGGCGGCTGGTCGATCTTGGCCGATTTGGCGCCGATCGATATGGAATCTTTATACGGCTTTTCCGATATTTGGGCGGCGTTACTCCCAACCGTGGACTAGCGCGGACTTGCGGTCGTGGCATCGTTGCCGGACCGGGAGATGTACATGACCGATCTTGTCGATATTGCCATCCCGACCAATGCCCAGGCGGCCGCCGAGTCGCTGGGCCTTCGCGTCATCCGCAACATCACCACCGGCGCTTGGGTTCGTGGCATTCCACGCGACGAGGCGGAGATCGCGGTCGCGTGCCTGGGCGATTGGGGGTTCGTGGCCCGCATCGTCGATGAGCGGCCGGACCAGCCGCCTTCAAACCCCACGACGCGCCGCGCGGCTTAACACGAGCGCTCACCCGGCCGCAGGCGCCAATTCGTCTCGAATTTTTATGCGGCTTTGCTTTGTCATGTTGAGGTCGTGAACAAACACGGTTGATTTCGATGACTGACTTTGTGCCGCGATCCGTTCGACCAACCCACCACTTCGACATCCGAATGGATGGCGGCGGTCATTGGGGCGCGCATTGATGTTGCTCGTTCCGCTCGAAAACCGCGGCGCGGTCAAGCGCCCACAGCCGGTGGATCGCCTTTGTCTGCGGTGTGACGAGAAGGGCTGTACGCTTTCGGGTGGACGGTTTGAGCGGCATTTCCCGGACCTGCGGACAGCGATCGAGTACGCGCGTCGATCGCGCGAGACTGGCACGGCGACGATCGAAATCTGGCAAGATGGCGAATACATCTGTTGCAAGGCGCCGCCCCGGCGCAGCGATGTCGACTTTCCGCATCCCTCGGCTCCGGCCCAGCTTCCGCGCGCGCGGCTCGCGGCCGCGGAGCGGCAGGCCACTCGCATCAGCCGGATTTTGATGACGACCGCAGGCCCGTTCTTCTGGCTTTGCCTTCTGATAACAATGGTTGCGGCAATCTTTGGCTGGCAGCTGCTCCATCAATGATCGCTACAAACCGCGGCCGTCGACAAAAGCCCGAGACGGTCGGCCGGGGCGCTTTGCGGCGGTGCCACGGTTCGACGAGCGGTGGGCGATCGTCGACCGCGCTGCGGATTACGATATCGTGGTGTTTTGTCCCGTCCGCGAAGAAGCCGAAAGCATCGTGGCGGCGCTGAATCGCGAAATATCGCGCTATGCGAGTCGGTTGTCGCGGCCAGTGTCGTCCAGCCGACCACGACGGGGCCAGTCGCCGAAGAGGTGATCGAGGGCGACAAGCCGTTCTATCGGACTTGACACTCGGGCGTCATTGCGGACGAAGCGAAGCAATCTCGCGTCACCCGCGTTTCCCGCCATTGAGATTGGCTCGTTGCCGCGCTCCTCGCAATGACAGCTCGGGAAATCGGGTTATGATCCGCCAACCCTCGCCCAAGGAGAGAGAGATGCCCGACCTGTTGGAAGCCGTCGAAAACGGTGTTGCCTGGCTGACCCTCAACCGCCCCGAGCGGCTCAACGCGCTGTCGGCGGAGATGACCGGGAGCCTCGCCGAGACCCTGAACCGGCTCGCCACCAACCGCGAGGTTGGCGCCATCGTCATCACCGGTGCCGGGCGCGGCTGGTGCTCGGGCGGCGACGTCAAGTCGATGGAGGCGCGCGGCCGCGACCAGACGGTCGAGGACCGGGTCGAGGGGCTGCGCCGCTCGCACCAATTGCCGCTGCTGATGCGCAACTGCCCGAAGCCGATCGTCGCCGCGATCAACGGACCGGTGGCCGGCGCGGGGCTCGGCCTGGCGCTGGCCTGCGACCTACGGATAGCCGGAAAATCGGCGCGGTTCGGCACCGCTTTTGTCCGCATCGGCTATTCCGGTGATTACGGTGGCACCTGGAGCCTGACGCGGCTGGTCGGCACCGCAAAGGCGCGCGAACTCTATCTGCTCGGCGACGTCATCGATGCCGAGGAAGCTTATCGGCTCGGCATGGTCAACCGTCTGGTCGACGACGACAAGCTGCGCGACGAGGCGATGGCGATGGCGCGGCGGCTCGCCGACGGGCCGCGAGTCGCACTCGGCTACATCAAAAAGAACCTGTTCGCCGCCGAGACCGAGCCGTTCCAGACCGTGCTCGACCTCGAGGCCGAGCATCAGGCGCGCTGCGCCTTCACCGAGGACCATAAGGAGGCGGTCGCCGCTTTCAACGAAAAGCGCCGCCCGGTGTTCAAGGGCCGCTAGGCGATGGCCGGGCTCTATTTCGATGAGTTTTCGGAAGGCCAGGTGTTTGAGCACGCGATGACCCGCACGGTGACTGAGACCGACAACGTGCTGTTCACGACGATGACAATGAACCCACAGCCGCTGCACCTCGACGCCGAATTCGCCAAGACCACCGAGTTCGGCCGGCCGCTGGTCAATTCGATCTTCACGCTCGGTCTGGTGATCGGGATTTCGGTCGGCGACACGACGCTCGGAACCACCGTCGCGAATCTCGGCATGAGCGACGTGCGCTTCCCGAAACCGGTGTTCCACGGCGACACGGTGCGGGCGAAGACGACGGTGATCTCGCTGCGCCGAAGCAAATCACGCTCCGACGCCGGGATCGTCGAATTCGAGCATATTGGCCTCAACCAGCACGGCGATGTGGTGGCGATCTGCCGTCGCGCGGCCTTTATGAAATGCCGGCCCGCGTGAGGGCAGTGTCATTGCGAGCGAAGCGAAGCAATCTCGCGCTGGGCGCTGGTCCCGTCGAGATTGCTTCGTCGCCTTCGGCTCCTCGCAATGACAGAGGAACATAGAGATGCCGATCCGCTCATTCCTGTTCGTTCCGGCCGATAGCGAGCGTAAGCTCGCCAAGGGACTGGAATCCGGCGCCGACGCGCTGATCCTCGACCTCGAGGACTCGGTCGCGGCGGCAAACCGGCCGACGGCGCGCAAGCTCGCCCGCGAATTCCTCGACACGCACGGCCTGGGGAAGATTGCCCGCTATGTGCGGATCAACCCGCTAGCCAGCGGTTTGGCGCTCGACGATCTTGCCGCCACGGTCGCCGGCAAGCCCGACGGCATCCTCCTGCCGAAATGCACGCCCCAGGATGTGACGATCGTCGACCATTACCTTTCGGCCTTCGAGGCCGCAGCCGACCACAAGGTCGGCGCGATCCGCGTCGTCGCCATCGCCACCGAGACCGCCGAAGCGGTGTTCCAGCTCGGCAATTACGCGGGCGCGTCGCCGCGGCTCGAGGCGATCACCTGGGGCGCCGAGGATCTGTCGGCCTGCATCGGCGGCAACAACCGCACGCTCGACGGCGCCTATGACGGGCCGTACCAGCTGGCGCGTTCGCTGTGCCTGCTGGCCGCGGCGGCCGCCGGGGTTGCCGCGCTGGACACGATTTACACCGATTTCCGCGACCCCGATGGCCTCAAGGCCGAGGCGGTCGCGGCGCGGCGCTCCGGCTTCGTCGGCAAAATGGCTATCCACCCGGCGCAGCTCGCGACGATCAACGAGGTGTTCTCGACCAGCGCCGAGGAGCGCCAATGGGCGGAAGCGGTTATTGCAGCGTTTGCCGCCAACCCTGGCGCCGGCACGCTCGCGCTCGACGGCAAGATGATCGACAAGCCGCATCTGGTGCTGGCGCGGCGATTGTTGGGATTGCCACCCGGATAAGCGCGGGTTAACGCTGAAACCGGGGATGGCGGAGTAGAATGCGGCTGTAAAACCTGCACCGAACTGCCATATGGCGGCGCATGATGGCGACGCGACGATCCTTTCTTCTGGGCAGCGCGTGCACGCTGGTGCTAGCGAGGCCGTGGCCGGCGCTGGCCGAAGGCACCGCCGCGGACAGTCAGATCCTCCACGTCGCCAACCGGCTCGGCTTTGGGCCGGACGCGGCGGTCGTTGCACGCATCCAGCAGATCGGCATCGATCACTATGTCGACGAGCAGCTCCATCCCGCGGCGATCGCCGAGCCGGCTGAACTGCGCCAGCGGCTGGCCGCGCTCGACACTCTGCGACTCGATCCAGTGCAGCTCTTCCGCGAATACGGTCCGCTGCTGCCGATCCTCAACGGCGGGATGAAACCGACCCCCGATGAGGCGAAAGCGCGGCGCCAGCGCGCCCGGATCATCGCGCAGCAGGCGTCCTGGGCGCGGGTGTGGCGCGCGCTCTACAGCCCGCGCCAGCTGCAGGAGGCGATGGTCGATTTCTGGTACAACCATTTCAACGTTTTCGCCGCCAAGGCCATCGACCATCTGTGGATCGGCAATTACGAGGAGACCGCGATCCGGCCCCATGCGCTCGGCCGCTTTCGCGACCTGGTGCTGGCGACCGCGCATCACCCGGCGATGCTGTTCTACCTCGACAACCATCTCAACACCGCACCCGGCAGCCCCGGCGCCAGGGGCCAGCAGACCGGGATCAACGAGAATTACGCGCGCGAGCTGATGGAGCTGCACACGCTCGGGGTCGACGGCGGCTACACCCAGGACGACGTCATTACCCTCGCGCATATCCTGACCGGCTGGGGGCTCGACCGCCCAGCCTTCCGCATCGGGCACGGCGCCGGCTTCCGCTTCGACCCGTCGCGGCACGATTTCGGCGCGAAGACCTTCCTCGGTCACACGATCCCGCAAGGCGGCGAAGAGCAGGGCATCGCCGCGATCGACATCCTGGCGAAAAGCCCGGCGACCGCGCGTCACATTTCCTTCCAGTTGGCGCAGTATTTTGTCGCCGACAACCCGCCGCCGGCCCTGGTCGACCGGCTGGCGCAGCGCTTCGCTCAGACCGACGGCGACATCGCCGCGGTGCTGAAGCTGCTGTTTACCTCAACGGAATTCCACGACAGCGCCGGCCAGAAATACAAGACGCCGTATCACTACGTACTGTCGGCGGCGCGCGCCGCCGGGGTCGAGGTCAACAACCCGCGGCCGCTCTTGGGCACGATGGCGCGGCTCGGTATGCCGCTTTATTTCTGCCCGACCCCGGACGGCTACAAGAACACCGAAGACGCCTGGCTCAACCCGGACGCGACGACATTGCGGATCGGCTTCGCCACCGGGCTTGGCCGCGGCGCGCTACCGTTGAAGAACGCACCGCCAGCGAATGACCAGCCCGGCAACGCAATGGAGCCTCCCGCTCCCGGCAGTCAGGCGCCCAATATGGCGGCACCTCAATTGGTCGCGCAGCAGGGCGAGCCCGCTCCGGCGAAAGCCGAACCGCTCGATTCGGCGCCGCTCGAGGCGCTGCTGGCGCCGATCCTCAGCGCCCACACCCGGTCGGCGATCACAGATTCGCCAGCGGGATTGCGCGCGGCGATGATCCTCGGCAGCCCTGACTTCATGCGCCGCTAGATATGCTTCACCGTGTTTTTATCATCTTTTGGATATGCTTCTTCGCTGCGGTGCCGGCGCGGGCCGATCCCGCGCTCGACCGTCAGATCATCCACGTCCTCAACCGGATCACGCTGGGCCCGACGGCGGAGGCGGTGGCGCACGTCAAGGCGATTGGCATCGACCGCTATGTCGACGAACAGCTCGACCCGGCGTCGCTGCCTGAGCCAACGGCGCTGACTGACCGGTTGGCCGCGCTCGACACGCAAGAGCTCAGCGCAGCGCAACTTTTCGCCAAATACGGGCCGCAGCCGAGCGAGACCATGGCGAGCGCGAAGCCGACGCAGGAGATGATCGATGCGCGCATCAAGCGCGCCGAGTCGATTCTCGAACAGGCCCGCGCGGCGCGGGTTTATCGCGCGCTCTACAGCCCGCGCCAGCTTCAGGAGGCGATGGTCGACTTCTGGTTCAACCACTTCAATGTCAACGCCTATAACGGCTTCGACATGCTGTGGGTGGGCAATTTCGAGAATGAGGCGATCCGGCCGCACGTCCTCGGCAAGTTCCGCGATCTGCTACTGGCGACGGCGCAGCATCCGGCGATGCTCTATTACCTCGACAACCAGGACAGCACCGCGCCCGGCAGCCCCAGCGCCGCCCGGCTATTCAGCGACATCAATGAAAACTACGCGCGCGAGTTGATGGAGCTGCATACGCTCGGCGTCGACGGCGGCTACACCCAAAAGGACGTTGATACGCTAGCGATGATCCTGACCGGATGGGGGTTCAACTATGACGCGCTGACCACCGGTTCGGGATCGGCCTTCGCCTTTATCGCCTCGCGCCACGATCCGTCCCCGAAGGTCTTTCTCGGTCACACGATCGCACCGGGTGGAGAAGAGCAAGGGATCGCGGCGATCGACATCCTGGCGAAGAGCCCGGCGACGGCGCATCACATCGCCTTTGAGCTGGCGCAGTATTTCGTCGCCGACAAGCCGGCCGCCGCGCTGGTCGACCGGCTCGCTGCGGAATTCCTGGCGACGGGTGGCGACATCAAGGCGGTGATGAAGGCGCTGCTCACCAGCACCGAATTCCGCGACAGCGCCGGGCAGAAATACAAGACGCCGTACCAATATGTCCTGTCGGCCGTGCGCGCTACCGGTAGCAAGATCAAGAGCCCCACGCCGTTCCTCGGAACCATGGCGCAGCTCGGCATGCCCCTTTATCTCTGCCCGACCCCCGACGGGTACAAGAACACGCAGGACGCGTGGCTCAGTCCCGACGCGATGACGACCCGCACCAATTTCGCCGTGCTGGTCGGCGGCGGCGCCTTGCTCAATTACGTTCCGCCGGACGAACAAGAGGCGCGCATCGTCGCCGCCTCGGCCGCGCCCGATGCGCGGCCGATCACGGTCAGCGCCAAGGCCCTGCAAACGCTGCTCGACCCGATCCTCACCGACCATACGCGCGCCGCGATCGCCCAATCGCCGGCGGCGATGAAGGCGGCGCTCATTCTGGGCAGCCCCGATTTCATGCGCAGATAGGTGCGACCATGTTGAGGCGCGATTTTGTCAGACTGGCGGGTGGTGCGGCGTTGGGAGCCATTGCCTCGCCGGTGCTCGGGCCGATCTGGGCGGCGCGCGCCGACGGTCCGCCTGCGCGGCTGATCGTCGTCATGCTGCGCGGCGCGGTCGACGGGCTGAACGTCGTCGTGCCGTATGCCGAGGCCGCCTATTACGAAGCGCGCTCGACCATCGCCATCCAAAGGCCGGGCACCGATAACGGCGCGCTCGATCTCGACGGGCATTTCGGCCTGCATCCGGCGCTGCAGCCGCTGATGGCGATGTGGAACGACGAGAAGCTCGCCTTTATCCACGCCGCCGGCTCGCCTGACCCGAGCCGATCGCATTTCGACGCGCAGTTGTTCATGGAAAACGGCACCCCGGGGCGGAGCACGACGCCGGATGGATGGATGGACCGGCTGCTGGCGGCGCTGCCCGGACCGCGGAGCCCGACCGAGGCCGTCTCGGTAGGCCCGACCCTGCCGTACATATTCAAGGGGCCGGTGGCGGTCGCCAACCTGCCGCTCGGACCCAAGGCGGCGGCGCCGATGGTGATCGACCGGCCCGAGATCGCCAGCGCCTTCGACAAGCTCTACGACGGCAACGACAAGCAGAGCGAGGCCTATCGCCAGGGCCGCGCCGCACGCACCCAGCTCGTCGCCGACATGTCGAGCGAGGAGCAACGGATGGCCGATAACGGCGCGCCGCCGGCCGAGGGTTTCCCGGGGATCGCCGCACGGCTCGCACGGCTGGTGAGCCAGGACAAGCACGTTCGGCTGGCCTTTGTCAGCCTCGGCGGCTGGGACACGCACGCACGCCAGGGCAATGACAAGGGCCAGCTTGCCGGGCGGCTGAAGGCGTTGGGCGAGGGGCTCGTGGCCTTGCAGCAAAGCCTCGGTCAGGATTGGAGCGACACCGTGCTCGCCGTGATCTCCGAGTTCGGCCGCACCGTGCACGAGAACGGCAATGGCGGCACCGATCACGGCCATGGCAATGTCATCTGGGTGATGGGAGGGCCGGTGAAGGGCGGCAAAGTTTATGGCCAATGGCCGGGCCTCGCCGCGGCGCAGCTCTATCAGCAGCGCGACCTGGCGGTGACCACGGATTTCCGCCACCCGCTGGCGAACATCGTCGAAAAGCATCTCCGGCTCGACGACAAGGCGCTGGCCAAGATTTTCCCGGACATGCCCTCGGCGCGCGGCGATTTCACTGATATCCTGGCGGGGTGAGCGAGCAGAACCCGTTTTTCGAAGAGTGGGCGACCCCGTTCGGACTGCCGCCCTTCGACCGCATTCGGCCTGAGCACTTCCCGCCTGCCTTCGACCGGTTCATGGCCGAGGAGCTGGCCGAGATCGCCGCGATCACCGGCGACCCCGCGGCGGCCACCTTCGCCAACACGATCGAGGCGCTGGAGCGCAGCGGCCGCGGGCTGGAACGCACCGGGGACGTGTTCTCGAACCTTCGCTCGAGCGCGACCAACCCCGAGCTCGATGCGATCGCGCGCGACTACGCGCCCAAGCTGGCGGCGCATCGCAGCACGATCGCGCTCGACCCGGCGCTGTTTGCGAGGATTGACGCAGTCTACCGGCAGCGCGACACGCTCGACCTCGCGCCTGACCAGACCCGGCTGTTGGAGCGGCACCATTTGCAGCTTGTCCGGGCGGGGGCGCTGCTCGGCCCCGCCGAGAAAACGCGAATGGCCGAGATCACCACGCGCATGGCGACGCTGCACACGCATTTCGGCCAGAACGTGCAGCACGACGAGGACGAGTGGCGGCTGGTGCTCGACGAGGCCGATCTCGAGGGCCTGCCGCAATTCGCCCATGACGCCGCGGCCGAAGCGGCACGCGAGCGCGGGCTCGACGGCAAATACGTCATCACGCTGTCGCGCTCGTCGGTCGAGCCGTTCCTGACGTTCTCGGCGCGGCGCGACCTGCGCGAGACCGCCTACCGGGCCTGGACCGCCCGCGGCGAGCATCACGGCGGACACGACAACGCGCCGCTGATCGCCGAGCTGCTGCAGTTGCGCCAGGCGCAGGCGCGGCTGCTCGGCTACGAGACCTACGCCGCCTACCGGCTCGACGACACGATGGCGAAGACGCCCGAGGCGGCCGAGCATCTCCTGGAGCAGGTCTGGAGCCCGGCGAAGCACAAGGCCGCCGCCGAACGGGCCGAACTTGAGGCGGCTGCCCACGCCGACGGGCTCAACGAGCCGATCGCGCCGTGGGACTGGCGCTACTACGCCGAGAAGGTCCGGGCGCGGAAATACGACTTCGACGAAGCCGCGGTGAAGCCGTATTTCGTGCTCGACAACATGGTCGCGGCGATGTTCGACGCCGCCGGCAGATTGTTCGGCGTCAGCTTCGCGCCGCGCGCCGATCTGCCGGTCTACCACCCCGACGTGAAGGCCTACGAGGTGCGCGGCGAGGGCGGCAAGACGGTCGGACTTTTCCTACACGACAATTTCGCCCGGACCGGCAAGCGCTCGGGCGCGTGGATGTCGAGCTATCGCGACCAGGAAAACCTCGACGGGCCGGTGCTGCCGATCGTCGTCAACAACAACAATTTTTCCAAGGGCGATCCGACACTCCTCTCCTTCGACGACGCCAAGACGCTGTTTCACGAATTCGGCCACGGGTTGCACGGGCTGCTCTCGCAGGTGCGCTACAAGTCGCAATCGGGCACCGCGGTGCGGCGCGATTTCGTCGAGTTTCCCTCGCAGATTTTCGAGCACTGGGCGCAGGCTCCGGAGACGCTGCGCAAATATGCCCGCCATTACCAGACCGGCGAGCCGATCCCCGAGGCATTGATTGAAAAGCTGCTGGCGGCGCGCAACTTCAACCAGGGTTTCGCCACGGTCGAATACGCCGCCTGCGCGATGATCGACCTCGAACTGCACGCCCGCAAATCCGATGCGCCGGTCGATATCGCCGCGTTCGAGCGCGACTTCCTCGCCCGCGTCGGCATGCCCAAGGAGATCGGGCTGCGCCACCGGCCGACGCATTTCCAGCATTTGTTCGACGGCGCGGGTTATGCCGCCGGCTACTACGCCTATCTGTGGGCGGAGGTGCTCGACGCCGACGGGTTTGCCGCCTTCACCGAGGTCGGCGACGTGTTCGATCCGGCGACGGCGGCGCGGCTCAAGGCGATCTACAGCGCCGGCGACACGCGCGACCCGATGGAGCTCTACCGTGCGTTCCGTGGCCGCGAGCCGGCGATCGAGCCGCTGCTCGAGCAGCGGGGGCTGGACGCCGCTTAGCCGGGAACAGCCGCCGGGGCGTTATAGTCGTCTTCGCTGACCGGCTCGAACCAGGCGGTGCCGCGGCCCTCGTCGTCGACCTCCATCATCGCCAGATGGGCGAAGAACTGGCCGGGCGCGGCGCCGTGCCAGTGCCAGGTGTCGGGCGGGATCGTCACCGTGTCGCCTGGTTCAAGGATTT
>Ga0335078_10018556_pt1 | contig 10344 bp, 10 predicted proteins | sample Lox_Sample_32_FD_206711 | JGI IMG/M metagenome (GOLD analysis project Ga0335078, IMG submission 206711) | Soil microbial communities from Loxahatchee National Wildlife Refuge, Florida, United States - Lox_Sample_3.2 | ecosystem: Environmental > Terrestrial > Soil > Wetlands | place: USA...
CCAGCCAGGCGGTTGCGGAATATCTGGCGGCGCGCGGCTATTTCCGCACCGCCGCGTTCCGGGTTTCGCGCTTCGTCCTGTTCTCCTCGCGCGCCTCGGTCGGCGGCGGTCCTTACGTGGTGGAGGCGAGCTACCCGCTCGACTAGGGCGCGTACTCATAAATCCGGCTTTGTAAGCGCAGTTCGCTGAATGTCCGCTTCGCTCCGCAAGTGACCGAATTGTTGCGCCGCCGTGAAATGACGCGAAGGGCCAAACAGCGACGTTCGATGACGTCCGTTATAGGTCTGCTTTACCCCTGCGAGCGAAAATGCGAATGCAGCGACGGCATGTCGGTTGAGGGCCAACTTTAAGTTCGTACGCCTGTTTAAACGCCGCCTACTTGATCCGCTTCCAAACGACGACGACCCTGCCGCCGGCTGTCCGACCGAGATTGTCGAATCGCATGTCGTCCCCGGAGAAAGTAACAATCCGTTTGGCACCCTTTCCTGTCACTTGATTTGGATAAGTGCTGCGTTCAACGAGAAGAATGATTACTTTTTTGGCTTCATCAGTCGTGTACGTGCCAAAGAAAGACAGGACGCCGTGCGCGATGGCCTTATCTTCAGCGGCCGTCGTCTTGAGCCGAGCTTTCGATGCAAGCTTCGGAATGTCCGAAATGATCTGAGCAGAGAATTGCCCGTCGGCCGTCAGGATCAGCCGGCCTTTGACATCGCTCCCTTCGATGCTGGGGATCTTTGTCCCCGCCGCGTTGAAGGATTCAAATGAAACAAGGCTCCATGAACCGGTGACCTCGTCTTTGAATGACTTTGCCTGCGCGAATGCGCCACCGACCGGAAAGAAACCGACCAACAGCGGGAGCGCAAACATCAAAAGAGACTGAGCACGCTGGTTCATCGTGTCTCCATTGTGCGGTTACGAGCCGGCCCAATGACAGCCTGGCTCTCATTGGCCGTTTATTCGAACTTCGCCGGTACCGAGAACGGCTTCGTGGCATCGACCACGAACATGATGAGAGCCGTCAACTCGGTGTTGCCGCTGTTGAAGACCTCCATTGTCATGCCCGGCTCGTGCCCCTTCATTGAATGGCCCGCCTCCACGTTCACCACGCCTTGCGGGGTACGCTGACCTAATCTGCCGCTAATGACGTAGAATGACTCCGAACCGGGATGCGAATGCACCGGTGTCTTCGCGCCCGGCGGGCCATGTCCGTAATTTACGCGAAGCAAATATTCTGGCGCGCTAACTGGGGGCACCGGTCCGATTTCAGCGACCGTTGTCCCACCGGGGATCGCTCCACCCTTGGGGCCGAGCGTGAACAGCCACGCTTTTCCGGCGACTTCGGCCGTCAGCGAGGGTGACCCGTCGTAGCTGACAGTGTCCGGGTTCCAGCGATAAGGTGGCGCAGCGGCCTTGGCGTCCTGCAACGTCGGGAAATACTCGACGCGCCAATATAGTGGGCCTTTGGGAAGCTGCTTGACCTTCATCTCCGCGACCGGAGTGACGACGTACTGCGTTTGCGCCACAGCCGGGACGGCCGCAGATAGGGCGCCGGCAACACAAAGGCTGACGTTTAGCGCAACAGCATAACGGGCGCTGGGTATGAGAGACCGCATTGTCGCCTTCTCCTTGTGGGCCAACGAGCTTGGCCGCATCGCAATTGCCGGTAACGAAAAAATCCGAAGGGAACGCCGAAAAAACGCCGGGATTCCAGCTCAAGAGCAGCTATAATCGTGACTTTGTTGCGTTACGGCAGGGTTTCATGATGAACGGCCCTTCTCGGCGAGATGCTGTGCTGCTGATTGCGGCCGTGTCGTTTGCGATGCCGCTTCACGCGACGGCCGGCGAGCCGGCACCGCTGGCAATCAAGGGGTATGACGCGGTTGCCTATTTCACCGACGGCAAGCCGGTGCTTGGGTCGCCGGCGATCGAATATGAATGGGATGAGTATCGCTATCGTTTTTCGAGCGCGAAGCACCTCGAAATGTTCAAGGCCAACCCGGTGCGCTACGCGCCGCAATTCGCAGATTTCTGCGCGATGGCGTTGAGCAAGGGCGAAGTCGAAGAGGCCGACCCGAGATATTGGCTAATTCGCGACGGAAAACTCTATCTCTTCGGCGACCGGATCGGGCCGCAGCTGTTCAAGCGTGACCTTGCAGGCAATATCATCAAGGCCGAGCATAATCGGGGTCTTATTCAGAAAAACTAGCGGTCGGCGGCGGGTGATGGAGCGACACCGCTGTCAAAGAGTCCGGCCTTGCGCAATCCGTCGCGCAGGTGTTCGAGATCGGCCGGGTTGAGGAATTTGCTCCCGAAGCTGCGCGGATCGAATGTCGGATCGGTGCGTCGTATCGTCGCGACCGTGCGAGCGACGTCATCGGGACGGTTCATTTGAGCATAGGCCGCCGCCAGGACGACGCGATTGAAATTCGCGCTTTCCGTCTTGCGCAAATTAAACTCAGCCTGCTCGATAGCGTCCTCGTAGCGTCCCTTCAGATAATACGCGAGACCGAGGGCAAAACGGTCGATAGGGTTCAGTTCGGGATCGATCCGCTGGGCCTGCTCCAGCGCTTCGATGGCGGCATCGGTCTGCCCCCGCCACATCAGAACATTGCCACGACCGGCAAGCGCATGCGCGTCGTTCGGATTGATTGCAATGGCGCGATCCATTTCCGCCATCGCCCTATCGTATTGATGATGGAAAATATGGATCCGGCCAAGAATGACGTGCGCGCGCACCTCGGACTCGCTTAGAGTCAGCGCTTTGGCCGCCATGTCTTGCGCGCGATCGAGAAACGCGGTCGGCGATTCCGCCCAGCCCATCGACGTCGACACGTAATAGGTTTCGGCGAGCGCTGCGTAGGCGGCGGCGTAGTTCGGGTCGATGTCGACGGCCTTTTTCAGCAAAATGCGCGCTTGGGCAAGGCTCGCGCGCGTCGGAGCCTGCAGCGCCGGTCTGGCGCGGAGGACGTAGTCGTAAGCTTCGAGCTTGTCGGTCGGCTTCGCGGATGCGCGGCGTTGCTCGATCTGCTGCACCTCGATCGCTAGCGCGCCAGCGATCTGGGTCGTGATCTTGTCTTGCAAGACGAACACATGAGCGAGCGCCTCGTCGAAGCGGTCGGACCAGAGGACGCGGCCATTGCTATCGACAAGTTGCGCGTTGACGTCGAGCCGGTCGCCGCTCTGCCGGATACTGCCTTCGACCTGATAGCGCACCGCCAGATTGCGGGCGATCTCCTTGGGACTTTCCGGCTTGCCTTTGAACGGAAAGACGGCGTTCCACGACATCACGGTCAGCTCAGGAAAGCGACCTAGGGCGGTGATGAGATCCTGCGTCAAGCCATCGGCGAAGTAGTCGCGGGCCGAATCGTTGTTCTGATTCACAAATGGGAGAATGGCGACCGCAGGTTTTGTGCCGAATTCGCCAGTCCGCGTTGCGGATTTCTCGGTGACGGCAAATGAGGTCGAAAATTTCCAATCGCTGGCGACGCCAATCCATAGCACGGCTGCGCCGAGCAGGCCGGCAATCACCGACGCCGTTAGCAAGCGTCTATACGAGCCGGCAAAGGCGGCGGCAGGAGCGCCGACACTGTTGGCGAGCGCCGGCTTGTGGACGCTGCCGGGATGCACGGGCAAGCTCGGCACGGCACCGGCCGAAGATTGCTCAACCGACACCTCGGGTTCGAAACGATATCCACGCCGCGGAACGGTTTTGATCAGGCGTCCGCCGTCATCGCCCAACGCTTTTCGCAGTTCGCCAATGCTCTGCACCAGCGCGTCATCGGTGACATTGAGCTTCGGCCAAACTGTCGCGAAGAATTCGTCTTTGGAAACGAGCCGTCCTGGATTTTCAGCGAGGTAGTGCAAGACCGCGAACGTCTTTGGGCGCAGCGTAACCTCGCTTTCTCCGAAAAGAAGGCAGCCACGATCCAAATCCAGCACATATCGTTCAAATCGTAGCCGTCTTGGCTGCGATTGCGTCGGGTTCCGGGAATGGGGCGTTGCCATCAGCCCACCCTGTATTTCGCGTCGAGTGCGTTGCGCTGCACGACGCCTTCATGTGGCAGGCACCCAGTCTCCCACCAAAATTGTCGTGGGGGCAACCAATTGTTTTGACCCGGCCTCTGGCCGATAATAAAGCCATTCAGCTTGTTTTTGGCGGTTGGGTCGACCGCTACCGAAAAGTGATGTCCGTGTCTGGTCCGCTTTCATCCCGACAACTGCCGTCATAGCGGAGATGGCTAATTTCGCCTTCGGGTCATTTTCGACCGGGAGGAAGCCAGCAGCAGGTCCCGCCATGTCCGCTGTGCCCCCGAAAGCGGAAATGGAATCAGGGTATTTACATCGGTCACAACGGGCCGTAGCGGCTTGATGATGCCGCCCGGCGCGTGATTCAAACTCCCAAACCGGAGCCTCGAATCATGCGCTACGAACTCACCGACTATGAATGGACGGCCATCAAGCCATTCCTGCCGAACAAGCCGCGCGGCGTTCCGCGCGTGAATGACCGGCGCGTGCTCAACGCCATCTTTTGGGTCTTGAGGTCATGCGCGCCATGGCGCGATCTGCCGGAGACGTTTGGTCCCTATACGACTTGTTACAATCGCTTCGTTCGCTGGGGACGCGCTGGCGTCTGGGGACCAGATTATGGATGCACTGGCCGCAATGCATGATGCGGCGGTGCAGATGATCGATACGTCCATCGTGCGGGTGCATCAGCACGGAGCCTGCATCGCTGGCAATAATCAGCAACACATGGGCCGCTCTCGGGGCGGGCTGACAACCAAAATTCATGCCGTCGTGGATACCAATGGCCTGCCGGTACAGATTGGCCTCACGCCCGGCGAGACGCACGACAATCAGCTTTGCTCCGTGCTCCTGAGCGAATTGCGCCCACAAACAATGTTGTTGGCGGATCGCGGCTATGATGCCGACTGGATCAGGGCGTTTGCCAGTGACCAAGGCGCATGGGCAAACATCCCGCCCAAGCGGAATCGCAAAGAGGCGATCTGCTTCAGCCTATATCTCTACCGGGCGCGTAATTTGGTCGAGCGGTTCTTCAACAAGATCAAACAGTGTCGGCGCATCGCAACTCGATATGACAAGCTTGCAGCCAACTATCTCGCCTTCATCAAGCTGGCATCAATCCGGATATGGCTGCACGCTTATGAGTCCGCGCCCTAGCGGGTCACGCCGGACGTAACAGCCGCGACTGTGCGTCGAAATAGGTGCGGGCGATATCGCTACTGTCGGCGATTGCTTCGCGCATCATCGACAACAGCGTCGAGCGCGGTGGATCGACTTCGCCGACCACGCTGCCGAAATCGAAGGAAAATTCGGCGTCGAACTTTCTCGCAAGCTGTTGCATGCGCTGATTTTCAACAAGGCAGTTCATGCGCAGCGATTTGATGCCGCGATTGCGCGCGCTCAGCAGCGTGCGCTCGAGCAATTCGGTTCCGACGCCATGGCTCTGCCACGGCCGCTCGATGCTGAAGGCGGCTTCCGCCTCGTGCGCGGACGGCGAACCGTCATGCCGCAGTTCGGCGGCGCCGCGCAACACGCCGTCGATGAAAAATCCGTACACGATGACGCCAACGTCGTCCGCAGTTGCCGCATGACGGGCGATGACCTCGTCCGAGATCGCGCCGGAAAAGCGCCGGTGCCGGCTTTCCGGGTCGAGACGAAGGAGGTGATCGCGATAGGCATCGGTTTCGCCGAGCCACAGTTTACGGATGACGCCGCCACCGGGCAGAAGTTCGGACATCTCGAGTCTCTCCTCACTCTGGGTTCGCGTCGTCAGGCCGCGGGCGAGCGAATCTTTCGCCGCAACATATATGATGCAACGCAGCAAAAAGGTGACTAACGCCCTATTGCTGTGGGACCCAAGCTTGCAAAAAGCGCATAGCTAACAAATTGTTAAGCATATTTTCTGGGCGATGTGCACTGCGATATAGCGGCGGTCAACCGGGTCGTGAAAAAGCGGGAACCTGATCTACATGGTCAATTTACAGACGGTGCGGATCACCCTAGGTCTCCTCCTCATCCTCCCGCGGCTCGCAACGCTCTCCGGCGATAACCGCTCGCCCGGTTCGAAAATGTCCTCAGCCTCATGCCCGATACTTTCAGGACCCGCTACGCGGCGCTGATCAGCGGCGGAAAAATTGAGGCGGACCCGGCGCAGTCGGCGCTCGCGGGGCAGTTTTCCGCGCTCGCGCAACGCCTTGAGCAACGCCGGCTGGCGCGCAAATCGTCGTCGCTCGGCTGGCTATTCGCCAAGCGCGAGAAATCCGCGCCGCCGCTCAAGGGGCTTTACGTCTACGGCGAGGTTGGGCGCGGCAAGACCATGATGATGGATCTGTTCTTCGCCACCAGCGTGGTGCAGCGCAAGCGCCGCGTGCATTTCCACGAATTCATGACCGAGGTTCATGAACGTGTCTATGCCTATCGGCAAGACCTCAAAAACGGCACGCTGCCCGAACAGGATCCAATCCAGCGCACGGCCGCGGCTATCGCGGACGAAACTTGGCTGCTCTGTTTCGACGAATTCCACGTCACCGATATTGCCGACGCCATGATTCTCGGCCGGCTATTCACGCGGCTTTTCGAACTCGGCGTTGTCGTGGTGGCGACATCGAATCTGGCGCCCGAGGAGTTGTATAAGGACGGACTCAACCGCGCCTTGTTCCTGCCGTTCATCGCGCTATTGCGGCAGCATTGCGAAGTGGTGCGGCTCGACGCCCGCATCGATTTCCGCCTCGAAAAGCTGACCGGCCTGCCGACCTGGTACGTGCCGGTCGATGCACGGGCGGAAGGGCTGCTCGATGATGCCTGGCGGCGGCTTTCTGGCGGAAACGCCGGTGCGCCGCATGAACTGGTGGTGAAAGGCCGCATTGTGCGCGTGCCCCAGGCGGCAATGGGGGTGGCGCGGTTTGCATTCGACGACCTCTGCGCGCAGCCACTGGCGGCTGCCGATTACCTGAAGATCGCGCACGAGTTCCATACGGTCATCCTCGATCGCATTCCGGTCATGGACTATGAGCGCCGCAACGAGGCCAAGCGTTTCATTATATTGATCGACACGCTCTACGATCATGCCGTGAAGCTACTCGCCTCCGCGCAGGCCCAGGCCGACGCGCTTTATCGAGGCGCCGACGGCTACGAGGCATTGGAATTCAAGCGTACAGTCTCACGTCTGATTGAGATGCGCTCGCAGTCCTATCTTGGCTTGCCCCACGGTCCGCGCCAGGGGCCGGCCCTGGATGCCGACAAAATCGTGGAAACCTGAACGGCGATCATCGTTAATCTCGGCGGCGGATTTTCGTTGCCAATTGCGCATTCAGGCGCGAAAAAGCATCGATAGCAATCGGGAAACGAGGAACCGGAGATGGTCGACCAACCGCTCGCGCCGGAAACCGCGACGACCGGCACCGGCACGCCGAACGGCGACGCGACCCCGGGCAATGGCAACGGCAATACGGCCGCGCAGGCGGCGTCAACCCGGCCAAGACGGGTACGACCCGTGCGTTTCCCCTGCGTCATTTGCGGCCGCGAGCGGCCGGCGCGCGACGTCACTCAGCTCGATGTCGTGCGTCCGAGCCTGATCGATCGGATCAAAGCGGAACATCCCGAACTTCCGGCCGAGGGCCATATCTGCAGCGACGATCTCGATCGTTTCCGCTCACGCTACGTGTCCGAATTGCTCGGGCAGGAGCGCGGCGAACTCACCAAGCTCGAACAAGACGTGGTGCAGAGCCTCGCCGACCACGAGACGCTCGCCGAAAACATCGAAGCCGAATTCGAGGTACAGCGAACTTTCGGCGAACGTCTGTCGGATCATCTTGCAAGTTTTGGCGGCAGTTGGACGTTCATTATTATTTTTGGAGTCGTGCTATTCGTTTGGATGGGCTTCAACATATTTATTATCGAGCAAGACCGCTTCGATCCTTATCCGTTCATCCTGCTCAATCTCGTGTTGTCCTGCCTCGCCGCTATTCAGGCCCCGATCATCATGATGAGCCAGAAGCGTCAGGAAGCGAAGGATCGTCTGCGGTCCGAAAACGATTACCGCGTCAACCTCAAGGCCGAACTCGAAATCCGGCACTTGCATGAAAAGATCGACCATATTCTGACGCGGCAATGGGAGCGGCTCGCGGAAATCCAGCAGATCCAGTTAGAGTTGATGCAGGATCCGGCGATCCGCAAACGCTGAGCACGCCTATGATCGCCTTCCGGGGCATCCCGCTACTGCAAGGGGCTGGACTCGGAACGGCTCGTCTGTTGGTATAATGTATACAACGCCGAGTTAGGTACAGGCCCGTATTGCTGCAGTACAGCAAACTCGATAAGCCACGCGTGGCCGTGCTCCGCGGCCTCATCAATTCGAGAGTTTCCCACCATGGCGCGCAAAAAAATTGCATTGATCGGCGCCGGTCAGATCGGCGGCACGCTCGCCCACCTCATCGGCCTCAAACATCTCGGTGACGTCGTCCTCTTCGACGTCATAGAAGGCATCCCGCAGGGCAAGGCGCTCGACATCGCCGAGTCCTCACCGGTCAACGACTTCGACGCCAAGTTCACCGGTACCAATAGCTACGAGGCGATTGAAGGCGCCGATGTGTGCATCATTACTGCCGGGGTGCCGCGCAAACCCGGCATGAGCCGCGACGATTTGCTCGACATCAATTTGAAGGTGATGGGTCAGGTCGGCGCCGGGATCAAAAAATATGCACCGAACACCTTCGTCATCTGTATCACCAATCCACTCGACGCCATGGTCTGGGCGCTGCAGAAATCCTGCGGCTTGCCGCAACAGAAAGTCGTCGGCATGGCCGGCGTGCTCGACTCGGCGCGCTTCCGCTACTTCCTCGCCGACGAATTCAACGTTTCGGTGGAAGACGTCACCGCTTTCGTCCTCGGCGGCCACGGTGACACCATGGTGCCGCTCATCCGCTATTCGGCCGTCGCCGGCATTCCGGTGCCCGACCTCGTCAAGATGGGTTGGACCACGCAGGCGCGCGTCGACGAGATCGTCAAGCGCACCGCCAATGGCGGCGGCGAGATCGTCGCTCTGCTCAAGACCGGCTCGGCGTTCTATGCGCCGGCGGCTTCGGCGATCGCGATGGCTGAAAGCTATTTGCTCGACAAAAAGCGCGTGCTGCCCTGTGCCGCTTGGCTCAGCGGCGAATATGGCGTCAAGGATATCTATGTCGGCGTGCCCGTGGTCATCGGCGCCAAGGGAGTCGAGCGCATCGTGGAAATCGAGCTCAACAGCGGCGAACGCGCGATGTTCGAAAAGTCGGTGGCGTCGGTTCAAGGTCTGATCGACGCTTGCAAGAAGATCGCGCCGAACTTGGCCTAGCGACTTAATTCGTCACGGACGGGGTGAGCAAGTGAGTGCGCTGCGCTCGGGACTCGAGGGTTGGAAACAATGAACATCCACGAATACCAAGCCAAAGCCGTCTTGCGCGAATTCGGCGTGCCGGTGCCGCGGGGCGTGCCGGCCTTCAGCGTCGACGAGGCGCTCAAAGGGGCAGCGGAGCTTGGCGGCCCGGTCTGGGTGGTGAAAGCGCAAATTCATGCCGGCGGTCGTGGCAAGGCCGGCGGCGTCAAGGTTGTGAAATCCATCGACGACGTTAAGAAGGAAGCCGCGCGCATCCTCGGCTCGACGCTGGTCACGCACCAGACCGGCCCGCACGGAAAGAAGGTCAATCGGCTCTACATCGAGGAAGGCTCGGCCATTGACCGCGAATTCTATCTATCGGCGCTGATCGACCGTGAGAGCTCGCGCGTCGCCTTCGTTGTCTCCACCGAAGGCGGCATGGACATCGAGGAAGTGGCGCACAAGACGCCAGAGAAAATTCTCACGTTTTCGGTCGACCCGGCGACTGGTATCATGCCGCATCACGGCCGCCGCGTGGCGCAGGCGCTCAAGCTCACCGGCGATCTCGCCAAGCAGATCGCGGCGGTTCTACCCAAGCTCTATGCAGCCTTCATCGATAAGGACATGAGCCTGCTCGAGATCAATCCATTGGTGGTCACCAAGGACAACAAAATCATCTGTCTCGACGCCAAGGTCGGGTTCGACGACAACGCGCTTTATCGCCATCCCGATATCGTCGCGCTGCGCGATCTCACCGAGGAAGACGAAAAGGAGGTCGAGGCATCCAAATTCGACCTCAATTATATTTCGCTCGACGGTTCGATCGGCTGCATGGTCAACGGCGCTGGCCTTGCCATGGCCACCATGGACATCATCAAGCTCTACGGCATGGCTCCGGCGAACTTCCTCGACGTCGGCGGCAGCGCTACCAAGGAGAAGGTGGCCGCGGCGTTCAAGATCATCACCTC
>Ga0335078_10018557_pt1 | contig 10344 bp, 10 predicted proteins | sample Lox_Sample_32_FD_206711 | JGI IMG/M metagenome (GOLD analysis project Ga0335078, IMG submission 206711) | Soil microbial communities from Loxahatchee National Wildlife Refuge, Florida, United States - Lox_Sample_3.2 | ecosystem: Environmental > Terrestrial > Soil > Wetlands | place: USA...
TTCCGACCCGGGAAACGAACTCCTCCCATAACTCGTCATCAAGAGGCTCGGGCAAGAGACAAACGAGGTCTTTCAGCGACAAATCCGAATACCGTATCGGTTTGGGGCTGCTCGTCATCCTGTTTTTCCGGTCAGAGTCGTGGGTTTATCTTGCGTTGACGCTTTGTATCCAAAATCGTTTTGAGGATCGAAGAACGGACTATCTCGGGTCGCGGCGACGTTTTGCGTTGACTTTCGCCTCGAAAGCTTCGCGAGTCTTTTGCCATTCCGCTCCGTCGTCGGAAAGGTCATGCGATTGCGGTCGTGAGAGCGATTTACGACTCACGTGAGCTATGAATGTGCTCTGGGCCAGTTCGCTGGGTTCCCAGGGTTGAAGCCACGCCACAAGCCGATCGAGAGTCCAATTCCTCTTGCCCATGACGTGGTGGTCGAAGAGGTGCGCAATGATGTCTTTGATGCGCATCTCGCGCGGCAGACTGCCGGAGCCGCGGTCAAACAGGTACGCAGTGATGTCCTTGAAGCGCAGGTCACTCAGTGTGATAGGGGCGCGGCAGTCGCAGGGGCGGACGACCACGCGGAGTAGCCAGGGTCCCCAGATGTTTTCGACGTTAACGGTACGCAGGTCTTTGACTGGGATCTGGCGCTGCGCAGGGGAGAAGGTGCATCCGCAGGCGATCGCCGCCATGCCGAGAACGCATCCGGCGTTCTCGCCGGGAAAATGAAGAGCTCCTGCCTTGGGGGTGACAACAGTGCTGCCTAACAGAATGGATTCACTGAGTTTCATCGGCGCGGTCCTCCTTGTGAGGGTTGTGGTCGGGATTTGGCGATCTTATCGCAAGAGGCTTCTGGTTTATAAGGCATCCAGGAGGGCGCACCATGTCTCGCCAATTGAGCGCAGACGCCTCTCGCTTCTGATGAGGTGGCATTGGACGAAGGCCCATGTCCGTGCTCGAAGCCCGGACGCCCGGTTCCGCCTCCGGAGAAAGCCCAGGTAGCTTTTGACCGGTCTCTGCAGACCAGGGGACAAGAGCGTTCAGCTCGTCGTTATCGATATGTTTGTCGAATGGCCGTTCCAAGTTCGGAGTCCCCACATAAACAAACAATACGAGTTCTAGGGGAAGTTTGCTTTTGGCTTTGATCACCTCTCCGAGTAGCCTGCGTTTGCGTCGGGTTAGAACACGCAAGAAGTGACTGATTTTGGATTCTCTTAATTGGCATGGCACTTGTCTACCCGCACTTACCGGACACTGGGGTTCTACTTGCGATACTATTCCGCCCCCAGGCATTGGAGGAGCTGACCTTGCTGGGAAGCCGGAGTGATTGTTGATAAAACCTTGTCACTAACAATTCGGCCCCAGCCCAGCTTCCCGGCGCCCCGAAAATTCTCTAGCGGAGACTTCGATGTCCCTCCCCGATGAACTTGCGTTCCTCGACGCGACGGCCCAAGCCGAACTTGTACGCCGCAAGCAGCTCAAGCCTGTCGAGTTGGTGGAGGCGGCGATTGCACGCATCGAACTGCTAAACCCCACGCTCAATGCTGTCATAACACCGATGTTCGAGCGAGCGTGTCATGCTGCAAATGACCAACTGCCGGACGGACCGTTTCGCGGAGTACCGTTCCTGCTAAAGGACCTCCTCGCTTCTTACGCCCATGTGCGCATGGCCTCGGGTTCCTCGTTTCTCAACGAGTTTGTGCCTGAACATGACAGCGAACTGGTCGCGCGGCTCAAACGGGCGGGCCTGGTTATCGTCGGCAAAACAAACACACCCGAATTTGGCATCCTGCCGACAACCGAGCCGCGCTTGTTTGGTCCGACCCGGAATCCCTGGGTTCGCGGGCGAATCGCAGGTGGTTCGAGTGGGGGCTCTGCCGCCGCAGTGGCCGCAGGGATGGTGCCGATGGCACACGCCAACGATGGTGGAGGGTCGATCCGCATTCCTGCGTCGTGCTGCGGTCTTTTCGGCATGAAGCCCACCCGCGGCCGCAACCCGCTGGGACCAGATTTTGGAGATATCATGAACGGACTAGTAGCCGAACACGCGCTCACGCGCTCCGTGCGTGATAGCGCGGGGCTGCTCGATGCCACTGCCGGGCCCGACCTTGGCGATCCCTATTGTGCTCCGCCGCCGGTACGGCCGTTTCTCCAGGAAGTAGGCGCCGAGCCGGGCAAGCTGCGCATCGCCTTCACAACTACTGCTCCCAGCGGCGTGCCCATCCACGCCGATTGCGTTCGTGCCGTCCAAGAAGCAGCCGAACTCTGCGCTGATCTGGGTCATGCAGTGGACGAGGCAGCTATCACTGTGGACGCTGAGTGTCTCGGCAACTCTTTTACGGTTCTCTGGTCAGTGGGGTGCGCATGGACCATCGAGGGCGCAGCGCTTTTAACGGGCCGGAAGCCCACCCCGGATCAATTTGAAGAACTGACTTGGGTTTTGGCCCAGCAAGGACGTGCCATCAGCGGACCAGAATATCTGCTTGCCGCGAACGCGCTACAAGGCATCGCCCGCCAAGTCGCGCGATTCTTTGCAAATTACGATGTCTGGCTCACACCGACTCTCGCCGAGCCACCGCTGCCGCTGGGCAGCTTCGATGCGCAGCCCGGGAATCCGCTGTACGGCTTCAAGCGCGCGGTCGCGTTCGTTCCCTTCACCCCGCTTTGCAACGTGACCGGTCAGCCCGCGATGTCGGTACCGCTGTTCTGGAACGCAGAAGGGCTGCCGGTGGGCACGCACTTTGTGGGGCGATTCGGTGACGAAGCCACGCTTTTTCGTCTGGCCGCGCAACTCGAGGCTGCGCGCCCCTGGGCTACTCGCCGTCCACCGATCGTTCCCTTACAGTGAATTTTCTCTTCCAACAAATGCAGGTGATTACGGGATTGTTGCCGAGAAAATCGCTTTATCACAAGCTATAGACCTTGCACCAGCGGTACCGTACGCGGAAAACGAGTGATAATGACTGTTCACGCCAATCAGACCGAGCGAATACGATGGCGCGCCGTCCCTCGCAGAAGCGGATTCTCAGTGGGGCATCAAGAATCCAGACCCGTCGGCGATCCAATGGGCGATGATGTTGACCCATAGATTGCGCCGCCACAGATAAAGCACGGTCAGGATTACCCCGCCGAAACCAGCGACGAGGAGTTGTGCCCATCCCCAGGAGTTGAGGTGAGCAATCGTGAAGGCTGCCCAAGACACAATTCCGGCCACCGGGTTGCTGCCGGTGATTTCTTTTAGGCGTTCGATGGGGTAACCACGAAAAAGTGTTTCTTCAGCGAATGCGGCGCGCGTCACCAGCATGAGCCGATACCAGAACGGCGTCGCCAGCAAATGGCTCATCTGGCGGGTATTCATTTGGAGATGGAGTGTCGGGAAAACCACCGAATAGATGAGCACGATTCCGACAACCATGAGGACGCCAGCGAGAATGGCGCTCAGGACGCCCCAGATCCCAAACCTGCGGAAGCCTATGGACGGCAGCGGCTGCCGCTCTACCAGCGACACATAAAGAAGAATGACCGCTACGAGCGCCCACCACAGGACTTCATGCCCGAGCAGGGGCCCGAACACCCGAAGCCGTTCACCCCAGGCACCGAGAGGAAGGTTGGCGCCTCCCAACGACAGCAGCAAGCCCGCGACAATCTGATTCCGCCGCGTGCTCGATTGCGTCTCTGCAACCATGACATTGGTCGCCTCTCGTGCGGAAATCGTAGCCTGTGCGGGAATGAGGTTCAAGTCTCAGGTTCTGTAACTGTTCAAAAATCGCGCTATCACTAACAATCGGGGCCACGATGAATCTAACAATCGTCCTAGGGCGCGCCACTCTTCCCGCGCGGCATTCATTTCATCTTCGGAACACCCTGGATGCCGCCGCACGCTTCAGGCGTGCCAAGGACTCAGCCGGACCGCGTCGGATCGCCCACGCACCGAGGTTCTCAATTGGCCAGCCCTTCAGGCCTGAAGGGAATTCAAAAGCCTGGGAGATCCCGGCTAAGGACGCCGCGCCATGCCACAGGTCTCGGCTCGAGGGGGAATCATAGTCGCAGCATCGGTAAAATGTTGCTCACGATTACCAACCCACTTGGCGCATCCGCTCGAGAATGAGCTCGCTGTAGTTATTCATGCGCTCGGGACGCCGCTTCAGGGGAGCCGGCAGAATCGCAGCAAGCCGTGCCGCCTGTTGCCGGCCAATATTCCGGGCCGCGGTTCCGTCGTAGTAGCGACACGCCGACTCTGCGCCATAAATACCAGGGCCCCATTCGATCACGTTGAGGTAGATCTCCAGAATGCGCCGTTTGCCGAGGACGAATTCGGCCACCGGTACCAGTGTGAACTCCGCGCCCTTGCGGAGGAAAGAGCGGCCCGTTCCGAAGAACAGGTTTTTTACCAGTTGCTGCGTGATGGTGGAAGCTCCGCGAGTGCGACCGCCTTCCAAATCATCCTGGGCAGCGATTTGGATCTGCTGCCAATCGAACCCATGATGCTGGTAGAAGCGCGCATCCTCCGCCGCGACTACAGCGTGCTGGAGATCGGGCGAGATTTGGCTGAGCGGGATGAATTTGTAGCGTTCGTGATACGGCGTGTGGTGAATCCAGGCCTGCAGGCGGCGCTGGATGTGCACCGCGGTTGTCGGTGGGTCGATCCACCGGGCGGACGCCAGCATCAGCGCGGCAAGCACCCAAATGAGCGCCACGCCGGTGATAGACCATCGAACAGAGGATCGGAGGGAAACCTTCCGAAGCGGGGCCTTGGGGCGTGCGTTTCGCCTTGGAGCCACATTGCAGAATAGCAGCCTGGGTTGGTTGCCGCTTGTGGCTGATCTTGCGCGGTGGCCGGCGGGAGAGATGTTCCCGATCATCGGCGCCATGGCCGAGTCGTCGAAGAAACGTGGAGACTTCCTGATGCCGCCCGATTCCCCGGGCGGCTTTTCGGTCGCTGTGTACGGCTGGTACCGCGTAGGAAATCATTATCGCAAGTTAGGCGCCTTGCACCAGCGGCATTGTTAGTGATAAAGCGATTTCTCGCCAACTACCGTCCGGAACCTGGGTGCGCGGGGGTGGTTTCGGATGATCAGCGACAGCAATCTTGCAAACTCCTTCGTGACGAACAGCTTTCATTCCAGCCTCCGAGCAAAGAAGAAACAGCTAAGCGTTCCTTGCCGGTGTCAGTGACAAAGACCCGTTGATTGGGCCGGGCCGCCTGATCCTGATGATCGACAACCCGGGACCGGACCGGGGGCGATTTGAATTGAAACCTTCCGCCCGGATTGGCATCCTAAGCGTCATATGGCGACGGCTCTGCGGCTCGGTCTGAACGCGGCCCCTACTAAAAAGCGTCTGTTGTTTCCGGTTTCCAACCCAAACCGCAGAACTAGGCAAATGGCCGAAGGAGTGAGCTTATGAAGCGGCGTGATTTTCTGCGATCCACAAGTATTGTCTGCGCTAGTCTCGCGCTCCCGGTCGCGGGGCGCCTGTTTGCGGAGGGCTCATCGTCTGACGCCTGGCGCACCTTCGAAATTACGACGCGCGCGGAAATCCTGAAGCCTTCCGGGGTGACACGCGTATGGCTGCCGGCTGCGCTAACGGTAAATACGCCTTTCCAGAAGACGTTCTCCAACAAGTTCAGCGCGGAGGGCGGCGCTGCAGAGATGGTCGAGAGCAGAGCCGACGGGCTCGGAATCATTACGGCGACTTTTCCCGCCGGCGTAAGACCGGTTCTGACCCTGACCAGCCGGGTTTCTACCAGAAACTATACGGTCGATCTCAACGCGACGGGCCTCCCGTCCAAGGCAGATCGCGTGGAACTGGAACATTTCCTGCGCTCGACCAAGCTCATCCCAACCGACGGCATCGTGAAGTCGACGGCGGTGGAGATCACGAGCGGCGCAAAAACGGATATCGAAAAGGCGCGCGCCATCTATGAATGGATCGTCGACAACACTTTCCGCAATCCAAAGACTCGCGGCTGCGGCACCGGCAACATCAGACCGATGTTGGAGTCCAGGGACTTGGGCGGCAAGTGCGCCGACCTCAACGCGCTCTACGTTGGCCTCGCGCGTGCCGTGGGCCTTCCGGCGCGCGACGTGTACGGCATCCGCGTCGCCAAGTCGGAGCTGGGATACAAAAGCCTGGGAACCTCGACGGAAAATGTGACCAAGGCGCAGCACTGCCGCGCCGAGGTGTATCTGAGCGCCCACGGCTGGGTTCCGGTTGATCCCGCCGACGTACGCAAGGTCGTGCTCGAAGAACCGCCCGGGAACCGACCGTCGGACGACGATATGGTGAAGAGGGCGCGCGCGCGGCTGTTTGGCTCCTGGGAGATGAACTGGATAGCCTACAACTTCTCTCACGATGTCGCTTTGCCGGGCTCGAGCGGTTCGCCGGTTGGGTTCCTCATGTATCCCCAGGCGGAAACAGCCGACGGCCGGCTCGATAGTCTCGATCCCGACAATTTCAAGTACGACATCACCGCCCGGGAGATCTCGTCCTAAGGTCTGAACGGAGCTGATCGCTTAACGAGTTGGGCGAGACGCCGCAGTCGAACTGCCGAGGCCGCAGACTGAAGATTGCTAGATTGGTTTGGGCTTTCGAAATGGTGGTCCAGAAAAGAGTTCGCGCACACGGCGCTCGATTTCGTCGCGAATCTCGCGGAAAAGGCGCCGCAGGGCCCGCTCGTCGGTGCCGGCGATGGCTGGGTCAGGCAGGTGCCAGGCCAGCCGTGCCACGCGGACCGAGAGCATCGGGCATGCCGCATCGGCTTCCGAGCAAAGTGTGATGACATAGTCGACATCGAGGGGAACGTCTGAAAGTGATTTCGAGTAGTGCCGGCTGATGTCCACACCTTTCTCCTCCATCACCTCCACCGCCATTGGATTCACGCCGTCAGGATGCGGGCGGGTCCCGGCGCTCCAGACTTGGACGCCAGCAGGTGCGAGTTTTCTTGCCCACCCCTCCGCCAACTGGCTGCGCGCTCGGTTGCCCGAGCAGACGAACAGAACATTCACGTTTAGCCCCTCTCACTGCACCAGAGGCGTAATTTTAGCCCGGAAACAAGAACGCGGCCGTGGCGGACTTCCACGCGGCTTGCTAGGCTCAGGCGGCGGAAGTATTCTTACCGTCCAATGGAAGCCCAATATGCTGAGCTGGGACCGTCCACAACTCTAAACCTGCCGCCTAAAAGCTGTGCGCTCGCCGTAATGGCCAAGACGCCTCAGGCGGGTGCGGTAAAAACACGGCTGGTGCCTCCCCTTGAGGCGGAGGAAGCAGCACTACTGAACACCTGCTTCCTACAGGATGTAGCGGGGTGCATGGCAACGCTGGCTTCGGAGAACATTCACAGTTATGTGGCATATACGCCGGCGGGCCAAGAGTCCGCATTTGACGGATTGCTGCCCGCGGGGTTCCGTTTGCTCCTGCAGCGTGGAGCAGACCTCGGGGAGCGACTCCTGCACGCCACAGAAGACTTTCTCGCTGTGGGCTATGAGGCCGTTTGCCTGGTCAACTCCGATAGCCCGACGCTGCCCAGTGAACTCCTGCGGCGCGCCGTCGATTCGCTAGTATCCGCGGAAGACCGGGTGGTGCTAGGGGAGGCCTTTGACGGCGGATATTACCTGATTGGCTTGAAGAAGGCTCATCACCGGCTCTTCGCAGATATTACCTGGAGCAGCAGCGCGGTATTCCATCAGACACTAGAGCGCGCTAGAGAACTCCGGCTCGACGTCGAACTCCTCCCTGCCTGGTATGACGTGGATGACCTGCAATCGCTGCGTTGGCTATGCGACGAATTGTTCGGGCGGAACGGCAGGCACAGCCCTGCAAACTTGACATCATATGACGCCCCCCACACACGGGCCTATCTTCGAGCGCTGATCGAAAGAAGAGGCGGTCGCGAACTGGGGCTGTACCCGCCTGCCGCGGGGGCGCGCTGACGGTGTGGGCCGCAAGAAACATCGCGCCCCTGGCGCTCCTTGGATGCTTTTTGCTTCTGTTCAATGGGGCGGGTCTGTATCTGCAGCACAAGGACAGCATTCCCTGGTTCGTGGGCACCGTGCTTGCCCAGGGGGGGATCTACCTGGCCGCTGTGCGACTGGTCCTGATCGAAAGAGTCCCTCGATCCCTGACTATGGTCCTGCTGTTTGCGGTTCTCCTGCGGATCGGCGTCGTATTTGCGCCGCCCTACCTTTCTGACGACATTTACCGCTATGTTTGGGATGGCCGAGTACAGGCGGCTGGCATCAATCCCTACCGGTTCGTACCCGATAGCCCTCATTTGGAGTCGTTGCAGGATGAGCATATTTATCCTCGGATCAACCGCAGCGATTATGCGCGTACCATCTATCCGCCGGTCGCCCAAATCATATTCTTTACGGCTACGCGGGTCAGTGAATCCATCACTTGGATGAAAACGGTGATGATTGGCTTCGAAGCGCTGGCTGTTTGGATGCTGGTCCGTCTGCTGCTCTCGCTCGGGCTGCCTGCGGAACGAGTGCTGATCTATGCGTGGAACCCTCTGACGGTGTGGGAGTTTGCAGGAAGCGGGCATATCGACGCTGCGGCGATCGCTTTTTTGGTGCTCGCGCTATGGACGCGAAGGCGTAACTTGCCTGTCCTGACGGGCATCACATTGGCATGCGCAACGCTTGTTAAGTTCTACCCTGCTGTGATCTTTCCAGCTCTGTACCGACGATGGGATTGGAAGATGCCGGCCAGCTTCGCAGCAACCATGATACTGGGGTACATGCCGTACGCGAAAGCGGGCTTCGGTGTGCTGGGATTTCTACCGGGCTATATTGAAGAAGAGGGTCTAAAAAGCGGTGAACGTTTCTACCTGTGGACGTTATTGCACAAGGCATGGCCAGTCTCCTGGTTTAACGGGGTTTCGTACTTGGGGCTCTTGCTGCTACTGTTGCTCATAGTCGCGGGGTGGCTCATGTTCCGCAACCAGCATGCTGACGGAGACTTCCTGGTGCACGCGGCCATCCTTGCCTCGCTTTGCGCCGTCTTGTTCTCGCCCCATTATCCGTGGTACTTCGCCTGGATTCTTCCCCTAATGGTTTTCGTTCCTTATGTTCCTATGCTGTACCTGAGCGTGGCGGCCTTCATACTGTATGAAAGCCGTCTGCGGGAGACCGCGGAGACGCTACTGCGCGATAACACTCTGCTGTATTTGTCATTTGTGGTGCTGATTGCGGTTCACTGGCTGTTAAGGCGCCGGCAATTGCCGCCCCTTACAACAGTAAGCGTTGGAAACCGTACGGGGCAGCCCAATGCGACAAGATAAATCGCATACCGCAACCGAGTCGTCCGATCCGCGGCTGTACTTTGAGCAGCTTGGTTCCGAGCGGAAGTCAGTCGTGAACTCCGATCCCGTCTGTCTTTATCTGGAAACCACCAATCGTTGCAACCTGCCCTGCACTACCTGCCCACGCACCTTCGAGGAGTTGGAGCCTCCGGGCGACATGAGTTGGGAGCTATTCACCAAGATCGTCGACCAATACCCGAAGATCGCGCGTGTTGTCCTGCACGGTGTTGGGGAACCCCTGATGGTGCGCAACCTGCCACGCATGGTGTCCTATCTGAAGCTGCGTGGCACCTACGTCCTGTTCAACACCAATGGCACATTGCTGAACGCGCGCAAAGGGAGAGAACTGATCGAGGCAGGGCTGGACGAGTTGCGCGTATCGCTGGACGCGGCGGACTCCTCGACTTTCAAGATGGTGCGCGGTTTGGACAGGTTCGACCGCATCGTCGCTAACGTGCGTTCCTTCACCAAGATGCAGCACGAGATGAATGTTACCAAGCCGCGAGTCTCCCTATGGCTCACCGGCCTGAAAGAAACCGTGCGCCAACTTCCGGCATTCGTGAAACTGGCACACCAGATCGGAGTGCCCGAGGTTTATCTGCAACGGTTAGTGTACTTCCCCAATAGCCAGGGGCTGGCTCGTCCAGAATCCTCACTGTTCGAGCATCTCACGGCCGAGGAGGATCAGCATGTCCGCGAGGCGGAGGAACTCGCCACGTCGCTGGGAGTCAGTTTCAATGCGTCTGGAGCCAGCGAACCCGGAACCAGTCTAAAGAGGAAGGATCCAACGCAGCCCTGGTCGCTTTGCCGGCGTCCGTGGACGCTGATGTACTTTACAGCGCACGGGCGGGCGTTACCTTGTTGCATCGCCCCGTTCTCGTTCCGCGGCTACGACAGCTTTACCCTGGGCGATGCTACCCAGCAGACGCTCGCCGAAATCTGGAACGGAGCCAAGTACCAGGAGTTCCGCCGCACACTACAGACCTGCCACCCGCCTCCTTCCTGTGCCAACTGCGGCCTGCGCTGGAGTCTGTGACCAGCGTGTCT
>Ga0335078_10018558_pt1 | contig 10344 bp, 8 predicted proteins | sample Lox_Sample_32_FD_206711 | JGI IMG/M metagenome (GOLD analysis project Ga0335078, IMG submission 206711) | Soil microbial communities from Loxahatchee National Wildlife Refuge, Florida, United States - Lox_Sample_3.2 | ecosystem: Environmental > Terrestrial > Soil > Wetlands | place: USA: Florida...
GAGTTCATCGACTCCAAATCAGCACTCGCTCAGACGATCGACAAAGAATACTGGGTCAAAAAAGAGGTCGAGCGCGCAAAATTCCTCCCCGGTCACGTTGTGGCCTTGATGAAACAGGAAGGCTATCCACGCTTTGGGATGCAGCACCACACCGACCTCTGGCAGGCAAGTGACGCCAACAATCCCGGTCGCGGATATGGATGCCAAATCGCGAAGACTTGGTATTGGTACGAGACGTGGCTGGACGTCGTCCGCAAGCACTGCGCCGAAAACGCAGCCCAATACCAATAGGACCCCATCACAACCACAGCCGTACCGCACCACGTCGTCCGGTCTAGTTATAATAATTTCTCTTGCTGGTCCTGAAAGATCGCCGCCGTCGTATGCACAGACCGCCAAGTGCGGCGGTCGCGTCCGATGATCGCTGCCTCTTCGGGCCATAGAGACACCCCAGCTGAGGTGCGGCACACCAATGGTACACCGCGCGACCCTGTTTGACTGCTGTGCTGGGGCTGATAATGACGAGGCCTGATCGGGGTTCGGTTGTCCACTTGCCCGGCCCTGGGTTCAATTCATGTCGGATTAGTCCTTGGATTAGTCCTGGATTAGTCCTGGATTAGTCCTGGATTAGTCCTGCGGGCGGCGTTTTGCGGCCGGCTCTTCGCTTCGGACCGGTCTCAGTATAGAAACGCCGTTCTTGTCAACACGCGGTGAATAAGCCGCGCGCGCAAGCGGTTGCGGCTGGCTTCAACCCGGCCCCGCCGGAAGCGCTCACTGGCTTCGGGCTCCTTACTCTTATTGGAACAGCGCCTCCGCGCCGCGCTGAATCACCGCCGCGCCGACGATGCCCACCGCCGCGGAGAGGAATGCGGGGGCGGCGCCGCGGCGCTTCCACTCTTCGTGGACGGCGTGATAGCCCAGATAAAACAGCCAGCCGGCGGTGATGCCGAGCGGGTAAAGCGTCCATTGCGTGCCCAAATGCGGGGACATGGCAACGCCCAGGACGCCGCCGAGGAGCGTGGCTCCCTCCGCCAGCGCGCACCAGGTCATTGCCGCCGCGCGGCTGCGCATCGACGCCTGCAAGATTCCGCCCAGCGCGATGCCTTCCGGCAGCTTGTGCAGCGTCACCGCCAGCGGGACGGCCACGCGCAATCCCAGGGGCGCGGCCGATTGCACCGTGGCGATGGCCCAGCCGTCGAGAAACGCGTGCAGCGCCGCGGCGGCCACGAGCGGCGCGGCGAAGCCGTGGAGTTCGCTGGCGCAGGAGGTGTGATCGTGATCGTGCGCGCAGGTAGGGCAGACGGGATAGGCGAAGCGGTTGATGGCGAGCAGGAGTCCATAGCCGGCGGCGAAGAGGACGCCGCTCGCGAGCCAGCCGGCCTGCCCGGCGAGTTCGGGGAGCAAGCCGAACAGCGCCACGCCCAGCAGGATGCCCGCGCTGAACGGCACCATCATGCGCACGCGCTGGCGGAGGCCGGTTAGCCAGAGCCCGAGCGCGGCTCCCGCGATGCCTATGATCGCGGCGAGCAGCGGGATGGCGATCGCAGCGGAGTAGTTCAAGTCCATGGGCGATTCTCTACTGTAGCTTATTCGCGGGTCACGGCCGGCGCGGAAATATTTCTCTTATGGGATGTGCGAGTTACGTTTTGGTGGCGGGTTTCTGCGCGGGCCGGGATGAGATTTTGGAGTCGCGGCTGGACCAGGCTGGTCCACGTGAATCCGCTATCTCATTTGCTTTCAGAACAGGAGGGATTCGCCCTGGACCATCGCGGTCCAGGCAATCGAAATCTCATATGGACGATCTTAAGAATACCGAGCCTACGGGCGACTTCGAACTGGGGATATTGTTGGGCACCCGCAAAGCGTTCGCTTCCGTCGCCGGACGCTGTTCGGCCGCCGATGCGGAGTGTCTACGGCGCCTGCGCGACAACAAACTCTATCTGAATCGCGCTGCCAGTTGGGCCGAGTTCTGTCCCGAGTTTCTCGGGCTGAGCAAGACTCACGCCAATCGCATCATCCGCAACCTGGAGGAATTCGGCCCCGACTATTTCGAAGTGGCGCAACTCACCCGCATCACCCCCGAGCAGTACCGCGCCATCGCGCCGGCCATTCGCGATAAGAGCATTCACGTGAACGGGGAGCCGATCGCGCTGATTCCCGAAAACTCCGAGCGCGTGACCGCGGCGGTAGCGGAATTGCGCCGGGCGATTGCCCCCGCGCCGGCCGCGCCATGCGTCCAGGAACGGATGGCCGCGCTCGGACGCCGCTTCCAGCAATTGGCTGCCGATTTCGAGGAGTTCGCCGCCGGCCCGCTGTCGCTTGCCGAGAAGAGTCAACTGGGAGCGGTGCTGTCCCCGATCATTCTGCGGCTCGAGTGCCTGCACCGGCGCCAGAGGCCGTGAAATCGGCTAAGATAGGCGACGCGAATGCGAATCGAACGGCTGCGGCTGAAGAACATCCTGTCATTTCGCGACGCCACCATCGAAAAGTTTTACGGTGATGGCTTCCGAAAGCACCACCTGAAAGCCAACTCCGTATACAATAAGACCTCCCACGCACCCAAACTGCTCGAACTCATCCGCCCGGCCCGCGCCATCCAAAAACACCTCACCTGACCCATGCCCATCGATCGCTCCGCCCAAATCGCCCCCACCGCCCGCATTCATCCCGATGCCGTGATCGGGCCCGGAGTCCGTATCGGCGAGTACTGCGTGATCGAGCAGGACGTCGCCATCGGACCGCAATGCGTGCTCGAACCCTACGTCTTCGTCAAGCGCTGGACCACGCTGGGCGCGGAGAACGAGATTTCGGCCGGCACCGTGCTGGGCACCGATCCGCTGGATAAGAATTTCAACGGCGCCCGCAGCTACCTGCGCATCGGGGACGGCAACAAAATTCGCGAACATTTCACCATTTCGCGCGGCACACCGCCGGAATCGGCCACTGAAATCGGCAACGGCAACTTCATCATGACGTCGGGCCACATCGCGCACAATTGCAAGATCGGGAGCCAGACGGTGATCGCGAGCTGCGTGCTGCTGGGCGGATACGTGGAAATCGAAGACCAGGCGTTCCTATCTGGTGGTGTTCTGGTCCACCAATTCTCCAAAATTGGCCGCCTGGCGATGATCAGCGGCAACACGCGGGTGAATCTCGATGCGCCGCCGTTCTTCACCTACGCGGGTTTCCAGATCGCGCCCAAAGGGCTGAACGTGGTGGGGTTGAGACGTGCCGGCTACCAGGCGCCGGACATCAGTATCCTCAAGCAGGCCTATCGTTTACTCTACAAATCGAATCTCCGGCTGGAGGACGCGATGGAGACCATCGAGAGCCGGATTCCGACTCCGGAGACGCGGCATCTGATAGCTTTCATACGGCGCAGCCAGCGCGGCATCTGCCGTGAGTGAGCCCTCATGCATTGGTTGGATTCCGACGTAAATATCTTTTATACTGGGGTTTCGGTAGCAGGGTCGATCACGCTAATCTATAAGTCTCGCGCCGAGGCGAGCCGGTTTTGGCCTCGCAAGGGTTCACGCAAAATTTCCTGTTGGGAGGAATTCACTCAATGGCATCTATGACGGAGACGCTCCGTGTCGAGCGACGCCCCGTACGTACGCGCACGGCGTCGTTCCTGCGCGTGCTCTTTACCGTTCTCGCTTCTCTCCTGCTGGCCGCGCCTCTGGCGGCGCAAGGGGGTGAAAATACCAGCGAGGCGAACCTCAAACTGCCCGATCTGGGGACGGTGACGTTTCTGGGCGGAATCAAAGGCAGTTCTTTGCTGATGTGGGGCCTGGTGGTGAGCGCGCTCGGCCTGATTTTCGGCCTGATCATCTTCAACCGCCTGAAGCATATGGCGGTGCACTCGTCGATGCGGGAAGTTTCCGAGCTGATTTACGAGACGTGCAAGACGTATCTTGCCACGCAAGGCAAGTTCCTGATGCTTCTCGAGTGCTTCATCGCCGTCATTATTGTGATCTATTTCGGATTGCTGAAGGGCGAAGCGGTTGTCAACGTCATCATCATTCTGCTATTCAGCGTGATCGGCATCACCGGGAGCTTTTCGGTGGCGGCGTTCGGCATGCGCGTGAATACCTTCGCCAATTCGCGCACGGCGTTCGCGTCGCTCAAGGGGAAGGCGTTCCCCTGCTATAACATCCCGCTGCAAGCGGGGATGAGCATCGGCATGCTGCTGGTCTCGGTGGAACTGCTCATCATGTTGTTCATCCTGCTGTTCGTTCCCGGGAACCTGGCGGGCTCGTGCTTCATCGGGTTCGCTATCGGCGAATCGCTGGGCGCGGCGGCGCTGCGCGTGGCGGGCGGCATCTTCACCAAGATCGCCGATATCGGGTCGGACCTGATGAAGATCGTCTTCAAGATCAAGGAAGACGACGCGCGCAATCCCGGCGTGATCGCGGATTGCACGGGCGATAACGCGGGCGATTCCGTCGGACCCTCGGCCGACGGGTTCGAAACCTACGGCGTCACCGGCGTGGCGCTGATCATTTTCATCCTCATGGCCGTGCACGATCCCATCGTGCAGGTGCAGTTGCTGGTTTGGATCTTCTCCATGCGCGTGATGATGTTGATCGCGTCGGGCATAGGCTACTTCGTCAACGGCATCGTGGCCAAATCGCGCTTCGGCAACGCCAACAAGTTCAATTTCGAGACGCCGCTCACCACGCTGGTGTGGCTCACGTCGCTGCTCTCCATCGCGCTCACCTACGTGATCAGCTACTTCATGATTCCCGCGCTGGGCGGCGACGATTCCTTGTGGTGGAAGCTGGCCACGGTGATCAGTTGCGGCACCTTGGCGGGCGCGCTGATTCCGGAGTTCGTGAAGGTGTTCACCTCCACCAATTCGCGGCACGTGCGCGAAATCGTCACCAGCTCGCGCGAAGGCGGCGCATCGCTGAATATTCTGTCCGGCTTTGTGGCCGGCAATTTCAGCGCCTTTTGGCTGGGATTCGTCATGTTGGCCCTGATGGCGATCGGCTATCTGGTTAGCACCGGGTTCCCCGAGACGATGATGGCGGCTCCGGCGGTATTTGCGTTCGGCCTGGTGGCCTTCGGATTTCTCGGCATGGGTCCGGTGACGATCGCGGTGGACAGCTACGGTCCGGTGACCGACAACGCACAGTCCGTGTACGAGCTTTCGACCATCGAAACGCTGCCCGGAATCAAGGACCAGATCCAGAAGGAATTCGGCTTCACGCCGGATTTCGACCGCGCGAAGGAGAACCTGGAAGAGAACGACGGAGCGGGGAATACGTTCAAGGCGACCTCGAAGCCGGTGCTGATCGGCACGGCCGTGGTGGGCGCGACCACCATGATCTTCTCCACCATCCTGGCCCTGACCCACAACCTGGCCCAGGAATTCATGGTCAAGATCTCGCTGATGAACGCCCCGTTCCTGCTGGGCATCATCGCGGGCGGAGCGGTGATCTATTGGTTCACGGGCGCGGCCACGCAGGCGGTGAGCACGGGCGCCTATCGCGCCGTCGAGTTCATCAAGCAGAACATCAAGCTGGAATCGACGGAGAAGGCGTCGGTGGCGGATTCGAAGAAGGTGGTGGCCATCTGCACGCGCTACGCGCAGAAGGGCATGCTGAACATCTTCCTGGTGGTCTTCTTCGCGGCGCTCTCGTTCGCGTTCCTCGAACCGTTCTTCTTCGTCGGCTACCTGATTTCGATCGCGCTGTTCGGCTTGTACCAGGCGCTGTTCATGGCCAATGCCGGCGGCGCGTGGGATAACGCCAAGAAGGTGGTGGAGACGGAACTGCGCGCCAAGGGCACGCCGCTGCACGATGCCACGGTGGTGGGCGATACGGTGGGCGATCCGTTCAAGGACACCTCTTCGGTGGCGCTCAATCCCATCATCAAGTTCACCACCCTGTTCGGCGTGCTGGCGGTATCGTTGGCGGTGGACCTGCGCGAGAAGCAGGGCACGCTGACCACGGTGCTGTCGGTAGCGTTCTTCCTGGTGGCGCTGTTCTTCGTGTATCGCAGCTTCTACGGCATGCGCATCGAATCGACCAAAGAGTAGCGGAAAGCGGGCCGCAGGCGGCGGGCGTATAATCCTTGGAAGGAGGGGCTATGAGACTGCTGCCGCTGGTGCTGCTGATCGTGCCTGCGTTCGCACAGACGGACCGCATCGAGTTGCTCTCGGACCAGCCCGGCCGCGCCGCGGCGAAGGTCTCCGGAATTTTGCTCCACGCCGACCAGGCCACGCTTCATCGCGAAACCGGCGAATTACAGATGCGCGGCCATGTCAGCGTGCTGCTGCCCGCGCGCAGCGACCATACGGCGGTCCGCTACGGCACCGGCGTCATCGTCACCGCGCAGCCGATCGGGCTCACCGCCGACCGTCTTACCGTGAAGGACGGCGTGCTGTCGGCGTCGGGAAATATCACGCTATTGCCGGTGGACGAAGAGCTGTCGAAAATGCAGTTGCACGGCGATGAGTTGTCGATGTATTTGAAGATCGGGGACGCCACGCTGCGCGGCAACGTGAAGACGACCGGGTTCGTGCCGGGCAGGCGGGGATCCGGGGCGGATTTTCCGCCCGACATTATCAAATAGACCGACCGTTGGGCCGCCGTACGATCGGCCGCCAGGAATGCGCCCTCGCCCTGTCCGAATCCGGACACCAGGCTCCCATTAAGAGACATAAAGGTATGATTACCTTATAGGATCGTGCGATTTCGGGCTGGTCCTTCAACTGCACTGGAGCGCAGGATATGCGGCACGTTATGCGGAAGTTGTGGCGCGATCGCGGACTGACCGCGGTGGTGGGGCTCACGGTGGCCCTCGGGGTGGGGGTGAACACCGGAATCTTCAGCCTGGTGAACTGCCTGCATCGCGCGCTGCCGGTGCGGAACGCCGAACGGCTGATGGCGCTGGCGACGCGCCGGCAGGCTGCCGTGGCCGGAAGCGAGGGGATGGAATACCGGTTTTCGTACCCGGCGTTTGCGGACTTCCGCGGCCAGGCGCGCTCGTTTGAGGACCTGTTCGCGTTCAACTTCGGCCAGGCCGGCATCAGCGACGGCGCCAGGCCGCAGGAATTTTTCTTCAGCTACGTCAGTGGGAATTATTTTTCGGCGCTGGGGATCCGGCCGGCCGCGGGGCGGCTGTTCGTTCCGGGAGAGGGTGAAGCTCCGGAGAGCGGCCTCGAGCTGGTGCTGGGGTATTCGTATTGGCAGAAGCGGTACGGCGCGAGCCCCAGTGCGATCGGGAAGCAGGTGCGCATCAACGGCGCGGCGGCGACCATCGTCGGGGTGGCGGAGCGGCGCTTCCACGGGACATACGCCAACACGGAAATGGACGGCTTCGTGCCGCTGAGCTACATGGCGAAATCGAGCGCCATGAACCTGCCCAACTTCTTCCACGACCGCGGCGCGCCGAGACTGACGCTGATGGGCATCCTGAAGCCGGGCGTCGGGCTGGCGCAGGCGCGGAGCGAGGCGGAGCTGATCGCGCGCCGGCTGGAGCGCCAATACCCCGCTACGGACAAAGGCATCTCGGTATGGCTGGGACCGGAAGCTTGGGCGCGCCCGGTGCCGGTGCCCTCGATGGTGGCGGCGGGGCCCATCCTGGCCGGGCTGTTTCTGCTGCTGGGAGGGTTGGTGCTGGTGCTGGCATGCATGAACCTGAGCAACATTCTGCTGCTGCGCGCGGCGGCGCGCGAGCGGGAAATGGCGGTGCGGGCGGCGCTGGGCTCGGGACGCGGGCGGCTGCTGGGGCAGGTGCTTGGCGAAAGCCTGCTGCTGGCGCTGGTGGGCGGCGTGGCGGGCGTGATCCTTGGTGCCTGGGCGAGCGCCGCGATTGGCGCGGTGCGTTTTTCGGGGAATCTGCCCGCCGTGCTCGATTTGAGTTTCGACTGGCGGGTGTTCGCCTATGCGTTGGCGGCGACCCTGGCGGCGGGTATCGGCGCCGGGGTGTGGCCGGCGCTGGCGGCTTCGCGGGCGGAAGTCGCCGCGGTGCTGCACGGCTGCGGGAGGGGCGGCACGGCGGCGCGCGGCAGCCGCCAACTGCGGAACGTACTGGTGGTGGCGCAAGTGGCGGGCTCGCTCACGCTGCTGATCGTGGCGAGCGTGTTCGCGCGCAGTCTGGAAGCGGTACGGCATATGGCGCTGGGATTCGAGCCGGGACAACTCGCCATCTTCACCATGGATACGAGTTACGCAGGGTACGACGCGCAACGCACCACGGCTTTCTATCGGGAGCTCGAGCGGCGCGTGCGCGCGCTTCCGGGCGTGGAAGCGGCGAGCGTGAGCCACCAGGTGCCGATGAGTTATACGATCGATGCCGATGCGCTGGAGGTGGAAGGCCGCACGCCCGCCGGGAATCGCGACCGGCCGATGGTGATGTTCAACAGCGTCACGCCGGACTATTTTCGAACGCTCGGCACGGCGCTGCGCCGCGGGCGCGCATTCCGCGAGAGCGACCGGGAAGGCGCTCCGCGGGTGGCGATCGTGAGCGAGGTGATGGCGCGCCGCTTCTGGCCGGAGCAGGACGCGGTGGGAAAGCGTTTTCGCATGGGTCGCACGGGCGATGCCTGGTGGGAAGTGGTGGGAGTGGCGCAAGACAGCAAGTACCTCGCCCTGTTCGAGGCGCCGCAACCGTATTTCTACGTTCCGGCGGCGCAGCAGTATTATTCGCGCCGCACCCTGGAGGTGCGCTCGGCGATTCCCGCGGCGGCGCTCCTCAGGCGCGTCAAGACGGAAATTGGCGCGCTCGACGCCGGGATGCCGGTGACCGAAGCGCGCGCGATGGAGGACGCGCTCGATGGCTTTTCGGGTTTCTGGGCGTACCGGCTGGGCGCGTACCTGAGCGGCGCCATGGGGCTGGTGGGCCTGGCGCTGGCGGTGGTCGGCGTTTTCGGCGTAGTGTCGCATGCGGCGGGGCAGCGCACGCGGGAAATCGGGATTCGCATGGCGCTGGGCGCGGACAAGCGCGACGTGTTCCGATTGGTTCTGGGGCAGGGCGTGGCGCTGGTTGCGGCGGGCGTTGGGGTTGGGGTTGGCGGCGCGTGGGTGCTGGGGCGGGTGATGAACCGCCTCCTGTCAGGGACGCTCCAGACCGATCCGGCGGCGTTCGTGGGCATGAGCCTGTTCCTGGCGGCCTTGGGGCTGTGGGCCTGCTATGTGCCGGCGCGCCGCGCGGTGCGGCTGGATCCCATAAGGGCGCTGCGGCACGAATAGCTACATCAAGCCACGGCGGATGGACTGCGGCATCCCACTCCCCACAGCCGATCGTGGAATAGGCTCCAGAAGGACCGGCGGCGCTAAATCCGGCCGGTTTTCACGCGAATAAAGATGAGGCGCCGGTATCGACAGGCCCGGTCCGGCCGCCTCACATTTCACCTTTGGGGGGAGCGCATGTACATCGAAGACCTTTGGAAAACCTCGACCGCCGATGCCAGGAAAATATTGGGCAGCCGTGGCGATATCCCGGCTGGCAGAATCTCCCAGTTCTTTAAGTTCCGCAAGGACATGGAGCAGGTGATCGCCGCTTTTGCCAAGTCCAAAGTGGACCTTGGAAACAGGCTGCTCGACCTGCAGAATAGCGTCTCCAAACTACAGAATGCCCTGAAGGACGCCCGCATTGAAGTGACTCGAGACGACTACGATTTGGACCCGAAAAATCCGGACGACAAAAAGAAAATCGATGCCGCGTCGAAAGTTCTCGACAGGTTCTTCGTGGCGGGGGCGACCGGGCTTTCCGAATTTACCCGGCAGTTGGATTCGCTCGAAGACCATTTGGACCACATGGAAAAATACAAAGCGGCGAAAGTATAGCGGCGGCGCGCGCACTGGATCGACTTGGCGAAGTTCGCGGGCCGGTAGGGATATCTCCACAACTGACCCCGCAGCTCCACATGAGCCGGCGGGAACAGGAATATGGAATTGCCAGGACCAGGTGGCGCTCCTGAACAACTCCGGCAATCCGAACCCGCTCGGCACGATCCTACCGGTGCAGGACTGGTGCCCGGACTGCGTAAACTACCCCGCCGGCACCGACTGCCACATAGATGTCCAACCTGCCTGGTGCCGCCATCCCCTACACCATCGATCCGGTCTTTTCAACGGGCCCTAGCTGGACGGACGGGTCGTCGGTCACCCTTAGCCAGCAGTACGCCAACCCCTGGGGAGCGTATTACATGATGGACTACGGCGAGTGGGATGCCGCATTCAACATCAGTAGCATCCCTTCCAGCGCCACCGTCAGCAGCGTAAGCGTCAACGACAGCGGAATGTGGGCGCAATTGGTCAATGCCGGCGGCAGCGGCACTGCCTGCATGGGCGGAACGCCGGGCAGTTGGAGTCTCCCTTCCGGAGGCCAGAA
>Ga0335078_10018559_pt1 | contig 10344 bp, 11 predicted proteins | sample Lox_Sample_32_FD_206711 | JGI IMG/M metagenome (GOLD analysis project Ga0335078, IMG submission 206711) | Soil microbial communities from Loxahatchee National Wildlife Refuge, Florida, United States - Lox_Sample_3.2 | ecosystem: Environmental > Terrestrial > Soil > Wetlands | place: USA...
GACGCTCAGCACCACCTTGTCGGGCCACTGCTTGCGAAGAGCCTCCAGAGGCCCGGCCGCCTTGGCCAGGTACGCGACCGTCTCGTCCTCGCTCTTGTCCCACAGGCAAGGCGAGAGCCAGACCTCCAGCCCCTCCTCGAGCGCGGCTGTCGCGGCGGTCTCGATCCGACCGACGTCCAGCGCGACGATGCTTACCGCGTTGCAGTGCAGGTCGCTCTTGATGATCTCCAGCTCCCGGCGCACGATTTTCGGATCGAAGACCGGACGCCAGTTGAAGCCCATCACCGCGCCGACATCGTAACAAACGCCCTTCAGCCTCAACCCAGGCTCACTTCGGCTCAGCCTCTAAGATGCGCAGGATTATGCCCGCATCAGGCATCTGCTTCTCCACGTCCTCTAGAGAAAGCTGCACCATCCTCGACAGTCCGTCGACGCATGCCAGAAGCGCGTTCGTTAGTTTGTCGGGGTCGTCATCCGCAATCTCGCCTGTTGCTTGCCCCTGGACGACGAGCTCTCGCATGATTTCGCGCATGGACAGGCTCTGCTGCTTGATCTGAGCGCGAAGGTCCGTTGGAAGGCTGTCACTTGCCACAGCTTGATAGAAGAACTCGTAGAAATCGGGGTTTTCCCGCCTGCGCTCAAGCATCGCGGTCACGATTCGCTTCAAGCGGTCCTTTGGTGTGCCCGGTATCCGCTCGGCGATCGCAAACAACTCGTCTGCGGGTCGGACCAGCTGCCTGACCAAGGCCAGGAAGATAGCATCCTTGCTCGGGAAGTAATGATATGCCAATCCCGGGCTGACGCCAGCCTCGGAGGCCACGTCGGCCATCTTGGCGGCCATCCCCTTGCGGGCGAATACCTCCCTCGCCGCGGCCAGGATCTTGTCTGTGGTCTCCTTTCGAATCTGCCTGTTGGCTCGCTCTGTTCTAGGCAGCTTAAGTCGTCTCGGTATTGATTAAATATTTAATCAATATATAACTGCATCGCCTCTCATTGATTTGGGGTGACCAATCTGTCGCCTCACCTCGAAGACAGGTTCGCGCTATGCCATGAAGCTTGGATTCGTACCAGGTTGGGCCGTTTCCCTATTGCCCCACGGGTTTTTGACCCCCTGCGCCCAGCATGGCGGTTAGAAATGCTCGTCCATGTATGGGTGCCATGCTCATGTCGTTTGACGTCCAAGAACATTTCCATAACCGAAGAGGCCTGTGAGGCGCTCCAACGCGACAAGTGGGGAAAGCTTCACGCAGGCAATTCTCGTCTCACGCGAAGGAGAGGCAAGCTCTCTGACTGCTTCGGGGGCTGGAAGACTGCTCACGACGAGCAAGAAGCGATCCGGGCCGAGTTGACGCAAGGTTGGCGACACGTTCAGGAGAGAATCTCTCGTGAAGTGTCTTGACACGGACTTCTTGGTCGCAATATGTTCCTCAAGGCACGGCAAGTCGGGACAAATCGAAACAGGGGTCTTGAATCCTGGACGGCTATCTTATATCGAATCAATGAATGGCCGGACAGGTGACCGCCAAAACGGAGACGGAAACTGAATCGGCGGTCGCGGTCCAACACCTCGTAAAGAGGTACGGCACCTTCCTTGCGGTAAACGACGTCTCGTTCTCGATATCGGAGGGCGAGATTTTCGGGATCATAGGGCCAAACGGTGCCGGAAAGACCACCACGGTGGAATGCATCTCGGGGCTCCGCACGCCCGATTCGGGCTCGATCAGTGTCTACGGACTCTCTCCTCAGAAGGACAGGAGCACGATAAGGGAGTTTCTAGGCGTCCAGCTGCAGGAGAGTTCCATGCCTCCGCGTCTCAAGGTGCGCGAAGCCGTGGAGCTCTTCGCCTCCTTCTATCCAAACCCGGTGAACCCGGACGGCCTGCTCGAGACCCTTGGAATCGGTGAAGTCAAGAACTCCATATACAAGAACCTGTCCGGTGGTCAGAAGCAGAAGCTTTCGATCGCGCTCGCCTTGGTCGGGAACCCGAAGATCGCCATACTGGACGAGCTGACCACAGGGCTCGACCCGGAGGCGAGGCGTGAAACGTGGGCTCTCATAGAGAGCATCAGAGACCGCGGCGTCACCGTGATACTCGTGACCCACTTCATGGACGAAGCCGAGAGGTTGTGCGACCGCCTGGCCCTGATCAACCACGGCAAGCTCGCGGTGCTGGACACGCCGGAGGCGATCGCCGCCCTGGCAGGAGGGAACAGAGTGCGGTTTGTCCCCTCGCAACCGGTCGACGACAAGACTCTGAATGCCATCCCCGGCGTAACTGGAATAGAGAGGAAGGAAAGATACATCACCGTGACTGGTACCGGCGACCTTGCGGCGTCTGTCCTCAACTCCCTCGCGGGAATCGGGGTGCACGTCTCGGAGATAGAGGCGAGAGGGGGGAACCTTGACGATGCGTTCGTGAAACTCACCAGCGACGAAGCGGCCAGTGCTCCAGGAGGCGCCTGACTTTGACCTCGGTCCCGACCAAATCGAAGGCGGAGTCACGAGGCCACTTCTCGGAACTCCTGAAGGTCGAGGCAAAGCTCGCCCTGCGAACACCGATAGGGTTGGCCGGAGGACTCGGTATTGCAACCGTCCTTCTGGTGGTATTCGGCCTCATCGGAGTAGCGGTCCCGGGGAACGTCGCCGGCACAGACCTCACAATCATAGACCTGTACGTTCCAACGCTCATGGCCATCAGTTTCACCTTCCTCGGAATCTATTCCTTGCCCTACACCACGGTGAGGTATCGGGAGATGGGGTGGCTCCGCAGAGTCTCGCTGACTCCAGAGTCTCCCTCGAAACTGCTCGCAGCGCAGACCATCATCAACCTCGTTGTCGCCCTGGCGGCAATCCTGATTCTCCTCTCCGGGAGCGAACTGATCTTCGGGGCGTCACTTCACGCGAATATTCCCTATTTTGTTCTCTCAATCGTTCTCTCTATTGCGGAGTTATTCTCTCTTGGCTTGATTGTCGCGGCCGTCGTTCCAACACAGCAGATTTGTTCGGCCGTGTCGGGGGGATTGATGTTTCTCTCATTTTTCCTTTCGGGTCTCTGGGTCCAGCCTTCGCAAGTGGGCGGGATAGTGGCCACAATCATGTCCTATTCTCCGCCGGGCGCGGCCGTTGGGGCTTTACTTTCCTCAGCCTTCAATTCGGCGCCCTCGTATACCAGCCTGGTGACCATGGTCATCTATACGGCCATATTCACACTTGTTGCGACTCGCTCCTTCCGTTGGGAATAGCAAACAGAGCGCTAGTCCACGACCCAAAGTGGCGAATAGGACTTCGTGACCCTACGCTGTACATGGAGGCGGGGCAGGAGGAGTCCAAGGAAGCAAGAGAAGCCTTGGAGCTCACGAGCCGAGCTGCGGAAGGACCCGGAGAAATTGAGCGCGTGGCCGACCGGTTAATTGACGGATGGCTCAAGAGAGAGCCAAGCTCACCGAGGCGCTCGCAGACCTCGAAACGCGACCGACTCGATTTCTCACGGTTGCCCAATGAGAGGAGGCCGACTAGTTGGACTTGGTAGTCAGGCTGCAAATGGGAGACAGTGGGGCATCGGGCCCAGCACCGTCTGACCAATCAACCTGAGCCGAACACAAGATGTATCCGCACCCAGTCAGGTGCGGACCCCGGACGGGTACTTAATCCAGCCTCTGTTCGGCGAGCAGAAGTAAATTCCGGCGACACCGAGAAGACAAAATAGTCCTTCATCAATCAAGGTGTCGGTGAGAAGCTAGAAGTTGGAAATCAAACGGAGCGGTTCTCAACCCTCTACGAGCGGGTCGGCAGGCTATTTCACCGGGACCGTCCGCATCGACCCTCTGTTCCAGGCCAGAGAGCCAGCTCGCGCTGCGGGCGCGAGCGTCACCTTCGAACCAGGCGCCCGCACCGCGTGGCACAGTCATCCGCTTGGTCAAACCCTGATCGTTGTGGCGGGTCGGGGCCTCGTCCAAAGTTGGGAAGGCCCCGTTAGGGAGATCTCGCCGGCCGACGTGGTGACAATCGTTGCTGGCGAGAAGCACTGGCACGGAGCCGCCCCCACACAGCGCCATGACTCACATCGCCATTCAGGAACAACTGGAGGGCAAGACGGCCGAGTGGATGGAGAAGGTGAGCGACGAACTCTATTCCTCCGCGTCGGAGGCGACCGCTTGACCTCTGCCTCCAATCCCAGCGCCCGCGAAGCGCTCGTCGCAAAACTGAAACGCTCGAACGAGGTGATGATCACGGTCGAGGGGAGGAGTTCCGGGAAGAAGATCTCAACCCCAGTTTGGTTTGTGATGGACAAAGAGGACCAGGTGATGCTCGTGCCGATGAAAGGTTCCAGCACCAACTGGTTCAAGAATCTCGAAAAGCACCCCCAAATCGAGCTAAGCGAAGGCGGCAAAGCGATTTCCTCTCCGGCCACGATCTGTAGAGAGAAGAATCAGGTAGAAAGGATTCTTGACGAGTTCCGAAGCAAGTACCGCTCAATGTGGTCGGAATCGTACTATGCCAAGCGAGATGTGTACGTAGAGGTCCGGGTCCAATGAAGGACGTAGTCGTTGTCATCGGGGCAGGATCAATCGGGCAGGCGGTCGCTCGGCGGGTGGGTGCGGGAAAGCACCTGCCGCTAGCCGACCTGCGAAGCGAGAACACGAGTGTCGCGGCAAGGACGCTGGCGGACGCCGGATTCGACCTGAGCACCGCAAACACCGACGTGTCCTCACGAGCGTCCGTTCGAGGTCTCGTCGACAAAGCGACGGGCATTGGTGAGATTGTCGGTCTCATCCATGCCGCGGGTGTTTCCCCCAGTCAAGCTTCGCCGCAAGCGATTCTCAAGGTCGATCTTTACGGAACGGCACTCGTTCTGGAAGAATTCGGAAACGTCATCGGCAGCAATGGCGCAGGAGTCGTGATTGCGTCTCAGTCAGGGCACCGGCTGCCGCCGCTGTCCGTCGAGCAAAACAAGGCTCTGGCAACGACGCCCGTTGAGGAACTCCTGCGTCTCCCGATGCTGCAACCCGACCAGGTGAAGGATTCCCTCCACGCGTATCAAATCTCGAAGCGCGCCAACTCACTTCGCGTCATGGCCGAGGCAGTCAGGTGGGAAAGCGGGGTGCGCGAATCAATGCAATCAGCCCCGGCATCATCATCACCCCGCTCGCGAACGACGAACTTCGGGGGCCGCGCGGTGAGGGTTACCGGCGCATGATTGAGGTATCTGCAGCGAGACGCGCCGGCACTCCAGACGAAGTCGCGACCGTTGGCGCTCTTCTCATGGGAACGGACGGCGCGTTCATCACCGGCAGCGACTTCCTCATGGATGGCGGCGTGACCGCGGCGTACTGGTTCGGTGACCTCGCTCCAAAATGACGACGGAGGAGGGGGTCGGCCCGAAATAGGACCGAGAGACGAGCATGCGAGCAGCGCTTTTTGGCGGCAAGGGGAGGATCGAGCTGGGACAACGCCCGGACCCCAAGGTACAAGGGCCTAGAGACGCCGTGGTTCGAGTCGAACTAGGCTGCGTCTGCGGATCGGACCTTTGGTATTATCGCGGTGAGTCGCCCCATGACATGGGACCTATTGGGCATGAGTTCATCGGTGTGGTTGAGGACACAGGGGAGGAAGTGCGCAACATCAAATCTGGCGACTTCGTTGTTGCTCCATTCACCTACAACGACGGCACGTGTCCACATTGCCGTGCGGGATGGACCGCAAACTGCGCTGCGGGAGGCTCGTTCGGAAACGGCGGAATGGACGGAGGGCAAGGCGAGGCAGTCCGCGTGCCGTTTTCAGACTCTACCCTCGTCAAGGTTCCGAAGTCTGGCCTCTCTGACGACACTATGCGCTCTTTGCTCACGCTCTCTGATGTGATGTGCACGGGCCATCACGCTGCAGTGAGTGCCGGAGTGAAGAAAGGAGACGTAGTTTGCGTGGTTGGGGATGGTGCGGTGGGGCTTTGCGCCATCATCGCTGCAGGAAGGCTTGGCGCCGGGAGGATCATCGCGATGAGCAGGAACCCACCTCGCCAAAGGCTCGCGCGGACGTTCGGCGCCACCGACATCCTTCCTGAGCGTAGTGATGAGGCAGTGAAGGAGGTGATGGACATGACCAACGGGATCGGTGTCGACGCAGCTCTGGAATGCGTAGGAACCGGTGAGTCGATGAACATGGCATTTGCGGTTGCAAGACCGGGCTCAGTGGTTGGCGCAATTGGAGCGCCGCACGGGGTAGTCGTGCCGATTGACAAAGTGATATTTCGCGATATCGGGCTGCATGGCGGGGTGTCCCCCGTCAGAAGGTACATCCCGGAGTTACTTGACGACGTACTCGAGGGTCGAATCAATCCAGGACTCGTTTTCGACTATGTCACTGACCTGGACGGCATCAAGCAGGCATACATCGAAATGGATGAACGCCGCGCTGTCAAGTCGCTTCTGAGAATAGGGACCATCTGACGGCACGCTGAATCGGATTCGCACCTGATCGCCTCCCATGCCGGCTCCCCCACCTTTACTGGTCTACAGTTGGTCTTGCGGAGGTCTGGTCCAGGCCGCCGTTAGGAGCAAGGCTCGAGGGTTGCAACTCTCGAGCATGCTCATAGGCAGCCACGCCCCTCAAGGCGATGATTGGGCTGGCAACTCGTGAGGTTCGGCTGTCTCGCCGAAGTAGGCGTCCATGAGCCAGGACCAGCCTCCCTGGATCGTCGACCAGTAGATGCTCGCGAACTCCTTCTTCATAGCGTATCGCAGCAGCGTCGGACTCTCGCGACTCGGTTGTGAGTCGTAGGTGCCAGAGACGAAAAGCGCCCTGCGCCGCCCAGTTTCCATCGGGCAGTTGATCCGTCCGTTGTATTCGAAGACCGCTCGGTCGCCCCTGATGTCCGAGGCCAGGTTCCTAGCAACGGCTTCTGCCTGCAGGTGGGCGACCACGCCCGACTTGGATATCGGAATGCTCGTCGCGTCGCCGATTGCGTACGCTTCAGGGTGGTCCTTCACTCTCATGGTGTGCTTGTCCGCGGGAATCCATCCCTCTTCGTCGCCAATCCCCGAGGCACGGACGACTTCGGCGCCTCGGTGCGGCGGGACAGCGATGAGAAGGTCGTAGCTCTCGCTCTCGCCTTCCAGGCTGTAGATCTTCTTCGCGGTGCTGTCTACGTGATCCGCCGCGAAGAAGGGGACGAGCTCTATGCCTCGCCGTTCGAACATGGGCTGGACTACCTCCGAGATGAGTTCCGCTGGATAGGCGCGAGGATAAGGGGTCACAAACCTGATGCGCACCGATTCCCTGGTCCCCCGCTTGCGGAGGAACTCGTCCAGGAGGAACGCCGCCTCGTTGGGCGAGGGAGGGCACTTGTGGGGCACGCTTGTGATAGCGATGACCACGGTCCCTTCTTTGAAGCGTTGGAGGGCATCCCAGATTCTTGCGGCCTCCGCCGGCCCTTCGTGGAAGTTGAGGGACCCCTCGCGCAGGCCGGCCATCAGCTCGGGCCTGGCGATCGCCCCAGTGGCGAAGACGATGTGGTCGTATTGCAATGAGGCGCCTGCCCGCGTCGTCAAGGTCCTCGACCCGAGGTCGACTTTGGCTGCCGCGTCGGTGACGTGCACAACCTCCTTCCTGAGCAGAGAAGACTCTCTTCGGACCGTGCTCTTGGGATCTGCGCCCCTAAAGGCAATGTCCAGGTTTCCAGGCTGGAAGAAGTGGTCGTCTCCCTCTCCCACTAGATGAACGCTGACCCTTTCGTCTCCAATCTCCTTGTGGAACTGACGGGCCAGGAGGTTGGCTAGCAGCGTCCCTCCTGACCCCGCGCCGACTATTACGACCCTGTTCAAGGGTCAGGCCTTCTTGTTGGTGACCCTGACCGCTATCCGGGTGTATCCCTTCTCTTCGGCGACCTCCACCATTTGGTTCCCGGTCCGTGCTGCCCAGGCCTTGATGTCGCTCGTGGCCGCCGGATCGGTCGCCCAGACCTCGAGCACGTCGCCGCCGTTAGCGCTCCTGTATGCTTTGAACAAGTCGGTGAGGGGGCCCGGACAGAAGCTCCCGCGCGAGTCGATGACCTTCTTCTGAGTCGTTTGAGACAAGATATCTCGCCAGCTCAGATGAAGAGGGTCTGGCCGTTCTCGCTGAGCTGCAGAAACGTCGAGGCGCCCACGATGTCCTCCACCTCAGGGATGAGGTCCTCCTTCTTCATGCCCATCATCTCCATCGTCGTCGAGCATGCGTGCAGATGGACGCCCATGTCACGGGCTCCGGCCACCATCTCGGGAATCGTGGGAATCTTCAGCCTACTTAGGACGTCCCTCACCATTGGAGTGGTCATCCCCGGGGCCGCCTCGGGGCCTACCTGGAGGTTCGCTTCCTGCTTCTTGTTGATTACGGCCATCCCCCAGAAGGTGAAGAAGAGATGCACCTCCATTCCCATCGCGGCTCCGGCGTTGGCCAGCATGAAGGCCGGGTATGCCATGTCCAGGGAGCCCTTCGAGACGATAATCGAGAGCTTCTGCGCTTGTTGATTCATTGCTGCCTTGTTTTGTGTCATTTGAGCCAAATCAATTCATCGCCGCTTGCTTAGGCCTGCGCCTTAAGAATCCACGCCACGATTCTCAACGGTGAGAATGGAAATCGCGGCCTGCAGCCGACCAGTGCCCTCAAGAAGGGCGTTGGCGGAGTTTGGATTCGCACCTAATCAGTTGCAGCCCCTCCAGGGGCTATCTCCTCAATTTCTTCTGGTCTCTCCCATTGACCGTGTTCGCGTCCCATTTAGAAGGCAAACGTCTGTATCTTTGGGCAGTCCTACCCCCATGGCCTTGATTCTATGAGTTGCTCGCTCTCCTTCCCAAGAATGAGAATCGAAATATCAGCTTAAAGCGCTCTCCCTATCTCAAGCCAGCGGGGTGTGTGGATATGTCAACTCGAGAAAATAGCCAGGGCATGACGAGCGCCGTACCCCAAGAGCCGAGGCAGCAAGCGCTCGAACGTTTGCGCCAGGACCTGCAGGGTCCGTTCGACCTCTCCATTGACCGGAAGCCAGAAGTGCAGTACTATCACATGCAAACGCAATTCATTCACATGGGATTCGACGGAAAGCGAGCCGGCGTCGAGACATACCTGCTCAGACTCCGTTGCACCCCTGCTGCGATATCCGGGAAGAAGCTGGATGAGTGTACGTGTGGAGAGTTCGGCCTCCAGTTGAACGACAGCGCAATCACTACCCTTCCCGCGCTGAGACTCTTCGCATACCAATTCGACCAAATGTCAGGGGTGCTCGAGAAGGGTCCGTTTTTCGGAATCCCACAAGAGCCCTTCCAAGGAATGAAGGACAGCTTAGGGAACCAACTTCCTCCCGACATCTGCTATGCCACATACAACAACTTCGTCGACTTCCATGCCCTGAGCGACGTTTTTTCCAGGCCAATGAAGTACGTCAAGGGAATAGAGCAATTGAGGCACTTGGGCGATCGAATAGTGCATCCGGGTGCGTTCAACGAAGCGCCGGTGAGTCTCACCGGCGTGGTCGGTCCGGGCTCGGTCTTCCGGAACGGCGAACTCACTCTCGCACTCAAGGGGATCAGCCTTGTCGATGACTCTCCCTGCGCACTGGTGAACTATGACTCGGGGGAGAGTACCCTGCGAATGGCCTTCATCCAAGACAACAGCGAAGATGTAATGATGGAAGGCGGTTCCCAGTATGCGGGAGACATCTACATCGACCTGGCTAGTGGCTGGGTACGAAAGGTGACTCTCAACGAAGCCGTTGTCACTCAAACTCATACAGCAAGCAGGCCGAACAAAATCCCAGGCTATACAGCTCGGCACATCCTACTGAGATTGATCAGTCAGCAGGATTTTGAGAAGCCCATTGCGATGCTTTCTTGATTTGCGGAAGTCATGACGGATCGGCGGCTAATCAGGTGCAGCCCCTGGACGGGCTACGCCCCTGTGCTTCATGCGAACGTGCCCTGGAACGACACGCTCGTCCGGTCATCCAGTGAAACCATGCCGTTGAACGATTGACCGGCCACTGCCGTGAGGTTGAGCTGGCTCTTTGGCGGGAAGAGGATGTACAATATGTCCAGAGGCGTCCCTCCAGGGCCGATGCCGCAACTTCCCGCAATGGGTATCGAGTTGGTGCTGTTGCCTGAGTTGAGAGTCACACCCACGATACCGGCGCCCACCGTTCCGGTGTTGTTCAGCACCACATACGAGTCGCCCGGAGCGAGAGTTGAGGAGCACGTTGCGTTGGTTGGAGCCCCTTTCGAGAAGCGAGCAGCCACAAGAGAGACGGCTGTGGCCTTGACGATCTGATAGCCCGAGCTGAAGACTCCAACAAACGGCAAGTCCGCTCCATCAGACATC
>Ga0335078_10018561_pt1 | contig 10343 bp, 9 predicted proteins | sample Lox_Sample_32_FD_206711 | JGI IMG/M metagenome (GOLD analysis project Ga0335078, IMG submission 206711) | Soil microbial communities from Loxahatchee National Wildlife Refuge, Florida, United States - Lox_Sample_3.2 | ecosystem: Environmental > Terrestrial > Soil > Wetlands | place: USA: Florida...
TCTTGAGTTGGCGACACCGCGAGCCCATCCGGACAAACCCACAGCGAGCCACGGGAGATGTGCAGATCGGCATCGCACCGCGCCCACGGGCGCACCGAGCGCGGCCGGGTCGGCGGCGTCCCCGTGCGCAGCTCGTCGAACCCCGGACGGAGCCTCGAGCGCCAAGCTGTAGAAACCAAGGCGCCTCGCCGCGGTGATCGCGACGACGCCGACGGGGCGCCCGTCTGGCTCGCCGGCGTAGACGACGCGCTAGCCGTCCGGGGTGGACTCGATCGGCTCGAACGAGCACTCGGGATATCCTCACTTTCGGACTTCCACGACGGTTGTCCAACTGGAAGTCCTTTCGGTAGGCCTTACGGCGGATGGCTCGTCCTGTGAAACGCGATGACCGATAGCTCTCCCTTCCGAGCCGCGATCGTCGGCGCTGGGCCCAGCGGCTTCTACGCCGCCGGCCAGCTGCTGGCCGTCGCCGAGCCGCAGTTTGCCGTCGACCTGTACGACCGGCTGCCGACGCCGTACGGGCTCGTCCGCTCGGGCGTGGCTCCGGACCATCCGAAGATCAAGTCGGTCACGCGCGCCTACGACAAGACCACCGAGCACGAACGCTTTCGCTTCTTCGGCCATGTCGAACTCGGCAGCGATATCGGTCGCGATCACCTGCTCGACCACTACCACGTCGTCCTCTACACGATCGGCACCGCAACCGACAAGCGGCTGGGCATCCCCGGCGAGGACCTCCGTGGCTCGCACCCGGCGACGGAGTTCGTGGCCTGGTACAACGGCCATCCTGACCACTGCGGTCTCGAGGTCGACCTGCAGGCCAAGCAGGCGGTGGTCGTCGGGGCGGGCAACGTCGCGATCGACGTCGCGCGGATGCTCGCGCTGGCCCCGTCGGAGCTCGAGATCACCGACACGGCCGACCACGCGATCGCCGTGCTGAGCGCCAGCGGCGTCGAGGAGATCACGATCCTTGCCCGTCGCGGTCCGCTCCAGGCCGCCTTCACCAACCCCGAGCTGCTCGAGATGGGCGAACTCGAGCGCGGCGACGTCGAGGTCGTCGGCAGCGAGCTCGACGAGCTGTCCGCGGTCGCGTTGCAGGAAGCCGATAAGACGCGCCGGCGCAACGTCGAGATCCTGCAGGACTACGCTCAGCGGCCGAAGACCGGGAAGCCGATCACAGTCCGGTTCCGCTTTCTCGCCTCCCCGGTCGAGCTGCTCGACGACGGCGACGGCCACATCCGCGCCGTGAAGATCGAGAACAACGCGATCGTCGCGCGCGGGGATGGTTCGCTGGCCGCTCGCGGCACAGGGACATTCGCGGAGATCCCGGCCCAGCTCGTGTTCCGCTCGATCGGCTACACGGGCGTCCCGGTCGCCGGGATCCCGTTCGACGAGCGCCGTGGTCTGATTCGCAACGAGGCCGGACGGGTCATCGACGCCGGCGGCACTTACCAGGTCGGCGAGTACGTAGCCGGCTGGATCAAGCGAGGCCCGTCGGGCGTGATCGGGACCAACAAGAAGGACTCCCAGGACACCGTCGACAAGATCCTCGAGGACGCGAGCGCCGGTCGCCTCAACGACCCCGTCGCGGACGACATCGAGGCGATGATCGCGACCCACTGCGCGCACGCGGTCACGTGGGAGGGCTGGCAGGCGATCGATGCGATCGAGACCGCTGCCGGCGAGGCGTCGACTCCCGGACGGCCGAGGGTCAAGCTGACGGAGTGGGCCGCGCTGCGCGAAGCGGCCCAAAGCGCGCTGACGGACCAAGCTCGCCGCTGATCAGAGGCGTGGGACACGGCGGATATCGTTGCCGCCAGGACCACCTGCTGTGCGGCTGAGGATCGTGTCCCCACCACCGGGCCCCGGACCCAGACGAGTTGCCGGCGTCGCCGCGCAGCAAGCGCGACGAGATCTTGCGGACCGCAACCGCGTATTTCGGCGAGAGCGGATATGAGGCGACCAGGCTCGCCGATCCTGGGCGCGCGGCCTGAGCCCCGACACGATTCTCAGTCAGCAGCCCTGGCCGGGAGCGCTCCTGCCGGGGGCGAGGCAGGAGATCTGGATGCGAGGCGCACGGCGAGACCGGACCGTGAACTTGTAGTACTTGCCGACCCAGCTGGGCCGGATGATCTCGAACGTTCCCACCCAAGATCGCCGTGCTGGCGCTGCTCGAGGCTGGGCATGACCTCGCCTCGTCTTTTCGCCCGGCCATGGGCCTGGCGCTTAGGTCGTCTCTTGCAAATGTCTTGCCTGGAGCATGCCTTCCGCGATTGACGGTATGCTTTTCGTTTACGAACCTCGCGATTCGCTAGGAGCGTGCGTGCGATCGGTTCGATTAGGGGCTAGGCAAGCCGCGTTTTCATAAACGGACGGCATGTCCGGCGGCGGGAAGCCCCCGGCCCTATACACCGTTAATGGTCGTGTCGAGTTATCGGAGTGCTGCATGGAGGTACATCGCGCTGAGAACGGCGAACGCAAGGACGATCGGCAAGGCGGTTTGACTGATCCAGCGGTTGCGTATCGTCGTGCTGACGGGCGCGATGATGCCGAGGCCGCGTTCGAGCGCGCGACCCTCCTCGCTTCGCAGAACCGGCTGGCCGAGGCAGAAGAATGGTTCGCCCGTGCAGACGAGTGGGGTCACGCCGGCGCTGTAGCCAGGCTAGGCGTACTGCTCGAACAACGCGGTGATCTTGCTCGTGCCGAGGCGGCGTACCGCCGGGCCGACGATCGCGGCGACGCCGACGGCGCGTTCGAGCTCGCGATGGTGCTCGCGGGGGAAAACAGGCTGGCCGACGCTGAAGAGGCGTTCGCGCGGGCCGACTCGCGCGGCCACGCCGAGGCCGCACACAACCTCGGCGTCCTCCTCGAAGATCGGCTCGACATCGGGGGTGCTGAGGCGGCATATCGGCGAGCGGACGAGCGCGGCCACCCCGCAGCTGCCGCCAAGCTCGGCGCACTACTCGAGCGGCGCGGTGACATGACCGGTGCTGCGGCGGCTTACTACCGCGCCGACGAACGCGGCGATGCGGAAGGCGCGTTCGGGCTCGCGATGCTCCTCGCCGGACAGAACAGGCTGCCCGAAGCAGAGGCATCGTTCGCGCGCGCGGACGCCATGGGCCACGCCTACGCTGCCTACAACCTCGGCGTGCTCCTCGAAGACCGCGGTGACGTCGCCGGTGCTGCGGCGGCCTACAACCGCGCCGACGAACGCGGCGACGCCGACGGCGCGTTCGCGCTCGCGATGCTGCTCGCCGGGTCCGACAGGCTGGCCGAGGCCGAAGAGGCATTCGCGCGCGCCGACGAGCGTGGGCACCCCGACGCCGCCTACAACCTCGGCGTGTTGCTCGCAGATCGCGGGGATCTGTCCGGCGCCGAGTCGGCGTATCGTCGCGCCGACGACGCCGGCGACCCCGAAGGCGCGTTCGCGCTCGCGATGCTGGTCGCTGCGCAATCGAGACTGGCCGAAGCCGAGGACGCCCTCGGGCGCGCCGCGCAGTGCGGCCACGCCGACGCCGCACACAACCTCGCCGTACTGCGCGAACACCGGCGCGATTTGGATGGTGGCGACTCCGTCGACGTGGATCCTCGCGACTCCGCGGAACCGGATCGTGGCGACGGTGTTGACGACGACGCCGAGCACGGTGATCAGCGCGAGCTCGAGCAACCAGAGCCCGCGCCGGTCAGGGGTCCGGTCCGACCGGCCGGCCCCGTCGACGCTGTCGACGACCGCCCCGAACCCAGCGAGGTCCGCTCGCAGGATCGCGGCAAGCGTCTCCGAGCCGGCTTCCTCGTCGAGATCTGGCGCGACCGATGGCTGCGCGTCGGCTTGGTCGTCCTCGTCGGCGCCGTGTTCGCGATCGCAATCGCCGCTGCGCTCGGTTCCCACAGTGCCGGATCTCGGCCGGGGTCGCCCGCGCCGAAACCGCCGGTGAACGTCGCGATGGCCGTGGCCGCCCCGGCGCCGGCGAACCGAACTAAGGCCGCCACCTCGACCAAGCCGCACAAGCCGGCCGCAAGCTACAAGAGGACGAACGCGGCCGCTGGTCCCCACTCCTGACCGTAGCGACTCCGGTCCACAGCGCGCCGACGACCGCGCCGACCAGCCCGAGTCGCCCGCCGGCCACCCCGTACCACAGTCCTGGCCCAACCCCCGGATCGACCGGTGGCGGCGGCGGTTCGAACGACAGCGGTTCCCGCGGCGGCGGTTCCAGCGGCCACCGGCGCGCACACAGTTCGTACACTGGCGCACACGCAGTCGTACAGAGTGTTGGGAGGACGGTGTCATGTCTCAGGTGTTCCACATCGCGACGTTCAGCCCCGAGGACAGCCCGTCCCGGATTCGTGAGGAGCTCGTGTGTCCCGCCTGCGGGCACCACGATCCTGGCGACGCGCATCTTCGGATCAGCGACAACACGGTTCGGATCTTCTGCAGCTCCTGTGGCGCGTTCATCACGATCGCGTTGACCGACGAGCAGGCCCAGGCGATTCGCAGCTGTTCAGCCACGCTGTCGACAATCAACGACGCGGAGTCATAGTCACGGCGTCATGAGATATCGTGACGCGACATGGCGCTCGTGAAGCGGTCGCGGAGGCGATCGGCCACGTCCTCGGGAGCGAGGTCGACGGCTCCCTCCCAATGGAACCGCTCGAGGAACGTCGAGTCCGACCGGTAGAACGGCCTGAGGTTGGAGCGGCAGGCGATGCGGAGGTTCAGCGGATAGCCCGCGGTCGCGGGCGGCGCCCCGTACATCGCGAGGTTGAAGCTCTCGTAGCCCAGCTCGGCGTAAGCGTTCACGGCGCACGTCAAACCGTGGGCTAGCTCGCCGATCAGCGCCTCGTCGAGCTCGGCGGGCGACGAGACGCCGCCGACGAACGCGCGCAGCTCGGCCGGCGCGATCGGAGCGAAGCTGACCAGCCACTCGACCCGCCCCGTCCGTCCGAGCATGCGCTCACCGCTTTGACGCTCCGCCTCGAGGTAGGCGTCGAAACGCGCCGCCGGCACCTCGGCGAGCATCCGCTGAAGCGTCGTCGGGCGGGAGTCGACGACCCCCTGGAGATGGGGATGGAACAGCGAGCTCCCCGACGGAAGCATGTGGTTGGCATTGATCGATGCCCACCGCGAATCGGGGTCGGCCGCCATCACGGCCTTGGCGTAGGCGACCTGCGCGGTCAGGTTGTCGGCGATCAGCCGCTCGGTGAACCGGCCCAGCGGCAGGTAGTGGAGCCGCGGTGAGTACACCGACACGCAGCTGTGCGACGAGTACGCGTGGAGGTTCGGGAACAGGAGCGCCTCGCCGCGCGCGATCCGCCCATCGGGCTCGATCGCCGGCGCCAGCCGCGGGGTGAGCCGCTCGATCCGATCCGGGCAGAACGGGCAGCGCGGTTGGTTCTCGCGTGCGAACGCCTCGAGATCGAAGTCGTTCGGCGGCATCAGACCGCGGTTCGGAAGGATCCGCGAGGTGTGCCCGGTGAGCGGATCGACCCGGACCTCGACTCGGGTGCTGATCAGCTCGCCCGTGTCGGGCGCGAGCATCTCCGCGGTCAGGATCGTTCGCTCGAGCTCCAACATCAGCGCAGGTAAGGCGGGAGCGGAACGGTTTCGAGCCCCGGCGGTTGCTCGGGCCAGACCAGCAGCACCTGGCAGGGCGCGTGGTCGAGCGCGAACCGGGTCCGGGGCCCGAGGCTCCTGGGACCGAGCCGGACCTCGCCGTCGCGGGCGAGGACGAGCATGTCGGCGCCGGCGCAGGCATCGAGCACCTCGCGCTCGATCTTTCCTCGCCGCGCCTCCGTGCGCGCGGATCGCCCGAGCCGGTTCAGCGCCTCCTCGAGTAGCGCCTGCGCCTCCTCGTCGGCGATCGCGCGCAAGGGCGGGCCCGGAGGCGGGGGCGGATGGCGGCCCAGCAGGCGCGCGCCGCCACTGGACGCGAGGTCCTCGACGTCGCTCGGGGCCACGTGTACGAGCGTCACCTCGGCGTCCTCGGGCACGACCGAACGGGCCTGATCCACGCAGGCCTCCCACGTGTCCTCGGATATCCAGACGACGACGCGCATCAGACGACCTGTAGAGCCAACCACAACGCGAGCGTGCATGCGATCAGGGAGGCCGGCACGGTCAGCAGTCCCAGACGCGTGAACTCGGCCACGTCGGTCTCCTCGTCGTGGGCGTGGACGATCCGGCGCCACAGGAGGGTGGCCAGCGACCCGACGTACGTGAGATTAGGCCCGACGTTGACGCCGACCAGCATCGCCAGCACCGCCCCCGTTCCGCTCGCGGTGGCGACCGGCAGGATGATCAGCGTCGCCGGCAGGTTGTTGAGCAGATTCGCGACCACGGCGCTGACCACGCCGACCACGAGCAGCGCCGGCAGCCCGGTGCCGTGGGGCAGGACCGAGTCGACCGCGCTCGACAGGCCGTGCTGGCTGGCGGCGCGTACGACCACGCCCAGGCCGAGCACGAACACCAGGAACGTCGGCTCGGCCGCCAGCACGAGCTGCTTTGGAGCCGGGCGCTCGCGCGCCACGATGACGACGGCGCCGGCGGTCGCGACCCACACGGGCGCGATCCCGATCAGCGAGCTGAGCACGAATCCGGCGAGCGTCAGCGCCACCACGGCGAGCGCGAACGCGGGCAACTGAGGCCGCTCGACCGTGCGGGTCGAGCGGGCAGCCGACCGCTGAAGGTCGGCGGCGAACGAGCGCCGCAGTACGAGCCACTCGATCGCGAGCGCGACCAGCCATGGAAGCGCCATCAGCCCCCCGAACCGGGCGAACGACAGGCCGCTGGCCCGGAACGCCAGCAGGTTCGTCAGGTTCGAGACCGGCAGCAGCAACGACGCGCTGTTGGCCAGATGCGTGCACGCATACACGTGCGGACGGGCGTTCGTGCGGAGCCTCGCCGCGGTCGCGAACACGATCGGCGTCAGCAGTACGACGGTCGCGTCGAGGCTGAGAACCGCAGTCGTCCCGGCGGCGGCGAGGAACACCATCCCCAGCAGCCGCGCCGGCCGGCCCCGGGAGCCGAGCGCCATCCCCGCGCCGAGCGCCTCGAACATCCCGGCCCGGCGGCAGCCGTCGGCAAGCACCAGTAGCGCGGCGAGAAAGCCGACGGTCGGACCGAGCTGGCGGAGCGCCGCGCGGGCGTCGGCGCTGCTCAGGATCCCGACCGCGACCAGCACCACCGCGCCGCCCGCCGCGACCCCCCAATCCGGTGCCCACCGCGGTCGCGCCACCGCGGCGGCCAGGCATGCCGCCAGCACCACGAGCGCGACGACTTCGCTCATGTCCCGCCGTCCGTGTCGCGCATACACGCATCATCCCGGCAACGCCCGCGCCGCGCCGCACAGGCGTCACGCCGATCACCAAGCCGCCTGGACCCCGCGGTTGATCATCGCCGCCAGCACGGCTGCCCACACCGCTAGCGCGATCCACACCCACACGCGCGCGAAGCTGGTGATCGCGCCGACGTGCGCCGCCGCTCCGACGGCGAAGCTGCACGCGGCATACATGCCGAACGGGAACACGGTCGACCAGCGCCGCACGTCGTAATGAAGGCGTGGATGGAGCAGCTCGGCGAGCAGCAGCACCGGCAGCCACAGCATCGTCAGCACCCACAGCACGATCGCCCCGTCTTTGAGGATCCCGCCGCCGCCTCCGAGGATCGCCAGCGCCTTCGCGCCGGCCAGGAGCTTGCCGGCGGCGAGCGTCGAGATCGCCAGCGCGCCGCCGGTGATCCAGTGGTCGCCGCGCCCGACCGCCAGCTGATGCAGGTCGAAGCGGGCGATCACGAACACGTAGAAGCAGAGCCCGAGCGCGAACGGCGCCAGCGCGGCGACGAGCAGCCAGCCCATCCGCTCCACCAGCCCGATCGTGGCCGCGAGCACCGCGAGCGACTCGGTCGAGACCGTGATGATCAGCGACGCGCCGACGGTCGGCGTCTTCCAGTGGCTCAGGACCACCCCGATCAGCAGCGCCCAGATCGCCGTGGCGAGCACGAGCGCGGCGATCCCCGCCCACGTCCACCCGAGCAGGGCGAGGCGAGTTCCAAGCACGGCCGTGCCGGCGACCGACGTCAGCGCCGGCGGGGTCTGGATGTCGGCGAGGAAACGGGCCCGGTCGCGGCGGGCGCGGAGCGGGACGAGCACCGCGAGTGTCACCCACATCGCGGCTGCGATCACGAGCAGGATGCGCGAGAGCGTCTCGTGGTGATCGAGCGACAGCGCCACCGACACGATCCCGGTGCCCATCACCTCGGCGCCGGCGGCGGGCGGGATCGCCTCCAGCACGCGTTCCAAGCCAACGGCGCCCCCGCCGAGGGTGGACATCAGCGGGCCGTCGAGTAGCGGCGGCGGTAGAGGATGTAAGGCCGGCCAAGGTACTGGAGCGGGATGCTCCAGGCGTGCACGAGCCGGCTGAACGGGAACGATGCCCAGAACAGCCACGCGATGATCGCGTGTAGCTGGTAGATGAGCGGCGCTCCGTCGGCCGCCGACACGTTTGGGTGCAGGTAGAAGATCGAGCGCCACCACGCGCCGATCGAGTCCCGGTAGTTGTACGGGTCGCTGGTCAAGAGGTTGTGGGCAAACGTCATCACGCAGCCCATCACGATCAGCACCGTCAGCAGCAGATAGGTGAGAACGTCGATCCGCGTCGTCTGGCGCCTGACCCGGTCGCTTGTAGCGCGCCGGTACATGAGGCCCACGAACCCGAGCAGCGTGACCGCGCCCGCGATCCCGCCCGGGATCGCCGCGATCCAGCGGTACGCGCTCTCGTGGATACCGATCGCCTGGGTGACCGACGGCGGGATGACCAGGCCGATGAAGTGGCCGGCGACCGCCGCGAGTGCGCCGTAGTGGAACATCGGGCTGGCCCAGCCGAGGATGCGGCGGTCGAGCAGCTGGGTCGAGCGGCTCGTCCAGTCGAACTGATCGGTGCGGTAGCGCCACACGTGACCGACCACGAACACGGCGATCGCGACGTACGGGACGATGACCCACAGCAGAACATCGCCGGCGCTCATCGGCGCGCTCCCGGCATTACCTCCGGAGGTGCGAAGGGCTCGAGTCCGACCAGCTCCTGCGGCGGCCCGCTCGCGGCGAGCTTGATCGCCCGCGCGCGGTCCGCGGCCGAAGGCTCACCGAGCGTCGCACACAGCGCGTCGAGAACCCAGGCGTACGGCGACTCGCGCTTGCGCAGGCTCTCGAGCACGAGCTCGAGCGCGGCGCGGTGCTCGCGGAGAACGAGCTCGCCGCGACCTGACGGCGCCGATGCCGCGAACTCGAGCATCACCGGCAGGAAGTCGGGCAGCTCACCGTCCTGCTGGGGGAGACCGGCGGCGCGGTAGAGCCTCCGCAGCCGCAGGAGCGCCATCCCCCGGTCGCGCCGGTCGCCCTCTCCGTAGAACGTCAGGTACAGGCCGCAGCGCTTGTCGAGGTCGAACGTCGAGACGTAGCGTTGCTCGAGCGCGAGCGGCTCCTCGGCAAGCCACCACGCGCAGAAGCGCTCGAGCGCCGCGCGCGCGACCCCCGCCGGCAGCCCGTCCACCGCGTCAGCGAGCTCGTCGCGGGAGTCGAGCAACGCACCGTCCGGATAGGACAGCAGCAGCGAGCACAGCTTGTACACGGTGGACCTGTTCTCGCGCGTCCGGCGCCGGCGTGCGATCACCCGGCCGCCTCGTCCTTGCGGCGCTGCTCGCCGAGCATCTGCACGATGTCGAGCTGCGCCGGTTGGTCGGTCAGCATGAATCCCTCCGCGCCGACCTCGGACTGGGGCTCACCCACCCCACCCCGCTCCACCATCCCGCAGTTCCCGGGCCCGCCCGCGAAGTCCAGCCCGCACGTCCCCTGTTGCTGCATCAGCCGCTCGCCGAGCTCGGCGTGCGCCTGGGGGATCACGTAGCGATCCTCGTACTTGGCGATCGCCAGCAGCCGGTACATGTCCTCGACGTCCTCGACGCTCATCCCAACCTCGGCGGGCATCTGGAGATCGCGCTCGCCCAGCACCTCGCGCTTGCGCATGTGCCCGCGCATCGCCGCGAGCCGGCGGAGCACGCCCCGGATCACCTCGCTGTCGCCGGCTGCGAGCAGGTTCGCGAGGTAGTCGACGGGGATCCGCAGCTTGTCGATCGCGGGGAAGACGTCGTCGGGATCGGCCTCGTAGCCGTCGGTCTCGAGCGAATTGACGATCGGCGAGAGCGGCGGCACGTACCACACCATCGGCAGCGTCCGGTACTCCGGATGGAGCGGGAGCGCCACCCGGTAGCGGTGCGCCAGCGCATACACCGGCGAGCGGCGGGCGGCGTCGATCCAGTCCTCCGGGATCCCGTCACGCGACGCCTGCTGTCG